>Ga0115568_10000898_pt1 | contig 21907 bp, 17 predicted proteins | sample COGITO_mtgs_1204_FD_87296 | JGI IMG/M metagenome (GOLD analysis project Ga0115568, IMG submission 87296) | Pelagic marine microbial communities from North Sea - COGITO_mtgs_120426 | ecosystem: Environmental > Aquatic > Marine > Epipelagic | place: Germany:Helgoland, sampling site Kabeltonne...
AAATTATATGTACCCGAATGCGGTATTTCTGTCCCTTTCTTTCTTAGAATTCTATATTGTTCGTCAGTAAGATTTTTTTTCCAGTCTGCTTCTGTAAGCTGTGTTTTTTTATTATTCATTTTTGGTAGGTGTAAATTTTAGTGCGGCTCCATTAATACAATGCCGTTTTCCTGTGGTGTTTTTAGGGCCATCGTTAAAAACATGTCCTAGGTGTCCACCGCAAACAGCACAATGCTCTTCAGTTCTAGCTGATCCTATGTTATAATCTACAGAAAAAGCCACATTACCTTCAATTTCTCTATCAAAACTTGGCCATCCAGATCCAGAATCAAATTTATGTTTACCTTCAAATAGTGGAGTGTCGCAAGCGGCACAGCTAAAAACTCCTGGTTTGTATATTTTATTAAGCGAGCTAGAGAATGCACGTTCAGTTCCAGACTTTCTCAAGACTCTGTACTGTATGTCATTAAGTTGGTTTTTCCATTCCTGATCTGTTTTATTGACCTCAAAAGTTTCTTTTTTCTGGGCATTTGACTGACAGGATAGGAAGAGACAAATAAAACAAATTGATATAAGTTGACGGAATTTCATAAATAGATATTAATTTCGAATAAAATTAAGTAATTTTCCTACGAGTAAATTTAATTTTCACATAAATTTGTGACTGTTAATTGTGTTACCTATCCAATATTGGAACACTGTTTGCGTTTTATTTTAAAAAAATAACTATATGAAAAATACCTTTTACATTGTTTTTATTTTGTGTGCTTCCTGCGCTACAAACCCATTTACAGGGAAAAAAACTATGGCTTTTATGCCAAACGCTCAGTTACTCCCAATGGCTTTTGCTCAATATGATCAGTTTTTAATTGATAATAAGGTTGTTAGTGGTACTTCTGACGCTGAGATGATTACTAGGGTTGGAACGCGTATTTCAATGGCTGCAGAACGTTGGTTAGATGCTAATAATTACCAAGGATATTTAAAAGACTATGTTTGGGAATATAAGTTGGTAAAAGACAAAGCTGTTAATGCTTGGTGCATGCCAGGGGGTAAAATCGTATTTTATACAGGAATCCTTCCAATAGCAGATGGCGAAACCGGTGTTGCTGCGATTATGGGTCATGAGGTTGCTCATGCATTGGCAAACCACGGACAACAACGTATGAGTGCAGGAATTATTCAACAAGCTGGTGCCCTAGGAGTTGCCGCAGCTACCAATGATAAAAGTAGTGCAGAACAAAGTGTTTGGATGCAAGCTTACGGAGCTGGCAGTTCAGTAGCTGGTATGCTACCATTTAGTAGAAGTCATGAAACTGAAGCCGATCAAATAGGTTTATACCTCATGGCAATAGCTGGGTACAATCCAGAAGAGGCTTCTATGCTGTGGGAGCGAATGAAAGCCAATAGTGGCCAAAAGGGACCGCCAGAATTTTTGAGCACACACCCTTCAAATGATTCAAGAATCTCAAATTTGAAATCACTAGCCGCAGATGCTAAATCTGAGGCACGTAAGTTTGGTGTGACATCTTTTAGATAATCACAGTCTGTTTTGAATTAATACCTTATTTTAGAGCTGCTTTAAACCAAGACTAACTGTTTATGAAGATATTTGAAAAAGGCAGCCAAAAACTAACCAAAGCATGGGCGTTTTATGATTGGGCTAACTCTGTTTATCCACTTGTAATTAGTACGGCTGTATTTCCAATTTATTACAGCAGTATCACCAGTTCTTTTGCTAATGAGGCAGGCAATGTTTCCTATTTAGGAACCATGTGGAATCCAACAACTTTGTATGACTATACATTGGCACTATCGTTTTTGATTGATGCTTTTTGTTCTCCAATTCTTTCTGCGATTGCGGATTATATGGGTAATAAACTTAAGTTCATGAAATTCTTTTGTTTGTTAGGCTCTTTGTCTGTAATGTGCTTGTTCTTTTTTAAAGGGCCTGACACCCTATGGGTCGCTCTTACTTTTACGGTTCTAGCTAGCATAGGTTTTTGGGGGAGTATTGTATTTTATAATGCCTATTTACCTGAAGTGGCTTTTCCTGAACAACAAGATGAAGTTAGTGCTAAGGGATTTATTTACGGGTATGCAGGTTCGGTATTGTTATTAGTTTTTAGCCTTCTGATGGTTCAAAAACCAGAGTGGTTTGGAATTTCTGACCCAACTTTGGCACCACGTCTTACCTTTCTTTTAGTTGGTATATGGTGGCTTGGATTTGCTCAAATTACGTACCGCCGTTTACCTAATAACATTTTTAATCATAAGCCTGAAAAGGATTACATATGGAAAGGAGTTCGAGAACTTAGAATTGTTCTCAAAGAACTTTCAGAATTACCACAACTAAAATACTTTTTAATGTCTTTCTTTTGTTTTAGTGTAGGGGTACAAACCATGGTTCTTATGGCAGGTATTTTTGGGAGTCAAGAACTTGGATTACCTACAACAAATTTAATACTCACCATTATATTAGTGCAAGTAGTCGCTATTTTTGGAGCTTATTTGTTTTCGAAATTATCAAAGAAAATTGGAAATATTAAAACATTAAAACTAACTTTAATTATTTGGGGAGGTGTTTGTTTCACAGCCTTTTCTTTGGATATTAAGCAGCCCAATGTTGACTATTATTTTTATGGTTTAGGTATTTTATTGGGATTTGTTCTAGGAGCTACACAATCGATAGGTCGGTCTACTTATTCTAAGTTACTTCCCGAAACTCATGATCATGCTACCTATTTTAGTTTTTATGATGTCACCGAGAAAATTGCGATTGTCTTAGGGATGTTTGTTTTTGGTTTGCTCATTTCATTGACAGGTTCTATGCAGTATTCAGTGCTGTCATTAGCGGGGTTTTTTGCGTTAGCATTTATCGTTTTAAATCGGGTTAAGGATACGGAATTTGTAACCTAGCTTGATATTATCTACTCCATCCATTAAAATGGCATAACAATTGAACTTTATGTGTTGTGATGTTACGGTTTACCCTGTAAACATTGATTTTAGATAATCGAAATATTAACTATTAATATGAAACTATTTCTGTTTTATGACAGAATGACCTAATATACTTATGAGTAACTCAAAATTTACAATGCTTGACAGTTTGTCATTACAAGACTTTGATGAAAATTCAGAGCTAATTCCACTTATGACCACTGAAGATGAAGAGGCTATAAAAAATGAATCTCTTCCCGAATCTCTTTCTATTCTGTCCCTTAGAAATACCGTGTTATTTCCTGGAGTAGTGATCCCCATAACTGCGGGACGAGATAAGTCCATTCAACTAATTAAAGACGCCAACTCTGGGTCTAAGGTTATTGGAGTGGTTTCACAAAAAGATGAAACAGTTGAAGACCCTTCAATTGATGATATACATACTACAGGAACTGTGGCAAGGATTTTAAAAGTACTTAAAATGCCTGACGGAAACACAACGGTTATTATTCAAGGCAAGAAACGATTTAAAATATCTGAAATCACTTCTGAAACTCCATACATGGTAGCTAACATTGAGGACGTTCCAGAAATCAGTCCTTTAGATACTACTGAGTTTCCAGCTATCATTGAATCTATTAAGGAGTTGGCACTTCAAATAATTAAGCAAAGCCCAACCATTCCAAGTGAGGCTTCATTTGCCATTAAGAATATTGAAAGTAATTCCTTTTTAATCAATTTTGTTTCTTCTAACATGAATCTTTCTGTTGTTGAAAAACAAAAACTATTGGAAGTAAACGACTTACAAGAACGCGCTTTATTGACCTTAAAGCATATGAATGTTGAACTTCAACGTTTAGAGCTTAAAAATGACATTCAGTCAAAGGTTCAGAACGAAATGAGTCAACAGCAAAGAGAATATTTTTTACAACAACAAATCAAAACAATTCAAGAAGAATTAGGTGGGGTTAGTTATGAGGAAGAAATTGAAGCCATGAAAGGGCGTGCTTCTGTAAAAAAATGGGACGATAAAGTAAAGACTCATTTTAGTAAAGAGATAGGAAAATTACAACGAATGAATCCTCAAGTTGCTGAGTATTCAATTCAAAGGAATTATTTAGATTTATTTTTAGACTTGCCATGGAATTCTTTTAGTAAGGATAATTTTGATTTAAAACGTGCACAAAAAATATTAGACCGGGATCATTTTGGCTTGGAAGAAGTTAAACGGCGAATCATAGAATATCTAGCCGTTTTAAAACTTAGAAATGACATGAAATCTCCTATACTGTGTTTGTATGGACCTCCTGGAGTTGGAAAAACATCTTTAGGAAAATCTATTGCGGAAGCCTTAGGCAGAGAGTATGTTCGAATTTCGTTAGGTGGACTTAGAGATGAAGCAGAAATTAGAGGTCATAGAAAGACCTATATTGGTGCCATGCCTGGGCGTATTTTACAAAGCTTAAAAAAAGCAGGCACATCTAATCCAGTTTTTGTGTTAGATGAAATTGATAAATTATCTAGTTCTAATCAAGGAGATCCATCATCTGCCATGTTAGAAGTTTTAGATCCTGAACAGAATTCGGAATTTTACGATAACTTTTTGGAAATGGGGTATGACCTTTCAAAAGTTATGTTTGTAGCGACTTCAAATAGTTTAAATACGATTCAACCTGCACTATTAGATCGTATGGAGCTTATCAATGTAACAGGCTACACCATTGAAGAAAAGGTTCAGATAGGTAAAAAATATTTACTACCTAAACAAATCAAAGAACATGGAATCAAATCTTCTGACTTAAAAATTGCACAACCTCAGTTAGAGAAAATCGTAGAAGGCTATACCAGAGAATCAGGAGTCAGAGGTCTTGAAAAGCAAATTGCAAAAATGGTAAGATTTGCTGCCAAGAATATTGCAATGGAAGAGCCCTATGATATAAAAGTGAGTAACAATGTCATAATTGATGTTTTGGGAAGTCCTAAGCTAGAAAGAGACAAGTATGAGAATAATGATGTGGCGGGCGTTGTTACCGGCTTAGCTTGGACACGTGTTGGTGGAGATATTTTATTTATAGAGTCTATCTTATCTAAAGGTAAGGGAAGCTTAAACATAACTGGTAACTTAGGTAAAGTAATGAAAGAGTCTGCGACAATAGCTTTGGAATATATTAAGGCTAATGCAGAGCTTTATAATTTAGACGTTTCCATGTTTGAAAAGTATAACGTCCATATCCATGTCCCAGAGGGAGCAACACCAAAAGATGGACCAAGTGCAGGGATTACAATGCTTACTTCTTTAGTGTCTTTGTTCACTCAGAAAAAAATTAAAAAGAGCATCGCAATGACTGGAGAAATAACCTTGCGAGGTAAAGTGTTGCCTGTTGGAGGAATAAAAGAAAAGATTTTAGCTGCTAAGCGAGCTAAAATAAAGGAAATCATTCTTTCTAAAGACAACGAAAGTGATATTAATGAAATCAATGCTTCTTACCTAAAGGGCTTAACATTTCATTTTGTTTCAGAAATGAGTGAGGTTATAGAACTAGCGATTACGAATCAAAAAGTGAAAAACGCAAAAACGTTGTAATTAATACACTTTGATCTGGAATGAAATAAACCTCTGTTATATTCGTTTTAGAATTGATTTATTTACTTTTGCATTCAAATGAGGTTAGTTGTCGCATTTTTAATATTTTTTTCTAGCATTGCTAAAGTTCAAGCTCAGCTCGGGGGTGAATCAACTTATCAGTTTTTAAATCTCATGTCTTCTCCCAGACAAGCTGCTCTTGGTGGCAAAGTACTCACTAACGTAGATTATGACGTCACTCAACCACTGTACAACCCTGCTACTATAAATGTAGATATGGATAATCAGTTGGCGATTAATTATTCCAATTATTTAGGAGATATTCGTTATGGAACTGCAGCCTATGCATATACTGTTGATCGGAGAACTCAAACCTTTCATGTAGGAATGACCTACGTTAATTATGGTAGTTTTGATGGCTATGATGAAAATGGAATCAGTACAGGAACTTTTACCGGAAATGAAGCAGCTCTTTCCGTTGGATATGCCACTCAGATAGGCTATTCCGATTTTTATATTGGTGCCAACATAAAATTTATTACCTCTAAGTTAGAGCAGTATAACTCATTTGGGATCGCAACAGACCTAGGGGTTATTTATATAAATGAGTATTTAGATTTTAACGCTGCTTTAGTAATTCGTAATTTTGGAACTCAGATAACGACTTATGCAGGATTGAAAGAGCCGTTGCCTTTTGAAATTGACCTCGGGTTCTCTCAAACACTTGAAAATGTACCTGTTCGTTGGCATCTCACTTTTGAAAATTTGCAAAAGTGGCCTATCGCATCCCCCAACCCTGCAAGAGCCACCACCGATTTGGATGGGACACAAACAGAAGAAGACATTGGCTTTATTAGCAATCTATTTAGACATACAATTGTTGGATTAGAGCTGTTTCCAGACAAAGGTTTTAATATTCGATTAGGATATAGTTTTAGAAGGGCACAAGAACTTAAAATATTAGAGCAAAGAAACTTTTCAGGTTTGTCTTTTGGGCTTGGTTTGAAATTTAATAATATAAGATTTAGTTACACACATGCACGCTACTCATCGGCAGCAAATACTAGTTTTCTAGGTCTTCAAATAAATTTACAATAGTGAAAAAAATTACAATTGCAATCGATGGGTTTTCATCAACAGGAAAAAGCACACTTGCTAAACAATTAGCACAGCACTTAAAGTATGTTTATGTAGATTCTGGCGCTATGTATCGTGCCGTTGCATTATATGCTTTACAAAACAAATTAATTATTGGTACGGATTTAAAAACCTCACAACTAGTAAAACAACTGCCTTTTGTTAAGGTCACTTTTGTTTACAATGAAGTTTTAAAAACATCTGAAGTTTATTTAAATGATACCAACGTCAATAATGCTGTTCGTAGCATGGAAGTCTCTAACGCCGTCAGTATTGTGGCTGCTGTTGCTGAAGTTCGCCAACAGCTGGTTAAACTGCAACAACAAATGGGAAGTCAAAAAGGCATTGTTATGGATGGTAGAGACATAGGGACCGTGGTTTTTACAGATGCAGAATTAAAGTTGTTCATGACCGCCTCTTCTGATACTCGTGCAAAAAGACGCTTTGATGAACTAGCAGCGACTGACTCTAAAGTTTCTTTTCAAGCGGTATTGGATAATATAAATTCTAGAGATCATCTTGATTCTACTAGAGTAGATTCCCCTCTTTTTAAGGCGGATGATGCCATTGAAATTGACAATTCAAACTTAAGCTTGGAGCAGCAATTTGAACAGGTATTGAAACTTGTGAATTCCAAATTAAATTAAACACTAAAAAAGACTGCCTTTTGGACAGTATTTTCTAGTGTTTGTAATCTAATTTACAAATTAGGAATCACCAACTCTTGATCGGGATAAATAGTATCCGGATTTTTTAATATGCTGGTGTTTGCTTGAAAGATTTGTTTATAGTTCATTGCATTTCCATAATATTGCTTAGCAATGACTCCTAAAGTTTCACCTTTTTTAACGGTATGTCTGTGAAAAACGGATGTATCTGCAACTTGAATATTAGCTTTAATATCGGTTGGATTGTTGCCGCCAACGGATTTTATAGCGTCCCATAAAAGGTTCTTTTCGTAAGGGCTTCCAGCGGTTCCCTTAATATTTAACACTCCGTCTTGATCACTAACGTCTCCATTTTGGATGTTTAATTTTTCGCCTAATTCTAATACGGATTGGTACTTTTCCTTTAACATAATTTAGTAGGTTTTAGATTTGTATAGAATAAATATATTAAATAATTTATAAACTTTACAATAAACTCATCAAATTTATCCTTTGTATGGTATTTCTCTTAAAAACAGATAAGAAATCATTTGGAATCATTGGGGATAAATCGTAACATTGCACTCCTTTTAGCAAATAATAGATTCATTAAAAGGAATTAACTTTATTTAATAACACTTTTATAGAAGGGCTTAATCGAATCTAGCTTCTGTAAAATACAAATTTTAAAACAGCCATGGCTGAAGAAAAAACCACGAAAGTGGAAGACGTAATTGCAGAAACTACTGCAGTTGAAGTCACAGAAGAAACTACCGCAGTTGAAGCAGTAGAAGTAAACGAAGCTCAAGCAAATCCTGAGCAATTCCTAGAAGAATTTAACTGGCATAACTACGAAGAAGGTATCGACCCTGTTGATGACGAGAAACTTGTAGAATTTGAGAAATTAGTGGCTAGCAATTTTGTTGACACTCTAGATGATCAAGTTGTAGACGGTATTGTCATTCATATTTCTGATCGTGACGCGATTATTGATATCAATGCAAAATCTGAAGGTGTAATTTCTTTGAACGAATTTCGCTACAATCCTAACTTAACAGTTGGTGATAAAGTAGAAGTATTAATTGATGTACGTGAAGACGCTACAGGTCAATTAATATTATCTCACCGTAAAGCTAGAGTTATCAAAGCATGGGATCGTGTGATTTCTGCTAATGAAACTGGAGAAATTGTAAATGGTTTTGTTAAATGTCGTACTAAAGGCGGTATGATTGTCGATGTATTTGGTATTGAAGCATTTTTACCAGGTTCGCAAATCGATGTGAAGCCAATTAGAGATTACGATCAGTATGTAAACAAAACAATGGAATTTAAGGTGGTGAAAATCAACCACGAATTTAAAAACGTTGTTGTTTCTCATAAAGCGCTTATTGAAGCAGATATCGAAATCCAGAAAAAGGAAATCATAAGTCAATTAGAAAAAGGTCAAGTTCTTGAAGGTGTTGTTAAAAACATTACTTCTTATGGAGTCTTTATGGATCTTGGTGGAGTTGATGGATTAGTACATATTACAGATCTTTCTTGGTCTAGAATCAATCATCCAAGTGAGATTGTTGAATTAGATGAGAAAATCAATGTTGTAATACTTGACTTTGATGAAAATAAATCAAGAATTCAATTAGGTCTTAAACAATTAAGCAAACACCCATGGGATGCCCTTGGTGAAGAGGTTAAAATTGGAGACGAAATTGAAGGAAAAGTAGTTGTAATCGCTGATTACGGTGCGTTTATTGAAGTTGTTGAAGGCGTTGAAGGTTTAATTCACGTTTCTGAAATGTCTTGGTCTACGCATTTACGTTCTGCTCAAGATTTCGTTAAAGTAGGAGATAAAATTAAAGCTCAGATTTTAACTCTAGATAGAGAAGATCGTAAAATGTCATTAGGTATCAAGCAATTATCTGCTGATCCTTGGACAGATATTACTTCTAAATTCCCAGTTGCTTCTAAGCACACAGGGATTGTAAGAAACTTCACAAACTTTGGTGTTTTTGTTGAATTAGAAGAAGGTATTGATGGATTAATTTATATCTCTGATTTATCTTGGACTAAGAAAGTAAAACATCCAAGCGAATTTTGTGCAGTAGGGGATAACCTTGAAGTTGTAGTACTTGAATTAGACGTAGAAGCTAGAAAATTAAGCCTAGGTCATAAACAAACAACTGACAACCCTTGGGATAAATACGAAACTGAATTTGCATTAAACTCTAAGCACACAGCTTCAATCGATGAGATTGTTGACAAAGGTGCAACTGTTAAGTTCAATGAAGATGTAGTTGCTTTTATTCCTTCTCGTCATCTTGAAAAAGAAGATGGAAATAAACTTAAGAAAGGGGATGAAGCTGAGTTCGTTATTATTGAATTTAATAAAGAATTCAAACGTGTAGTCGCATCTCATACAGCTCTTTTTAAAGCCGAAGAAGTTAAGCATGTAAAAGCAGCCGTTAAAAAGGCAGCGAGCAGTGCAGCAGAAGCAAAACCTACTTTGGGAGATGCTAACGATGCATTACAAGCACTTAAAGATAAGATGGACGGAAAATAAGCCATTAAATCTATTATATAAAAAAACCCTTCTCATTTGAGAAGGGTTTTTTTTATGCTTAACTTGTTTGAACTAATTATCTATAGAACCTAAAACACGTTTCATAAAACTGTTTAAAGCTTCTTTTTGATTAGTCCCATCCTTAATCATTTTGTGTACTTCAAGCGCCCCGTACATATTCGATATAAGTTCTCCTATGACATCTAATTCTTCGTCTTTAAGACTTGGAACTTCTGTTAGTGCTTCTAACGTTTCTAGCGTTTCAACGATATAGTCTTCGTCATTAGCCTCAATAAATTGAGTTAAATGTTTAATTAATGGAAGCTTCATCCACAAGATCTTTTAGGACATCAAACTTATTTGTTTGTGTCTGGTTAACAAATTGACCTGATTTAAAAATTGCAAATGTGGGTAGATTATCTACGGTCGCTAATTTTCTACTTTCAGGGAATTTTTCCGCATCTACAATTACAAAGCTAGCGTCAGACATTTCAGAAGCTAATTTTTTAAATTTAGGTTTCATTATTCTACAATTCCCACACCATGTAGCTGAATATTGCACTACTACGAAAGGGTGTTCATTAATAATAGACTGTAAATTGTCTTCAGAGAGTTCTTGCATGATAAATGTGATTTAATGATTAGTCAAGTAATCTTTTGCACCTTCTGCATTTTCTTTCATTGCGTCTTTACCTTCTTCCCAATTTGCAGGACAAACTTCTCCCTTTTCTTGAACGTGAGTGTATGCATCTACAAGTCTTAAAAATTCCGCAATGTTTCGTCCAAGTGGCATGTCATTTATACTTTCATGAACAACAGTTCCTTCTTCGTCAATAATATAAGTCGCTCTGTAAGTGACGTTGTCTCCTTCTACAAGTACTACACCTGTTTCTTCATTGTAAGTTTCGTCTGAGATGTCTAAAATTCCAAGTGTTGATGCTAGGTTTCTGTTAGAATCTGCTAAGATAGGGTAGGTAACCCCTTCAATGCCGCCATTATCTTTTGCAGTTGATAACCAAGCAAAATGAACTTCAGGAGTATCACATGACGCACCGATAACAATCGTATTTCTTTTTTCAAAATCTGCCTTCGCCGCTTCAAAAGCATGTAGTTCAGTTGGACAGACGTATGTGAAATCTTTTGGGTACCAGAATAAAAGTACTTTTTTCTTATTGTTGATTGCTTCTTCAAGGACGTTTACTTTAAAAGTATCGCCCATTTCATTCATTGCGTCAACGTTTAAATTTGGGAATTTTTTTCCTACAATTGCCATAGTAATTATAATTAATTAGTTAATGTTTTCATGGCAAAGATACATCTAGAGAAACTCTTTTATGCTATTGAAAAATTATAATTTCTTATGGAACTATAAGTTAAAGTTATCTATCGAAATGCGGAATCCATTATCCCTTAGCTAACTTTTTTATTTTGATGGAGAATGCTGCAAACAATAGTGTCATAAATGGACTAATCCAATTAAAAAAGGCAAATACAAAATAGTCTGCCACGGATACACCTAAAACACCACTTTGATAAGCCCCACATGTATTCCATGGAATTAATACTGAAGTTACGGTTCCTGAGTCTTCTAATGTTCTACTCAAATTTTCTGGAGCTAATCCTTTTTCTTCATATGCTTTTTTAAACATTTTGCCAGGGATTACTAAGGCCAAATATTGATCCGATGCGGTTACGTTTAGCGCCAAGCAACTTGTTACTGTACTGGCAAATAAGCCAAAGGTTGATGTTGCTAAACTTAGTAGGGCTTTGCTAATTCTTGAAAGCGCTCCAATAGCCTCCATAACGCCTCCAAATACCATGGCGCAAATAATTAACCATATGGTTCCTAACATTCCATTCATGCCTCCAGAAGTAAACAAATCATTAAGTTCACTGCTTGATGTTGCAACGGCTGTATCAACGGTTATAGCTTTCATAACGCCTTTATAAGCAGATTCAAAATTAAGACTATCAGCTTCTGCAATAGTCATTACAATTTGAGGCTGTGCTATAATAGCAGCTACAGCACCAAAAAGAGTTCCAAGTAAAAGGGCTACCAATGGTGGTGTTTTTTTTATGATCAAAACAATGACTAATAAAGGAACACAAAATAACCATGGAGAAATAGTAAAGGCTCCGTTTATGGCTTCTAATTTGTCTGAAATATCGGGGCTTCCATTTGTATCAATATTTAACCCAATAATTAAGAAAATTATTAGTGTGATTATAATTGTTGGAACCGTAGTGTAAGCCATATACTTAATATGGTCAAATAAATCTGCACCAGCCATGGCCGGAGCCAGGTTGGTTGTGTCGCTAAGAGGAGACATCTTATCTCCAAAGTAGGCGCCAGATAAAACGGCCCCCGCAGTCATTCCTGCAGAAATCCCCAAGGTATTTCCAATTCCAATTAAAGCAATTCCTACTGTGGCAGAAGTTGTCCAACTACTGCCAGTTGCAATAGAGATAATTGAGCAGATAATGACAGAAGCAACTAAGAAATAAGTAGGGTTTAAAAGTTGTAAACCATAATAAATCATGGATGGAATAATCCCACTAATAAGCCAAGTGCCGGCCAAGGCGCCAACTAACAATAAAATAAGAAGTGCACCAGTAGTTGACTTTACATTTTCGGCAACTAATTCCAGCATGTGTTTATAGCTAACTTTCTTGAAATATCCTACTATTGCTGCCACCGCTGCTCCTAAAAGTAATATAAATTGGTTACTACCACTTAAAGCATCGTCACCAAAAACATAAAAAACATTATAAAACAACATAGCTACTAGAGCAAATACAGGAATGAGAGCTTCCCAAATAGTAAGTTCTTTAATGACTTTAACTGGGCTGTTTTTTTTTGATGGAGAAACGTGACTTTGCATAGAAAATAGTATCAGTTATTTATATATGTAATGTTACGATTTTACGTAGAGTTTTGCAAGTTGATTTAGCGCCTTGCTAGGCTATTACCTTAATTTTGGATAGGAGGTAGGGTCCACTTCATGAAACATGTTGTAAACAGTTTCAAAAACATCTTCAGATGACGGTTTACTAAAGTAGTCTCCATCACTCCCATAAGCAGGGCGGTGTTCTTTAGCGGTTAATAGTTGTGGTTTGCTATCTAAGTGTTCATATACGTTCTGATTTTGTAGAATCTCGTTTAGTATATAAGCCGAAGCAGCACCTGGAACATCTTCGTCAATAATAAGAAGTCGGTTTGTTTTTTCAATACTTTTTGAAATGTCTTTTTGTAGATCGAATGGAATCAGGGATTGAATATCAATAATCTCAACATCAATATCTACTTCTTGCAGCTCTTTAGCCGCTTTTTCTATAATTCGAAGTGTTGAGCCATAGGATACAATTGTTAGGTCAGCCCCTTCTTTAATGGTTTCTACAATCCCAACAGGTGTTCTAAATTCCCCCAAATTTGAAGGTTCTTTTTCTTTTAATCGATAGCCGTTTAAGCATTCCACGACCATTGCTGGCTGATCACTTTCTAGCAGTGTATTATAAAATCCAGCGGCTTTGGTCATGTTTCTAGGAACTAACACAAAAACTCCTCTAATTAAATTTAAAATACCACCTAGTTGTGATCCAGAATGCCAAATACCTTCTAAACGATGCCCACGAGTTCTAATAATCATTGGTGCCTTTTGTTTTCCAAAAGTTCTGTAATGCAGCGTCGATAAATCATCACTAATGATTTGTAGTGCATAGACCATGTAATCAAGATATTGAATTTCTGCAATAGGCCTTAGTCCTCGTAAAGCCAACCCAATTCCTTGACCAATTATGGTAGTTTCACGTATCCCTGTATCAGAAACTCTTGCTTCTCCAAACTTTTCTTGCAAGCCTTCTAGTCCTTGATTGACATCTCCAATAGTACCAGTGTCTTCACCAAAAATTAAAACTTCGGGTTTGTTTCCTAATATTTTATCGAAGTTGTCTCTTAGAATTACTCGACCATCAACAAGTTTTGAATTTGAGTCAAATACGGGAAGTACTTCCGCGATGTTAGTTGCTCTGGATTCCGATTCACTGTACAGTAAGGTACTGTATTTAGGTTGAATTTCTTTGAAATAAGAATTGACCCAATTAATAAGCTGGCTTTTAGCCGAACTATCTTCGTGAATTAAGTATTTTAATATATTTCGAGATCTGCTTAGAATATCATTTCGTAAGGGCTCATTAATATTTTCTAATTGTTTTATTATTTTTTGAATAAAAACGCTTTGAGAAGAAGCATCAGCAGCAGACTTCATTAATTTAAGAACGTCTTCTTTTTCAGTCTTAATAGGATCACAAAAATCTTTCCATGCTTTTAGCTTTCCTTGTTTAACACGTTTTTTTATGTCCCGTTCTATAGAAGTAATGAACTCATCTGTTGCAATATCATTTGATATGATCCATTCTCTAAATTTTGAATTACAATCATTAGATTTTTCCCATTTTAATCTTTCAGGCGTTTTATATCTTTCATGGGACCCTGAAGTTGAATGCCCTTGAGGTTGCGTTAATTCGTTGACATGTATCATTACTGGAACATGTTCTGTTCTTGCTATCTCACTTGCTTTTTGATAGGTGTTGATTAGTTCAACATAATCCCACCCGCGAACCTTTAAAATCTCATACCCTTCACTATCAGAATCTCTTTGAAATCCTTTTAATATTTCTGATATATTTTCTTTTGTAGTTTGATGTTTTGCGTGTACAGAAATTCCATAGTCATCATCCCATATACTAATGACCATGGGAACTTGAAGAACCCCCGCTGCATTTATTGTTTCAAAAAACACACCTTCACTAGTACTCGCATTTCCTATGGTTCCCCAAGCGACTTCGTTTCCTAATTTAGAGAATTTTTCAGAGTCTATCTCCTCCAAATTTCGGTACACTTTTGAAGCTTGTGCTAAGCCAAGTAACCTAGGCATTTGTGCGCCTGTTGGAGAAATATCTGAGCTAGAATTATATTGTTCGGTAAGGTTTTTCCAGTTAAAATTTTCGTCTAAAGAGTGAGTTGTAAAATGGCCTCCCATTTGCCTACCTGCACTCATGGGGTCATGAACAATATCTGTATGTGCATATAAGCCTGCAAAAAACTGTTCAATACTTAGTTTTCCAATAGCCATCATAAAGGTTTGATCTCTGTAGTATCCCGATCTAAAGTCTCCTTTTTGAAATGCTTTGGCCCAAGCAATTTGAGGCAGTTCTTTACCATCTCCAAAAATTCCAAACTTAGCTTTTCCTGTAAGGACTTCACGCCGCCCAAGTAGGCTACATTCTCGACTGGTATACGCAATCTTATAATCGTTTAAAACATCAGATTTGAAGTCTTCAAGGGTTATATCTTTAGTCGGGTCATTTTTGATTAGCATACAAGAAAATTTCAATAAGTTGCAAATATAAAATATTTAAAGGGTTTGTACTGCTTTTGTGATTATTTAACGTGGCAAAGTTGAAGATTATAGCGTATTAAGAAGGTTATATAAGCACGGAATCTCAGTAGTATTTCTTGCTTTTTAGAGGAGTTTTAGGTTTATTTATTTAAGAGTATTTTAATCTAAAACCCCTTGATTTTTAATTGCTTAGTTGTTAAAACAAACTGTTAAAGCTTGAATTATATTTGCATAGCATTTCTATATACTGTACTATTACTTAGATTTTGATCCCAAATCTCAATCTTCACAATCAACTTAACCGTTTGTAAGCTATTATTTTTATTTAAAGTATCTATATGTGCATTCTGTGGATAATCGTCAATTTAGACGGTACTCTCATATGTGAATATAAATTCCTTTTTAATGAAGGTTAAACGCAACTAATATTGTCTAATATAAACCTCCTTTTCTTATGAACAAAAGCAATAAGTACCTCGTCAAAATCATCCTTATTTTAGGGGTGTTCTACATTATCACTGATACAATGAAAGCCCTCTTGGATAATGAATGGATTGGAAATTTATTTGGGCTACTGATATTACCGCTGTTTTTTTACCTTTTTCATAACTATTTTGTCACCCATAGTATTGGAATTACTTTTTTTAAAAGTGTAGTATTGGCCTTAATAATAATGGTTGTAACTGGGCTTATTCACACAGGATTTGATTTGATATTTTTTAGTGATATTATTGGAAAAGAGGTTGCTTATCAAATGATGTTGGATGACTTTTATTCAGGGATCGCTTTTGGGGTGATTTACTATGTGTTTTATCTTGTACGAAAACTATTAAAATCAAGAACTAAGAAGTAAGTACTAAAGAGAATAGTATTTAAGAGATAGAATTTCATTACAACGCTGTAATCACTAAAATATTTCAAAAATTAAAACATGACACAAAAAAAAATAACAACACTTTTGATAAGTTTACTGTTAGGGTTCTTATCAATAGCCCAAGAAAAAAAAGTAGAAATTCATGAGCTTAGAGAGAACATGTATATGGTCGTATACGATTGGCCTTCTAGAATAACATTATCTGTGGCTGAGGACGGTATTTTAATGGTAGATTCAGGTCTCAAGGACAATATTTCAATTATTTATGATGCCATCGCCAAAAAGTTTAATAACAAACCTATAAAATATGTGATAAGCACACATTCCCATGGAGATCATACTGGAGGCATCCCTTTTTTATTGGAAAAAGGAACTCTGAATATTGCCCATGACTATGTAAAAGAGGTGATGAATCAACTTTATTATGTTGATGAAATAGGGAATGAAACCACAGACACTATAAATGGTAAACCCAAAAGAGATTTTCAATCTCATGAATTACCACAGATTACTATTTCAGATAGGATGACTTTAGAATTTAATAAAGAAGCTATTGAGTTAATTCATGTTCCTGATGCACATTCTAAAGGAGACTTACTGGTATGGTTTAAAGACAAGAATGTAATTGCTATGGGGGACAATTACTTTGGAGATGCCTATACGTATTCACAAAGTTTTGAGGGAATGATTAAAGCACACGAAATAACCCTTCAGCTTATTAATGAGGAGACTATAATAGTTCCTGGTCATGGAGTTAAGTCCTCAAAAAAAGAACTTGCGCTCTACCTAAAAATGTTAAAAGACGTCACCAATATAATAAAGACTAAAATTAAAGAAGGTAAAACACTTGATGAAGTTACCAATGATTCCAGTATTACTGAAAAATATGATGAAAAATATGGTCAATTATTTATGTCTGGAAAATTATTTAGAGAGCGGATATACAAAGAATATTCACCTGAAATTTTTTAATAATATGAAACAAAAAAAACGAACTAAAGCCATTGGAGGAGTTGTTTTTGTGGGCTGTATGTTTTTAGGAATTGGCATTGGAATGATTAAAGATGCAAATCAAATTGGCGCATTAATCGGAATGGGTGTAGGGTTTATTGCTATGGGTATAATTTTAAAGTTTGATAACAAACCCTAATTAAATGTCATCTAATTAGCGGACCCATCCATGGCTCTAAAGAGTAACTGTATTTTATTTGTTGGCCAGAAATTCATATAAATAAAGCTAATACCATTCCCTTCTAAATAAGCCTAAAAGAGCTGAAGGGTCGGCTGTAAATATAAATCTAATTTTTTGACTGTACTGTGGGGCTGCGATTTCCCACCCTAAATTAGAGTAAACAGGAAAGAAAATTTCAAAATAGTTTGTGATTAGATTTAGCCGTATCCCTGAATCATAAATAAACTCCGCTTTTTTGCCTTTATTTTTTAGAAATCCAACATCCCCATAGGCTTGGACGTAGTTCCAAATAGAGGCGCTTGCATTTAAAGTGGTTAACCATTGGTTTGCGTAATAAGTCTCTAGACGAGATTTGAACCCACCTTCAGCAATTATAATTTGTTGACTAAATATGCCTGTAGATTCAAATTGTCCAAGATAATTGTATTCAAACAAATAGTCCGTCGGTCTGTCTAGCGCAAAATCAAAGTATGTTTGATTGGGTTCAATATTTGAATACAGGAACGATCCAGCAAAAATTCTTAAATCATAAAAACTGTTTTTATTAGTACGTTTTCTGATTTCGTAATTAAAAGCTATTTTACCAAATTGATTTGAAAATTGACTATCTAAAAACCAACTATAATGTTTTTTATATCCTCTGTTTGAGTTTAGATATCTTATATTAAATACTCCATATGAAGGAAGAGCCATTTCATCTTCAACAGTTTCTACATAGTCTTTATCTATTCCAACATATCTAAACTTTAGACTTTCAAATTTATTTGACCTCAAGTTTTTAGCATCTTTAAAATTGAAAGATATAAAGGGTTGTGTTCTAGTCACAAATGAATTTTCCGCAAAACTTGAACGTGACATAAACACACCAAACTCAATATTATAAAGGTCTTGATCTTCAAAATAAGAGTTATATTTAAATTTAGTAAACCCTGTTAGTGTTTTAGAGTTAACACTGTAGTTAGGGGCTACTCCAAATGTAAAAGGTTTTTTTAAAATCCCACTATTATTAATATTCAATCCCAAATTTAGACCATCATAAATATTGCGATACTCTAGAGTTGGTAACAAGTAAAGCTGGTTATTATAGGGAGATACATAATCTTTAATAAGTCTGAGCTGAAAAGGTCTATTAAACAATGCACTGCCTTTAACAGACTTCCAGTTATTTTTCACATTAAACTCTGGAACTTTTTGATCATAGTTTAAAACAAATTTGTCAGCTGAATTGTTAGCTACAACAAAATCTTTTTCTTTTCCAATGTCGGTTAACCATGTTTTTGTGAGGACCTTACCATCTTTAAGAGTGAATAATGACACCGGAGTTTGTCCCTTTTTGTTGTTTTTTACTGTGAAATAAATAGAATCTTTAGACCTTTTTAGAGTTGTTATTTTGTAATCTATTTGCTTTGTATTTGTTAAAAATGATTCAAAAAACCAGCTGAGATCTTTACTAGTTTTTGTTTTGATATATAACTCAAAATCTTTTGTTGTTTTGAAGTCATTTTTATTTTCAACAATAAATTCTTTTATCCAATCTTCAATTTTTGACCCTTCTATGAGATCTTCTAAAAAAATCAATCCTTTAGCAGCTTTATACTTAGTTGTTAAGTTAGCATTGAACTTTAATAATTCATCTTTTTGTAAATTTAATGCTTGGTCTCTTCCAGTCCTAACCATATATAAGTAGGTTAGCTGGTATTGTTCATTATATTTTAACTTTGCTAAGTTATAAGTTTTTATTCCCCATACATTGGCCAGTGTTCCAAGTATCTTTTGGTCTTTATAATACTTATCAACATAATCCATTAGTAAAACTGTTTCAAATCCTGATTTAAGCCAATGATCCTCTCTAGGGTTCATTCTTAAATACTCATCTAAATAAAGTCTTATTAAGTTTTTGGCTACCGTTAACTCATATTCAAACTCTTTAGAAAATGGACTCAGAAACCCTGGAAGCAAATTTAACCCATATACAGGGTGTTTTTTTAAGTCTACTTTTGAAATCATTAAATTTTCATGTGGATACATACCCAATCTAGCATTTAAAAAACCTATTACTTTTTCAAATGAATTAATTTGTTTGCCTAATGACTCATCTTCATCTAAACTATTGCTTATAATATTTAGGTTCCCAACTTTAAATTTTAAGAAAGAATCTTTTGAAATGTTAAGCCTTGTATCCATTCTATTATTTCCTTCAAACGTAAATTCATGTGTATTTGGTTTGTTACGAATCTTATTTAAATTTAACTCTGAAGTAGCACTGTAAATATTTGGGATTTCTAGGGTCAGCTTTAACTTAGATTTAGGGGTGTAATAATCATCTAGATTTTTATTACTATATAGTTTCCATTCAGAATTTTCATAAACAGCTGGAGTTAGATACCAGTAATTTAAAAAATAGTCCCCCTTATTTGTAACCCCGTACTTAGTAAATCGATCACTTTGAATTTGTAGTGTATATTCAATATATAGGCTTGTAGATGTAAAAGGCAATAAATCAGCATCAAGCTTAATTTTAAATAAATCACATTGATTTTCAAGATATGAATAGGAGAGGCGCTTGTGATTCTCATTTTCTACGGAGTGAATTGTTGTAAGCCCTCGGTTTTTTTGTCTAGGATTTAGTAAAGAACCGTTATATTCTTCAACAAATCTTTTGGAAAGTGGTGAGTCTGGGTTGCTAAAACTTGATCCCCAGTCATTAAAATATAACTCACTTAACGAGGTCTCTGAATTATTGTAATACGTTATCTTTTGTTTAATTAAGATGGTATTATTTTCTACATCTAAGACCCCCTGAATTTCTATCTCATTTTGGCTGTTAGCAGTTAAGAAATAAAATACAAGTAGGATAGTTAATTTGATGTTCTTCAATGATTTGAGTCTTAAATCCTTATTTGTCAAGGAGTTATTAATATAGAGTATGTAAACTGTTAATTAAAAATTAGGACTCAATTGGTATTCTTTATAAAAAGTATCAAGTATTTCGATTACTTCATCTGAAGTGTCTACCATATGAATTAGGTCTAGATCTTTGGCGCTGATCGTTTCAAATCGCTCTAATAAGGTCGATTTTATCCACTCCATTAAACCACTCCAAAACGTTTTGCCCACCAATATAACAGGAAATTTTTCAATTTTGTGGGTTTGAATTAAGGTAATGGCTTCAAACAATTCATCTAAGGTTCCAAAACCACCAGGCATCACAACAATTCCTTGAGAATACTTTAAAAACATTACTTTTCTAACAAAGAAATAGTCGAAATCTAAACTCTTATCAGAATCAATATACGGGTTGTTGTGTTGCTCAAAAGGCAATTCAATATTTAATCCTACAGAAGTTCCTCCGGCCAAATGAGCGCCTTTATTTCCTGCTTCCATTATACCCGGTCCACCACCAGTTATAACCCCGTATCCAGCTTTTACTATTGAAGTCGCAACTTCAGTAGATAGTTTGTAATAGTCATCTTCTGGTTTGGTTCTTGCAGATCCGAAAATAGAGACACATGGCCCAATTTTACTCATTTTCTCAAACCCATTTACAAATTCTCCCATGATTTTAAAAATCGCCCACGAGTCATTTGTTTTTATTTCATTCCACCCTTTATGTTTCTTTTCTGGCCCCATAATTTTTTTAATTTAAGTTTTTCTAAGTTAGTTCTTTTTTTAAAAATCGTGCTGTATGGCTTAGCTTGTTTTTTATAATTTCATCCGGAGTTCCTTTTGCAACGATCTTACCACCTCCGTTACCCCCTTCAGGGCCAATGTCAATGATGTAATCAACCGTTTTGATTACATCAAGGTTGTGTTCAATTATAAGCACCGTATTTCCCTTATCAACTAACTTGTTTAATACATCCATAAGAACCCTAATGTCCTCAAAATGGAGTCCTGTTGTCGGTTCATCTAAAATATATATTGTATTTCCAGTATCACGTTTACTTAGCTCTGAAGCTAATTTGATTCGTTGTGCTTCTCCACCTGATAAGGTAGTGCTTTGTTGCCCCAATGTAATGTAGCCTAATCCTACTTCTTTAATGGTTTTTAATTTCCTGTAAATTTTTGGAATATGTTCAAAGAAATCAACGGATTCTTCAATCGTCATGTTTAAAACATCACTAATGGACTTTCCTTTGTAACGAATTTCAAGAGTTTCTCTGTTAAAGCGTTTTCCTTGACAAGTTTCACATTCTACATATACATCAGGCAAAAAGTTCATTTCTATGACTCTCATACCACCCCCTCTACAGGTTTCACAACGGCCTCCAACTACATTAAAACTAAACCGGCCTAATTTATAGCCCCGTATCATAGCCTCAGGTATTTTAGCATACAAAGCTCTTATTTCTCCAAACACCCCTGTGTAGGTGGCTGGATTACTTCTTGGGGTACGTCCAATTGGAGATTGATTGATGTCAATTACCTTGTCTAAGTTATCTAAGCCTTTGATTGTTTTGTAAGGCATTGGCTCCATGACTCCATGAAAATAATAGTTGTTTAGGATCGGATACAGTGTTTCATTTATTAACGTAGATTTTCCGCTTCCTGAAACTCCGGTAACTCCAATCATT
>Ga0115568_10000903_pt1 | contig 21827 bp, 20 predicted proteins | sample COGITO_mtgs_1204_FD_87296 | JGI IMG/M metagenome (GOLD analysis project Ga0115568, IMG submission 87296) | Pelagic marine microbial communities from North Sea - COGITO_mtgs_120426 | ecosystem: Environmental > Aquatic > Marine > Epipelagic | place: Germany:Helgoland, sampling site Kabeltonne...
CGATAGCTGGGTAAATTCTTCTGTTAGAAATATTTCTATCTAATTGAAGTTCCATGTTTCCTGTTCCTTTAAATTCTTCGAAGATTACTTCGTCCATTTTAGAACCAGTTTCTGTAAGAGCAGTTGCAATAATGGTTAAAGAACCACCATTTTCAATATTTCTAGCAGCTCCAAAGAAACGTTTTGGTTTGTGCAATGCATTTGCATCGATACCACCAGAAAGTATTTTTCCTGATGCTGGTGCAACCGTATTATATGCTCTTGCCAAACGTGTAATTGAATCTAAAAGAATAACGACATCATGCCCGCATTCAACCAAACGTTTTGCTTTTTCTAAAACAATGTTTGCAACTTTTACATGTTTGTCTGCCGGTTCGTCAAAAGTAGACGCTACAACTTCTCCACGAACATTTCTTTTCATGTCTGTTACCTCTTCAGGACGTTCATCAATTAGTAATACAATTTGATAAACTTCTGGATGGTTTGCTGCGATTGCATTGGCCACATCCTTTAATAACATGGTTTTACCAGTTTTAGGTTGCGCAACTATCATACCACGTTGCCCTTTTCCTAATGGAGAAAATAAATCAATAATTCTTGTTGATAGAGAACTTCCCTTTTCTGCTAAATCAAATTTTTCTTGAGGAAATAATGGTGTTAAATGCTCAAAAGCAACCCGATCTCTTACTAAGTTTGGGTTTAATCCGTTTATTTTTGATACTCGAATTAAGGGAAAATATTTTTCACCTTCTTTTGGTGGGCGTACATTTCCTTTAACTGTATCACCCGTTTTTAAACCAAATAATTTAATTTGTGATTGAGACACATAAATATCATCTGGAGAAGATAAATAATTATAATCAGAAGAGCGTAAGAACCCATAACCGTCAGACATCATTTCTAAAACGCCCTCGCTTTCTATGATTCCATCAAATTCAAAATCTGGGTCTCTATATCTGTTGCCAGATTTATTTCCACCATTTCTGTTAGAGTTGTTTTTGTCTCTATTTTGTGAATTTTCTTTATGTTTATTTTTGTTATTCTGCTGATTTTTATGCTGCGGTTTATTTGGTTTGTTAGCAGTTTTTTGTTCTTGCTTATCAACCTTATTATTAGATTCTTTAGTATCTAAAACTGCTTCAGAATTTTCGCCTTTTTTAACCTCTTCTTTTCTTGGATTTGGTCTTTTTATTGGATTTGGTTTCCGTTGTGTTAAATTTTCTAGCTTAGGTTCTTCTTCAATAGTTTTCTCAAGTTCTTGTTGAGGCTTTTCTTTAATTCGATTTAAAGTTGTCTTTTCAATTACAGCCTCGCTTGTTGTTTTTATGGATGAAGTAGATTTAGAAACCCTTTTTCTTTTGGGTTTTTCTTTTTTTGGTGTTACTTCAGATTTAGAAGAGGATGGGGTTGCTACTGGGTTTGCAGCTTGCGTATCTAAAATTTGATACACTAAATCTAATTTTTTAAGCTGACTTGTTTTTGTAAGACCAATAGATTTTGCAATTACCTGTAAATCAGCAAGTGTTTTTGTTTTTAGTTCTGAGATTTCGAACATTCGTTATGTGTTAAGTTAAATTGTAAATCTTAATAGCGTAAGATTGATTATAATATTTTTAGATTTTTTTCTTGTATATAGTACTATACAACTTTATGTGTGTGGGTAATGTGATACAAATATATACAATTTTTTTTAGTTTTAGATTTTCTTTTTAAAAAAGAAAATTCTACTTTTGTCAACCTATTGTTTAAGATGATTCAAAGAATACAAAGTATATATTTATTAATAGCAAGCTTAGTTTCTGGAGGCTTGGTTTTTGTGTTCAATTTGTGGAGTAATCTTAAAGAACAAATTTTTGCATTGGACTTATTTATGAGAGAATCTTTTCTTTTAAAAGTAATTCCTTTGTTATTTTTGCTTTCTGCTGTTGTATCATTTTTAGATGTTTTTTTATTTAAAAATAGAAAGTTACAATTTGTAGTTGGGCGTTTAATAATTTTGATCAATCTTTTTTTATTAGGATTATTGATTTATGTATCTCTAACGCTACCTGGAGAAATTTCTATTTCTAAGAAAGGTATTGGGATGTTCTTACCGATTTTAGTTGTTTTGCTTATTGTTTTGGCAAATAAAGCTATTAAAAAGGATGAAGATCTCGTGAAATCTGTAGATAGATTGCGATAAACCTATCATATTAGTCTATTTTAGTGCGACGAAAAACCGAGAATTTACTTCTCGGTTTTTTATTTTAAAAAAATAAAATAAAAACAATAGATTAAAAGATCAAAGATTTTTATTATTTACTTGTTATTACAAATTTTTTGCAGAGATTACAGATGAATATATTGATGCAAAATAGAATGATACAATTAGATTTTATACACGTTCAACTAGAAGGGGCTAACGATTAAAGTTGAAGTGCCATTTTTGGAAAAAGACAGAATTAACCTCGCTTATCAAGTTCAATAATTTCCATATTTTTTATTTCGCTGTTATCTAGTTCAAACCGCAACATAGTTCTTACTTTATGAAACCCATGGTTTCCAGCAGCGCCAGGGTTTAGGTGTAGTAAATTTAGTTTCTTATCATATTGTACTTTTAAAATATGAGAATGTCCAGAAATGAATATTTTGGGTGGATTTAATTTTATTTTGTCACGAATTCTTTTGTAATATTTATTCGGATAGCCACCAATATGCGTCATCCAAACTGTAACTTTTTCCACTTCAAATTTTGCATCTAAAGGAAATTCGGATCGAGCATCAGCACCATCAATATTTCCAAAAACTGCACGCAAAGGTTTTAATTTTTTTAAGGTATCAGTAACTTCTAAATTACCAATATCTCCGGCATGCCAAACTTCATCTGCTTGCTTTACAAATTTTAAAATTTTTTCGTCAATAAAACTATGTGTATCAGATAATAATAAGATTTTCTTCATTCGAGTATTAAAAAAGCAGACCTTTAGTTTAATAATTGGTAGCTAATACTAATATTAATTTTTTCTTTTGATCAAAGTAAAAATACTTAGAGCCACTTAGTGGCCAAATGTAAGGATAACAAAATAAATTCCGTAATTTTGAACACCACAAAAAACAAATCTTCTTGAGATATTTTATAGAACTTTCTTATCAAGGAAAAAACTATCATGGTTGGCAAATTCAGCCAGATGTTATTACTGTGCAAGAAAAATTAAATAAAGCAGTTAGTACAATTTTTCAATTAAACATTGAAGTTGTTGGAGCAGGAAGAACAGACACAGGTGTTCATGCTTCGCAAATGTTTGCACATTTTGATTTGGACAAAGAATTAAAAGGAGATATTCCTCATAAATTAAATTCTGTTTTACCTCCAGATATTGTTGTACATAATGTTTTTACTGTTGCTGATGAAAAACACGCACGTTTTGATGCAATTAGTAGAAGTTATGAATATAAAGTCTGGTTGGGTAGAAATCCTTTTTTATTAGATTTTTCATGGCAAATCCATTCGCAGAATCTTAATATAGATTTAATGAATGAGGCGGCTAGTTTATTATTAGAATATACTGATTTTCAGACATTTTCTAAGGTCAAGACAGATGTGTATACCTATAATTGTGATGTTACGGAAGCTATTTGGAAACAGAATGGTAAAGAATTAACGTTTTATATTTCAGCGAATCGTTTTTTAAGAAATATGGTAAGGGCTATAGTTGGTACTTTGGTTGATGTTGGTTTAGGGAAAATCACCAAAGATGAGTTCAGACAAATTATAGAAAGTAAAAGTAGAAGCAATGCAGGGTTGTCAGTTCCTGCAAAAGGATTATTTTTAACAAAGATAAAATATTAGGTTTTGGCAGATAAAACGGGAAAAGCTTTTGATTTACAGATTTTTTTAAGGCTGATGTCTTTTGCAAAGCGCTATAAATTAAAGTTTTTTATAGCAACTTCTTCAACGATATTATTAGCGCTAGTTTCATTGTTGAATCCTTATTTGATCAAAGAAACTGTCGATAGATACATTACAGAAAAGGATTCGGAAGGGCTTATAAATAACATCATTTTAATGTTTGTTGTTGTACTCGTTGAAGTTTTACTTCGATTTTCATTTATATATTTTGCAAACTGGGTTGGACAACATATTATTAGAGATATTAGAGCAAAAATATTTAGGCATATTTTGCAATTTAAAATGTCTTATTTTGATAAAAATTCAGTTGGTAAATTGGTAACAAGAGTCGTTTCTGATATAGAAACGATTGCTGCTTTTTTTAGTAGTGGTGTTTTTACCATTGTAAGTGATGTTTTACAAATGTTTGCAGTAGCAGCTTTGATGTTCTATTTCAATTGGAAGTTAGCTCTAATAGCATTGGCAGTTTTACCCATTTTAATATATGCAACTAGAGTTTTTCAACAAGCGATAAAAGCAACTTTTCAGGAAGTAAGAAATCAAGTAGCAAATCTAAATGGATTTGTACAGGAAAGAGTTACTGGAATGAAAATTGTGCAACTTTTCAATAGAGAAAAAGTAGAATACAAGAGTTTTAAGGATATCAACAACAAGCACAAAGAGGCGTATGTAAAAACGATTTGGTATTTCTCTATTTTCTTTCCTATCGCAGAAATTTTATCATCAATTGGTATTGGTTTAATTGTTTGGTTTGGTAGCAAACAAATTGTAGGTGGTGAAGTTCCTGGTCCTGGAATGTTAATGGCATTTGTACAAATGGCGCAAATGTTATTTAGACCCTTACGCCAGATTGCAGATAAATTTAACCAATTACAAATGGGAATTGTTTCTGGAGAGCGTGTTTTTAAGGTGATTGATACTCAAAGTAGTATTGTTAAAAGCGGAACAGTGAGAGCAAAAAAATTAAAAGGAGATATCAGTTTCAAAGATGTTAGATTCAGTTATGTTAAGGATGAAGAGGTTTTAAAAGGAATCTCTTTAGAGGTGAAAAGTGGGCAAACCGTGGCTATTGTTGGGGCAACAGGAGCGGGAAAATCCACTATTATCAATTTAATCAACCGTTTTTACGAAATTGATGGTGGTACAATTTGTGTTGATGGTGTTTCTGTTAATAAATATACTTTAGAAAGTTTAAGAAATCAGGTTGCAGTAGTTTTACAAGATGTGTTTTTATTTTCAGATTCCATTTTAAATAATATTACCTTAAAAAATGAAAACATCACTTTAAAAGAAGTTGAGGAAGCTGCAAAACAAATTGGTATTCACGATTTTATTATGACACTTCCTGGTGGATATCAATACAATGTAAAAGAACGTGGTGCAATGTTATCTTCAGGTCAAAGACAATTAATAGCTTTTTTAAGAGCCTATGTGAGTAAACCAAGTATTTTAATTTTAGATGAAGCTACTTCTTCTGTAGATTCTTATGCAGAAAAAATGATACAGTATGCTACAGAAACGATTACTAAAGGAAGAACTTCTATTATAATTGCCCATCGATTAGCAACGATTAAACAAGCAGACAAAATTATAGTGATGGATAAAGGCCTTATTGTTGAAGAAGGAAGTCATAGTGAGTTGTTAGAAAGAGAAAACGGGTATTACAAGAACTTATACAATAAACAATTTAGCTTAGAAGCTGCTCTATAATTTATTTTCCATTGGTCTCCTATAATCGTCAAGTATGGGTTAATTTTGGGTTTAGAACTGTCGTTAGCAATTCCGAGTCGATTCGGACGTAGTCGAATCCGCCGTAATTTCGGTTATAAACTGTTGTAAAACGTATTTTCTCATCCTATGTTATGAATTCGACCTCTCAGTTTACTCCGATTAAATGAACTCACTCTCATTTGGTCTTGTTTTTTTATAATTCCATAAGCAATAACAGGAACGAGTATAAATCCGCCAACAATATAAATCGCATAATGATTCCGATTTTCAGCAAATATTGGATTCACAAAAAAGAACATTAAAGGTGTTCCAATTAAAAAAATAAGTCCCGCTCCAATTTGAGCTAATTTTGATTCTTTTGTGTATAATTCGTCAACGTGAAAATCAGTTTTAATTCCGCAATTTTTGCAATTCAGAGTTTTTTTTTCTCCTTCTTGCATTGCAAATTCAACTCTCGTATGTGCACTTGTCGAGTATCCGATTTCAGTTTTGCATTTTTCACATTTTCCGTAAATTTTCATTTGTTTTCAACGTCGGTTTTATATGTTTTCCATCTTAATATAAAAGCAAATTATATCAATTCGCTTTTTAATTAATATTACATTAAGTCTTTTCTAATTTTTTGATTCAACTCATTATAATCAGAATAGAGTTCAAAACTACCATCTTTTATATAAGAAATTTCACCTGTCTCCTCAGAAACAAGTACACAAATAGCATCTGTTTTTTCTGAAACTCCAATTGCCGCTCTATGTCTTAGACCAAATCTTGCAGGGATTTTATTACTATCAGAAATTGGTAAAACCACTCTTGTAGCAACAATAAAGTTATCTCTAATTATTAATGCACCATCGTGCAAAGGGCTGTTTTTGTAAAAAATACTTTCTAAGATAGCCACGTTCACTAGAGCATTCATGTTATCACCTGTATTTATTAGAAAATCAAGTGAGTTGGTGCGTTCAATAACGATTAAAGCACCTGTTTTTGTTTTTGATAATTTTTTACAAGCCTCTAAAATAACTTCAGTTTCTATTTCTGTACTAATTTCTGTTTGTAAAAATTTTAATTGTTTTAAAAAGCTTCCTTTATTCGTAAATTTACTAGTACCAATCATTAATAAGAATTTTCTTATTTCTTGCTGAAAAACAATAATTAAAGCAACAACACCACCGCCTAAAAGTGTACCTAAAATACCACTTAGCATTTCCATTTTTAGTGCTTCAGTTATTTTCCAAATAACAAATACAATGGCAATTCCTATTACAATATTTATGGCAACTGTACCTTTTAATAATTTGTAAGTGTAATAGAGTAATGTTGCGACCAGTAAGATGTCTAAAACATCTAACAAGGAAAATTCAATAAAATCGAACATGAAAATTGAGTGGTTTTATGCTAAAGTACTAAAATTAGGAAAGAGCTTCAAATTTCTTTTAAATTCAAAATGAAATTTGATTTACAATTTTTACAGCTTCTACAGCTTCTTTAACATCGTGAACACGTAAAATATTTGCCCCATTTAATAAGGCAATTGTATTTGCAGATGTTGTTGCGTTTAAAGCTTGTTGTGCAGAGATATTTAATGTTTTATACAACATTGATTTTCTTGAAATACCAGCTAAAATCGGTGCGTCTAAACTTTTAAAAAGAGACAAGTTCTTTAAAATTTCAAAATTATGATCGATAGTTTTTCCAAAACCAAAGCCAACGTCTATTATTAAATCGTTTAGTTTAAGTTGATGTAGTTTGTGTATTTGTGCTGCAAAAAATGAGATAATTTCTTTAGTGACATCACTGTAAATAGGGTTTTTCTGCATGTTTTGTGGAGTACCTAACATGTGCATTAAGACATAAGGAACTTGTAAATTTGCAACTGTAGTAAACATGTTTTTATCCATTTTACCTCCAGAAATATCATTTATAATTGCTGCGCCAGCATTTATAGTTTCTTGTGCAACTCTACTTCTAAAAGTATCCACAGAAATAATGATTTCTGGAAATTTTTTAATTAATAAATGAATTACAGGTACAATTCTATTGAGCTCTTCTTCTTCAGAAATGTGTTTTGCACCAGGTCTAGATGAGTATGCGCCAACATCTATAAAAGTTGCACCTTGAAGAAGCATTTTTTCTGTTTGAGAAAGAATGTCTGATTCGTTTTTATATTTTCCACCATCAAAAAAAGAATCTGGAGTAATATTTAAGATTCCCATCACTTTTGGTGATAACAAGTCTACTAAAGTACCTTTGCAATTTATGGTCATGTTAACTTACTACTTTATTAATTACGTGTTCTATTTTTGGAGTTTTGTACGCATTCATCTTTTGTACTAAGTCTTTAACAGAATTACTTACAAATAACATATCTCTATTGTCTTGTTTTAAAAAACCTTCTTCTACCATTCTATCTAATTGTATTAAAATTGCATCAAAAAAACCATTTACATTCAAAAGTCCAATGGGTTTTTGTTCAATCTGTAATTGCCCTAAAGTTAAAGCTTCAAAAAGTTCATCAAGTGTTCCAAAACCTCCGGGAAGTGTAATGTATCCATCAATTAATTTACTCATAATTACTTTTCGTTCGCTCATTTTTTTACAAACAATCATTTCTTCTACGCCAGAATGAACAACCTCTTCTTTTTCTAATAATTTAGGTATTACACCAATAACTTCTCCATCTTGGGCTAGAATTGTGTCTGCAAGAACTCCCATCATTCCAATTTTTCCTCCACCGTAAACTAGGCCTATTTTGTTGTTAGCAAAATAATTTCCTAATTCTATAGCAGCTTCTTTATAAATAGGATTAAATCCTAAGCTTGATCCACAAAAAACAACAATTCTATTCATAATAATGATTGATAATTTCATTGTAAAAATAAATGAAATGCGTTTAAGTTTTACTATTTTTACACAAATACTTTTACTGAAAAATGCAAAATACCTCAAAACAATACGATGCTGTAATTGAAGAATGCAGAAGTTTATTTATTAAGAAAATGTCTGATTATGGTTCTGCATGGAGAATTCTGCGTTTACCATCTTTAACAGATCAGATTTTTATAAAGGCCACAAGAATTCGTCAGTTACAAGAAAATCACATTCGTAAAGTTGATGAAGGTGAAAAATCTGAGTTTATTGGAATCATCAATTATTCGATAATGGCTTTAATTCAGTTGGAGTTAGGTATTGTTGAAAATCCTGATTTAAATACTAAAGAAGCGACCGTTTTGTTTGACAAACATAGCAAAATTACCAAAGAATTAATGATGGATAAAAATCATGATTATGGAGAAGCTTGGAGAGATATGCGTGTTTCTAGTCTAACAGACTTAATCTTACAAAAATTATTACGCGTGAAGCAAATTGAGGATAATAAAGGAAAAACCATTGTATCTGAGGGGATTGATGCAAATTACCAAGACATGATTAATTATGCTGTTTTTGCTATGATTCATCTGGGGTAAAAAGATCTGCATGTATATAAAAGGGCACATTTTATAAAACAAGATTATTTTTTGCAATTTATTGTTTAATATAAAATGCATAATGATTTAAGCAAAAAACCATGATATTAAAACTTATTACACAAATTGCAAGAATTTTAGTAGGAGCCTTATTTGTTTTTTCAGGCTTTGTAAAATTGGTAGATCCAATTGGATCACAATACAAGTTTCAAGAATATTTTTCTGAAGGTGTTTTAAATATGGAGTTTTTAATTCCTTATGCCTTGCCATTTGCAATTTTATTGATTGTGGCAGAAATTCTTTTAGGAGTAATGATTTTAATCGGTTACAAACCTAAGTTTACCGTTTTTAGTTTATTTATTTTAACCTTAGTCTTCTTGTTTTTGACTTGGTATTCTGCCTATTATAACAAAGTTACAGATTGTGGTTGTTTTGGAGATGCTATAAAATTATCTACTTGGGGAACCTTCTACAAGAATATTATTTTAATTGCTTTAATTATCATTTTAGTTGTAAAACTAGAGTTTGTTAAACCCATTTTTCAAGGAAAGATACCTAAAGTAATTGCCTTTTTATCATTAGCTGTTTTCTTATTTATTACGCAACACGTTTTAACTCATTTGCCTTTAATAGATTTTAGAGCTTATGCAATTGGAAAGAATATTTCCGAAGGAATGGAATATAAAGATGATGGAGAAATCCCACCAGTTCATGATTTTATGCTAGAAGATGAGCAATCAGATTTAGCGCCAGAATTATTAAAAAAAGAAAAAGTAATGTTGGTTATCATCTATGATTTAGAAAAAGTAGATGTTAATGGGTTTCCTGCAATTAAAGAAGTTACAACTAGAGCGATAGCAAAAGGATATACAGTTTATGGTGTTTCGGCTTCTTTTGCAGATGATTTAATGCTTGCTAAAGAGAAATACAATTTACCTTTCAACTTTTTATTTTGTGATGAAACAACTTTAAAAACAATGATTAGAGCAAACCCTGGTGTTGTTATTTTAGACAAAGGGACAGTGGTTGAAAAGAAAAATTGGATAGATGTCGAAGAGTTAGAGTTGTAAATTACTTTTTATGCCTTTGGTTGTGCAACTCAGTAAGAGTTAGTCCTTTCTTTTTCATAAAAGATTTATGTTTGGGGCTTCCAATAATTTGAGCAGAATATATACCTGAATGCCCAGAAAATAAATAAGAAGTTGTACAAGCTAAAGCGATAAAAATACCAGATTCAATTCCGAATAATTCAATACCCATTATTGTACAAGCAATAGGCGTATTTGTTGCTCCTGCAAAAACGGCGACAAAACCCATTCCAGCTAATAAAGGCATTGGCATTGGTATAAACCAAACTAACACATTTCCTAAAGTAGCTCCAATAAAAAACAGAGGCGTTACTTCTCCACCCTTAAACCCAGCACCCAAAGTGAAAGAGGTAAATAGTAATTTCAGAATAAAATCATAAGAATTTAGATTTATATTAAAAGCATCTACAATTGTTGGAACACCAAGACCTATATATTTTGTTGTTCCCATGAGGTATACAACAAATGCTAAAATTACACCACCAATTAAAGGACGAAGTGGCGCGTACTTAATACGTTTTTTAAATAAAGTACCCCAAAAATGTGTGGATTTAGAAAACAACATACTTACCAAGCCAAAAATAATACCTGCTAATAAAGACCATAAAATAGTTGTTGGTGTTAAATCAGAAACTCTTGAAATAGTATAATGTGTATGATGAGATATTTGCCAAACATCACAAAAATAGTTTGCGAAAACCGCTGCTAAAAAACTAGGTAAAATAGCTTCAAATCGTATGCGACCAATCACCATTAATTCTAGCGCAAAAATGGCACCTGCTAAAGGTGTTCCAAAAACCGATGCAAAACCAGCACTTATACCGGTAATTAATACAATTTTTCTATCGAAGTCAGAAAGTTTAAAAATTTTAGTAAATTGATCTGCAATTGCACCACCAACTTGTACAGCAGTCCCCTCACGACCAGCAGAACCTCCAAATAAATGCGTAAGAATAGTTCCAATAAACACTAAGGGAGCCATTTTAAAAGGAATTATTTTTTTAGGAGAATGAAATTCTTCAATCAGTAAATTATTTCCTTTTACAACGCTTTCTCCGTAATAATGATAAGATAAACCAATAATAAGCCCACTAATTGGTAGTAATGCAATAATCCATAAATTTGCTTCTCTGTAGTTTGTTGCCCATTCTAAAGTCCATAAAAATACCGCGGAAGCACTACCTGTTAATGCCCCAATAAGCAAACAAATAAAACCCCATTTTAAAAGGAAAAGTAAGGAAAAACTTTGTTCAAACGAAAGAAATATTTTTTTAATTTTATCCATATATAACCCAACTTACTACATAAAATAAATCATTAGAATAAAGTCTAATAGAACTTTAAATAATTCTTTTTTTGCTTTGATTTGCAAAAATAAACAAATAAAAACAAAGGAATTCTGAATCATAAAGAATCATTTTTTTGCGATTTATTTTACTGTTTTAATTTTTATTGTAATTTGGTTTAAAATCAAAATAATGAACGAATTTGTCAATTACCAATCAGAAGAGAATTATGCAATTATTACAATTAAAAATGGAAAAGCAAATGCAATTTCTTTTGAAGTAATTGAAGGATTAAATTTAGGTTTAGATAAAGCAGAAAAGGAAAATAAAGTAGTAATTATTACAGGAAAAGAAGGTGTTTTTTCAGCTGGTTTTGATTTAAAGATAATGACGAAATCGCCTGATTCCGCTAAAAAATTAGTAACTAAAGGTTCTAAATTATCTTTAAGAATGTTGTCTTTCCCACAACCAATAATTGTTGCTTGTTCTGGTCATGCAATTGCAAAAGGAGCTTTTTTACTGCTTTCTTCAGATTATAGAATTGGTGTTGAAGGCGATTTTAAAATTGGTTTAAATGAAGTGATCATCGGTATGACAATGCATAACGCTGGAATAGCTATTGCAAAAGCACGCTTATCTGAAGTTTATTTAAACAGAAGTGTAAATAATGCAGAAATTTATAATCCAAAAAATGCATTAAATGCAGGGTTTTTAGATTTGTTAGTTCCAGAGGAACACTTGTTAGCAACTGCTATAAAGGTAGCGGTTATGTTTTCTAAACTCAATAAAAAAGCACACTCGGAAACAAAGTTAAAAGTTAGAAAACAGCATTTACAAGATTTAGAAAAGGCAATTGAATTGGATTTAAAGGCAAATATTTCTTTAAATTCTTAAAAAAAGCATCAAATTTTTACATTTAATTCTTGTCAAGAAACTTTGTTAGAGTTCTTTTGAATAGTAACTTTGACTCTTTGAAAAAGTAGTTTTATAGATTTAAGGAAATGGATATATTATTAAATGTTTTAGGTAATAAGAAAATTAATGAGAAAATCACAATCTCTGGTTCTAAAAGTGAATCGAACAGATTGTTAATTCTTCAGAATTTATTTCCAGAAATTTCTATAGAAAACTTATCAGATTCTGACGATTCGGTGCACATGCAACACGCTCTATCATCGTTAAAAGAAACAATAGATATAGGTCATGCAGGTACAGCAATGCGTTTTTTAACCTCTTATTTTGCAGTTAAAGAAGGTAGAGAGTCTGTTTTAACAGGTTCTGAAAGAATGCAAAACAGACCCATTGAAATTTTGGTAAATGCTTTAAAAGATGTTGGAGCAAATATTTCTTATGAGGATAAAGAAGGATATCCACCAATCAGAATTAAAGGAACTAAAATAACAAAGGATAAAGTTCAAATCAATGGAAACGTAAGTAGCCAGTATATTTCTTCGTTATTATTGATTGCATCAAAATTAGAAAACGGTTTAGAAATAGAGCTACTTGGTAAAATTACTTCTGTTCCCTATATAAAGATGACTTTGAGTTTATTGAATCAGTTAGGAATTAAAACTAGTTTTGAAGGAAATTTTATTAAAGTGAATCCTAAGAAATCAATCGAAAAACAAATTGTTGTTGTAGAATCAGATTGGTCTTCTGCTAGTTATTTTTATTCAATTATTGCATTGTCAGATATTGGTTCAGAAATTACATTGTCAGCTTATAAAAAAGAAAGTTTACAGGGCGATTCTTGTTTGGTAGAAATTTATCAGCATTTTGGTGTAGAAACAGTTTTTGGTAAGGATTTTATCACCTTAAAAAAGGTAAAAGAGAGTGCTAAAGAAACTTTAGAAATAGATTTAAAAAGCGCACCAGATATTGCACAAACAATAGCAGTAACCTGTTTTGCAGAAAAAGTAGCGTGTAATTTAATAGGTTTACACACTTTAAAAATTAAAGAAACAGACAGATTAGTGGCTTTAAACGATGAATTAACCAATTTAGGGGCAATAATTAAGGTAACTGACAAAAGTTTACATTTAGAAAAATCTTCAGAAATAAACTCAAACATTTCTATAAAAACATATAAAGATCATAGAATGGCAATGGCATTTGCGCCTTTAGCACTGCGAGTTCCTATTAAAATATTAGAAGCAGAAGTGGTTACGAAATCTTATCAAAAATTTTGGAATGACATGCAACAAATTGGTATTAAAATAGATAAACTTTAAATTAACTCGTCAAACACTTGACAACGCCTATCGCGATATCGTATATTTGCCGCCTTTACAAGCAAATAAACATATGAAATTATCGCATTTTGAATTTGAGTTACCAGAAGAATTGTTAGCAACTTATCCTGCAGAACATAGAGACGAATCTCGTTTAATGGTACTAAACAGAAAAGAACAAACTATAGAACATAAGGTTTTTAAAGACGTTATAAATTACTTCGACGAAGGTGATGTTATGATGTTGAATAATACCAAAGTTTTCCCGGCAAGAATGTTTGGTAATAAAGAAAAAACTGGCGCTAGAATAGAAGTTTTCTTACTAAGAGAATTAAATGCAGAAAATAGATTGTGGGATGTTTTAGTAGATCCAGCAAGAAAAATTAGAATTGGTAATAAATTATTTTTTGGTGAAGATGACAGTTTAGTGGCTGAGGTTATAGACAATACAACTTCTAGAGGAAGAACATTACGTTTCTTATTTGATGGTCCTTATGATGAATTTAGATCCAAATTATTAGAATTAGGCCAAACACCTTTACCAAAAGCAATTGGTAGAGAGGTAGAAGCCATAGATGACGAACGTTATCAAACTATTTATGCAAAACAAGAAGGAGCTGTTGCAGCACCTACTGCTGGTTTGCATTTTTCTAAACATTTAATGAAGCGTCTAGAAATTAAAGGAGTTGAGTTTGCCGAGACTACCTTACATGTTGGTTTGGGAACATTTAGCGCTGTAGAAGTAGAGGATTTATCTAAGCATAAAATGGATTCTGAGCAAATTGATATTTCGGATGAAACTGCAGATAAAATTAACATAGCAAAGAAAGAAAAAAGAAAAGTTTGTGCAGTAGGTACAACAGTAATGAGAACTATAGAATCTTCAGTTTCATCTAAAGGTGAATTAAAAGGATTTAAAGGGTGGACAAATAAATTTATTTTCCCTCCTCATGATTTTAGTATTGCAACTGCAATGATTACGAATTTTCACACACCAAAATCTACATTACTAATGCAGGTCGCTGCTTTTGGAGGTTACGATTTTGTTATGAAAGCTTATAAAGAAGCAATTAAAGAAGAGTATAGATTCTCTACTTATGGAGACGCTATGTTAATCATATAATGCACTCAAGAATATAAAATTAGAAACTGACAATTAATAATTGTCAGTTTTTTTTTGGCATTCCCTTTCAGGTCGCGCTTTACATTATATCTTTTTTGAAAACACAAAAAAGGATGTCATTTCAATCGCTAATGCAACCTACTTGCTAGCAAATATAATAACCTCAAATTATATGCGTATTTTTGTAGCATTCAATTTTTAATCATTCAATTTTTGATTTTTTAAATACTATTATTTTGGATAAAAAGAAAGACATAAGAGCCTTAACTAAAGACCAATTACGCGATTTTTTTATAGAAAATGGCGACAAAGCGTTTAGAGGAAATCAGGTTTATGAATGGCTTTGGAGTAAGTCTTTGCATACTTTCGAAGCAATGACAAATATTTCTAAAGAAACTAGAGAAATGTTAGAAACAAACTTTGTTATTAACCATATCAAAGTAGACTCTATGCAAAAAAGTAAGGATGGGACGATTAAAAATGGAATTAAATTACACGATGGTTTTGTCGTAGAATCTGTTTTAATTCCAACAGAAAAAAGAACAACAGCTTGTGTATCTAGTCAAGTTGGTTGTAGTTTAGATTGTAAGTTTTGTGCAACTGCGCGCTTAAAAAGAATGCGTAATCTAAACCCTGACGAAATTTACGACCAAGTAGTAGTTATAGACAAACAAAGTAGGTTATATCATAATAAAAAGTTGACAAACATTGTTTTTATGGGAATGGGAGAACCCTTAATGAACTACAAAAACGTATTGAAATCAATAGAAATGATTACTTCTCCAGAAGGTTTAGGAATGTCATCTAAAAGAATAACAGTTTCAACTTCTGGCGTGCCTAAAATGATAAAAAAAATGGCTGAAGAAGAAGTGAAATTCAACTTAGCAGTTTCTTTACATTCTGCAATAGATGAAGTTAGAACCTCTATAATGCCTTTTAATACTAATTTTCCATTAAAAGATTTAAAAGAATCCTTAGAATATTGGTATGAAAAAACTCAAAGAACAATTACCTATGAATATATTGTTTGGGGTGGAATTAACGATAGAAAAGAAGATATAAAAGCATTAGTAGAATTCTGTAAATATGTGCCTTGTAAAGTTAATTTAATAGAATACAATCCTATTGATGATGGCGAGTTTCAACAAGCAAGTAATTCTGCTATAAATAATTATATTTCTAATCTAGAAATGCATGATATTACCGTAAATGTAAGAAGAAGTAGAGGTAAAGATATAGATGCTGCTTGCGGTCAATTAGCAAATAAATCGTAAATATAAAATTATTACATTTACATAAGCACTGAAACTAGTTCAACATACATGAAGCCAGTAGAACTTATAAAACTTCCTATTCAAAACGAAATGGAACTCTTTGAGAAAAAATTCAAAGACTCTATGTTGTCTAAAGTTCCGTTATTAAACAGAATCACGTATTATATTGTTCGCAGAAAAGGAAAGCAAATGCGGCCAATGTTTGTTTTTTTGGTTGCAAAAATGGTTTCTGATGGTGGTTTCGATGAGAGAACTTATAGAGGAGCATCTGTTGTAGAACTAATTCATACTGCAACTTTAGTTCATGATGATGTTGTAGATGAAAGTAATAGGCGTAGAGGTTTTTTCTCTGTAAATGCTCTCTGGAAAAATAAAATTGCCGTCTTAGTAGGGGATTTTTTATTGTCTAAAGGATTATTATTATCGATAGATAACGAAGATTTCGATTTACTGAAATTAATTTCTATTGCTGTTCGCGAAATGAGTGAAGGCGAATTGTTACAAATTGAAAAGGCAAGAAAATTAGACATTACAGAAGATATTTATTTTGATATAATTAGGCAAAAAACAGCAACATTAATTTCTGCTTGTTGCGGTATTGGCGCGGCCTCCGTTGGTGCTAGTCGAGATAAAATTCAACAAATGAAAAAGTTTGGAGAATATATTGGCATTGCTTTTCAAATAAAAGATGATTTATTTGATTATTCTGATGAGAAAATAGGGAAACCTACGGGGATTGATATCAAAGAACAAAAAATGACTTTGCCTTTAATTCATACTTTAAATAATTGTTCTGAAAAAGAGAAATCTTGGTTGATTAATTCAATCAAAAAGCATAACAAAGATAAAAAAAGAGTGAAAGAAATAATCACTTTTGTAAAAGAAAACGGAGGATTAGAGTACACAACTATCCAAATGAATAATTACAAAAATAAAGCGATAGCTATTTTAGAAAACTACCCAAAATCAGAATACAAAAACTCTTTATTAACAATGATTGATTACGTGGTTGATCGTAAGATTTAAAATTTAAAACTTACTTTTTTTTAAGAGTTTTTTATTTCCTAATTTTTTATAACTCTAATAATTCCTCAATAAACTTTCTTGAATTAGATAATCTCGGTACTTTATGTTGGCCGCCTAATTTATTATTTTTCTTTAACCAATAATAGAACAAACCTTCTTTAGCTTGATGAATTTTTGGGGTATTTAATGTAATATTTAAGTATCGTTTTGCCTCATAATCTGAATTAATAGATTTTAGAGCATTGTCTAAGACTTCAGAAAAATACCCAATAGATTCTGGGTTTTTAATAAATTCAATCACCCATTCATGTCCGCCTTTTTCTTTTCCTTGCATAAAAATTGGGCCAACAGTATAATCAGAAATTAAGGCATCAGTTTTATCGCAAGCTAGTTTTAAAGCATCCTCAACATTCTCTATATTTAGTTCTTCACCAAAAACATTTATATAATGTTTTGTGCGACCTGTAATTTTAATTCGATACGGATCTAAAGATGTAAAACGAATGGTGTCTCCAATTAAATAACGCCATAAACCACCATTTGTAGTAATAACTAAAGCGTAATCTATTCCTTTTTTAACATCAGCAAGTGTAATGGTTTTAGATTCTTCACCATTATATTCGCTCATCGGAATAAATTCATAGTAAATTCCGTAATCAAGCATTAACAACAATTCTTTAGAATTATTTATGTCTTGAATCGCAAAAAATCCTTCAGAGGCATTATAGATTTCGTAGTATTTAAAATCTGCTTTTGGAATAATTTTTTTGTACTGTTCTCTATATGGATTAAAGTTTACTCCTCCATGAAAATAGACTTCCAAATTTGGCCAAACTTCTAAGATATTCTCTTTTCCTGTTCTTTCTAAAACACGATTTAGCAAAACTAACATCCAACTTGGTACACCTGCTAAACTGGTAATGTTTTCATCAATAGTTTCATCAATAATTGCATCCATTTTCGTTTCCCAATCGCTCATTAAAGCAACTTCTTGACTTGGTGCAGAACTAAAATCTGCCCAGAATGGCATGTTTTCTATAATGATAGCAGATAAATCACCAAAATAAGAACCATTATCTTGATACACTTCAGAGCTTCCACCTAATCGCAAACCTTTACCTGTAAATAACTGTGTATTAGGATTATTGTTTATGTAGTTACACAGCATGTCTTTTCCAGCTTTTAGGTGGCAATCTTCTAGAGCATCTTCAGAAACAGGAATAAATTTACTTTTTGCATTTGTGGTGCCACTACTTTTTGCAAACCATTTTATATCTGTTGGCCAAAATAAATTTTGTTCGCCTTTTCTACAACGTTCAATTAAAGGTTCGAAAGTTTCATATTTTTGGATAGGAACATTTACCGAGAAATCTTTGTGGTTTTCAATCGATGAAAATCTATTTTCTTTACCAAATTCTGTATTCTTAGCCGTATTTATGAGCTTTAGAAGTAATTCTTCTTGTACATCAATAGGATATTTTAAAAACAGCTCTATTTGATGTTCTCGTTTCTTTAAAAACCAAGAAATTATAGAATTGATAATTTGAAACGCCATAGAAATTCGTAAGTTTGTTTAGTTCGATTTTAAAATAAAAATTCCATTAAAATTGAATTTTAAAAGTAGTAAAATATTCAATATGAAGTACCAGGGAGTCTTAAAAAAAATGTTAACTGAAAATGCAGAAGAAATTCAGTATTATTTAGATATGAAAACTGATTTTATAAATATTAATCAGTTGCTGAATAAAGAAATAGCTATTAATTTTGAGACCTATGAATGTTTAAATTGTGGTTTAGAGAAAGAAATTTATAGACAAGGTTTTTGTAAATCTTGTTTTTTTGATACTCCAAATGCTGGTGATTGGATTATGAGACCTGAATTAAGTAAAGCACATTTAGGGATTGAAGATAGAGATTTAGCTTATGAAAAATCGGTACAATTAAAACCACATATTGTGTATTTGGCTAATTCTAGCAATGTTAAAGTTGGTGTTACGAGAAAGCAGCAAGTACCAACGCGTTGGATAGATCAAGGGGCGCATGAAGCTATAGAAATTGTTGAAGTTCCTAACCGTTATTTAGCCGGAATTACTGAAGTTGCTTTAAAAAAACATGTAGCAGATAAAACGAATTGGCGAAAAATGCTAAAGAATGATATTGAAGATGCAAGTCTAAAGGAATGGAGAGATAAACTAAAAGAGTTTATTCCGGAGGAAGCTAAAGAGTATTTTATAGACAATAATATGGAAACACATTTAAATTTTCCGGTGATAAAATATCCGGTAAAGCCTAAAAGCTTAAATTTGAAAAAAACACCAAACTATAAAGGAAAACTAGTCGGAATTAAAGGTCAATATTTAATTTTCGAAGACGAAACTGTTTTTAATGTGAGAGCTAATGAAGGTTTGGTTGTGAATATTGAATTTTAATAAATTATTTCTCATGTAATAATTACTAAATATTGAGATTTTTTAACCAATATAAATATGATGGATAACAACTTATTAAAAGTAGCATTAGCACAAATTACTCCAGTTTGGTTAAACAAAGAAAAGACGCTTCAAAAGATTGAAAAATCAATTTTTAATGCTGCAAAAGAAAGTTGTGAACTCATTGTTTTTGGTGAAGCATTATTGCCAGGTTATCCTTTTTGGGTTGCTTTAACAAATGGAGCAGAATGGGATTCTAAAACTCAAAAAGAAATTCACGCTCATTATATTCGTAATTCAATTACCATAGAAAAAGGCGAATTAGATTCCGTTTGTAAATTGGCAAAAAAGCACAATATTTCTACCTATTTAGGAATTATGGAACGTGCACAAAATAGAGGAGGTCATAGTATTTATTGTTCTTTGGTCTATATAAATCAAAAAGGAGAAATAAAATCTGTTCATAGAAAATTACAACCAACTTACGATGAGCGTTTAACTTGGGCGCCTGGAGATGGAAATGGATTGCAAGTACACCCTTTAAAAGAATTTACAGTTGGTGGTTTAAATTGTTGGGAAAATTGGATGCCTTTACCAAGAACAGCGTTATATGGTTTGGGAGAAAATTTACATATTGCAGTTTGGCCCGGTTCTGATCATAATACAAGAGATATTACACGTTTTATAGCAAGAGAATCTCGTTCTTTTGTAATTTCTGTTTCTACGTTAATGAAAAAGTCAGATTTTCCAAAAAACGTTCCTCATTTTGACAAAATAGTAGAAAAATCGCCAGATATTTTAGCAAACGGAGGTTCCTGTATTGCTTCTCCAAATGGAGAATGGCTTGTTGAACCAGTTTTGCATAAAGAAGGACTAATTATAGAAACGTTAGATTTTAATCGAGTTTTAGAAGAGCGTCAAAATTTTGATGTTGTTGGCCATTATTCTAGACCAGATGTAACTAAGCTGCATGTAAATAGAGAAAGACAAAGTACGGTTTCTTTCAATGATTAAAGATTTTATTGGAGATAAAAAAGACTATTAAAGTTGTTTTTTTGCAAACCAAACTTCTATAGAGTATACGCACACAAGAATTCATAAATTGTATTTAGTAACTATAAATACGGTGAAAAAATATAAAAAAGGAAAAAGGAGAAAGAGCAATCGTTTCTTGCGGAAAAGAAACGTTGGTTTTCATAAAGTAAATTTATACTTCATATTATAATTTAAAAAATGGCAATAATTAAATCTGTAAGAGGAAAATACCCACAAATACCAGAAGATTGTTATGTAGCAGAAAACGCAACTATTGTTGGCGATGTTTCTTTAGGTAAAGAATGTAGTATTTGGTTTAATTCAGTAATTCGGGGAGATGTACATTACATAAAAATAGGTGATAAAGTTAATATTCAAGATGGAGTAGTTGTCCATGCAACTTATCAAAAATCACCAACAACAATAGGTAATAATGTTTCTATTGGTCACAATGCAATTATACATGGTTGTACAATTCATGACAATGTCTTAGTTGGCATGGGAGCAATTATTATGGATGATTGTGTTGTAGAATCTAATTCAATTATTGCTGCAGGAGCAGTAGTTACCAAGAATACAAAAATAGAGAGTGGCAGTATTTATGCGGGAGTTCCTGCTAAAAAAGTAAAAGATATTTCTCAAGAATTAATCTCTGATGAGATTGATAGAATTGCCAATAATTATGTAAAATACTCCAGTTGGTTTAAAGAATAAGTTTTGGGCGTTACACAAGGTCGGGCTTTCACTACTCGCTTTTTTTGAAAAAACAAAAAAGAGCTCAAACATATCTTTCAATCCCTAACGCAAATATAAATGTGAATAAAGCTAAAAACCCGATTTCAATTAAGAAATCAGGTTTTTCAATCAACGAATCAACTAAAACTAGTTATTTATTTTGTTGAAATTTGTTGCGTCTCTTTCTCTCTTTCATTTTATGTTTAGCCGTTCTCATTCTACTTTTATGCATTTTTTCGAACTTCTCAAACTGCTCTTCGTTTAAAATGTTTTTAATGCTATTTTTCATTACAATTTGATGATCTAATTGTTTGTTTTTGATAGCAAAAATTTCGTCAGAGGTTGGCTTTTCGTTGTTTTCTTTTGATGCTTTTCTTTTTTCTATAAAATCTTTTCTATCCGTCATTTTAGCCATTACGATTGGCTTAATTTGTTGTTGTTGCTTGTCAGATAAATCTAAAGCCAATGTCATTTTTTTTACAGCTAAAGTTGTTTGCTGTTCTATTGTTAATTTAG
>Ga0115568_10000906_pt1 | contig 21802 bp, 17 predicted proteins | sample COGITO_mtgs_1204_FD_87296 | JGI IMG/M metagenome (GOLD analysis project Ga0115568, IMG submission 87296) | Pelagic marine microbial communities from North Sea - COGITO_mtgs_120426 | ecosystem: Environmental > Aquatic > Marine > Epipelagic | place: Germany:Helgoland, sampling site Kabeltonne...
AAGCCGGTGATACCTTCTGGTGTACCAGCAACCTTGAAGTCCATGTCGCCGAAGTGATCTTCTGCGCCGAGGATATCAGTGAGGAGAACGCTCTTGGTGATGTTACCATCCGCGTCTTTTTCAGTAACCAGACCAGTAGAGATACCAGCACAAGGTGCTGCAATTGGCACACCTGCATCCATCAGAGAGAGGCAACCGCCACAGATCGACGCCATTGAAGTCGAGCCGTTGGAGCTCATGACTTCAGAGACCACGCGAATCGCATAGGGGAACTCGTCTTCTGGAGGAAGGATCGGTAGGAGGGAGCGCTCTGCGAGTGCACCGTGGCCGATTTCGCGGCGTCCTGTGAATCCGAAACGACCTGCTTCACCAACCGAGAACGGAGGGAAGTTATAGTGCAGGATGAAGGATTTGCTTTTTGCGCCACCAGTGAGGCCGTCGATGTCCTGCGTGTCACGGCTAGTGCCGAGAGTGGTGATAACGAGCGCTTGTGTTTCGCCACGGTTGAAGATGGCAGAGCCGTGAACGCGAGGCAGCACGCCAGTTTCGCAAGAAATGGTGCGAAGATCAACACCGGCACGACCGTCAACACGCTTACCGGTATCGAGGATGTTTTGGCGGTAGAGCTTTTCTTGGATTTCGTCGAATGCGCGAGCGACGTCGTCACCCTTTACATTTTCAGCACCAAGCTTTGCTTCGAGCGCGGTTTTAGTTTCCTTAGCGATGACTTCGATCGCGAGCTTGCGCTCGGTGTAGCTATCAAATCCAAGCGCACCCTTGACCTTTTCAGCAGCGTGTTCTTCGCAGAAGTCGACGATCGCTTGAGGTGTTACGAGCAGAGCGAATTCTTTCTTCGCTTTGCCGCAAAGCTTCGCGAGCTCTTTCTGAGCCACGATGATTGGCTGGATAGCTGCTTGGCCGTAGACGAGGGCTTCGTAGAAACGCTCGTCAGAGATGAATTCAGCAGACCCTTCGATCATCAACATCTTGTCTTCAGAACCGACGTAGATGAGGTCGAGGTCGGAATCGAGCATTTCGTCGTGAGTTGGGTTGGTGACGAATTCGCCATCAATTTGACCGACACGCACACAACCGATTGGGCCGTTCCAAGGGATGTCAGAGATCAGTGTCGCAGCAGAAGCGGCGTTGACCATAAGGATATCTGGCTCGTTGACTTGGTCTGTTGCCAAGAGAAGACCGATTACTTGCACTTCATTCATGAAGCCCTTCGGAAAGAGCGGACGAAGTGGACGGTCGCAAAGGCGGGATGTGAGGATTTCCTTCTCGGAAGGTTTACCTTCGCGCTTGAAATAGCCACCGGGGAACTTACCGCCAGCAGAGAATTTTTCGCGGTAATCAACCGTGAGCGGGAAGAAATCCTGCCCAGGGCGGAGTGACGAGGCTGCAGTCACCGAAACGAAAAGTTCGGTGTCGCCTTGGCGGATAGTGACGGCGCCGCTAGCGAGGCCAGCGAGAGTGCCAGTAGAGATCTCGATATTGAGACCTTCAACGGATACGTTGTGTTTTTGTTTCATACGTTTCTTTGTTTTTTGCTTTATGCATTCAACGGCATGTCGGGAGTTTGACCCTAATTGCCGCCGACCATGATCGGCATGGTCTTCTGGTGTGACTCGCGAAACAGTGTTCCGGCGAATCTAAATTGAAAAATCTTAGTCCCACTCTTAATCCCGAATGCTTTGAGGAGATTAAGAGTATGAGTAGGATTATTATTAAGGGTGAGCACTTTTTGGAAATCCCCCTCCCAAAATGAAAAATGCCGGATTCTCACGAGTAGAGTCCGGCATTGTAAGGAAAGTGATTTGACTAGCGACGAAGCTGCAGCTTGGTAATAAGCGCAGTGTAGCGATTGAAGTCTTGACGTTTGAGGTAATCAAGCAGTTTACGACGACGGGCGGTCATGGCAATCAGGCCACGACGTGAGTGAAAGTCCTTGTGGTTACTACGAAGGTGCTCAGTGAGGTGCTTTACACGTGCTGTGAGGAGTGCAACCTGTACTTCGCAAGAGCCTGTGTCGCCTTCTTTAAGAGCGAACTCTTTGATGATCGCTTCTTTGTCTACGATTGAATCTGTAATATCTGACATTTTATTGATGTTTCTTTGCACGACTATTGAGCTTCGAGTGTTCGAAACCGCTAAAACCGCAACTGAGCCGTTTTAGCCGTTATACCCGCAAATTTGATGAACGGGAAGTCGAGGAACTGACCTTTCACAAGGTGAGCTCTAACGCTGAAGGGCAGGAACATGGCTTTTCGGTGCGCTGGTGCAAGGAAAAAGTGCGTAATTTGCTGAGGGTGAGTCAAGTAGCTCGTGCGCTACTATCGCCTCGTAAGTGGTGAGCTGAAAGATTTCCCCAGTAATCGACGATGAAACCTATTGTAATTGCCACTTCGCGAACTGAAATTCGGGCATGTCTGCGTTGCCAATTTGGGTGGCGAGCTTGAGGAGCTCGGCTGCTGCTGTGAGATGCTGGCTGAGGCGTTCATGCTGAGCCAGCCAGTAAGCGGCTTCGCAAATTTGTTGTTGGGCACCCACTGCTTTTTCGGCACGACCGGCGGCGTCGAGTACGGCTTTGCGGTCGAGATCGCCTTTGATGTAGCCGAGGAAGTTCTTGAGTGCTGCTGAGGCGTCGCTGGCTTTAATCCGCTGACTCAGTTGCAGGGCTGCGTGGTTGGCATCGGCTGCTGCGGCGAGTGTATATTCGAGGTACCAGGCGGACTCATTGGTCTGCTCGGGCACCAGTGCCAGATAGCAGTCGAGTGCGCTGCGGGCGGTTTTCGGGGCGGCAATGTTGTAGGCCAGTAGGGCATGTAAAAGTTGTATGCCAGGGTTTTTAGGCAGTAGTTGTGCGCTGAGTCCGATCGATTGCTCGGCGGCGACGAGATCGCCTTGTTGAAAGCGAATTAGGCCAAGGCTGTACGTCAGTGCGGGGTTGCCGGGGTCGAGGATCAGTGCGCTTTCGGTGTCGGCGGCCGCGCCTTGCAGGTCGCCCAGTTTGCGCAGTAGCGAACCACGAAGTGCCAGCGTATCAGCTTGCTTGGCCTGAATGCTGAGTGATTGATTCAATGCGCTCAGTGCGAGTGCTGTGGCGTCGTCGCTCAGATGGGCGCGTCCGAGCAGGCTCCATGCCTCGGCGGAGGGGCTGACGCGGTTGAGCGTAATGGCTTCGAGAGTGGTAATTGCACGTTTGGTTTGTTTGGCGCGTAGCAGGGTGCGGCTGGCTAAGATCGCTTCCCCTGCGTTCTCAGGGCGGAAGCCACCGTCAAGTGCCTTGAGGATTTCGACATCGCCGTCGGCTCTGCGGCCAGTCTGGTCGAAACAGACGCCGTGGTAAAATTCGAGCGAAGCACGTAGCTTGGTTTGACCATCGGGCAGCAACCGTAGCGCGCTTTCAAATTTTTCACGCGCGGTGCCGGCGCGGCCTTTGGCGAGTGCAGTGCGGCCTTGCAGATAGAGAGCGATGTCCTGTAGCTCAGGATTTGCGGCGATGGGCTCGACAATCCCTTGCAGTGAATCCCATCGCTCAGCGCTGGCGTAGAGTGAGGCGAGGGTGACGTATGCCTCTAGATTGTCGGGTTGTTGATTGGTGATCAGTTGCAGGTCTTCGATCGCTTCGTCAACTCGGCCTGCTTGGGTGAGCACGCGAGCGCGCATCATGCGCAAGGCAGTGCGCTGCTTAAAGCTGATTTCGCCTAGTTGCTGTTGGTGCACCTCAAGGGCTTGAGTGATGGCATCGACGGCTGCGCTCGTGTCGCCCTGATTGAGGGCATTGCCAGCTTTTTCGAGATACGCTTCGCTGGCGAGTTCGAGGCTGATCGCTGCGGTTTCGGGATTATCTAGGTAGATCTGATTGAACGTTTCGGCCGCGTTATCCCAATCGCCTTCGGCCATCAGCAGGAGGCCGAGTAGTTTGCTCGCTACGCGGTAGTCGTCGCCGTCGATTGGCGCGGCTTGCATGACCTGCTCAATGACGGCAATAGCATCGTCGCGACGGTTCATATTACCGAGCACGAGTGCTTTGAGCAGCAAGTGCTCTAAGATTTCGGGTTCGAGCGAGATGGCGTGATCGGCCGATTCGAGTGCGACTTGCGGCTCGCCTTGATCGATTTTAATCCGAGTTTTTAGTGTCAGTGCGGGCACGTAGTCCGCATCGATTTTGAGCATTTGCTCGACGCCATTAGCGGCTCCCTTGAGGTCGCCAATCAGGTAGTTGCCTTCAGCAATACCGTAGTAGAACTCAATACGCGTGGCGTCTGACTTTGCATGTAGTGTGCAAAATGTCAGCAAGAGCAGAGTGATGAATATGCGAAAGCGCGGAGGCATGGCGATAGGATGAGAACGAACCTTCGCTTTCTAGACCCCTTTATCGCGGGCGGCGCGTTCGACTCGTCTGACGAAGTTTTCGAGGTTGTTGTCGGGCTCCATAAAGAGTGCGCGGCGCAGGAGTGGTAGGGCTGCTTGATAGTCGGTGTTGGCTACGAGTGCTTGTGCATGGGCGATAAGTGCGTTGCGCTCATAGGCTTCGATTTTTTCAGCCTGATCGAAGCGGTTGATTGCTTTAGGCAAGTCGCCTTGGGCTGCGTAAATATTGCCGAGTTCAATCAGCGCTTCGCCGTTGAGTGCATCGCGCTCAATAATTTGCTTGAGGGCGGTGAGTGCGGTCTCGGGGTCGTCTTCGGCACGAGCGATTTTTGCCTCAAGGGTGAGGAGCTTGAGGTCGTTGGCATCGCTTAGTTGGTCGCGGAAGCGTTCGCGGGTGCTGCGGATCATGGTCTTACCTGCAGCGAAGTTGCCGGTGCGTGTGAGGATCTCTGCGGCGCGTATGGGTGATTTGATGTCGTTGTTGTTGGCGACTTGCAGGGCGGCTTGATAGGCATCGAGGGCGAGGCTTGGCGCAGCGTTATTGATGTAAATGTCGCCGAGTAGGGTGAGTGTGGCGTGTTCAGCCTTATCCATGCGGCGGACGATCTCGATATTATGTGCGGCGGCCATTGGCTCTTGCTTGCCGAGGTAGGCGTTGCCTTGTAGCAACCAGAAATCGGCACGGTTGGGATGGAGCTTAATCAGTGTATCAAATAGGGCGATGGCGTCGGCGTAGCGTTGAGTCTCTATCAGGCAGCGTGCGAGACCGAGTTTCCAGTCGAGCGTATCTGGCTGCATCAGGATCGCTTGTCGATAGGCGGTCTCGGCAGGGTAGTAGAGCTCTTGGGATAAATAGCAGTAGCCGAGTAGTCCGTATGAGCGGCCGTCGATTGCGCCGAGTTCGATGGCTTTAGAGATGGTTTTAATTGCCGGCTTATAGTTGCCGGATTGTACGTGGACGAGGCCGAGGTTCTTATAGGCGCGGCGAAAGTTGGGGAATTTACTCGTTGCTTGGGCGTAGTATTTCTCGGCGTTGGCGAGGTTGCCATCTTGGAAATAGAGATTAGCGAGGATAAAGTCGAAGACGGCGCTGGTCTTCGGTTTGATCAGTGGCTGCAGTTCTGCGATGGCGGTTTTCGGGTTTGATTTGAGCGTATTTATCAATGAGCGCAGCACGAGTCTCTCATCGTTGGAGATGGGCGGCTCGTATTCGGCAAGTATGCCGTAGCTGCCGGTGAACGATTTAATGAAGCTGGGGTCGTTCCACATGTCCTTGGTTGGGTCGGGGACCGCGCTGAGTGTATTAATTGAACCGATACAAAGTGCGAGGCCGAGGAGCAGGTGTTGGAGGCTTTTCATGGGAAGAGGATATCTCGTTCTAAGTGTCGATATTTATCGCTTCGTGGAGAAGTTAATGGATTTCGCTCCTGCAAGCTTGGCTTCGCCATAGACGTGTGCAAACACACCGTGACTGGCACCTTGGTCGGCTTGGATAATGACAGGGATGTCTTCCTGCAGGGTCAGGCGTTTGACGATCGGAGCGACGCCACTGACGCCGATATCGCGGCCGCCGTAGATCACTTTATTGTTGGCGGTGACGGCGATCAGAATGCTGTTTTTCTGAAGTTGTATCGCGGCGGACGCTTCGGGCTTGTTGACCTCGACGCCGGTCTCTTCGACGAACACGGTGGTAACAATAAAGAAGATCAATAGAATAAAGACCATGTCGATCATTGGCGATAGGTTGATCTCGACCTCGTCTCGGTCTTCGGATGCTAGGTTGCGGCGCATGATATAGTGAGAGTGAGGGGAGTGAGAGTGAGGGAAGGTTTAAAAGTGGGACTATCTAAGAGTAGGAAGGTGGAAAAGTTTGGGATTCTTAATCTTAATCATTTCGTAGATTAGGATTATAGTTTCCGTTTTTCTGCGTTTTAAAATTTCTAACGATCAGTCGAGTTTCAGTTTGGTGAGGCTGAGGGCTTCGATACGGGCGAGGGCGGCTTCGACTGCGTGCTTGCGGCGGCGTATGATGAGGACGAGGAAGATGCCCGGTAGCGCGATAAAAAGACCGGTTTGGGTGGTGATGAGTGCTTTGGATATACCGGCGGCGACCATGTTTGCGGTTTCGGAGCCACCGCCGCTGGAGATCGCTGCGAAGGTCCCGAGCATGCCGATGACGGTGCCGAGTAGACCCATGAGGGGGGCCGCTGCGACTAGCGTATTTAGAAATTTCATTCGGCGCTCGATGGTGTGCAGCATGCATTGGCGCACTTCTTCGAAGCGGCTACGCACGTGTTTGGACTCGGAGATGTTTTCCTGGGTGTAGCGAATGATTTCGCCGGCGCGCCCTTGGGCTTGCGAGGGATTGTAGATCCAGCTGGTCCATTCGCTCTCGTGTCCTAACTGGATATTACCTTTACGCAGGAAGAGTAATAGCTGAATGGCGGTAGAGTAAATGAGCACGGCGAGCAGTGCGAGTGGGATCATTACCCATCCGCCGCTTAACCAAATACCTGTGATTTTTTCGAACATTGAAAACGGCTGCAAACTTTAGTCCTTATTGTGGCGAGTGGCGACGACCCCATTGATGAAGCCGACTGCGGTCTGCTCCATATCACCGATCTTTTGGCGAGCCATGCGTGCGAGTAGTCCGTGCATAATGAGTGCGGGGATAGCGACAATTAGGCCGAGCTCTGTCGTGACGAGTGCTTCGGAGATCCCGGACGAGAGGCTCTTCGCATTGCTGGTGCCGAAAATAGTGATCAGGTTGAAGGTCTTAATCATACCCGTGACGGTACCGAGAAGTCCGAGTAGTGGTGCGGCGGCAGCGGTCAGCGCGATGAAGGGCAGAAAGCGTTCGAGCTTCGGGCGCACGGCGAGAATTTTTTCGTACAGAATCTCTTCTAGCGTGCCACGCTTCTCGTCGGCATATTCGACGCCGACAGTGAGGAGTGCTCCGCCAGCTCCGGGAATGGTTGAAGCGGCGGTCTTTGCGTCGGCCAGATCGCCGTTGGCGAGGTGGCTGAGCACGTATTGCACGTCTTCTGGCTGAGGTGTTTTGAAGCTGGTGACTTCGAAGAACTTGAGAATGCCAAGCAGTAAGCAGACGGCGCCTAGGGCAATGATGGCGACACCGACACTGCCGCCTTTGGCTAAGTGCTCTGCAATGCTATCGTTGCTTGCTTGAATCTTGAGTGCTTTCCCGAGAGTTGCATCGGCGGGGATTTGTCCAGAGCCGCTCTCTATGAGTTGACGAATACCGATGGAGAAATTGCCTGGCACTGCGATGGCGGCTTCTGCAGCGTTGAGCTTATTGAAAGTGACGCCTGTGAGCTCAGATTGCTTTGACGCAAAATAGACTGTCGGTCCAAATACGGCAAAAGTGCCTACTTCGACTTCACCAGTGGGTGTGAGCGCGCGGCCCTCAAAGGTGTAGCCGCCGACGAGTTGCTCGAGGCGATTCAAGGCGACACCAATGACATCGATTTGTTTTTCGAAACGCTCGCTGTTCGACATGTCTGAGTCGTCCAGTGCGAGGCGTGCTTCTTCGGCGGTTGCTGAGTAGAGTTGCGTCTCGCTGTAGTCGACACGTGTCTCGAAGGAGCGTACGAATTCGTCTAGTAGGCTGCCAGTATATTCGTTTTGCGATTGGATCGCTTCGACTTGCTCGCGCAGACGATTGAGGCCGAGGTCGCTGTTGTCACGTAGATGCCGCAGACGATTGAGCTCATCGCTCTTTTGGCGGACGTCGTCTTCGAGGCTCGAGACATCGCTGATAAGTGGAATTTTTTCGGTGGCGATGGCATCGCGCACTTCGGAGAGTTCGTTGAGAGAGGCTGTTAGGTCGGCGTCGGCTTGGTTGCTGGCGGCGTCAAACGTCTTAGCATGTGCGCTACATGGCCAGACGAGCGTAACCAGTGCGAGAGCGAGGAGCATTTTAGTTATGGCTTGCATGTGTGCGCTGATAAAAGGCTTTAATTGATGCGTGCGGGGACTGCGACGAACTGAATTTCTTCACTGCCTTCATAGACAGCCAAGAGTTGTTTAATGTGTGGTCCGGCACCTTCGATTTGTGGCCATTCCCAGCCGTCTTCTCCAGGATGGCCGATGCCAGCGTATGCACCAGACGCATCGACGTAGTAGGCCATTGCCAAACCCCAGTAGAGAGTGCGTACTTCGACGATTTTGCCACTGTTCAGTTCTCGAGATTCACTGGTCTGTGTAATGGTGGCGTTAAACTTGTCGGCTTGGCTTAGAATGCCGACGATGTTTTGTACGCGCTCACCGAGGGAGAGCTTTGTGTTAGCTGAATCTTTTGGTAGGCGTCGGATCAGTGGCTTGATTTTTTCTACCAGTGGGCTGGGTAGGGTCTTAACGACGCGCTTCATCTGCACTTCGAGTTTTTGAATACTGCCTTCGACCACTGCAGAGGCTTCCGTGAACGCTTCCTTTTGCGCAGTCAACTTACTGCGGTCTTCGTCCGCGGCAGTGGCAGAGCTTTTGAGGTCTTCGAGTGCTGTTTCTAGGCGATTCAGCTCACTGCTGAGCAGCTTCTGAGTATCAGATAGGATGGATTGCTCCAGGCGCCAGTCACTTTTTTCCTTAGAAATAATTTGCTTGGTCTGCACCCATTGATCGAGCACGTTGCGTGTCGATTCTAAGTTGGTTTGTGCATTCAGGTAGAGTGACGAGAGGCAGGCTCCGAGAGCGACTCTAAATAGGAGTTTGGTTTTCATGACGTGTTTATGGCAGAATATGGGAAACGATGAGAGTTCAATATATCTTCGAATCTAGCAAATATATCAGAGGTGATGTGCCCTGAGTTCTCATGGAGTCCAATCTGAGCCGACGACTTTTTTAAATTCAATCCGTGAACGTGTTCGTTGCGCCACTTTCGGTCGGGTTATTCGCTCTCGTCGCTGCCGATTTCAGCGAAGCGCATGACTTCTTCTAGGGTGGTGGTGCCTCTTTTGATGTGCTCCCAACCGCTTTGTTGCAGCGAGCGCATGCCTTGTTGGATTGCGGTCTCGCGGATCGTGCGCGATGACTCACGCTTAACAATATGTTCGTGGATCTCTTCGGACATGCGAAGAATCTCGAAAATCGCGACACGGCCACGGAACCCGAGCTTACGGCAACGCTCGCAGCCGACCGCTGCTTTGGCGAGGTTGCGGTACTGCGCCTCGTTGCGATCAATGCGCATGGTGGTGAGGCAGCTCTCAATGTGGTGCTGCTCGAAGTTGGCTGGCTGCGCACAGTTCGGGCAAAGACGGCGCACGAGCCGTTGTGCGATAATCATTTCCACCGAGGAAGCGATCAGGAAGGGCTCGATGTCCATATCGGTCAGACGGGTGAGTGCGCCGGGAGCATCGTTGGTGTGCAGCGTGCTGAGCACGAGGTGGCCGGTGAGTGAGGCACGAATTGCGATGTCGGCAGTCTCGCGGTCACGGATTTCACCGACCATAATGACGTCGGGGTCTTGGCGCAAAACGGCGCGTAATGAATGAGCAAAGGTAAGGCCGATGTCAGCATGCACTTGTGTTTGGTTAACACCAGGCACTTCGTATTCGACCGGATCTTCGACGGTAATGATACGCCGCTCAGGGCGGTTAATCAGGCGAATGAAGGCTGTGAGCGAAGTGGATTTACCGGAACCTGTGGGGCCGGTGACGAGCACGATACCGTGCGGAGCAGCAAGGGTACGAGTGACTTTTTCTTCTTCCTCTTCGGTCAGACCGAGCTCACGCATTGAGAGTGGCTTCGATTTCTGGTTGAGGAGACGTAAACTGACGCTCTCACCATACATAGTCGGAAAAGTTGAGATGCGAATGTCGAGCTCGGTATCGCCTGCACCGAACGAGATGCGACCATCCTGTGGGCGTCGCTTTTCGGAGATGTTGAGCTTCGCCATGATCTTGAGGCGCGAAATGATCGCGTCTTGGAAGCGTATCAAGTTGTCTGGAACGCGAATCGCAACCAGTTCGCCGTCGATACGGTAGCGGATTTGTAGGGCATCGCGATGGGGTTCAAAGTGAATGTCGGTCGCGCGGTCGCTGACCGCTTTTTGCACGACTTCGTTGACAAAGCGAATGACGGCGGCGTCCTCATCCTCGTCTTCCTCTTCTTCCGCCTCATTGGTGGCGATATCGGATTCATCGAGGCTGCCGGCGCCTACGCCGAAGCGCTGGGTGATGGTATGGATAACTTGCTCGGGGTCGCCGAGGTGCCACTCAGGCTTACGACCACAGGCAGCAAAAATCCAGCGATCCATTTTGTCATCTGGTGGCCATAATGTGACGAGCGGGATGGGCGTATTTTCAGTGACAGGTGTGTCGTCGAAATCGTCGTCTTGAGCTACTTTAAGGACCGGCACGCATTGATACTCATGGATTAGACGTAGGGGTAGGGTGGCCGTGGGATTATCAATCAGCTCGATTTCGTTGAGCACGGGGAGATTGGCTATCTTCGCAATTTCAGTGACGAGCTCACGTGTGGAACGGTTTTGCAGGGTCGCAATCTGAACGAGACGCTCTGCGCGAGGAAGCGCTTCGACCTCTTCGCGTGCGTTTTCGTTAAGGTCACTGTAAAGTAGAGAGAAGTCCATTTTTTGGGAAATATTAAAAGTCAAAGGGAGATGTATCGATCTATAGCAGGGAAAGTTACCAACAGTATCGAGACTCAATCTTCAGTCAGCAACTCTTCCTTTTCCCAATAATCGTCGCCATAGTCGAAGAAAATCTCTTCGCCAGGCTCAATCGTGCGGAGCGCTTCGAAGCGAGCGCTCTTCCATCTAGACGAAACTGTAAGGGAGGCATTCGGCTGATCACTATGATTGATAAAGCGGGTATAGTTAGCTTTCGGTCCTTCACCAACGATGATGTGAGAGTGGCACACCCATAATACATAGGCAGAGAAGGGGCGGTCGGGATGATAGAATTCCTCTGAACTGATGACTTCGCCGGTATAGTAGCCGATGGTGTCTTCTGCTTCGAGGCGCACCTTTGTGAATAAGCCTTGCCCAGCGCCTTCGACGCTGGAGGCTTTGACTTCAAAATCCACTGCGGTCCATTTTTTAGGTTTAGACATACGAGTTGAAATTGTTCTGAGTGCGAACGCACGACAAGACTGGATTTGGCAAAGTGAAAGTCCCATAGTTGAACCGCAGCAATACGTATAAAAAAACCGAGCGTTTAAGCTCGGCTTTAAAAGTGGTGGTCGAAGGGGGACTTGAACCCCCACGCCCGAAGGCACGAGTCCCTTAAACTCGCGTGTCTGCCAATTCCACCATTCGACCGAATTACTGCGCTTGCACGCGGTGAAGTTGGAAGGTGATAGGTTAGATTTTTAAGAGATCAATCAAATTATTAAAAAAAAAGAAATTAGTTCAAAAAAGCCTGCTCGCAGGCTTGAATGTTGATACTCTTTCCCTTACCACAATAGCTTACTTCACTAACTAGATTCACGCGGCCGTTTTTTTCGGCTCGTTTCATAAATAACGCTATGGCTGAAAAACCAGCAGATAAACCTCAAGAGTCCTCTAAAAAAGCACTCGATCTTAATACACTTTCCGGTCTCGATTTCGGTCCATCATGGGCAGACGAGAACGCGAAGCGCCCATCTTTGAAGCAGTTTGACTCTCGTGGAGATTCGCGCGGCAAGGGTAAGCGTTCTGGAGGTGGTGGTTCGCGCGATCGTCGCGGCCCCAGTGGCGGTGCACGTCCGAGCGGACCGAGTGCTGGAGGTCGTCCTCAAGGCGGCGGCCCAGGTCGCCCGCAGGGTGAAGGTCGCTCACGAGGTGGCGGTGAAGGTAGCCGTCGAGATGATCGGCGCGGTGGAGGTCGTCCAGAGCATGCGGTATTTAATCCGACCGTGAAGGTTGACATTTATCCGCAAGACGAAGCCTTTGAGGCATTGGTCAAGCGTCTACGTGCAACTGTCCGTACCTATCAACTTTTCGAGATTGCGAATCTCTTACTTGAGAAACCAGAGCGCTTCGTCGTGGTGGTTGAAAACAAAGCAAAAGCTGGAGAGAAGCCTGCACCGCTGTTCTTCTCCGTCCCTGGGCATTTACCTTTTGAGACCGAGGAAGCTGCGATCAATCATGTATTGAGCAACCATCTCGACCTATTCTTTGATATGGAAGAGATCGAAATTGAGGCGCCGAAGGGAAATTTTCAGATGGTTAATCGCTGCTCCGTAACGGGTGACTTACTCGGACCGCCGAATTATCACCTTTATCAAGAGACGTTGAAGCGTCACTACGCGGCGAAAATTACCGGTATGTCATTCGATCGTTTTGTTTCGAAGGTTGAGGCAGTGAAAGAGCAGGAGTCAATTGATGCATGGGTGGAATCGATGAAAAAAGGTGCACGTTATATTCTTAAAGAACGCCAAGAAGGTGAGCCTGAGGCACTTGATACGCTTGAATCAGTGCGTTTCTTTCTGTTGCAGCACCGTAAAGACAAGATCGTTAGCTCTGGTGAGACGATTCGATTTGCAGGCCGCGATATTGAGCGCCTGCCAAAGGGGGACATTCGTCGTTCGGTCGAAACATATGTTGAGCAGCAGCGTCATTTCCCGCTTGATTCAGCGAATAACATTCGCGGGCGCCTGCGTCGTCATAAGTTTGCCGTCTATAAAAAAGGCTCAAAAGGGGTCTCTTTTGTCTGTGCGGTGAAACGTAAATTCCGCGACAGCAAGACAGTCTTCACGCCTTCTATTCAAGGGTTGATCGAATTTGTCGAGAAGCATCCAAACACACCTGCCTCTAAGTTGCCTAAACTGTACATCGATATTGATACGGAGAAACAGCAACCCGCCAAACTCGAAATGACCGAGGCTGAAATTGCTGCTGCCGCCGCGGCTGTTGAGGCTACCAAACTTGCTGCGGCTGCAGTCGACCAAGACGGTGCTGAAGCGCCAGTCACGCCAGTCGTGGAGGCACCTGCACCTGCGCCAGATGCGGCTGCCTCGACTGATGCAATGGCAAAGATCGAACTTAGCGAAGACGAACAGAAAAGCCTAAATCAGCTCATGCGTGATTTGCGTTGGTTGATCGTCGAAGGTTACGTTACCGAATACGGAGATGGTCGTCTGTTTGCAGCACCGCCGATGGCAGAAGCAAAGCCAAAAGTAGTGAAACAGCCTGCTCCGAAAGATGATCAAGTCAAAACTGTCGAACCAGAGCCGAGCGCTGAATTAGCAGCTGCTCCAGAAGTCGTTGTCGAAACTGAAGTAAGCGCCGAGCCAAAACCCGGAGTAGCGGACGCTGAGATAAAGATCGAAGTGGCAGCTGAGGAAACTCCAGCCGCACCTGAAACAATTGTAGATGAGGCAGTAAAAGTTGTTGATCCAGTAGCTAAAGCTGTTGCTGAAGTTATTGAAGAAAAACTCGGAGTTGCCGAAGTCGAAGCTTCTACAATAGAGACAACTGACGAAACCGAGTCAAAGACGCAGTAGTCACTCTTAAAATTTGCGGGTATTCGCTGAGCGTTAAAGCTCACCTGGATGCCCGTTTTTTGTAGTTAAATGACCCGCGCATAATTTGTCATACGCGCGAACACAAAGAAGGGCATGCCTCTATATTTTAGTCGATTCCGATTAAGCTTGAAGAGGCTCGTCAGATCGCAGAATCCGTGCTTTGCGGGTGATGGAATTACCTCTTTTTTTAGTCAGAATTTCGTCTGTATTTTGCCAAAAATTGCAAAGCATGATTTATTTCAACCGTCTTATTCTGCGTCGCGTTCAGCGATCGCTCGAACGTAGAGCTCGCGGCTAATCCATGCGTCGGTGGCGGCGTAGCGGACCTGCTTTAGATCTAGCTCGGGTCGTGCCCAGTTTGAGACTTGAGCAGCCTTACTAATGCGGCCTTGCATAAGAAGGCCAGCAAGGGCGCGGAGACCACGATTTTCATAGCCAAGTTTTAGTGTTATGTCGGCAATCTCGACAAAACCTCCAGCTTGGAAGTCTTCCATCGCACGCAATTCTTTGACATCGTCTTTGATTGCGACGCCAGTCTTGAGGATCGATTCCGACTCTAAGATCGGCAGGAGTGGGGCTAGGGTTTTTGTCACGCAAATACGAAATAAATAGACGCAGTCAGGCGTACCGAGCTGGATGAGTGAGGGTGGATAGTAATCGCCTTTTTTAAAAGTGGGGCGAGTCTCGGTATCGAAGCCGAGGACTGATTCGTGTTTCAGCTTTTCGACGGCTGCGACCATTTCTTCTATGGTATTGAGAATCTCGATACGTCCTTGCCAATTGATGAGAGGTAGCTCGTTTATTTCGGCTTTAGATATCTTGCGTGGCTCAGGTTTTTTAGGAGTAATATTTTCAGACATGTTATATTCGGAGTCCGTTGAAACTAGAGCGCGAAGTGACTGCACATTAAGCCTCGATCACTAAGCCATCGTAAGCAATGGCGATGTGATTTGGGAAAAAATCCTGATCAGTCAGGTTGAATTTTTGATTATAGCTTCGGCGATATTGAAGGGTGCCTTCGTGTATCTCTTCGATATCGCGATCGGTATGGGCAGGCTCGTGGTGAAAAATTACCAACTGCTTGACTCTTGCACGCGCAGCCAGTTCGACGGCGGTGATATGGTTGGAGTGACCCCAGTTGCGCTTGGCTGTGGTGGCTTCTAGGAATGTATATTGACCGTCGAAAATGAGTACGTCGGCATTGCGAAAGAAGTCGATGAATGGATAGTTGGGCTCTTTAGCCTCTGGGCCATGCTCGGAGTCGGACGAATAGATTACGGATTTGTCGTGTTGCTCGAAGCGGTAGCCCCAAGAGTCGCCCGGGTGTTGTTGTTTAATGGTGGTGATGGCGACGTCATCTACCTGAAACGAGTCACTAGGTGCCCGGATATCGAACTCAATGTCTGCTTGCATCGTTTCATATGGTACGGGGAAACACGGGCTCGTCATTTGCGCCCGGATCGTCTCCTCGATTGCAGCGTGAAAACCGTGGAAGATGATTCGATTACCTGGGATGTAGGCTGGAGTAAAAAAGGGAAAGCCTTGAATATGATCCCAATGCAGGTGGGAGATAAATATATGGTAGGTCTTGAGTGGTGTATCTGCTGGTAGTGAAAGGGCGTAATCACGGATGCCGGTACCTGCATCGCATAGGATGACGTCTTCGTTGCCGGCTTCGATTTGCACGCAAGAAGTATTGGCCTTGAATGTGCCCCGCATATGATGCGGCAGGGTGTTGAGAAAGGTATCGATCTCTGTTTCAGAAGTGAATTTCTGGTCGCGGGCTGCCCACAGAGCAGCTTTTACCTTATCTCGGATATTGGCCGAGGATGCGGGAGAGGGGAGAGAGCCACAAGAGCCCCAGATGATTGCCTTAATACTCACGAGTCAGATTTTTGAAATAGTATGGCGTTCTTTTTCTGCGAGTCAAAGTAAAGGGTAAGGCTTTGGAGAAGTGGGTAGCTATTCAGGCGTTGCCAGTGGCAACCACTACGTGAATCTAGAGTTATAATCCAAACACCGACATACCAGTAACGACTAGCCAGAACAGGACAATGGTGACGAGTCGTGCGACTAACGTAATTTTAAGCGCATCCGCCCATTCATACGCCTCAGTGATCAATCGTATCAGCAACAGCATGATCAAAGAGCTCAGCGCAATCTGCATTGGATTCAAGAGGCTAATGCCGAGGGTGAGCTGCAGAATTGCCCCGACGGATGCGACTATTAGGCTAATCGGCAATACTTGAAATAATAAGAAGCGAAATCCACATACAAAAAAGGTGATTTTCAGGATAATCAGTGTAATAACGACCTCGATACTGAAACCGATAAGAATGTCGAGTAGCGGATGTCTTCCCTGTGTACGTTTGCTGGTGCTGAATTCCACCGTATTATCGTTGAGTGTAGCGGCGAATTCTTGCACTTTTTTGCCATAAATAAGGTTAAGTTCTTCGATGTCGGCTGATGAAGCTTCGGCACTTTCAGTGATCGTGAGTTGATCGCGCACCAAAGAGGTTTCCAATGTGTCCCCAATGAAGTGAGTGGTTTCTGTTTCGGCAGATGGATCTGCTTCGTCAGTCGCGGAGGGCCCTAATGGGTTTGCAGCGGCACGACTGGAGAGCTTATCTTGTTCGTTTTCAACCGCAAGGGTGTTACTCGCTTGAGTTTGGGCGCCGACATCCATCAGCAGGCTAAGCAGTGTGAAGATGGCGTAGGGGAGGGCTTTCATGGTAATCTTATAAATAAGGAGTAAGCGCATATAGAGGGTCCTACTTGGGTGTAGGTCAATCTTGTAGGCGCCGCATGTTCGGATTACATCGCCTCTGCATAAGCTAATTTTTTTTGAGTTTAACGCACCATGATTCGCTGGTATTCTACTGACTTGTTGCTTCTTCGCGGGCGGCTTTGGTCATTCGCACTACGTTACGGACGGAATTTTTCGTGATAACGTTGCCACCGGTACCGCGGCCGCGCACTGCCAAGTCGCGGAAGAGGACTTCTTCTTCGATCTTACGGAGGCGTGGGGCGGGCTTGAGATTGACTTTTACGGCGTCGGCTTCGCCACCATCGGTCGGGTAGCAGGAGATATAAAAAACGCGTGAGCCAGGCTTGCCTTTGGTAAGATCGTATTCCTTGTCGCGTGTCACGCCACCGATGGTGAAGTGTTTGGCAACCGTCGGTCCAGTGCGGCCATCACGATACACCATGCAGTAAGTGAGGGCGTTGGGATCGGTGCGGTTGTAGATGTCGATGTGTAGAATGTTTTTACCGTAAAAGCCCTTGTCGCTGACTTTAGAGACGATTAGCTTGCCCTCTTGGTTGATCGATAGGAGGTCGCTGAGATTGGAGCATTTGCAGACGACTTCGTCCTTCTTCATACTGATCCCAGCAAAGCCTTCCTTGCGATCGACGTATAGGGTCTCGTTGGCGATCACGACTTCGTGTGCGACTACTTTATTGAAAGAGGCGAGTTCGGTTTTACGTTCGCGACCCTTACCGTATTTCTTAATCAACTCCTTGAACCAGCGGATGGTGTATTTGGTGAGTTGCTTGAGGTGGCGCTGCGTTTCTGAGATAGCCTCTTCGAGGCCTTTGATGAGCTCGTCGGCACGAAAGGAGTCGAACTTCGAAATACGTTTAATTTTGATTTCGAGTAGGCGTAGTATGTCGTCGCGTGTGACTTTACGCTTAAAGATTTTTTTGTAGGGTTTAAGACCAACGTCGACTGTTTCGATTACGGCCTCCCAAGTCTCTTCTTCTTCGATGCGGCGGTAAATGCGTTTTTCGATAAAGATTTTCTCGAGAGACGAGAAGTGCCACTTTTCTTCGAGTTCGGCGAGTTCGATTTCGAGCTCTAGTTTGAGCAGTTCGCGGGTCTTTTCAGTGGCTAGGTAGAGGAGATCGAGTGCGGAGTAGAAGTTGGGCTTGTCGTTCTCGATCACGCAGATGTTGGTCGAGATCGAGACTTCGCAATCGGTAAAGGCGTAGAGTGCCTGCTCGGCGGTCTGAACGTCCACGCCAGCGGGTAGGTACACCAGGATCTCGACCACATCTGCGGTGTTGTCCTCGACGCGCAGAATCTTAATTTTTCCTTTTTCGTTGGCCGAGATGATGGAGTCGATCAGCGAAGTGGTGGTTTTGCTGAATGGCAACTCAGTGATGGCGAGTAGGCTCTTCTTGCGCGCTTCGATGCGGGCACGGCACTTGACGCGGCCACCGCGCTTGCCGTTGTTGTATTCGGAGACGTCGGCGATGCCACCTGTCGGGAAGTCGGGGACGATTTCGGGCGTATCTTTGCGTAAAAATGAGATGCAGCCCTCGAGTAGCTCGATGAAGTTGTGCGGCAGGATCTTACAAGAGAGGCCTACGGCTATGCCTTCGGCACCTTGCGCTAGCAGAAGTGGAAATTTGACTGGTTGAGTTTCGGGCTCTTTGTTACGGCCGTCATAGGAAGAGAGCCAGTTGGTGGTCTTTGGGTTGAAGACCACTTCGAGGGCAAATTTAGACAGACGCGCTTCGATGTAACGAGCGGCCGCGGCGGAGTCGCCAGTGAGGGTGTTGCCCCAGTTGCCCTGCATATCAATGAGTAGCTCTTTTTGGCCTAGCTGCACCATCGCGTCGCCGATTGAGGCATCACCATGCGGATGGTATTTCATCGTGTTACCAATGACGTTGGCAACCTTGTTGTAGCGGCCGTCTTCCAGCTCGCGCATTTAGTGGAGGATGCGGCGCTGCACAGGCTTAAGGCCATCGTTGGCGTGCGGCACGGCGCGCTCAAGGATTACGTAGCTAGCGTAATCGAGGAACCACTCACTAAACATGTCATCGACGTGGCCAGAATCAGGTTTGTCCTCAAAGACGTCTTCGAGCTCGGTGGCGTCGGTCGTCGGCTCGCTGCTGTTGTCCTCAGTAGGTACATCTAGCGGGAATTCTAGGTTGTCGTCGTCTGCGGGCTTTTTATTACGAGGCATGTCTGGAAAGCTGAAAGTGGAGTCTGTCGAAGAGTTGAGCTTCGATCAATTCATCGTTTCAGAGATGGAGACAGATGAGCGTGGATCAAGAGTGAAGTGCCGGTTTGTTGTTTTTGAGCTTATTTTTAGAGGAATGTCTCTAATATGAGTCAGAATGTATCTATGAATCGGTGTGTAAGCTGCGAATCGTGTTTTTATTACCAAGTCAGTATCTGGGGCGGGCAGCGCAGAGGTCATTTTCGTTTAAGAAAGCGTGATAGTTATTTTAACTTTTTGCTTATCATATCTGTACATTTACGTACACTAAAAATATGTCCACAAACGATACCCCGAAGACAACGCATAAGGCCCTTTTAAAGTGGACTGAAAAAATGATATCGCTCTGCGAACCAGCCGATGTTCACTGGTGTGATGGTTCGCAAAATGAAGCCGACAGCCTCTTCGCTGCGATGGTGAAGAAGGGGATGTGCGTGAAGCTTAATGAGCAGAAACGCCCCAATAGTTACCTATTCCGCTCGGATCCAAACGATGTGGCGCGTGTCGAATCGAAGACATTTATTTGCTCTCAGAACAAGGACGGCGCGGGTCCAACCAATAACTGGGAAGATCCGCGTACGATGCGCCGTAAAATGAAGCAGCTCTTCAAGGGCTGCATGCACGGCCGCACGATGTATATTATACCGTTTAGTATGGGGCCAGTCGGTGGGCCGATCTCGAAGATCGGTGTCGAAATTACTGATTCGCCCTATGTAGTGGTAAATATGCGCATCATGGCGCGGGTCGGCGACGTGGTACTCAAAGTGTTGGGTCAAGACGGCTTCTTCGTGCCCTGTCTGCACTCGGTCGGTTACCCGCTCGATGAAGGCGTTGTAGATGTGACTTGGCCCTGTAATCCTAAAGAGACACATATTGTGCATTTCCCCGAGGAGCGCACGGTCGTCTCTTACGGTTCCGGTTATGGCGGTAATGCCCTGCTTGGGAAAAAGTGCCTAGCGCTGCGTATCGCCTCGACCTTGGCTCGCGATGAAGGATGGATGGCGGAACATATGCTGATTCTCGGGGTTGAAGAGCCGGATGGGCGTAAGACCTATGTCACTGCTGCGTTCCCAAGTGCCTGCGGTAAAACGAATTTTGCCATGATCATTCCGCCCGCAGAAATGGAGGGTTATAAAGTAACCTGCGTGGGTGATGATATTGCTTGGATTAAGCCTGGGGCGGATGGCTTCCTCTATGCAATCAATCCCGAATCTGGTTTTTTTGGCGTCGCGCCAGGCACTTCTGATCAGACCAACCCGAGCGCGATGGTCTCCTGTTCTAAGGATAGCATTTTTACCAATGTTGCGTTAACTGACGATGGCGATGTCTGGTGGGAGGGTATGACGGAGCATGCGCCGCAGCATTTGATCGACTGGAAAGGCCAGGACTGGACGCCGGCCAGCGAAACACCGTCCTCGCATCCGAATAGTCGTTTCACGGCACCCGCGGTGAATTGCCCGGTGCTCGATCCTGAATGGGAAAAGCCAGAAGGAGTACGTATTCATGCGATGGTTTTTGGTGGCCGGCGGATGAGCGATGTGCCGCTTGTCACGCAAGCGTTTAACTGGGGGCACGGCGTCTATCTTGGCGCGACCACGGGCTCCGAAATGACTGCGGCCGCCGAAGGCACGATGGGTTCACTACGTCGCGATCCGATGGCGATGCTACCTTTCTGCGGCTATCATATGGGGGACTACTTTCGCCACTGGTTTAAGATGCAGCGCGGCTTAACAGAGACACCACTAGTGTTTAACGTCAATTGGTTCCGCAAAGATACCGCGGGTAATTGGCTCTGGCCTGGGTTTGGCGAAAATATGCGCCCGCTCCGCTGGATTGTCGAACGGGCAACGGGCCGCACTGGCGGCAAAGAGACACCGATTGGATGGATGCCGCGTTACCAAGATCTTGATTGGCGTGGCATGGATGACTTTAGCGAGGCGGACTTCGACAAGCTGATGGATATTGATCGCGATCGCTTGAAGATGCAGACGCTGCAGCACGAAGAGCTGTTTCTCAAACTCTTTGAGCACCTGCCGAAGGAGATGATCTTCGAGCGCGAGTTGCTGATCTCACGATTATAGCAATTTGCTGCTTTGGCGTATCGCGCCTACGCAAAGGCAAGCGCCCCCTGTGATAGTGACTAGTCGCGACTATTATTAGTCAACGAAATGCCTTGGCACGCTCGCGGCGTACTCGTTTGATCAGGCACACTATGCGATCTCTATTTTGCCTTCTCACGCTGTTACTGCTTGTAAGCTGCAGCAGCACTTCATTGTCACCGATCAATACCGGCTCTGATCCGACATGGGTAGGCGAAGAACAGTATGAGGTATTGGTGGCGATACGCTTATACAACCCTGAGATGCGGGTGATGTTTGAAAACCGAATGGTCGTTGCATTAGAGAAACAAGGAGTCATCGCAGTGCCTTCGTTTTCAGTTTTCCCACAGTTGTCGTCTCTGAATGCACAGACTTTTGCACGGTTTCTTGATGCGAGTCCGAAGTTAGCCGTTCTCTTTGCTCAGGCGACGTCGGTCAACAAGGAGCAGACCAATTCGAATCAGGAAGAAGATTCTTTGTTTGCCGACTTACTCGGCGGTGGTGAGTGGGACACGACATTTATTGCTCGCATGGAGAGTGCGCTTTACGTGCATGGTGAAATCAATGCGGTTTGGTGGAATCGGGTCAGTTTGGAGGCGCAGGAGAAGAAGGTGAAGGATGTCGCTGAGCGCTACATTCGCAACGAAATCAAAGCGATGCAGCAGGGCGGCGCGATTGAACGCTTGAAGTAGTCTCTGATTTCTAGTTGTGGGTGCCCAAGCTATGGCATCATTCAAACTACGCTGCGACCAGTTGACCGATTATTGCGCTGGCATCGGCGTAACGCCCTTCTTGAGTAAAATGTTGCCGTATTTGGCAGTTTCTCCAGTCATT
>Ga0115568_10000914_pt1 | contig 21706 bp, 16 predicted proteins | sample COGITO_mtgs_1204_FD_87296 | JGI IMG/M metagenome (GOLD analysis project Ga0115568, IMG submission 87296) | Pelagic marine microbial communities from North Sea - COGITO_mtgs_120426 | ecosystem: Environmental > Aquatic > Marine > Epipelagic | place: Germany:Helgoland, sampling site Kabeltonne...
CGGGCATGGCCTCACTGGCGTTTGAGCTGTATGGCAGCGGCGACTACCAGACCGAACTGATGCAAGGCAATGAATCCGTTTGGTCTTCGACACTGCCATCAGGCGAGCACCTTTTGGAGGGCATTGCCCCTGGAAACTATGTGCTTAAAGTGGACCACGCATGTCTGGAGACCTACGAGTTTGTGTCTTTATTGGATGACGCAGCCCCAGGGCTGAACGCAGTGTACAACGGCTTTGTGCCGGTGGAATCCAATGGTGGGGCATGGCTGGAGGCGGCTTGCACAGTGTGCGAAACAGGAGATGGCTTCGGCTATACCTGGCTCTTGGACGGCGAGGAAGTCGGATCAGACGCTCCCTTGGCAGTTCGCGTGGAGCAAGTGGGCACCTATGCATTGGAGTTGGTGAGCCATGGGTTTGCCTGCACGGAAAGCGAGTCGTTTGAAATCACCGTGGGCAAGTACTTGCAAGACCAGTCCGTGGGATTGGAATGGCTGGGCATTCACGCTGGACAGTTTGGCATTCGTTTTCCACATGAGTGGAAGGGTGCCGAGTTTGGTTGGTGGGATGCTGCGGGACGATTGGTCGAGAACGGAACAATATCTGTAGCGGCAGGAGAGGTGTTTGTGTCAGTGCCTCCAGTTCACGGTTGGACGGTATTCAAAGTGCAATCTTCTGATGGCCTTTCCCAGCGTTGGGTGGGTGTTGTGGATTGATTGGAGGAAAATAGCGGATAAGGAAAAGGGGGGCGTGGCCCCCCTTTTTGTGAATACAATGTTTTTAATCTTGGGAAGCGAATAGGCGTTTAATCCGTAGATTTCATCGACCGAACTCCATTTTTGTTCTATAAATGGCTATATTTGTAGACGAATCTGATATTATTTGCGATGAAAGCCTCCTATCTGCTGCTTGCTTTTTTGCTGTCTCCATTTTTTTGGATTCATGCCCAAACTGATCTGTTTTCGGAGACCTTCTCCGACAATTCAGGCATTATTGCGTCGCAAACTGTTTTTGAAGCGGGGTCTGCTAGTCGCTCGTATTGGGCCGTTAGCGGTCCAACACCGCCCAATAACTCCGGTGGTGAATTGTCGTGGGTGAACGCCGAAGTGACCTGTTCTTGGGTTTCTCAGACGGTTAAGGTTTCCGGTTATTCCTCTTTGAAGTTGAATGTCGAGATGTCCGAAGCAGGTTCTTTTTCTGGGACCGATGAACTGTACATCTATGTTTATGAGGACGGTGTAGAGCGTTTGGTCTCATCACAGTTGGGCAATGATTTTGAGTCGCTGTCTATTGTCAACGAGACGTGTACAGCCTCCAATAGCCTCCAGGTGCTCATTCTGCTTCGCAATGATGGTTTCGTTGACGCTATCTATTTAGATGAGGTGTCCATTACGGGCATTCAGTCTTTCGTTGACATTGACATGGACGGAGTTGACGACGCCAGCGATGCTTGTATTGACATCGATGGTGATGGCACCTGTGACAGTGCTGATCCCGAAATCATGTTGATGGACGAGGATTTTTCCGCTTATGCATTGGGTACAGGTTTGGCGCAGTACAATTCTACCGATGTCAATAATGATGCGGGTGTGGCTGTTATTCAGGGAGGCTTGGGGGCAGGTGATGCCAATTGGACGCTGTTGGGTGAAGAGCAAAAAGGTATCGTTGGAATTCGCGCCGATGGCGGGTCTCAATATCTCGCCATGAATCGAACGGGAATAAGCACAGTAGATACCACGACGGTTACCGTGATGACGCGTGACTTGAACGTGACCAATGTAACATCTCCAAAGGTGCGTTTGGTAGGAAGCGAGACATCAGACTTCGAGGAAGATGAAGGGACAGGGGGCCTTGTATTCTATTTCATAGAAGATGGTGTTCAGCGTGAGGTGCTCCATGTCCAAGGTGAGTTCACCTCTTTTGATCAAACCATTGCGTCTTCGGCTGTCCATTCCCTGGTCATCGTGGTCAAAGGCTATGCGATGTGGCAATCTCATCTTCGGCTTGAGCAGATTTCTGTCTTTGGAGACTACTGCCAGACCGGAAAGGACGTGAACGGAAATTGTCAAGATCTGGGGTGTATGGACGTTCGGGCTTGTTCTTACAATGCATTGGCCATCACTTCCGATCCGACCCAATGCAAATACATTGGAGACGCCTGTGATGACGGGGACGCGTCGAACTTTTCTGACCGCTATGAAAACGCGGGTGATGGCACGTGCAATTGTCAAGGGTTCTCCTTGCAAACGATTTACCTCGAGAATTTCGCCAATAACGGCGCAGCTCAAGGTGGCCTGGACTATGGTTATGATGGGTCACTTGACCTCGATGGTGACGGCATTCAAAATGAGGACAACGCTGCCCTAGAGACGGAGTGGACTTTTGAATTTGAGGACGCGAGCGTAGGTACGGGGTCAGGCATGAATCCTTCGCCTTTCTATTTCGCAACCAAGGAGGTGTCTACGGACACTGTCATGAGGTCGTTCAATACCAACGGAGATTTTATACGTTGGTCTACCCGTGCCATTTCTGTCGCCAGCTTTGACAGCGTTTATGTGACGGGCGAGCTGATTGGTCTCGGTGGTCAAGCGGCCTCTGACTATGCCCGCATGGGGTGGGAGGACGGCTCCACCTTGCAGTCACCGTTGCTGGCAGAGATTGCGGGAGTATCGAGTGCGACTTTAACGGTGAACGAAAAGGTCAATGCCACATCAGGGTCGTTGACCATTCAAGTGGAGGTAGAAAACAACACTTCAGGATCTAACATTACGGCCTCTCATGCGTTTGACGAGATTGGCGTCTTTGGCTTGAAGCGGGGTTGTACGGATCCGGATGCGAGCAACTACGATGCTTCACCTTCAGACGGGCTCGTTGCATTGTCAGAAGATGGTTCTTGTGAGTATGATTGGCCGACGGTGTACAGCAGGAAAGATGGAGAGCTCAACGGAACCATCTGGGCAGGCAAGTCGTGCAGCGAAGCAGGCTATACCTGCAATGCATCTTCCCTCTACATTGACATCCATTCGGTGACCGAGAGTGGAACGCGCCATGCGGTTATCTCGGCCAACACAACAGTGACTGTTCCATCTGGGAGCTACACTTTGGGAGAGCTGACTTTGGAGGCAGGGGCAGAACTGGTCATTCCATCGGGATTGACGTTAACTGTAGACGGCGATGTCCATCACAAGGGAGGCATTGTTTCAGGAACAGGCCGCCTGATTGTCAAAGGAGAAATGGAGTTGGCTGCAGGGGTCACCAATGTCGAGTTGCATGACTTCACGTTTGCCTCAGGTGGACAACTGGCCTTGACCGAAGGAGCCGTGCTTCAAGTCAAAGGCGACCTGACCATCGACGATGGCAGCTTGATTTCAGGAAAGATTGAATTGACTGGAACTTCTGCTCAAACAGTAACGGGGCTTGACGTTCGATTCGATACGCTGCGCGTCGCGAGTGCGGAGGTGACGTTCGCTGCAGACGCACGCATTACCGGTGTTTTGGACATTGACCAAGGCGTGGTCGAAATGAACGGAAATGAGCTCACTTTCTCTTCTGATGCCAATGGCACAGGCATGTTGGACATGATTGCCAATGGCGCCAGCTTAGAGGACAACAGCACCGGTTCCCAAGAGGCTGTCAGTGCTGTGGTAAAGCGTTACATCGCACCCGATTCAGACGGCGTCACCAATTGGGGCTATTCGCTTTTTGGGAGTCCATTGACGGGGGCGACCATGAGCGACTTCAGCAATGCGACCGACTTCTATTACGCTGGCGTACCGGGGTCTGATTACCCCAACTCAACTTCGACCGTTCAATTCTGGAGTGAAAAGAAGGGGGGGATTGTCTATCCATCGAGTCAAAACACCGCTCTGGATACGCTCGGTGGAGCTTGGTTGTTCATGTATGGGTCTCAAACGCCCACACTTCACACTACGGGAAAACTCCGGAATCATGCATCGGGCGGATCTGTGAGCCTCCCTGTTACCCGCACGCCTTCCAGCTCTTACGACGGATGGAATTTGGTGTACAACCCCTATCAAGCGAAGTTGGATTGGAATGCAATCGCGGATTATGGTTCTAATGGGAGTTTGATCGAGGACCAGTACTTGGTGTTTGATACCCAAGCCAGAATCTTCAAGGTGTATTCGGAGTCAACACCGGAGTTGAATTCAGCTCCTCAATACATCTTGCCTGGTCAGGGGTTTTGGGTCAGGATGAACCACGCTTCAGACACGACAGGAACCCTGGTTGTTCCCAGCGCTGCTATTGAGGTAGCTGGAGGCGATGAGGTTTTTATCCGAAGCGAAAGTGCCGGTGATTTTGAAGCCCGCCTTGTGGTGGAGGTCGAGAATGAATTTGGTTCAGGAACCGTTGTCATGCGCATTGGCGACCAAGGAGCAGTGGAATACCTTCCTTCTTACGACCTCAGTTACAGGGGCGGTTCGGGTTCTTACCCTGGCAAAATCGCAGTGCAGGCTGGAGATTGGCGCTGCAGTGCGAAAGCCTTGCCAACCAATGCTACAGCGGATTTGTATGTCAAATCCAAAGCCAACACCGAGACCACCATGCGTGTGGTTGGGTTTACAGAAGGGGCGCAGGTTTGTGTAACAATCACAGATACTGAGACTGGTGACGTCATGGTTTCCCGAGTGGGCGATGCAATGACCTTTACGCTCCCTTCACATGAGGCTGAGGAAGGACGGTTTGTACTACAGGTTGTGCCAAGCGCGACTGTGGCTGCGCGTCCGCCGAGCTGCCCAGAGATGAACAACGGCCGTGTTCAAGTTTCCTTGGGTGCAGAGCCTACCAATGTGCTGTTGACGGACGGTGGAGACAACGTATTGGATCAGATCATTGGCGCGACAGGATCTGCAGCCTTTGAAAACCTAGCGCCTGGTGAATATGGCCTGGTGGTGGCTGGCCCTGAGATGTTGTGTGGCACTGAGCGCCGTCTTTTCTCGGTGACGCCAGGTGAGCAGCCTGAGTTGCTCGGCCTCGATTGGGAGGTGCCTTCATGCAATGCGGGAGAAGTCTCTCTGGATTTTGAATTGTATGGAAATGGAGATTTTGTGACTTCGTTGCGATTGGGCAATGAATCCGTTTGGTCCAATGTCGAGGATGGAGGAGAGGTGTCTTTGAGTGGATTGGCCCCTGGCACTTACGCACTCGAGGTAGAGCACTTGTGTCTGGAAGAGACCGTCGTGCTTGACCTCTATGACCCTTCTGCTGTCACGGCTGAGGCCGATTACGATGCGATGGTGGTGATGGATCCGATTGGAGGCACCGCTTTGGAAGCCATTTCTACCTGTTGGGGAGAGGAGGCTTACCGTTGGGTAGTCAATGGAGAAATCGCAGGTGAGAATGAGCCCTTGTTCTTTCCTGTGGAGACTACTGGTGGGCATGTAGTAGAGCTCGAAGCGTGGAACGCGACTTGTTCTGACATCATTGAACTGCCATTCTTAGTGGTCAACTGGAACGAAGCACGCATCCTGGATACTCCGATTACTGTGAGCGAGGATGCAAGCCACTGGACGTTTGTGTTTGGACGTGACTTGGGAGCGACCCAGCTCCGCATGCTGGACGCAGCTGGCCGCACGGTGTGGTCAGGACAGGTGCAGGCCGAAGAAGGATATGTCTACCGCGTGGCCCGTCCCGATGTTGCAGGAACTTACCTGATGCAGGTCATCGGTGACGCGGGACAGTGGGGCCTCCCATTGCTCAACGCAGGATTCTGAGCCGGAGAATACCCTCATAGGATGGGAATCCGGACTGGTCGTGCACACTTGTTGTGTTCGGGTGGTCCGGATTTCCTTTTGACTGCCGATTCGCTGATTGAAACCGAAGGTGCAGTTATCATCCTGAGCCAGAGGCAGAGAATGAGGCGCAGATGACCAGGCAAGCGAGAAATCGTTTCATAGTACCAGGTCGGTTGGCGGGTAGGCGGTCACCAAAAAGACTGTGTAGGCGCGGGACATCGCAGTTGAGAAGCGTGTGTGGTCCAGCTCATTTTCAAATGTTTTCCAATTGCACGGTTCCCATTCCTCAAATGCACTTAAAGTGGTCAAACGGTTCTGAGCAGTCGTGACAACGGTAGTGTGCCTTGCAGGCCGTAGAGCCAAAAAGACTCACCATTTCGGTGTGGTCGCTTTTGCATAGAGGGCAGCGAACGCTCGGGGCTTCGCCATTCAAAGCACGCTTGTCGGCGGTCCTGCCCGGAGGCGCAATGCCATAAGCTTCGAGCTTGGCTTTGGCGCCATCCGAAAGCCAATCCGTGGTCCAAGCAGGGGCATACACCAAATCCACTTGGAGTTTTCGGCCTTCCTCCTGAGCCAATGGGGTCAGTTTATCCCGGATGTCATCGGCGATGGCGTCCATGGCCGGGCACCCCATGTAAGTCGGTGTGATGTTGACGAGAACCCCATTCTCCTGGCAATCCACGTTGCGCACGATGCCCATTTCTACAATATTGAGCACAGGGATCTCAGGGTCCGGAACCTCTTGAAGCAGCGCAAGCCAATCGTCGGCACTGCGCATTACCACTTGGCGTCGGGGTAGGTTCTGGGCAGGACTTGCATCTCTGCAAGCAGAAAGGAGAGTTGTTCGGTATGGCGCCCCTGGCGTCCACCGATTTGTTCTGGAACAGCGTCGGGACGCCTCAATTGCGCCTCGGACAGTGTGTCCGAGAGGATGGCTTCCCAATCCGCGCGCAGGTCGGAAGGGTCTGGACCCCATCCCTCGTCAGTTGCTGCTGTGGTGACTTCATCAGAAAAGAACAGGTCGCCTGCGAAAGGGAGCATCAGATCCAAGCTGGCTTGCACCTTTTCATGGCTCTCTTCGGTGCCGTCCCCCAAGCGAACAAGCCAAGCCCTGCTGTGGCGCAAGTGATAGGCGCTCTCTTTGGCGCTTTTCAGCGCGATGGCGGCGATTTCTGCATCGTTGGACTGCGCGAGTGCCGCGTGAAGCGGGACGGCGTATGCATCGAAAAGGAATTGGCGCACAATGGTGTCGCCAAAGTGGCCGTTGGGTCGCTCACACAAGAGGGCATTGCGAAAACCCTCTTGGTTGCGGTGAAAGGCGAGGCGGTCTTCATCGCGCCCTTGATTCTCGGCCTTTCCAGCCAAGCTGAGCCACGCCCTGGCTTGGCCAATTTGGTCCAAACCGATGTTGGTTAGGGCGATGTCTTCTTCGAGCACGGGGCCATGGCCCGTCCAAAGTCCAAGCTGTTGGCCCAGAATCAGGGCGTCGTCTCCAAGACGAAGGAGGTATTCGAAGCGCGTGTTCATGAGGGCGCTTACATGTTCTTGACCTCGTCTGGGAGGTCATAGAAAGTAGGGTGGCGGTAAACCTTGTCGTCTGCGGGATCGAAAAGGACATCCTTCTCATCTGGAGAGGACGCTGTGATTTCCGTGGCTGGAATCGCCCAAATACTCACGCCCTCTTGACGGCGGGTATATACGTCGCGGGCGTTCTCGATGGCCATTTCCGCGTCGGCGGCATGCAGGCTGCCCACATGGCGATGAGACAGGCCTTGACGGCTGCGGATGAAGATTTCCCAGAGGGGCCAGTGTTGCTTTTCCACGTTGTTGGATTTAGGCTGCAGCCGTGTTGGCTGCGGCCTTGCGTGCAGCGCGTTTCTCGGCGTGTGCTCCCGCAGCTTCGCGAACCCACGCGCCATCGTCCCAGGCCTTGTTGCGGGCGTCCAAACGTTCCTTGTTGCAAGGACCGTGGCCTGCAATGACCCGGTTGAATTCGTCCCAATCAATGGGGCCGTGCTCATAATGGCCCGTTTCCTCGTTCCATTTCAGGTCGGCATCTGGGATGGTCAACCCGATGAGCTCTGCCTGTGGCACGGTGAGGTCAATGAACTTTTGCCTCAATTCATCGTTGGAGAAACGCTTGATGTTCCAAGCCATGGATTGGGCGCTGTTGGGGCTGTTGTCGTCCGGAGGCCCAAACATCATGATGGATGGCCACCACCAACGGTTGAGGGCATCTTGTGCCATCGCCTTTTGCTCCTCAGTGCCTTGTGCCAAGGTCATCATGATTTGGAACCCTTGGCGCTGGTGAAAGCTTTCTTCCTTGCAGACACGCACCATGGCGCGGGCATAGGGACCGTAACTGCACTTGCAGAGCGGTACTTGGTTCATAATGGCGGCACCATCTACGAGCCAACCCACAGCGCCAATGTCGGCCCATGTGAGGGTGGGGTAGTTAAAGATGCTGCTGTACTTGGCTTTGCCGCTGTGCAAGTCGGCGATGGTATCATCCCTCTGAACCCCTAAAGTTTCGCAGGCACTGTACAGATAAAGGCCATGACCAGCCTCGTCTTGCACCTTGGCCATCAGTATGGCCTTCCTTTTAAGGCTGGGCGCTCGGCTGATCCAGTTGCCTTCTGGAAGCATGCCCACAATCTCCGAGTGGGCGTGCTGACTGATCTGCCGAATCAGCGTTTTCCGGTAGGCGTCAGGCATCCAATCCTTCGGCTCAATCTTTTTTTCGGAGGCCACATAAGCCTCGAATCGTTGCAACAGGTCCATTTCCATGCGCTTCAAAAATACATCGGGGAATGTGGAGAGAACCGATGGGGGGCATAATGGGTTCTCCAACCAATCACATTCCTTCCGAGATTCGCACCCCATGTCTGACAGATTCAACAACCTCCAGGTTTCAGAAGTCCGCCGAGAAACGGCCGATTGCGTCTCCGTTGTCTTGCAAGTTCCCGAAGAGCTGCAGTCCGCGTATGCCTTCAAGCAAGGCCAATACCTCACTTTTGACCAAGAGATCAATGGTGAGTCGCTGCGCCGGAGCTACAGCATTTGCGCCGGAGTCGGCGAAGAGCTGCGCGTGGCCATCAAAAAGGTGCCCGACGGTCGGATCAGCACTTGGGCGAACGAGCACTTGAAAGCGGGAGATGTCCTCAAGACGATGGCGCCCAACGGTCGTTTCTATACTGCATTGGATGCCAAGCAGTCCAAGCACTACGTGGCCTTTGCGGCAGGCTCTGGCATCACGCCCATTCTGTCGCACATCAAAACGGTTTTGGCGACTGAGGCAGGCAGCACTTTTACCTTGCTCTACACCAACAAGGACCAGTCCAGCGTCATTTTCAAGTCCGAACTCGATGACTTGAAGGACCGCTACCTCGAGCGATTGCGCTTGTTTCACTTTTTTACCCGCGAGCCAGTCGATGTCCCACTGTATGCGGGGCGCATGGATGCCGACAAGGTCGCGGCGGTTCAGTCTGCGCTGCTCTCGGGATCTCCAGTCGACGAGGTGTTCGCTTGTGGCCCCGAGGCTATGATCCACGCCGTGCGCGAAGGCATGGAGTCTGCAGGGGTCTCTCAAGACCACATTCACTTTGAGCTGTTCACGTCTCCAACTTCGAAGCCTGCAGATGGGGCTACCGATGTCGCCGCCGCTCCTGCTGCTGCCTCGGACGGCCAACAAGAGGTTTTCGTGGTCATTGATGGCTCTACGCACAAACTAGACTTTGACGGAACCAAGACAATTTTGGATGCCGGTTTAGATGCCGGCATTGACCTTCCTTACAGCTGTTGCGGCGGGGTATGCTGCACTTGCCGTGCTTTGGTAACGGAAGGGGCAGGGGAGATGGAGGTCAACTACGCCTTGGAGCCCGGTGAAGTCGAGCAAGGTTTTGTCTTGGCTTGCCAGACCAAGCCCAAGGCGGGCAGTACCCGTTTTGTGTTGGACTTCGACCAGCAGTAAAGCGGGCTCAAGCGCGTTCGTCAAGTTCGATCCAGCGCTCTGTTTTGGCTTCAATGTCGGTTGAGACTTCACCCAAACGCGTGGCCAACCGGCTCAGCTCTTCATGGTCGAGTGAAGCTACAGCCATGGCGGTTTCGAGTTCAGACTTCTCGGCTTCCAAAGTGGCGATCACCCCTTCAAGCCCGTCGTATTCCCGCTGTTCATTGTAGCTCAGCCGCTTGCTGTAGTCTCCCTTGGGCGCAGCGGGGGCATTTTCGGCCGATTGCCTTGCGGCCTCTTTTGCGGCCGTAGCCTGTTGTGTGGCCAGCACCTGTTCCTCGATATCTGCCTTGGTGCGGTATTGCGTGTAGTTTCCGGGAAAGTCCCTCACACCACCTTCTCCATCCAAAACGAAGACGTGGTCTACGAGCTTGTCCATGAAGTAGCGGTCATGGCTCACCAACAGCAAGCACCCTGGAAAGTCCAAGAGAAACTCCTCCAAGACACCAAGGGTAAAGACATCGAGGTCGTTGGTAGGCTCGTCAAATACCAAGAAGTTGGGGTTGCCCATGAGCACCCGAAGGAGGTGGAGCCTTTTGCGCTCTCCACCGCTGAGTTTGTGGATGAAGTCATGGTGGCGGTGCCGTGGAAACAAGAACCGCTCGAGCAGTTGCGCCGCCGATAACTTTTGTCCCTTTTTGAGCGGCATGTACTGTGCAATCTCATACAGCGCCTCGATCACCTTCATGCCTTCATCGAAGCTGGGTGGCTCTTGACTGAAGTGCCCAAAGACGACGGTATCCCCGATCACGACTTTGCCTCCGTCGGGCTTGTCTTCGCCGGTCATCAAACGAATAAGGGTGCTTTTTCCAGCGCCATTGTCGCCCACCAATCCCACGCGCTCGCCGGGCTTAAAATGGTAGGTCCACCCTTTGAGGATGACCTTCTCACCATATGCCCTGCGCACCTTGTGCATTTCAAGAATTTTCCCGCCCATTCGTGCAGGGTCCAGTTCTAAGTTGACCTCGTCTTCTTCGAGCCGCACAGAGGCGCGGGATTTAAGGCCTTTGAAGGCATCCAGTCGGGATTTGCTCTTGCCTGTTCGGGCTTGTGGTGTGGCCCGAACCCATTCCAACTCTCGCCGCATGATAGAGCGGGCGCGGTCACGCTGTGCGTGTTCGTTGGAGGAGCGCTCCGTCTTCTTTTCCAGAAAATAGCTCCAGTTTCCGGGGTATTTGTGCAGCGTAAAATTGTCGAGCTCCAAGATCGTATCGCACACAACCTCAAGAAAGAAGCGGTCGTGGGTGACCATGAGCAAGGTTGTTTTTGCCCGTGCCAGGAATTCCTCGAGCCATTCGATCATGCCCAAGTCCAAGTGGTTGGTGGGCTCGTCCAGCAACAGCAGGTCGGGCTGCTCAATGAGGCACTTGGCCAACGCCACCCTTCGTTTTTCGCCACCACTCAGTCCGTCTACAAAGCGGTCGGTGTCATGCAATCCCAGCTTGCCTAAAATCTCCTTTGCTTGGGCTTCATAGCTCCAGGCATCTGCGCGGTCCATGGCGTCGTAGGCGTTCTGCAAGGCGTCAGCATCCTCCCTTTGAGTGGCCTCTTCATACTGTCTGATGGCGCGCATGGCGTCGTTATCGGCCTGGAAGAGGTTGGCCAATATCGTGCGGTCCAAGTCTAGTCCATGGTCTTGTGACAGGTGGGCAATGCGCACGTTTCCGGCAAAGGTGACGGTCCCTTCATCGGCTCCTTCTATGTCGAGCAACACCTTCATAAGGGTGCTTTTTCCGGTGCCGTTTCGGGCGACCAATGCCGCCTTCTGCCCGCGGTCCAGACCAAAATGGAGGTCCTCAAAAATCAGACGTTCGCCAAACCGCTTGGTCAACCCCTCTACCGAAAGCACATTACCGCCTGCCATGGCGCAAAAGTAGAGGGGGAAGCGGGCTAATTTGCGTCAATGAAACAAGAGCCGGTCAAAGACGTCATTTGGAGGGTTAAAAGTTGGTCTGAGTTGGGCCGTGAAGAGCTGTACAGCCTGCTCAAATTGCGCTCCGAAGTTTTTGTGGTGGAGCAAGATTGCGTCTACCAAGATTTGGACGACAAGGACAAAGACGCCTTGCACGTCTGGATGGAGCGCGCTGGTGCTCCTGCTGAGAAAGGGGGAGAAATTCTAGCGACAACTCGTTTGCTGCCCGCGGGAAGCTCCTATGAAGCGGAAGTGAGCATTGGACGGGTGGTGACTGCACAATCCTTGCGAAGAGACGGTTGGGGACGCGAATTGATGCGTCGAAGCCTCGATGAGGTCCACTTGGCTTGGGAAGGTGTACCCATTCGCATCTCTGCCCAGAAATACTTAGAGGCGTTCTATGCCAGTTTTGGTTTCTCTACAGTAGGCGAACCATACTTAGAGGATGGGATACCACATGTGGCCATGACCCGACCGGCCGGACCAGCTTAAGCTTCCGACTATCTTCGCCGCCATGTTGGACCAACCGTGTGCCTCGGTGGTGATACCCTGCCTCAATGAAGCGTTCCATATTGGGGCTTGCCTCGATGCGCTTGCCAACCAAGAGGGTGTGGAGTCAGGATTTGAAGTCTTGGTCGTGGATGGTGGCAGCAACGATGGCACCCGAGACATTTTGGACCAAAGAGCCGCCACAGAGCCATGGTTGCGTGTTTTGGACAATCCAGATCGCATTACGCCGATTGCCATGAACCAGGGGATTGCCGCAGCACTGTCGGACGTTGTGATCATTTTGGGAGCCCACGCTGAAGTGGCTCCAGACTTTGTGCGGCGCAACCTTGAAGCCCTGCGCTCACATCCAGAATCGGGATGTGTGGGCGGTGTGGTAGAGCAGGTTCACGGCGATGAATTAAGCCGGCGCATTGGCTTGGCCTTGACGTCTCCCTTTGGTGTGGGCGATGCCCGCTTTAGAACCGGCGGGGTGGCGGGTCATGTCGATACGGTGGCTTTCGGTGCCTACCGCAAATCTGTCCTCGAAGAACTGGCCGGCTTTGACGCTTCTTTGGTTCGGAACCAAGACGATGAGTTGAATTACCGTTTGACCGAGTCAGGTTGGCGTATTTGGTTTGACCCTCGGATCCGATCCACCTACCATGCGCGCTCCAGCTACCGTCAGTTGTTTCGGCAGTACCGTCAGTACGGATTTTGGAAGGTGTTCGTCAACAAAAAGCATATGACGGTGACCACTTGGCGTCAGTTGGCGCCTGCCGCTATGCTCATGGGAACGGCCGTGCTGGCTGCGTTGAGTCTCTGGCATTGGGTGACACCGAACAGTGCTGCTGTTTTGACCCTTGCTTTGCCTGCACTGTTGACTTTGTGGGGAATGTGGGTGTTGGGTGCTGTCATATCCATGGCCTTGGGGAGTGTGCCGTTGGCCGATGCGCCCGGCGTGTTTCGAACGTTTTTTGTGCTGCACATGGCCTATGGCTGGGGCTATTGTGAAGGCATTTGGCGCTTGGTGTTCTTGCGCCGAGCACCCTCTGCAGAGTTTAAGTCCTTGACCCGATGAAGGGAAGCTTGATGTGTAGCGCTGAATCATGGGCATGGAGGGCTGTGATGCCCGCTTTGATCATAGGAGGAAATGCGGCGGGCATGACGTTGTTTGTCATTGCGGTTCTCCGAACGGTGAACTGGTGGAGAGATAGACGCACAGCAAGCTGGCAATGGCGGCGCGGATCCATCTTGTGGATGGCCTATTTCGGGCTTCAGCTTTTGGGGGGACTGTGGTCGAACGACTTAGACGGTTGGAGACTCAGCTTGGAAGTAAAGTCGGCGCTGTGGTTTTTGCCTGTGATGTTGGCCATGCCGGGCCAAAAGGTGGCGCGTGATTTTTGGTGGTCGCTGGGTTGGTCAGTGACGTTCTATTTGTCTTGGCGCATGCTTCGAGCAGGCTGGTATCAGTGGGTCCTCGATGTCCCCTCTGAATGGCGGTATGCCCGTTTTTCAGGTGACGTACACCCCACCTACATGAGCTTGCATTTGGCCGTGGCATTTTTGGGCCTGGGAGCGCATTGGGGGAGCGCTATGAAGCCTTACTTCTTGTGGGGAGTAACAGCATTGTTTGCCGTGTCTATGGGCATGCTTGGCTCCAAGGCGGGCATTATGGCAGCTTTGATTGTCGCTGGTTTGCGACTTACTATGATGTGGCCAAGGTGGGGGAAGAAGAAGTGGGGACAGTTGTCGACTGCCCTGCCAACAGGTGCGCTCAGGTGGGGGGCGTTTTTGGTGTTGGTGTTGGTCTCGACATGGTCGATGTCCAGCAATAGGTTCGCCGAAATGAGCAGTGCCACAGCGGTGATGACCGACAGCAAGGCGCCCGTTCAGAGCAGTTCTGCAGGGCGCGTAATGGTATGGCAAACGTCATTGGAGATCATTCAGGCGCACCCATTTGGTGTTGGAACCGGGGATGTGGTTCCAGAACTGATGGACCGTTACGAGCGTGACGGTCTGGATTATGCTTCGGATCGCCGGCTCAATCCGCACAATCAATGGCTTCAGGCAGGTGTGGCTTTCGGATGGCCGGGCATGGCCATTTTGACCATGGCCTTTCTGGCTTGTTTGCTACAGGCATGGCGCAATGGTGACGGAGCCCTGCTGCTGTGTGTGGTCCTTACCGTATTACACGCTGGGGTCGAATCGGTGTTTGAAGTGCAGCGCGGAGTGGTCTTTATCATGTGGATGCTGATGGTGCAATTGCCCGTCTCAGACAAAACGCCACAGGCATAAGATGTGACGGGCCCTTGGACCGAGAAGGTCAACGGTGCTCAGAATATCTCGCGGACCACGGCCTGTTTACCGCTGTACCGTTGGATTTAATCCGAAAAAGCGCACAGAGTCACGTTCCCAGGCCTTTGACGGTGAGGGGAACTGGAACCTGCCGGATTAGAGGTTATCAGCCTTTGTCCTCCTTGGCCTTATTCTCAGAGGGGGACTCTTTGAGAGCAGGTTTCGCAAAGGCAACAGTGGCGGCAACAAAGGACTTGAAAAGGGGGTGAGGGTTAATCACCGTGCTTTTGTACTCTGGATGGAATTGAGCGCCGATGAACCACGGGTGTTCTGGGATTTCCACAATTTCGACCAGGTTGGATTCAGGGTGTGTTCCCGTGGGTACCATGCCTGCCTCTGTAAACTGGGAGCGGTAGGCATCGTTGAATTCATAACGGTGCCTGTGGCGCTCCTCGGTCTTCGAGACGCCGTATGCCTTTGCGGCTAGGGACCCTTCGGCCAGTTGGCAGGGATAAGCCCCAAGCCTCATGGTTCCGCCCATTTCTGCAAGGCCTTTCTGGGCTTCCATCAAGTCGATGACAGGGTCTGGGGTGTAGTCCTTGATTTCGGTACTGTGCGCCTCTTTAAGGCCGAGAACATTGCGTGCAAATTCAATCACAGCGCATTGCATACCGAGGCAGATACCAAAGAAGGGAATCCCGTTTTCGCGGGCAAAACGGATGGCTTCGATTTTGCCATCAATACCGCGGGAGCCAAAGCCCGGCGCGACCAAGATGCCATGAACACTTCCGAGCAACGTCTCAATTTCCGAACCTTGAAGTTGCTCGGAATGGATCCACTTGAGGTTCACCTTGACACCGCACGCTGCTCCAGCATGAATAAAGGACTCCACGATGCTCTTGTAGCTGTCTTGGAGTTCTACATACTTGCCCACCAAGGCGATTTCCACTGAGCCTTCGGGGTTCTTATGGCGCTCCAAAAAGTTCAGCCAGCGGTTCATGTCGAGTCCTGCTCGACTGTCAACGCCCAGCTTGCTCAAGACGACTTCATCGAGCTGCTCTTTCTGCATCAAAAGGGGCACATCATAAATCGTGTCCGCATCAATGGACTGGATGACCGCTTCTTCTCCCACATTACAGAACCGGGCCAACTTGTTGCGAATGCCCTTGGTGAGGTTGTACTCTGTGCGACACACCAGTACGTCAGGCTGCACCCCGAACTCAAGCAATTGCTTGACGCTGTGTTGCGTTGGTTTTGTTTTGAGTTCGCCTGCAGCCTTTAAATAAGGAACCAAGGTGAGGTGAATGACCAAAGTGTCTTTGGGGTGTTCCCAGCGCATTTGACGCACTGCTTCGATGTAGGGCAGGGACTCAATGTCTCCAACGGTTCCACCGATTTCGGTGATCACAAAATCATACTGATCGCCTTCGCCCAAAATTTGGACACAGCGCTTGATTTCGTCCGTGATATGGGGAATGATCTGCACCGTCCGCCCCAGGTATTCTCCGCGACGCTCTTTGTCGATGACACTTTGGTAAATGCGACCGGTGGTGATGTTGTTGGCCTGTGAGGTCGAGACGTTCAGGAAACGTTCATAGTGTCCCAGGTCCAGATCGGTTTCGGCCCCATCATCCGTGACATAGCACTCACCGTGCTCGTAGGGATTCAAGGTTCCGGGGTCGATGTTGATGTAAGGATCCAGTTTTTGGATGGTCACTTTCATCCCACGGGCTTGCAACAGCTTTGCTAGGGAAGCGCTGATGATTCCCTTGCCCAGACTGGAGGAAACCCCTCCTGTGACGAATATGTATTTGGTGGCCTTGGCCTTTCCCGTAGTCGCGTGCATACGGGGTTCTAAGGTATGCCGAATCCTCCGGTGGGATGAACAGAATCGGTAAACTTTTTATTCGTTGTCCCCTACAGCTGTTCTGTCAAGGATTGAACGACTTTGAATCCGCTCAAAAACTCTTTGGCGACAACGCGCAACAGGGAATATGCAGGAATGGCCAGCATCATTCCGGTGATGCCTGCCAAACTTCCTGCAATCGAGATGAGCAGGAAGATTTCCAATGGGTGTGCTTTGACACTCCCAGCAAAAATGACGGGTTGTGTAAACAGGTTGTCGACCAGCTGTGCCAAGAGAAACACGAATCCGGCTTTGCCCAAGAGATTCCAGATCTCCGGGAATTGAAGATGTGTCGTCAGGATGATGCCCAGACCTAAACCGGCGCCAATGAGTGGGCCTACATAAGGGATGAGGTTGAGGAGTCCGGCCAGAAAACCGATCAAAAAGGCATTGGGGACACCCAATACGAGCAGTCCGCCGGTGATCACCGTGGTAATGATGGCGACCTGTGCGGCCAATCCAACAAAATACCGTGTGAGCAGATCGGTGGAATTGCTGAGAATACGCTCAATACGTTCCGTGTAGTGGTCGGGAGTCAGAGCTTGTACGATGCTCGGGAAGAGGTTGCGGTCCTTTAAAAAGAAGAAGGTCATGAAGGCAATGCTGAACAAGGCGACCACGAGGCTGCTGAGCGCCGAGAGGGTGCTACCGAGGATGCCGCCAATCCCAGAGGGTCCCAAAACAGAAGACAAACCTGTTCCCAATGTGGAGGCGTCGAGCCAACTGAAGAGGTTGGCGCCTTCAGGGCTCAATAGAGGAGCAAAACCTGACAATTCGGCCTCAATACTTCGTGCAATACTCTGAAAATCCAAATCGGCGACCACTTGTGCCTCTGCGGCGACGAGGGGAACAAAGAGATTGACGAGCAAAGCGAATCCAGCGAAGAGGGTGGTCAGCGCAATGAATGCGCCCAGCCCCGGGCCAGGAGAACGGCCTGCGATGCTGATGCGGTCGATGAGTTGAACAATCGGGCGCCCGATAAAGCTGAGGGCAATGGAAATGATGAGGTAGGCTGTCAGATCAGAAAACCGAACCATACCGCCGATTAGAATGGCGGTGCCGGCAACTCCACCGAGGCGCCGCAATGTCCAAAAGTCCGCCTTGAAAGGATGGGTGTCCGATGTCAATTGCTGGGGAGATGCCGATTCCATGGGGGCAAATTAAGGTTGTTGCGGCGGGTAGCGTTCGACAACCTGACCGCTGTTCACACCGATGGCGTGCCAGTGGTCTACGTGGAGTCGAATATGCACCAAGTCGGATGTGGAAAGGCCCATGTATTCGCCGGTTAACACAGTCACCAATGCGCTCATGCCGGGATTGTGACCAATAAGCCAAAGTCCGGAATAGCGCTCCTCTGTCGATGCTGCGAGTTGGATCCACATGTCGGGCTCCGCCAGGTATCCGCGTTCCTCTATTTCGATTTGAGGCACTGTTGCCCCGGCCATTTCAGACCACACCTCGGTCACCAGGCCTGCTGTTTGTATGGTGCGGATGGCGCTCGATGTGACAAGGCGATGGTGTCCATGGGGGTGCACCTTTTTCCCCTGTTGAATGCAATTCTGCCTGCCGCGTGGGGTCAATGCACGGAGTGAATCGGGCACGGGTCTGGAGCCGGATTCGGCCTCCCCATGGCGCATCAAAAACAGGTCTTTCATGTTGATGCAATTTGAATTTTTTCTTTGAGGTATGACGTCAATTTATAAGGCAAGCATATTTAAATATTTAGTCTTGCCTAAAAATTAAAGTGTGTAAGGCTTAATTTTGCCTCATGTTGACGGTTTCGGTCGAGAATTACCTCAAAGCCATCCTTCACCTTCAAGTGGAGGGGGATGACCGTGTCAGTACCACGGCCATCGCCCAGAAAGTGGCTTCCACACCTGCGAGTACTTCGGCCATGTTGGCCAAGCTCGGCGAGCGAGGATGGCTCGAGCATCAGCCCTATCACGGAGTGAGGCTGACCCAAAAAGGGCACAGGGTGGCCATGGACATCCTCCGTAAACACAGGCTTTGGGAGTGTTTTCTGGTGGATTACTTGGGCTTTGAGTGGGACCAGGTTCATGACATTGCAGAGGAGTTGGAGCATGTGGGGAGTGTGGAGCTGATCAACCGCTTGGATGCCTTCTTGGGTTTTCCCAAGCTCGATCCGCACGGAGATGTGATTCCTGGGCCAAATGGCCGCTTTAGAACGGTGGCGGCCCGAACACTGCTGACCGAGGCTCCGCGCAATCTGGAATTGGTTGTTGTGGGGGTGGTCGATGGTGGTGATGCCTTTTTGCGGCATTTAGGTGTGTTGGGCATTCAATTGGGGACCAGAATGACCGTGTTAGAGCGGCTTTCGTTTGATGGCAGTTTGCACATCAAGTGCCCAGGCGATGAGGAGGTGCAGCTGTTGGCGCCTTCTGTAGGGCAGCGCCTTTGGGTAGACCAGAGCAGCCCCTCGCCTGAGATTGTTTTTCCGGAAGAAGAAGACTTGCAATAAAATGGGGGGATTGTATGATTGGTTGATGGGGCTTGACCCTGTGGTAGCGGCTTTGGTTGCGACGACATTTACCTGGGCGATGACGGCTGCAGGCGCTTCTTTGGTGTTCTTTTTCAGGACGTTACACCGGAAACTGTTGGATGGCATGTTGGGCTTTACCGGCGGCGTAATGGTGGCCGCGAGTTGCTTTGGGTTGTTGATTCCGGCCATGGATATGACCGGTGGTGAAGGCTGGGAGAATGTGATGCCCGCTGCTGTGGGTTTTGTGGTGGGCGCGCTCTTCCTCTACGCTCTAGACAAACTCACGCCCCATCTACACATCAATTTTGACCGCAGCGAGGCAGAAGGGCCGCAAACCGACTGGCACAGAACCACATTGCTCGTTTTGGCCATCACGCTGCACAACATCCCCGAAGGGTTGGCGGTAGGGGTTCTGTTTGGCGGAGCGGCCGCGGGCATTGAAGGCGCGACGATCGGAGGGGCCGTGGCCTTGGCCATCGGTATTGGCATACAGAATTTTCCAGAGGGCATTGCGGTGAGCATGCCCTTGAGGCGACAGGGTGTATCTCGGGGGCGCTCGTTCTGGTTTGGTCAGTTGAGTGCCATTGTGGAGCCTGTAGCCGGTGTGGTGGGGGCAATCGCCGTCATGAGCATTCAGCCCCTTCTTCCATACGCCCTTGCTTTTGCGGCTGGCGCCATGATTTACGTTGTGGTAGAGGAGGTGATTCCAGAAACCCAGCGCGATCGCTTTACGGATGTGGCCACCTTGGGCTTTATCGGTGGTTTCGTTCTGATGATGGTGCTGGACGTGGTGCTGGGCTGATTTTAAGTGCCGCTCAGCGCCCTAACTCTCTTTCAATGACCCCTTGGAGGTCGGCGCCTTCAAAACGGCCTGAGCTCATGAGCAAGAAGACGGTGTTGGGTCCTGCAGCAGCCCTGACAGCAGTGGTCATGTCCTCGGCGGTGTTGCATGTTCCCAAATCCTTCCGTCCAAATGCATTAAAGACATCGCTGTCTGAGAGGTTGGGGAGCTTTTTGTGCTTGAGCACATCCGGTGACCAGCACACCCAGGCCTCATCTGCGGCGTCAAGTGCTCCAGAATAGGTGGGTAAAAATGCAGGGTTCAAGCTCGAAAACGTATGGAGCTCGAGGACTGCAATAACCTTTCTATCAGGGAACTGCCCCTTGATGGAGTCGGTTGTGGCCTTGACTTTAGAAGGGGCGTGTGCGAAGTCGCGAAATACGGTGCATGGCCCATTGGGGAGTGCTATATCGAGTTTGCGCTCGAGCCTCCCTGCCGCTCCGGTAAAGCCCTTTACGGCATTTAGAAAGTCTGCATTTTCGATGCCCCACTGAGCGCACAGTTCCATGGCGCCCACAGTATTCAATGCGTTGTGGGCCCCCACTGTTCCAATGGGGTGGGATCCGCTCTGAAGATTCAAGGTCAGGGTGCCGTCGACCACACTGTGATCCGGAGTGTTATAGGGGATGGAGACGAGGTCAGGGCGCTGGGGCAACACCTTTTTCATGACTTTTCTGAGCTCTGCATCTCCTTCGAACCACACCACACTGCCGCCTTGCTCCATGCGCATGAGGTACGTGACAAACTGCTCCCTGTAATTGTCGGGGTCAGGAAAGACGTTGATGTGGTCCCAGGCCACGCCGGTGAGGATGGTCAGGTGTGGCCGATACCAATGGAATTTTGGAGTTAAATCCATTGGAGAGCTCAGGTATTCGTCGCCCTCGAGCAAAATATCGGGTGCATCAGTGAGTTGCACCATGCGGTCAAAACCTGCCAGTTGGGCCCCGACCATGAAGTCTGTTTTTCGGCCCAATTGGTCCAATACATGCAACAGCATGGCGGTGATGGTGGTCTTGCCATGGCTGCCCGCGACAACCACCCGCCGTTGGGCTTTTGCGACATCGAACAGGTATTCTGGATAGCTGACCACGTTGAGGTTTAGTTCCTTGGCCCTTGCCAATTCGGGATTGTCTTCACGTGCATGCATGCCCAAAATCACCACGTCGAGCCCTGCGTGGATGCGTTGTGTATGCCAGCCCATGACCTCTGGCAAGAGCCCCGATGCCTCCAGTCGGCTTTTGCTGGGATCGTGTATGGCATCATCTGAGCCAGAAACGTGGTGCCCCAGATCGTGTAAAGCCAATGCGAGGTTGTGCATGGCGGCTCCGCCAATGGCGATAAAGTGGATGTTCTGTGACGTCATGTGTGTTGAATGGCGTTGGGCCGGAAATAACGGCGTGCAGCGGCTGTTGTGCAGGGGATGGGGCCCAGTAAGGCGGCCAAATAAGGGCCGGCCCATGGGATGGCCATGATCAGCGAAAAAATGGCACCCAAGCCAAGCAGGTGGCCGCGCTGCTTCCAGCCTGTGCGGATAGAAGTCTTCCAGTCCAGTCCTCCTTGCTCATATACGGGGTCATACACAGCAGCTCCAAAAAAGTAAGCGCTCACTATCCAAGAGGCGAGCAAGAGCAGGGGGCCGGCGATCACCATCAGAGGGCCGGTAAAAAGGGTCAATGCCAGTCCTAAGAGCGAGAGGGTGAGGCCCAGTCCAAGCTCCATCAAAAGCAGGATTGCGGAGATGCGGATTCCGCGCAAAATGTCGCGAAAAATTCCGCTCCATTGAAAGGGGGTGTGGTGTCCGGTTTCCGCATTTTTAATGTCTGCTGATAGGGCGCTCATTATAGGGGACATTAATGTGATTAACAGGTACTTGGTGGTTTTAACCTTAAGCCATAGTACAAGTAGTATCACGCTCCATTCGATGATCCATTCAGCCTGTGAAGCGCCCCAAAAAAGGACTTGATCCCACCAGGTTTGGGTGGTTGATTCTGCGGTTGATTGGCC
>Ga0115568_10000928_pt1 | contig 21609 bp, 18 predicted proteins | sample COGITO_mtgs_1204_FD_87296 | JGI IMG/M metagenome (GOLD analysis project Ga0115568, IMG submission 87296) | Pelagic marine microbial communities from North Sea - COGITO_mtgs_120426 | ecosystem: Environmental > Aquatic > Marine > Epipelagic | place: Germany:Helgoland, sampling site Kabeltonne...
GTTGTGTAATGGAAGTACAGTGTTTTTAGTAGTGCCACTTTCTCTATGCGTTATTTAAAAATAATTGGCACAGTTTTGGATAAATCGGTTTATAATAAAACAATTAAAAAAAACAATTGCTTACCATGAAAAAAACTATTCAACTCCTACTCATAACATTAGTTCTATTTAACTGTTCAAACTCAGATGATGATTGCACAACGACCATGGAAGTTCCAAAATTTTATGAGCTCGATGGTCGCTCACATACTTATAATGTCACTGAAGAGGTTTCTTGCGATTTTGATACTGACTCGATGATTCCGGAGGAAATTGAACCTGTCATTTTGGAGAATCTTTCCTATGAGGTGTTACAATATCAGCATGCCATAGATCAAACGAACAACTATGAAAAACTGAAGTTTACCATTCGATTGACCAATAAAAACCCTTACGAGGTGGAAGGTTTTACAGAAATTACTTGGAATAAAAATCCATCATTTGAACTCTATATCTATGGATCAGGTAATAATTCCACAGGCTGCACTTCTATTGCAGCGAATTCAAGTTGCTTGCTTGAATATGATTTTGAAGGGCCAATTTTTACAAATAGTCAATCGGTAGTCGATTTTCCAATCCCAACTTATTATGTAACGAACTAATTTTTTCTTAGGGAGCATATCTTTGCTTGTTTAAAGCATTGTTCTGTTGTAGATTTCACTTGATCTTTCTTAGTTCTATTTTCAATGTTAAAGCACTATATAGAAAATGAAGCTTAGCCTAGAAATTTTGTAAGCATGAAGATTCATTCTAAAGTCAATGAAAATACTTATCGCAAGGAAAAATGTAAATTTTTATATAAGTTAGGCCACATGAAAAGTTTTAAATCCAATTATTGAATTGATAAGCAATCTCTTAAAATAGAGGATGTATCTTCTTGAATAGCAACTTTGCACTATTTTTTTAATGATATTATTTTAAGAAAGAAAAAAAAGATTTATTTAAATTTTTTTACTGAATCCCATTCAAGGTTTTAATTCCCAAATCATCCATAGCCGCGGCTTTAGTAATAAATTTAATAGTCTTCGTTTCATTTGGAAATACATCAAAGAAGTTATCCGAAAAATGTCCTTTTGTATTGGTGTATAAAAAGACATTTTTTTGCAAGGTGGTTGCAGATACTTTAATAATAAAACCATGATCAGTTTTCGTAATTTTTGTTGAAACGTCTTGTTGAGGTAGTTTTAAATCTTTTGGTTTTGCCACATAGAATGGAGAAAAAGTTTTAATTAAACTAGAATCTGACGTCGAACTAAATGAACTTTTCATTACATAATCATTTACATTAGCTTTTATATGTTTAAGTGGTGTCTTTGCAATGAGCTGACTTGTGTTAGGTGCAATTGATACTTGTTGCTGTACATTGTGAATTTTTTTTCCATTAAAATCAATAAAATCTATGGAAAAATCACCTTTTAATGCCACTAACTTATCAGAAATAATATAGGTTTTAATGGTGTCATTTTCCACTACTGAAGAAATCAAAACATCTTGAAATGACTTTTTAGTTTGATAATGCAGTGCTTTCCAATTTCCCATAAAATCGATACTTGACCATGAAACTACAGGCCAGCAATCGTTGAGTTGCCAATACAAGCTTCCCATACAATAAGGCATAGCGCGACGTTGTGCTTCCACACCCATAGTTATTCCTTTGGCTTGCAGCAGTTGACTAACATATACATAGTCATCACCGTTTTCAGGAACTTTATAATCACGTTTCATATAGTCACGAATTAGTTTAAAACCCCTCGGATGTTTCTGGTGCGTGGTGTAGCTATCATGATTGATGTCGATACTATCTTTACCCGTAAAGTATCGAATGGCCTCATAAGATGGAAAAGATTGAAATCCGAACTCACTCATAAAACGAGGAACTTTTTTTTCAAAATGTTCAAATGGATAGGCATCATGCCAAACCCACCAATCGTGTGCATCTCCTTCAAATTCATATTTCGGATTTCCGCGTCCGTAACTTGGAGAGCTTTCCCAATAGGATATTTCTGGATTGAGTTTTGCAACAGTTTTCGGTAAGATACTATCAAAAACAGCCAAATAACCATCCCAAATTTCTTTTTTCTGTGCTTCTGTTTTGTCAGCTTGCCATCCCCATCTTTTCCAACCTTCATTATTTTCGTTGTTTCCACACCATAAAGCAATAGAAGCATGATTTCGCAATCTTGTTACTTGATCAATCGCTTCTTTTTCTACGTTTTTTAAGAACTGATTATCACCAGGATACATTGCGCAGGCAAACATAAAATCTTGCCAAACTAAAATTCCTTTTTCATCGCATAAGTCATAAAAAATATCATTTTCATAAATGCCACCTCCCCAAACGCGCAGCATATTCATATTTGCATCAACAACATCATTCAACAGTTTTTCATAATGTGCATCCGTAACTTTATTTTGCATACTGTTTTGCGGAATATAATTGGCGCCTTTCATGAACACAGGGACACCATTGAGTTTAAAGTAAAAAGTTTTTCCTTTAGAGTCTTTTTCTGTGATTAATTTTATGGTCCGCAAGCCAATTGTTGCTTTTTGCTTGGCTTTTAAATAGCGTCCTTCTTTTAAAGTGATGTCAAATTTATACAAATATGGTTCTCCTAAGCTGTATGTCCACCAACGTTTTGGATTTTTAATTTCAAGATTTGTTGCATACGTATGTGTTCCTTTTTTTACAGGAGTTGCTATTTTATGAGTTGTATTATCAAATTTAATTTCGAGTGTAGCTTCTTCCACGGCTGTATGAGAAGAAATTGTATATTTTACTGATAGTGATGCAACAGAATCTGTTAGTTTTTCTTGTTTGAAATAGACATCATCTAATTTCATGTTGTTCCAAGAAGTAATTTTGATTGGCTTCCAAATTCCTGAGGTATTTATAATTGGCCCCCAATCCCAGCCATATTGAAATTGCGCTTTTCTTGTAAATACGCGCGTATCAGGAGGTAAATTATAATCTATTTTACGGCTTTCTGAGATTTCTAGTTTTTTGGTAGGAAAAAAATGAAGTTTTAGTGTATTTTCCTTTTTAGCAAGTTCTTTTATATCATATTTCCATGTTCGGAACGAATTATTGGTTAGTCCAATAAGTGTATCGTTTAGGTAAATATTGGCATACGTATCTATACCTTCAAAATTAAGTTCTATATTTGATTTGCTTAATGTTTTCGGGTCAAGTTCGAATGTAGTTTGGTATTCCCAACTTTTTTTAGAAGCCCATTGAACATTCAATTCGTTTGAGCTCACAAACGGATCAGGAATTTTTTTATGATTTAATAAATCTGAATATACATTTCCTGGCACAGTTGCCGATTTCCAAGTTGTATCGTCTAATTGTTTAAATTTCCAGTTTTTGTGAATGTGTACAACTGTTGGTTGATCATCTTTTACACACCTTATAATTAAAAATGCTGCTAAAAGCATAAAAATTCTATTCATCATCGGGATTAATGCGTTTTAAAATTTGTTTAATTTTTTCTTTATTGGAAATTGCAATTCGAGTTTCGTTGAACATGGAAGTGCTGTTCATGCTAATTTTTGGATTGTCGATAGATTGATGAATACTTGTTGCCGAACAATGAATTTCTTGAAACCCCATTTCTTTAAATAAAAATGCATTTTTTGAATTAATTCCACCACCAGGCATGATTATTAATTCGTTTTCAACAATTTCTTGTAATTCTTTTAGTAGTAATATCCCTTTTTCCGCATTGACTTCTTGCCCTGATGTAAGCACGCGTTGTGCGCCTAATGCTATCAGTTGTAAAACGGCTTTTAATGGATCAGGTGTCCAATCGAATCCACGATGAAATGTAAATGTCATTGGTTTAGCCAGTTCAATAAGTTCTTTTGTACGCGGTTGGTCAATGGTTTGATCTTTTTGTAAAATTCCTGAAACAATTCCTGCGCACCCCAATTCTTTACAAAATAAAATATTTTGCTTCATAATTTCAAATTCATTTTTTGAATAAGTAAAATCTCCACTTCTTGGACGAATAAGCACATGAACAGGAATTTTTAAATCGGCAACTACTTTTTTTAGTAGTCCGTATGAGGGTGTAATACCACCAATAGCCAGCTCTGAACATAGTTCAATACGATGCGCACCAGCTGTTGAAGCATTTATAGCAGATTCATAAGAGTTAGCACAGATTTCTAGGAGCATGCTTTGAAATTATGATTGTTAAATTTTAATATAGGATTATTTCTTTATTCTGAACAAAGTAGAAGTCTCAATTTTTTAACTCAACTTTAATTTTTGATGCAACTTCGACCTTAATGTCAAATATATAGTTTTTGAGTCTTTTTTCTTAAATTTCCAAATGTAATTATTGAGATAACTTAAGAATGGATAAAGGAGTTGAAGTGTTTTTAATGAACTATTTTTACTTAGAAGTTTGATTGTTTTTAAATAATATCTTTTTGAAAATAACAGACAGGTCCTTTCGCGTAATGAGATGGGAGCCCTTCAGTATTTTTAAGTTTTTTTGATCCTAAAAATTCGAACCCCATTTTTTTATAGTGCTGTATTAAACCCATATTTAAACCTACAGTGTCTAATCTGAGATATACTAAATTTTGATTCTTTCCAAATTCATTTGCCCAAGCAACAAGGTTCTTTACTAGGTTTTGACCTCTAAAATCTGGGTGTGCCGCAATGCGATGTATATAAAGAGAAGGTATATTGTTTTTAGATCCCCAAATGAGATCATCATTCAAAGTGGTTGCCCATATGCAAGCAATTTTTCCGTCAATCACTAATTTCCATTGTCTGTTTTCTTCAATTTCTTGAGTAATGAGGTTTTTTGAGAAGGTTGGCCAAGCTACTTGATTTTTTGATTTGATTAACTCCGTAGCTGTTTTGTACAAATCAAAAATATTAGAGAGGTCATGTAATGTGCTATTTACAACTTCCATTTGCCTTTATTTGTTATTCGGATATACCCATGTAATTAAACGGTTTAAAGCTAATATATAAAATTACAATGATTCTTTGTATTTATTGTAAATGCGTTATTGGTTATAATTCACTGTTTTTTGGTGTTGTCCCTTTTCCACCTTTAATCCATAACCATATTGCAAGTCCTAATTCTCCAATAGTCATTGGTAATGCCAAAATCATTATTAAGGTCTCTACAAATTCAGAATCCGGACTAACCACTTTTAAAAAAGATGTGATCATATAAGATACGCCTGCCAATAAGGTGATAGACCACAAAATTTTTGGTATTTTATTATGTAGCTTCATTAACCATCCAATTAAAATTATATGAAATCCGAAAATAACCAGTCCACTATTCCAAATTGTTTGAAACTTATGGTAGTTAGAGATTACTTTCTGATTGGTCAATTCGTTGGTGTTTAAGTTTTTTGTTAGGTAATAAGTGGCTATTGCAAAAATCAAAGTGTAAATAACTCTAATTATTCCTGATAGTAAAGACATTTTTTTATTATCGTTTTCAAAATACTTATATAGCGTATAAGAGACTATAAAATCTAGAATGATAATGATCAGGATTCCAATTAGCATACTTTGATACAACCCCATATTCGCAAGGATAATATCTTTCAAGAATTCACTTTGTTTGGGATTATCGAATTGAGTATAAGCGTATCCGAGTGAGAATATGCCAAAAATTGCCATTAAAACAAGTGATATTCCTGTAATAATTGCTATTCGTCTTTGATTTTTCATTTTTGCTAATTACTTGTAAACATTTAATTTGTTTGCCAAAAAGAACCTTCTTTTTTTATTTGTTTCTCAAAATTTTCTAAATCACGCTGCAGTTCAGCTATTTTTTTGGGGTGTTTTGTTGCTACATCAATTCTCTCTCCGAGATCTTTTTCAACTTGAAACAACAAAGGAGTTTCCCTGGTTGCGGTAAAACCATAATCGTTTTCAGTTTGAGAACCGATTCGAACATGTAGCTTCCAAGCGTCTTTTCTAATTGCTGAAGGCTGGTTATCGGAGTAAGAATAAAAGAACTTAAATTCATCAAGTTCGTTGTTATGCTTCTCAGGCATTAATATCGAACGGATGTCTCTTCCGTCAATAGTTCTTTCCTTAGGCAGTGCTACACCAGTTATTTTAAAAATTGTTGGCAATATATCTAGCGTGCTAATAGGAGTTTGCTCATTTCGGTTTCCTTTTATTTTTGCAGGCCAACTGATAATCCCGGGTACGCGATGTCCTCCTTCCCAAGTAGAACCCTTACCATCCCTAAATGGAGTAGCATAACCAACTTGTAAACGTGTATCTCCATATTTAGTATCTGACTGATTATTAAATTTAATCCAAGGCCCGTTATCTGAAGCAAAGATGACAATTGTATTTTCTTTTAGACCTGCATTTTCTAAAGTCTGCATAATATCACCAATGGAAGCGTCTAACTCTTCCATTACATCTCCAAGAACTCCATTGCGTGATGTGCCTTTGTATTTATCGCTGACAAAAAGACCAAGATGTGGCATATTAAAAGCAACGTATGCAAAGAACGGACTCTTTTTGTTTTCTTCTATAAAATTAATCGTAGCCTTTGTACAAAGACCTGTTAATTCCTCTGACGTTTTTATATTAGAAGGTAAGTTTTTCGCTATCACTTCATATCCAGAGATTGGGTTTTTACCACTAGGATTGCTTTTTAAAAGCATCGCGTTATCGTAATCGTGTGATACATTTGTTCCGACCCATTCGTCGAAACCATGGGCTAGAGGTAATGTTTTTTTTGAAAATTGATTGTTTTTGTTGGGAGAACCTAGATGCCATTTTCCAAATATTCCTGTTGTATATCCTACGGATTTAAGTCCTTCTGCAAGCGTTATCTCTTTCTCATGAATATGTTTGCTCGCATCGGGTCCAATTACCCAAGAGCCCAACCCTGAACGTCCTGGATAGCGCCCAGTCATAAGAGAATAGCGAGATGCCGAGCAAGCAGGGGAGGTAACATAGAATTGTGTAAAATTAACACCGCTCTCTTTTAACTTTGTGATATTCGGCGTTTTTATGGTAGGGTTACCATTGTGAGCAAAATCTCCATATCCGCTATCATCAAGATAAAATAAGATTACATTGGGTTTTGTATTCTTTTTAGTTTTGGGATTATTACATGCCATTGCAACAATTACAATTGCAATGCTTAAAAATTTTAAATGATTTAATTTCATGATACCTTACTTGAGACTCTAAATTAATTTTTTGAGCAATTTTTATTTAATTTCACCAATCTGTTAAATATAAATTGGTTTTTTGGAATGAAACGTCATACAGTTGTGTATAATTTCCTTGCATAATTAAGTAACTAAATTAATAAACCAAAATGAACCAAAAGAAATTTCGAAGGAATTTTTAAGAAGATTATTATTAGTAATGAAAAAGACAGACTGTTGTATTGCTGTACAATGATTTTTATTGTTCAGTTATATTGTTTTTTATGTTCGGGTTTAAACTCGTCAAATACTTTGCAAACTCAAATTTGTTTTTTGGAGAAATTATTATCTCCTCAAATTTCCCATATTTAATTTCAATTCTGTCAAAGGATGGCGCGGGTGATGAAATAATATTATTTGATTTTGTTATTTCTCTAATTTCACTGATTTCAATCGGTTTATAAGTGATGAACCCGCATTTAATCTTAAGTTTATTTCCCTCAATGGTATAGACTGTTTTTAGGAACATGTGAGTTATAAATCCGAAAATTATGATTAAAGATAAACTTATCAATATCAAATTTAGATTGATTTCGTTTTTAATCAGATTTAGAATTAATGGACTGAAAAAGACAATGAATACAACCGTAAGCAATCCGTAGGAAACTTTAGAAGAATACTTTTTAGTCATATTTTACAATTTTATTCGGAGTTTGTGTAAATATACTAAAACGTTTTGCTGTTAAGATTTGTTTAGTGATGACAGGTAAGATTATTGCTAAAACAAAACACGGGTATCTAAATTCTGGAGGAATTTTCCAAGAGAGCGAAAACAAGCAGATCAGTATTTACGTTGTTGAGATTTTTATGTTTTTTTCATATTTATTATGGATTATTAATATAGCTAATCCAAACAGCGCAGCTACCACAATTAAAATTGTACTTATTAATCCGCTAACGCCGAAAGACATACGGATTAAAATCGTTGAAACTACAAACCCCGAATTTCTTATTATCTTATGAAATTTATCGGTATAAAAAAAGGAAATTAATAGTAAAACAACATCTACTAAAATTAGAACAGTAAAAAATTTGTCAAAGAATAAATTATTAATTGTTTCAAAACTAGGAAGGTTGTTAGAACCAAAAGAAACACCTGTAATCCAATTTGCAAGTGTAATTAAAGCCATTATAAAAAAAATAGGAACCAGGGAAATAGCAATTATTTTCTTTCTACTGATGAATCTTTCAATTTTTGGTTTATTCTCTTTTTGTTGTATTGCTTTTTGCATTCCTTGTTTTTGAAATTGAAAAATCAAATAGAAAAGAATAATTGACGCCAAGATATCATAAGTAAATTGCAGATCACCTTTTATTTGAAACCAATCTGATGACAATTCAAGAATAGATAAATCTTTAAATAATTTTCGGATAATTATAAGTGTTATAATTTCGTATTGTTTCGTTACATAAGTGGTAAATGATTTTGGTAAGTAATAGATTAATAAATATACTTCATAAACAAGTATAAATGAAAATGGGGTATAAATTGCAGATATCGGATTTTTAAGTAGTTCCGATTTTAAAGACAAATTTACGATACCTGCGTTTGATAAATAAATTAAAATTAAGTGAATAAAAAAGCCAAATAACGCAACATAGAGTATTGTTTTTTCAATTCGCTTTTTGGTAAACTCAGATAGAAAAAATTGGTGAAGTTTATTTAATAAATTCATATTCTATTTATTTTGATACATCTGCCTAGCTATTTTGAACACGAGGCGTTTCAATTATTAATATTATTCTCAGTTTTCATTTTACCTTTTCTATTTGGCAAGCGCATCTAATCGTAATTCAACAATGACTTCATTCTTACGATTAAAAACTTCATAAGGTGCGTTATAACCAAAAAAATAAAATTTATCAGTATGTGCAATACCTTCAGAGTCTAAAGCTGATTTTAATTTCTGTTTATACTTTTCTATTTTTAAATCATTAGCCCAGCCGCTAAAGCTTATTGCAGCAACAGTTTTTGCTGGCTCTTCCTCAAATTTTATAAGCGACTGATTTGGTTTGGGAAGCATTTCCTTTTTTAAATTCTTTGGAACCATGAATTTCATCGTCATAGAATCTTCTAACGTCATTGTCACTGGTGAGGTCATAGATATTTTTTCATTCCTCTCATTTCCTCCAAAAATATATCCCGCTAAAATGGAGAAGCCTTTGCTTGAAGAATTTTTATATCCTTTAGTATTGAGTGTGACTGAGGTAAATAAAGTTTTTTCATAATGTCTTACCTCAAATGTGTTATATTTTTTAGAGATTACATAAGGGTATGTCTCAATATTGTTTTGGCTCTTAAATGCAAAAAGTTGAACTATAACAAAAGCTATAAATACAACTCCCAGTATAATTAATACGATCTTCATTTTTGTATTTAAGTATTTAATTATTTTCATTTTTGATGAATATCAAAGTATTAGATTAAGCACGAAATCCTGTTGATGTTTCTATAAATGTTTGCATTGTTGATACATTTAATGATAAAAAAGTAAATAAAATTAAAAAGCAAATTCGTGTCATCCGTTAATTATTTTAAAAGTTAATACTTTATTTTAATGCTCGAAAGAATATTTTTTATGGATTTTTCAGCTTGCTTTAAACACCTAATTTAACAAATAAATCGCAGATATACAGTTTACTAGATGTTTTTTTAAACATTTGATAACTAGTAATCAATCATATGCATTCTGTTTGCTTTATCTGGGTTCGATTATTCTAAATGTTAAATTTATTCTGGGTTTTTGTACTTTTTTGGTCGGTGGCAAACGGTGAAGCCAATTTGTTTGTGTTTCCCCCTTCATAACCAATAAACTACCTTTTTCTAAATAAACGGAAACAGTTTGTTTTGTTTCTTTATGCTTAAATGAAAATTTTCGATCTGCACCAAAACTTAACGAACCAATTACTCCATTTTTCCTCAAATCTTTTTCACCATCACTATGCCAAGCCATTCCCTCATCGCCATTGTGATATAGATTAAGAAGGCAAGAGTTAAATTTTTCTCCTATTTGATTTTCTATAATTTCTTTGAGTTCTAAAAGTTCTTTAGTCCAAGGTAACGCAGATTTGGTAGTTTTTGAATATGTATATTTAAATGGTTTGTCTCCATACCAAGCTACTTTACGTTTCGTAATTATCAATTTTCCAAAAATGATTGCTTTGTCATTTTCCCATTGAATATTTTGAAATAATCGGTCAAAATAATATTGAGATTTTTTTGGGTTTATCAACGAACCATAATAATTTACTTCGCCGTCAAAGGGTAACAGATTCTTATCTTTTGAGGAATTAAATAGGTCCATTTATTATTTTTATAGTCGACTGATAAAAACAAGTATCATCAATATTCGTATTCTTGTTTGGTTATTAAATTCAAAATTTAAAAAATCAAAATAGAATTGATTTATTTCGAATAAAATGGCAAACTATCTAAATATACGAACTTTTTTATGATGCACTCCTCGTTTATGAATGGTTTTATCAATTCTAAATTAGAATACCCAAAAAAGACAAGCAATGTCGCAAGTCTCTTTGGATTTTACAAAAGTAAATTTAATCTGCAATAAATTATAAAGTGCAAGTGCATTTTAAAGAGGTTTATAAAAAAAGAATAAAAGGTTGCCATTTTTTATTTAAAAAAATGAATGAAAACGATTTGATGAAAGAATCATCCTTTGAGCTAGAATATAATTTTTTGGCAGAAAGAATGATTAATTATGGCAATACTTGGTTGTATTCTAGCAATCTTTATCCAAATAAATTGCTTTCAAATGATATAGATTATTATGTTAATACGTTCTTAAGTATATTATTTCCTTTTCTTACTGTTCAAGGGAAAAAAGAATTTCAAAATTTATTGCCACAGTTTTTCGAACCTCAATAAATTCAAATCATTGGTATGAAATAAGTAGCGAGTTTCTAATCATAAACCTTTCAGTTTTGCATTGATATTTTTTTTCTATTTGCGATAAGTTTCATAATAAAATTACTCAAAAAACCTCTTGGTTATCTTTTACCGAGATGATCTCTATTCCTAAAATCTTATTCTGTTAAATAAGATTTTTTGGCGTTTGCTAAAGGTTTGCACATAGTGCATTGCCAACCCGAAGATCGGCGCTACACTGAATATTTTGTTGGCAAAAATCGTTTATTTATATGAAGTAAGTTTTAAGTTTCTAAGTGAGTCTTTTTCTTTATCAGACCAATCTCTTTTGTTTTCATATAATCCCTTAGATTCCCAATCACCGTACATAGGATTCGGAAATACGATAAACTGATCACCAAATTCAGTACTCATTTTATCTACGGATTCATTACGTGATTTAGAATTTTGATTGTCAAAAACTGAAGAAAAGTCTGAAAGATTATCACCCATGTAAAGAACTACCTGGTAGTCTTCTAACACTTTATTTCGCCTTGCCTGCTTTTCACTTGTAGTAGTTTTAAGAAAAACATGTGCGCTATCTGCATTCGGGAGGTTCAAAAGCTTTAGATTCTCAATTGTTTCAGTCAACTGATCTTGGTAACGATTAGAGATATAAAAAACTTCGATACCTAAAGAGTCAGCTAAATTGAAAAATCTTACAGCTCCTGGTAGACCTTTCGCTTGCTTAAGTTTCCCCCACTCAATCCAATCATCTTTATCAAAATCTAAATCTTGTTTTATTTGCATTGCGCTATAAGGGCTATTATCAATAACTGTCTCATCTAAATCAGTAATAATTGCAAGTGGTTTAGATAGCTTAGTTCTCTTAAGATTTTTTACTTTTTGAGTTGCAACATTAAAGGCTTGATAACTTAAAGCTCTATACTCAGCAGCATTCTGTTGCCAGATTACAGCAAGCTCAGTATGCTCTTTTATAGGGGTTTGACTTTCTGTATCCTTTTCTGATTTTTGTTGGTTACAACTTGTAAAAACAATACATAGGACGATAAGAAAATTAAAAATTGTGTTTATTTTTTTCATTTTATTATGACTTTTATTTTATTTTTTATTCAATTAATTTATCAATTTTGTTTTCAGTTAAGTTTTTTATGTTTTTTGTAATTTTCTCCATATTCCAATTCCACCATTTTAGTTCTAATAACTTTGTAATTACATCTTCAGAAAATCGTTTTCTGATTTTTTTAGCAGGATTTCCACCAACAATTGTATAAGGCTCAACATCTTTAGTTATTGTAGAATTTGCAGCAATAATTGCGCCGTCTCCAATATGTACTCCAGCCATAATTGTTGCATTATATCCTATCCAAACATCATTACCAATATGTATATTTCCTTTTTGTGGATAAGATTTTCCTTCCATTGCATTTTCCCAACCATTACCAAAAATAGCAAAAGGATAAGTTGATAGTGAATCAGTCAAATGATTTGCCCCATTCATTATGAATTTAACATCAGAAGCAATCATACAGAATTTCCCAATTATTAATTTGTCACCAACAAAGTCAAAATGGTATTTTACGTTTTTCTCAAAGTTCTCAACATTTTCAAAATCATCATAGTAGGTATAGTCTCCAACAATTATATTAGGGTTCTTAACAATATTTTTTAAGAAACAAAGTTTGTCGTAATTATCAAGTGGAAATTTTATATTTTTGTCAGGACCTATCATTCCGTTGTTTATTTCAATTCAAGTTTGTCAATTCTATTTCCGATTGTAAATTCTTTCATTTCATTTTCAAGCTTATTAAAATCTACTTGTTCTGCTTTCTTTATAATTTCTCCGTTTTTCATTAAATAAATTTCATCACAAATATCCGCTAAGGTAGAAAATATATGAGATGAAATAATTACTGTTTTTTCTAATTTTTTAAATCTTCTTATAATTTCAGTGATAACTAAATTACTTTGAATATCAACCCCATTAAAAGGCTCATCTAAAATAAAAATATCGTTTTGTTGCAGCAGAATAGCGGTTAAAGCCAACTTCTTTTTCATTCCAGTTGAGTAGGTTGAAGCATACTGATTTAATGGCAAATCAAATATGTTTTTCTCCTCAATATTGGTAAGTTTCATCTGTCTTGCGTTGGCAAGCAGTTGTATATATTCTTTTCCAGTAATTTTAGAGAAAAAGAACGGTTCTGTTAATAAAAGTCCTAAATGGTCTTTTAACTTAGTATAGTCAGACGTGATAGTTCCTTTGAAGTTTTCGAGTCCAGAAAGACATTTAAACAGCGTTGTTTTCCCTGCTCCATTTTCTCCTACAATTCCATAAATTTTACCTTTCTTAAATTCTAAATCTATTGAATTTAGAACTTGTTTTTTACCATAAAATTTAGATAGTTGTTCAGTTTTAATCATTTAGTATGGCATTTAACTTTTTAATTGATTGCGAATAAAAAAGAGGAATAAATAGTATAAGTATTGGCGGAAATACAAGGCTTAATCCAATTAAAATACCTTGTGAAATACTCATGTCATTAGGAAAAGACGAATATTTGGCAAAAATTATCGTTATCAAATAAGCATAACATAAAAGAATAAAGACAATTAAAATATCTATTTGACTAATAAATGAGAATCCTAAAGTAATGATAATTGGTAAAATTAAAAATGTAAAAAAGAGGAGACACGTTTTCGTTTTTTCTATTAAAAATTCTTTCGGAGATAAATTGTAATTCCAAACGAAATAGTCGTTTTCTATTTTTGAATAATAAGAAAAGCAAATTATGCCAATCAAGAGCATAGAAAAAATACCAAGGTTAAAATTTCCCACTGATACCGAGATGTAAGTTAAGAAATAAGCTATTGGAAAAACATAAAAAGATTTTCGAAATCCTACAGTGAATTCAAAAGGTTTTTTACCGAATGGTGTTGGGATTACTGCATTTAAATTTGTACTGAAGTTGAATAGCATTGTACAAATTACAAATAAATTTAATGTGATAGAAAACATAAATTGCTTCTTATAAATTAAAAAAAGAGTAAAAGGCAAACAATAAATAATGTTTTCTACTATTCTCAGTTTTTTGTAATTGTATGTATTAAAGATAGATTTTAAAAAATCATTTCTTTTAGGTTCACTTAATTTTGAAATGAAAATTAATGCAAATAATCCATAAACATAATTAGCAAATTCTGTTTTTTCAAATAAGTAATTCGATAATAAAACAAATACAACGGGTAAAATTGCATATCCAATCAAAACAGGAAGACCGAAATCAATCATTCTCCTGTTTAGTATTTTAACTTGAAGTTGGAAATACTTTTTCATCCAATTTTTTTATGTTTGCTCACTTAATTACCTGTTTAGTGAGCAGTTTTAAAGCACAAACCTGTCAACTTACAAGAAAGTATACATGAGTTATAATCCTTTATATTACTTTTGTTTTGGTTGTTTTTTTATAAATAGTTAGCATTTTGTTGGTTTAATAACTATAATCTTTTCCCATTTTACTATTTGTAACAGATTTCATCCATTTTTTTAAATCTTGCTTCATAACAGAAGCAATCTCTGGCTCTTTTTTTATGATGTTTTCCTTTTCAGATTTATCATTTAGCAGATCATAAAGTTCAAAGCTTTCGCCGCCATCGACACTAATGAGTTTGTATTGATTGTTAACCCACGACTGCTTATTCGCAAATAAAAAGCCAATAGGTCGGTCGCGCATTTTCTTGTTTTCCGTTAACACTGGCCAAATGCTTTCACCATCAATCGGTCTTTTATCAGGAAATTCAATATTCAATATGTCTAAAATGGTTGGTAGATAGTCGCTGGTTACAGATGGAAATTCTAACCTTTGCCCACCTTTTATATGTCCTTTCCAAATTGCAAAAGCCGGAACTCTAACTCCTCCCTCATAAAGACTTCTTTTGCGTTGTCTAAAAATGGAAGCACTTCCTGGTGTTTTTTTCTCAGGACCATTATCACTACAAAACATAATAATTGTTTCTTCATCAATGTTCAGACTCTCTAGCATCAACCACAAACGGCCCATTTGCTCATCCATAGCAGTTATAGTTCCAAAATAAATTTGCTCTCTTAAATTTAAACTGCTGTATCGCTCTCTATGTGCTTTATCGGAAACAACGGGTAAGTGCGGCGTATGAAACCAAACTGTTGTGAAGAACGGCTTCTTTTGATCGACAGATTTTTGGATAAAAGGAATTATTCTATCCATTAAAATTTTAGAATCATCTCCTTCAAGATTAGTCGTGTCAATTTTTTCATTTCCTACCCAATAGGCGCTCCCATATTTATTTGTAGATTCTTTGTCGTCAACAGATTTCCATCCAAAGTGAAGACTTTCTCCTTTTTCAAATGTTGCCGGTCTTATCATTGGATCGTAGGTTGGCACTTTTGATTCGCTACAGAAATATTCGTCGTACCCATGTGAAGTCGGAATAGTATAATGTTGAAGGTTTTTTGGTTTACCACCTCGGTTACCATCACGACTTTTTTTGGTGAGTGTTCCGAGATGCCATTTTCCAAAATGCCCAGTAGCATAGCCTTGCTCTTTTAGTATTTCTGCAATGGTAATTTCGCCCTCTTTTAAATGACCTTGATTGGCATGAGGTACGTCTGTTCTGTATGGGTTTCTTCCCGTCATTACACTTGCTCTGGTGGGCGAGCACACGGCTGAAGCTGAATAAAACCTGTCGAGGATCACGCCGTTCGAAGCCAGCTTGTCTATGTTTGGGGTAATAATTTTTTTATTTCCATTAAAACCTGTGTCTCCCCAACCGAGGTCGTCTGTCATTACCAAAATAATATTTGGTTTTTTCTTTTCTGAAATTTGAGCAACTGTTAAGGTTACACAAAAACAACTAAACATCGCAATAAGGGGTATTCTGGATAATTTTGTTCTACTCATAATATTTCTTTTCAATAAATACTAACTAAGCTATTCTTTTGCTATTGTAATTTAATATTTCACGAAGGTTAATTCTGCAATATATGGAAGTCTAGATGCTTTAAGAATTGTTAGTCTATATTTTTGAGCAGTAATAGTCTCAAAACTAGCATTAAAATTATTTCTGATATTTCCTCCTTTTACCAGTAATTTCCATTTTCCGTTAATAAAAGCCTCAATTTTAAATTCTTGCACTGCTCTTTTGTATTCGCCACATATAACTCGATTAAACGTTTTTGGTGACTTAAAATCCAATTCTATCCATCTTTCCTTGTCGTCTTGGGCGCACTGCCATCGTGTAAACAAATCGGCATCAATAACATTATTAGCTCCAAACTCTTTAGCAGATGAACTAGACGCCATTACACTTACTCCTTGGTGTACTGGCTTAATTTTAGGTAATTTTTTTAATGGTACTGAAATCGTAGTTGCATCACCAATTTGTTTTAATCGCGCTAAAACGTTTTCATCCATCAACCCTTTATCATTTGGAGCAGCATTTAATAGGTAATTTGAGTAATGAGAATTTGCAAAATTCAGTTCCTTAACAACCTTATCAACGGATTTTAATTCTTGATTTTCATAACCTTTTTCCCAAAACCAAGTGGACTGAAGTGTCGGTCCCTGCTGTGATGGTATGGTATTGTCGTAAGGACAATGCTGGCCATGCGTTGCCTCGTAGTGCACTATTTGTGTATACTTTAAATCAGGACGACAACTGTGGTTTATTACCAAACAGTTAGGCTGAATTGAATGTATGTGTGCTTCCAAAGTTTCATACGGTAGTTCTTCAAAATCAGGCCCATTTCCCCATTTAGATCCCCATCCATCAATTACAATGCAATTGATTTCTCCATAGTTAGTAAGTAGCTCGGTTAATTGTTCTTTCGTAAACGAAATATTTTCTTGATTAATATTACCGTGCTCCATACCATGATGCCTATCCCAAACTGAGAAATACAAACCAACTTTAATTCCTGCATTACGAAATGCATCAGTGTATTCTTTTACAATATCAAGATTCTTATACTTTTTGTGTGCAGAAGCAATGTCATAATTGCTAACTTTTGTATCCCAAAGGCTAAAACCATCGTGATGCTTAGTGGTAAAAACGGCATATTGCATACCTGCTGATTTTGCTGCTTGCGCCCATTGATTACAATCTAATTGTGATGGTTTAAAATCTTTTGGATCATGAAAAGGATATGCCCATTGCTCTCCTTGATAGGTGCCCATGTTATAATGAATAAACATTCCAAATTTTAAATTTAAAAAATTTAAAATAGTATCATCTGTGTTAACTTCTTTTTGTCCAACAATTCGAAATGGTGATAATAAAAGAACTGCTATCAATAAAATGTAATTCTTGTTCATTTTTTTTTTAATTAACTATGTATTCTAATTTTTGCATTTAGCGAAACCGACACGTATAAATAAGGTATATCTCTTTCTTTTTCTAGAATACCCAGATGTTTTTTAAATCCATACTTTCGGACGTGAAAATATGAGTTTAAAGTATGTCAACAAAAGATTTTTGTATTTTTCTTAAACCCCTCTGTTTTCAATTCTAAAAAGCATGCTTATATTATTTATGTTCTTTCATTTTTAAAGAATATTGATAGGGTAGAGGGGTAGCGTTTATGTATTGCGTAAGAAAAGATAAATCAGCTATGCCAAATGCTTTATCAACTTTAAGCAAAGTATTATTTGCTTTGGCTATAATCATGCAGTTACTTTTAAAGGAATGCAATGTTCCACTATTTTTTAGTTGTTTTTACAACTGTTTTGTGCAGTGTTTTAAAATTAAAAGTAGTACAAAAATTACCAAAAAAACACATGTCTATTATTTTATGAAGAAGCAGTAAAAATGTCATGTATTCTTTAAATTTTTGGAGCAAAACTCGATTTCTCAAAAAATTAAAAATAATACAATACATCTAAACCAATAAATCCGTTCAAGGGTATTAAAATGAATTTCACCGACTCAGCGAATTTACAGATTGTCATTCTTATTATTTTTATCACTCAATGGTTCAAATTCATTTAAAAAAGTAGGAGATGAAAAAAATATACAAAAGATTAATTGATATCATGGGAATCGAAATTAAAAAATGTTTAAAATTCATTAATAATGTAGATAAACATGTAGTTTCTGAAATATTCTCTACATTGTCATATGCTATATTTAATACTCACAAATTAAAGAAAAGCTTCAGTAGTAGTTTGTTTTTTGGCTTTCTTTTATTTTTTTCAGTACAAACTATTTCTTCTCAGAGTTATTTAAATAATTATTATCTACCTCGATTTCAAAATGTACAAGTAAACAATGGTATAGACACCGACGGCGACGGCATACCAGACGCAACCGATTTAGACGACGACAACGATGGTATTTATGATATAGAAGAAAATTGTACGTCTTCCCTCGATGAGAATGGCGATGGCGCCCTAAATAGCTTGGATAGTGGATTTATGGATGCGAATAATGATGGCATCCACGATAATCCTGCCAACTTTGTTGCAAAGTCATACTTTGGTTATGATTTCTTAGCATTTGGTATTCAGGTGATTGATGAATGGACTCTACAAATCACCGAAGCTAGCAGTGATGAAGCTGTCCTCGATTACAGTCTCACTACTCCTGGAATAATTCGCTCTCCATTTGATAATATGAATGGAAGCATAGGAGCAGAACTTGAACGTACTGTGATGATTAGAATGGATCAATTCACTTGGGTGAATAATGATCCAGTAGGTGCGAAATATCCAATTTCTCCGGCAGGTATTTATGTCCTAGAACCAAATGGTAATTTGCGTACAGGTACCTTTGATCACGTATCTAAAACACCAGCCTTGGTAAATGGCTTAATGCAACCTGGTACTCACTTGCGTTTCAGTGAAAAACTTACAACAGGAGAGCGGCTGATTCTGACTAAGGCCTTTATTTTACAAAATATGATGGGCAATTCGTCCTCGTTGTTAAGTGGTGTTGTGACACTCTCCATTGGCGCAGACGATGTCTTTGAATTTGATTCAGGTTGGGGTCAAGTTGCAAGATATCCAATGAATGTATGGGAACAGGGTCAATATTGGGCTCCCGGAGTAAGCGAGCCTGATGTCGCCCGTGTCAGACTGTATACTTATATCAATGATCCCACTTATGATCAAGGTAATGTAATCGGCTATTATTACTCCGATAACCAACAGTTTACCGCTAGGCAAGCAATTTCAGGTTCAGCTTCAAACGGTTCCCTTGCTTGTTCAGATACAGACGGTGATGGTATCCCTAATTACTTAGATATAGATAGTGATGGTGATGGTTGTTTAGATGCAAAAGAAGCAGGTTTTACAGATGCTAATAACGACGGAGAAGTAGATGGCTCTGGAGTAGATGCAGACGGAACAGTTACAGGAAGTGACGGATATGGAACACCTGCAGATAGAGATAATTCAGGTATTGCAGATTATGTAGAGTTAGGTCCATCAGCATGTGATAACGATAATGATGGCGTTGATGATAGTGTAGACATAGACGATGATAACGATGGTATTTTAGATACCAATGAAGGTGATGATACCGTTGATACCGATGGCGATGGTACCCCAGATTATCTGGATACCGATTCAGACGGCGATGGTTGTAGCGATGCGGTAGAAGCTGGTTTTACCGATGCCAATGAGGACGGACAAGTAGACGGTACAGGAGTAGACACAGACGGTAAAGTCACCGGTGGTGATGGGTACACAACGCCTGCAGATGTAAATAATTCAGGAACAGCAGACCATTTAGAGTCTCTTATAGTAATATGTTTACAAGACACCGATGGCGATTATGTGCCAGACGTAACCGATTTAGACGACGATAACGATGGTATTTTAGATACAGACGAATGTCCTTTAATTAATGTTCCATCAAACTTAGTTGAACTGAATACTTCGGGACCTTATTCAGATTCAGATTTTCCAAACTTTAAATCTTATGAGATTGCTGCTGCTTTTGTGGCTGGACAAAGGACTATATTCAACGGTGCATTTTTGAAACAAGTCTATGAAGAACTGGGCGGTGCTAATTTTTTATATATTGGAATTCCAAAAGATCCTATACATACTACTATAGTAAGGTCTGTTGGGGATGCCACCCAGAATTTTGAGGGGCCATTTTTTGCATTAGAAAAATATGATACTTTCTATGGCGGCAACCTTCAAACGGCAAATTTAAGAATCCGTAATTATTATGTTAATGAATATGGTTCGATTCGAACATCATTTATAAGTGTAATACCATTAGATGATCTTTTAGACGTGGGGGTTTTCTTTGAAATCACTCCAGATGGTAACGAAATTAGATTAGGTATTAATAGTGAGTATGGTTATGCCCTCACCACTGATAATATAAATGCAACAACTTATGACAATTGGCAAGGACAAAAGTACTCAAGTGGTGATGCCGGTTTTGGAATAACATCAGCTAATATGATGATAAGCCACTCTGCATACCAGCTTTTTGATACAGATCAAGTTGATTGGCCACAAATTTATGGTGCACCAACAAGCTGTTCTAATGATGTTGATAATGATGGTATCCCTAACACTCAAGATACGGACAGTGACGGCGATGGCTGTTACGATGCACTAGAAGCAGGCTTTACCGATGCAGATGAAAATGGAATAGTAGACGGTACAGGTATTGACGCAGACGGAAAAGTAACTGGAGGCGATGGATATACTGCACCTGCAGATACAGACAGTTCAGGTACTACAGACCATTTAGAGGCTGGAGTAGATGAAGCCTGTAACCTAACACCAGACACAGACACCGATGGTGATGGTATACCAGATGCAACCGATTTAGACGATGACAATGATGGTATTTTAGATACCGATGAGATATTTTGTGTGAATGCAGAATCCCCTGTAGGTTTATTGCCACCAAATTCAAGCATGTCTCCTCTAGGATCGCTAGGATCTATAGGAACACCAGTTTCATGGAATAATGTAACTTTTACAACAACACTTCAACAAACAGCAGGTCAAATAGATGAAGAAATTAGTTTTCCTGGGGAAGTAGGTTCATCAGGAAAAGTTGACTTTTCACCAGGCATAGAAAACTTAGATTTTGTACTAGGAGATCTTGAAAATGGAGAAACAACTGACCTTAGACTTTATGATGAACAAAATAACTTAATTGATTTAAGTAATTACGTAACAGAAAAAACTTCAAACGTTTCTTTCGTTGCCCAAACAGGACAAAGTATTAGAATTGAATCAGTCATGCAAAATGGCGGAGACACCTATGATTATTACATTCGCTTTTTTATAAACAATGTTAAAATATCAAAAATAGAGTTTGATTTTGTTTCAAGAACAAAAAATAGTGGCTCACCAGATTTAAGATTCATAAACGCATGTGACCTCCAGGATATAGATAATGATGGTATTCCTAATAGATTAGACACAGACAGTGATGGTGATGGATGTTCTGATGCTCTAGAA
>Ga0115568_10000932_pt1 | contig 21523 bp, 20 predicted proteins | sample COGITO_mtgs_1204_FD_87296 | JGI IMG/M metagenome (GOLD analysis project Ga0115568, IMG submission 87296) | Pelagic marine microbial communities from North Sea - COGITO_mtgs_120426 | ecosystem: Environmental > Aquatic > Marine > Epipelagic | place: Germany:Helgoland, sampling site Kabeltonne...
AAAAATTTTTTTTATATATCTTTCAATAAATTTTTTTTTTTTTTTAAGTTATAATTTTTTTTTTTTTATTTTTTTTTTTTTTATAAAATTTTTTTTTTTTTTAAATAAGTCATTAAGTAAATTTATATTTTTACAAAAAAAAACTCCTCTAGATCCACTACCCACATCAGGTTTACACACTATAGGAAAAAGCATATTCTTTTTAATACTTTCAATTTTTAATTTTTTTAAAAATAAAAACTTAGGAGTGTTGATATTTAATTTCTCTTTTAAAAATTTTCTAAAATTATTTTTATTTTTTATTAGGATAACGTCTCTTTCTTTGTATCCAGATAGTTTTAACTTTTTATTTATATAGCCAATAATATTTAAGGGAGCATCTGTTGAAAATGCAAATAAAGAAATAACATTATATTTTTTACAAATATTAAGAATCTTATTTTTATTTTTAAAAGGTATGCAAAAAAAGTTGTCGACTAAATTTTTATTAACTGGTTTTTTATTTTCATCAAAACCAATAATTTTATAATTTAATTTTTTTAATTCTTGTAATCCACTTTTTTGGAAGGCACCTAGGCCAAAAACAGCTACAAACATAGTTTTATATTCAATTTGTTATTTGGCCCTCTTAAAAAGATTAGTAATAATTTGATCTTTTTTATTTATTTTATTCATCAGAATAATCGTTTCTTTTGGAGCGTGTCTTAAGGCAATTCTTAATACATCCATCCAATTTACGTTATTTTGCTTTCTTGCTTTTTCAATTTTGTCTATTGCTCTTAAGTATTTATTTATGTTTATTTTGTTTTGTTTTTTCATATAAGATCCTACTGAATAATTATTAATATAAATGAGTTTTCTATGTGTGGTATATCAGCATCAATCATAAAATTAAACTACAAGTTTAGAGATGAAGTTAGTCTTAAGGAATTATCAGAACAACTTGAAGGCCTTAGCTTAGATCTTATTTATGATAGAATTAAATCGTTAAGAACCAATGAATTGTTTGTCAAATTAGCTTTTGGTCATGCAGATTGTCTTAATTATTTAAAAATTATCCAGAATAATATTGTACATTTAAGAAATGACAAAAATTTTGAAATAATTGATGACATAAAATGGATTATTGAAAATGAATTATTTAAAAGAACTGAAAAAATATTATATATCATTAAAGAGTGTAATCTCACAAAATCACCCAATTTAATAATTTTTCTAAAAAATCTATTATGTGAATTAGATAATATAAATTACCTTGAGACACGTGGTAGAGATTCGGCTTCTTTAAGTTTTACAGTAATTTCAAATAAAAAAATTAGTCTTACCAGCTCTATTGATAGTAATAATAAATTATTATCAATTAATACTATAGATAAAAATTCTTATGCTTTAAACATTACCATCAAGTATGCAAATCAGATTGGTTATACAGGTGAAAACTCAAATAATATCTTAACAAAACTTATCAATTCTAATATTTTATCTAAAATTAATTTTAATTTTGCAAAAAAAATAATATTTATATCTCATACTAGATGGGCAACTAAAGGAAAAGTAAATTTAAGTAACTGTCATCCTTTAATTGTGCATGATTCAAGAAATTATATTTTTTATTCAATGAATGGCGATATTAATAATTTTGATCTTCTTAAAAAGAAATACATTAACCCTAAAACAAAAATTGATAAAAAATGCAATAATGATTTAATTATTTTAAATGAAATTTTTAAAAAAAAACATCTAAAGAAATTAAGTGGCTCTTTCGTAATTTTGAAGCATGACTTAAAAAAACCAGAGGATATTTCTATAATTAAAAATGGTTCTCAGGGATTATATTTTTCGCAAGATATTAATAATAACCTTATAGTCTCTTCTGATGTTTATGGCCTTGTTAATAGATCTGACAATTTTAATATAATTAGAAATAACATAAGCTTTAATTTAAATGAAATCTCTAAAAAAAAAAAACTTTTTGAATTTTCTAAATTTAAAAAAACTGATTTATCTACAAGGGATTTAAGTAAAAAAACTTTTAACTCTTATTTTTTAAAAGAGATAAATGATACGAGTCTTTTTGTAAAAAGAACTATTTTAAATAATGTAAATTTCACAAAAAATAAATTAAACGACCTTCCCTTATTTGATAAAACTACACTTAAAAAATTTAAAGATGGAAAAATTAAGAATATTATATTCACTGGTATGGGTAGTTGTTATACAGCTGCCGTTGGCATATCTAAATATTTATCTCATTTATTCAAAACTCATAAAATACATGAGATTAAAATCGAATCTACAATTGCAAGTGAAGGGAGTGGGTTTTATTTAAAAAAAGATATGAGTGATACGATTATAGTTGTTCTTGCTCAATCTGGAACAACTATTGATACTAATGTTTTTGCAAAAAAGGCTAGAGAATTAGGCGCATATACAATTTCAATAGTAAATAAAAAGCAGGGAGATGTGACTTATATTGTTAAAAAAAATATATATCTTGGAAATGGAAGGGATGTCGAATTATCTGTACCATCAACAAAAACATATACTTGTCATTTAATTATGGGTTTTATTTTATCCCAACAAATTCTAAAAATTATAAATAAAAAAGATTTAAAATTTATAAAAAACTTAAAACAAATTTTGGATCAAAATATTATTGAAAAATCTATTAAAAGAATTAGTGATAATATTAAAAAATTAAGAATTGATCCTACTAGTTATAAAAATTGGGCAGTAGTTTATGATCAATCTTTCAATTCATTTGCGGCTTTAGAATATAGGATTAAACTGTCTGAATGTTGCTACAAATCTATACCTTACTATTCTATTGAAAAATTCAATGATCTTAACATTAAAAATTGCTTGGTTTTTTACATTGGCTCTAAAGAAATTGATATAAATGAAAAAAACTCAAATTATATTATTTCTATATCAAGCTGCAAAACTAAAAATAAAAAAACTCAGTTAATTAATTTAATATATAAAGATTTTATTAAAAATACACTTGAAAGTGCTATAGCTCTTCAACTGACATCACATCATATTGCTATTAAAATAGATTCTTTATCCAAGAGAAAATTTCATCATTATCCAAAAAAGATTGTTGAATTTGTTTTTAATAAAGATGAACTTTTAAAATTAAAAAATATTTCAGATAAAAATTTTAATAATATTTTAAAAGATAAGCTTAAAAGGCCAGTTGATACTATTAAGCATCAAGCAAAAACTATTACTGTTGGCGCATTAAGAGAAAATTCAAAAAATATGTCATATAAAAAAAATATAATCATTAATCAAAACAAAGATTATTACAAATATTTTTTTAACGAACTTAAAAAGAATTCTTATATTTATTCAGATAGTAGAAATGAAATTAATAAATACTTTGTATGCAATATAATAGAAAGATGTAACAAACTTTATTCCAAAAATAAGTTATTTTACTTTAGAGACTTTCTTTTAAGAGATAAAAAAAATAAAAAAAATGACACTTTTTTAAATTTTTCTTCTACAGCTGGGAATAAATTGATAAATCGATTTGATAAATACACTTTTCATGAACTTGTTAGATTATTTTTAAAAAATGATAATTATTCGCTATTAAATGAAAATAGGTTATTGGAAATAAAAAACTATATTCTAAAATACAAAAAAAATTATGAGTTAAATTTAAGTAAACACATTTCTAATTTTAATAATGTTAAGTTTTTAGGAAGTGGAATTAATTACTTGGTAGCAAAAAAATTTGCAAATATATTTTCTAAAAAGATGAATAGAACTATTGCCTATGACGTTATCGAAAATCATAAACATATTGATATATCTTCAGAAGCACTTTTAATTGTTGTTGCCTCTAATATTGATAGAAGTGGTTTTCAAATTGATACTTTATCAGAAGTAGAAAAGTTTATTTCCCATAATAATAATGTAATATTATTTTCTAATTTAGAAAATAATATTTATGATAAATTTATAAATGAAAACAAGAATACTTTGCCCAAAATAATAAAGTTACCCTATATTGATGAATTGTATTCTCCGTGTTTTTTTGATTTTTATTTTGAAAATCTTATAATTTAGATAATATTTTCTTAACCCTTAAAAGATCACCAAGTTTATAAAAAATGTATAATCGATAAACATTTTCCCAAATAGACTTTCTAATAATAATTTTAAAGAATTTTGATTCCTGATTTTTAAATTTATTAATTATTTTTAATTGATTATATTTAAGATTAATTTTTTTTAGTTTATATTTAAAATCTATGTTTAAAATATCTTCTATAATTTCTTTATTAGATTTTAGTATTTTCAAGAATAAACCCGAGGCATATATTCCATCCATAAACCTATCAAAAGAGTAATGGCCACTGGTTTCAAACCCTAAACTAGAATTACATTTAACTTGATTGGATATGATATTTCTATCTCCTACATTAGTTTGTATAGTTTTAATCCTCATTTTCTTTAAAATCTCTATTAGATCAGGATTAATTATATTCGTGGCTACAACTTTATTTGGGAAACTTTTTTTTTTTAGATAGGAGAGAAAAATTAATATCATTTTTTCTGATTCAATAATTCCATAGTTTTTTTTATGAACTAATAATCTATCAGCATCCCCGTCATATGCTAAACAATATTCAAATTTTGAGTAAGGTAAAATTTTTATATTTTTTTTTAGATGATTGGATCCACAATTTTTATTAATATTATTATAATTATAATTATAATTAATTTTTTTAACGTTTTTTAAAAAGTTAATTTTTGAACTAATAGATGCTGCAGATCCAAATGCAAAGTCTACTAATACATCTGAAGGTTTGTATGAATATTTAAAATTTTTATTTATGTAGTCTATATAACTTTTATAAATTTTTGAAAAAATAATTTTTTTTTTTTTTAATTTATACTTTTTCTTGCTTGAATTTAAAATTTTTCTTTCGTAAATTTTTGATAATTTTTCTCCTTTATAATAAAATTTAAAACCATTAAATTTTCTATCAAAGTGAGAGGCTGTTATCATTATTAAAAAACAACTTTTTTTTTTCTTTGCTAAGTATCTAACACAAGGACTTGGCACTGGAATATCCAAAATTTCTACTATCGTTGAATAATTGATATTTTCAATAATTGTTTTGATAATACCTATATGACTATTTCTAGTATCAAAACCTATAATTATTTTTGGAACTTTATTTTTTATAATGAAATTATTTAATTTTGAAAAAAAATTTTCTAAAAATATCTTGTTAAGTAAACCTTTGCCATAAATATCTCGGAATCCATCATCACCAAATATATTCATTTATTTTTTTTGTTAAATTTTTTAATTGAATTTATTTGATTGGTAATTTTTTCAATTTTTTTTTTTATTAATCTATTTTTATCTTCTTCTATAATCTTATTAATTCCCTTTTTAAAATTAATCTTCGGTTTCCACCCTAAGATATTTTTTATTTTATTAATGTTAGATATTGAAATCTCAATATCATCAAATCTTTTATCTAGATGAATATAGTTTTTACTATTAGTTATTAAATCTTTTAATAAGTTTATTTTGTATGATTTTGATGAGCCAATATTAAATATATCTGATTTTATATTTTTATTAATCAACATTTTAATTGCATCAATTACATCCGTCACATGAACAAAATCTCTACTTTGCTCTCCATCTCCATAAATTGTTATTTTTTTCTTTTGTAAAAATTGTGCAATAAATTTTGCTACAACAGCGTTTGATTTGTTTCCATATACATTAAAAAACCTCAAGATATAAAAACTCATATTATTCAACCTTGAATAATTTTGAACAATTTTTTCTCCAATGTATTTTGTGTACGCATAATAATGTAGTGGATTTAATTTAAAATTTTCTTTTACATTTTTATTTTTTGTATCACCATATACAGATGCTGATGATGCAAATATAAAATTTTTTATTTTTTGTTCTGAACAGAACTTTAACACATTCTGCAATCCTGCGATATTATCATCAAAATATTGTTTTTCTTTACTTTTGTCTATTGTAATTTCAGCTTTTGCAGCCAAATGGATACAACAGTCTATTTTTTTATTAATCTTTAAATTAGTAATTCTATTAATATTCTTTCTAATTAAAAAAATATTTTTGCTCTTATTTAAATTTTTTGCACTTCCTACTGATAAATCATCTAATACATAAATTTTACAGCCTATTTGAGCTAAATCATTAGCTAAATTACTACCAATAAAACCGCATCCACCAGTTATTAAAATATTTTTTTTCATGAATTATCTAGTCTGTGATAAACAATTATTTATGCAACAAAATTTTTATATATCAGTGATCGTACCAACCTTCAACACACAAAAATATATTGGTAGATGTTTAAGGTCACTAAAGAACCAATCATTATCCAAAAAAAACTATGAAATTATTGTAATTGATGATTGTTCAAGTGATCACTCTTTGGATGAAATCCAAAAACAGAAAACTTCAAATATTAAAATTATCAAAAATAAAAGTAATTTGGGTTTACCAGCATCACTAAATATAGGTATAAAAAATGCTAAAGGCTCTTTTGTTGTTAGAGTAGATTCTGACGATTGGGTTCAAGAGGATTTTTTAAATATTTTATCTACGTTTTTATATCTAAACAAAAATTTAGATGCTGTTTCAAGTGATTATTCAATAAATGATAATAATGAGAATTTAATTCGTGAGGAAAACAGTGAAAAGCAACCAATAGGATGTGCGATAATGTTTAGAATGCAGCATCTTCTTAGCATAAATCTTTATGATGAAAAATTCTTATATGCTGAAGAAGAGGCTTTAAGAAAAGCATTTTTAAAGAAATATAAAATTACAAGATTGCCGGTTAGTTTATATAGATATAGACAACATGAAACAAATAGATCAAAAAATTCTAAATTAGTAAAAAAATATTCCAAAAAAGTAGGCTTAAAATAATGTATTTTATTGCAGAAATTGGTGTCAATCATGAGGCGAATATTAAAAAAGCATTTAAATGTATTAAAGATGCAAAAGATGGTGGTGCTCACGCAGTCAAACTACAGTGCTATAAAGCAGAAAAATTAGCCTCCAAATATGCAGGTGCGTACTGGGATAAAAAAGAGGAGGCAGAAAATAGCCAGCTAAAACTATATCAAAAATTTGATAAGTTTGAATTTAAACATTATGAGAAAATAGTCCAATATTGTAAAAAAATTAAAATTGATTTTATTATTACACCTTTTGATACCGATACAGTTGATTTTTTTAAAACAAGAGTAAAATATTTCAAGATATCATCATCAGATATTACAAATCTACCATTAATAAAAAAAATTGCTGATACCAAAAAACCAGTAATACTCTCAACAGGAGCCTCTACTAAAATTGAGATTAAAAGAGCATTTAATATTTTAAGAAAAAAATCAAAAAAAATAATAATCTTACACTGCATTTTGAATTATCCTACAAAGAAAGAGAATGCAAATTTAAACATGATTTTAGATTTAAAAAAAGATTACAAGGAAGTGGGATTATCAGATCATTCTATTCCGATTGATAGTCATAAAATTTTAATTTATTCATATTTGTTAGGAGTAAGGTTTATAGAAAAACATTTCACAATTAATAAAAAAAAAAAAGGAAATGACCATTTTCATTCTTTTGATAAAAAAGATTTAAAGATTTTTTTTGAAAATTTAAATGATTTAAAAATAATACTTGGTAAAGAATTTAAAACATTTTTAAAATCAGAAATTATTTCAAGAAAAAATGCTCGTAGAAGTATTTTTTTTAATAAAGATTTAAAAAAAAATCAAAAAATAAGAAGAGATGATTTAATCATGTTAAGGCCCGCAATTGGTATTAGTCCATTTGAAGTAAACAAAATTTATAATAAAAGACTCAGAAAAAATAAACTTTCTGGAGAACTTTTGAGATTATCTGACTTAAAAAAATGAAAGACCTCGAAATTATAATTTTAGCTGCTGGAAAGGGATCTAGAATGAAGACTAAGACTCCAAAGCTTTTAAATAAAATTAATGGAAAATCTTTAATTGAGCACACTATAAATAATGCACAAAAAATTAAAAATGCAAAAATTAATATTATTATTAATAAGGACTTAGAAATACTAAAAAAAAAATATAAACAAATAAAATTTATTAAACAAAATAAAGCACAAGGCACTGGCCATGCAGTTAAAGTTTATTTACAACAAGCTAAGAAATTGAGTAACATTTTAATTATGATGGGTGATGCACCTTTCATATCAATTATAGATATAAAAAAAGTTTTGAAACAATTAAAAAATAATGCATTAGTTGTTCTTGGGTCAAAAATGAAAAAAAACTTAGGAAATGGATTAATTATTTTAAAAGATAATTTTATCAAAGAAATAAAAGAGTTTAAATTAGATAATAAAAAAGATTCTAATAGTAATTATTATAACACTGGGATTTTTGGAGTTCAAAAAGAATATCTCAAACTAATTAATCAAATTAAAAAAAATAAAAAATTAAATGAATTTTTAATTACTGATCTTTTGAAAATAGCTTATAAAAATAAGATTAAAAATAAATTAATCAAAACATACAAAAATGAAATTTCTTTTGGGATTAATACTTTCGATGAATTAAGAAAAATAGAAAATGTCAATAAAGTTTAACTTTTTGAACAAAAAATATCTTGATTTATATTTAATATTCTTTTCAACAATTATTTTTTTTTTACCTCTTAATTTTTTTGGATTAACTCAACTAGAGGAATATGAAAGTGGAATTTATTCTACTTATTTAATTTTCAATAAGTTTCATTTATCTGATTATTTTTTAACTTTCAGTGGCCTTATATCATCAGGCACTCATATTCCTTTAGGACAAGGTTTGTTTTTTTTCCATCAAGTTTTTTGATATTCAATTTTAAAATTTTTTATTTTGTTACAATTTTAATAAACTTATTTATTCAATTTTATTATTTTAAAAAAATAATCTATTTAATTTCAAATAAAAAAAAATCATATTTTTCCATTTATTTTTTTATTTAATCTTCCAAATTTTTCATATCTGCATTTTAGTGATTGGATTTCAAGTTTTACAACTTTTAGCTTATTTATACCTATTATTTATTACTCATTGAAGTTTCAAAAAAAGAATTATTCAACTGATTTAATTAAAATAGTTTTTTTTTTATGTATAATTATTCTTAATGGTCATTTAGGTTTTTCAATTTATATAATTTATTTTTTAATATTTTTTTTCGATCTAAATTTTTTGGAATGTCTTTTTTTTTTGTTAATATTTTTTTTGTTAATTCTCTAAATGTAATATTTTTCCAATCTATTTTTTCTTGAGTAAAATTTTCAAAAATAAATTTAGTTATTTTTTTTTTAAAAGAAATACTACTGTTGTTTAGTTCATTTATATAAATTTGAGAGAAATAATGAGAATCAAATAGTTCGTCAAATCTTGTATTAAAATAAGTCAAATACATATCATTAAGACCTGAATAAACTATAATTTTATCTAAATTGTTCAAATGATTGATGAAATTTTGAAACAATATTATTTCTTGAAATCCATATATGCACTACAGCCCATATTAAAAAAATATGTATCGGTTTTTTTTGATAATATTCCTGGAATAGTTTTTCCATCATTACTGGAACCTGTGCCAAATGCAGCAGACCCCCCGACCACAACTCCTTTTTTTTTGAAGTCTTGGTACAAAGATGGGTCAAAAATTGAGTCAATCTTTTGATTAGGCTTTATTTTATTTGCATTTAAATCATTAAATCTAAGTCCATTTTTGTCTAAATTATAAACATAAGATTTATAGTCTGGCTTATTGAAAAACATTACGTATGGCTTCCAATCTGTAGATATTAAATCATATTCTTTTAGTTGAGGCGATAAACTATATCTAACTTTTAAAAAATTACTCATAGCTTAGTTTATTTACCATAAGGGATAAATATCATTTGTGGATTTTTTTTTTTTATTTTTTTTTACTAAAAATATAATAGCTACTATTAAAACTAACAAACCTAAACCAATAAGTATATTTTGTAAAATCATAGTTCTTTATACATTTATCTTAATAATACTTCTAAGTAATTATTTTAAATTTAACGATAATTATTTTATTAGCTAAATTAAAAATAACTATGTAAATAATATTTGCAACAATTGTCTTAATATTTCCTTAAGTAATTACTTTAATTAAAATAATTTTTAACCATTCTCTTTGCTACCTTTGGATACATGGATGGTGAGTGAACAATATTCATTCTTTGAAAACACTCCCATGTACAATGACACTTATCTTTTTTAATTTTGCCAATATGATATAAAGCGTTTTGTGACTCCAAGACTTTTAACGGGTTATAATCAAAGTTTTTAACATTGCCTAAATTTATATTGAGTAATTCACATAACAACATGTCACCAGTAGCGTTTAATACAAAACCTTTTTTTCCAGCCTTACATAAAACTGTATGTTGATTTTTTTCTGCACTTCTATAATTTATTTCCGTCATTACATCCTCAATTGCCAATCTAAAAGATCTATAAGGATAATTTGTAGAAAAAACTTTTTCATTCTTTGTCATTATTTTTTTATATATTTCGTTATAATGACTCACATCAACTTTTTTATAATCCATATTCTGAATATCTTCACCTCTAACTAAGCATATAGTGTATGGAACATTTATTTTATTTATAAAATAATCAGCAGTTTTTTCAATATCTTGCGAATTTTCTGCTGTGTATACACCGTTAATATTAAATGAAAGTTTATTGTCTTCAATATTTTTTTTTATATTTTGTAACTCTTGAACTGTTTCACAACATTTCTTAAAACTTCCTTTTTTTTGCCTTATATGGTCATGCAATTCCTCTAGGCCATCAACAGAGATACCAATGTTTATATGTAAATCAGGAATCTCTTTTAATACTCTTTCAACTAAAGTCTTTATTCTATCAACAAACCATGCATTTGTTACGATATTGAGCATTTGTAGGCCATTATTTTTATGAAATATTTTTATAATTTCAAAAATATCTTTTCTTATCATTGGTTCACCACCAGCTAATGTAAGATATTTTATGTGTTTTAAATTTTTTGAAACTTTATCTATTTCTTCGATAGACAGGTTATTTCTTTTTTTTTGATTTTCTAGATAATTAAAGCAATGTTCACATGTAAAATTACAGAGTTGTTCTATCCAAAATATAATATAAGATGGTGATTTTTGAAATAAAAATTTGAAGTCATTGATCATTAATGTTTTTTAGCATATCCTATTAGAATTCCTAGTAAAATTGCAGTGTTTTCAACAATTTTGAATATAATTGAACTTACAAACATTAATAAATTGTCTTTTTTAAAGATAAAAATGAAAAAATTTTTTTCATTAATAATCAACGAAAATAAAAAAATGAATGATATATAAAATGAAATATCCAATAAAAATGAAAATGTTAAAAAAAATAATGTTGAAAATGATAAAATTGCACTAACTGTAAATTTAATTTTAGTTTGCATTGATATCTTGTTGTTTTCTATGAGCACACTAGGAAAATTTTTAGCTCGTTTAATCAATTTTTTTATTCTTGTCACAAGTTTATCTTGAAAATGATAACAAATTAACTTCTTTGATCTAATAATTTTATTTAAATGAAGTTTTTTAATCAATTGGAACTCCTCACCACCAGCTCCTTTAAAATTTTCAGAAAAACAACCAATTTTCAAAAAATATTTTTTTTTTACAATCATGCAAAAAGAAGTGACCATTTCATTTTTTTTAAAATCAAGAGTCTGGTTAATAAACCAAGAATAAGCCAAATATTTTTGGAAAATATTAGGATGTTTATTGCCTGGAATAAAACTTTGAGGACAAAAAAAAATTGACTTATTAAAATTTTTTTTTATCTCTAAAAATGAATTTTTTAAAAAAGATTTATCCAATTGAACATCTGTGTCTAAAAAAAGTATATAATTATAATTCGAGTTTTTTAATCCTGTGTTTCTAGCTGCACCAACTCCCTTATTAAGTTTGTGCCTAATTATTTTTTTTTTAATGTCAAATCTATTTAAATGTTTATTTGTAATATTTTTTTTTGAAGCATCATCTACAATAATAACTTCAATTTTGTTTTTACTATTATTGAGGTTTGAATATGAGTATTGTATAGATTCCATACATATAATCAAATTCTTGAAATCTTGAAAGTATGGAACAACTATTGACAGACCATTCATCTAGTAGAAATATTTATATACTCTGATATATGTTTTGAAGATGAGCAGCCAATAACAGTAGATAAATTTTTATTGTCTAAATTTTTTATATAATCTATGCCTTCTTCCATCTTTAGATAACCCGAAGCCAAAACACTCATACAAATAATTTTATGTTTTGTATTTGCAATAGTTTCTTCAATGATTTTCTGGGAAGGGTTCATTTCAAAACCAATTTTATTTACATGAGTTAGTATATATATATCATCTAATTTTGCATTTTCAGTTAATTTATTAAAATGAAGTAAATTTTTTGTTGCAAAACCTACCAGACAACCGAATTTCTTTTTTATATATTCATTATAGTATTCAATAATATCTAATCTATTCAACGCAACCAATATGTCAGTCAATGAATCGTGCAAGATAACACATTTGATATTATTTTTCATAAAGTGTCTCAATTCGAAGTCAATTAAATTACTTACTATTGCCTTATAATCAGAGGTTGAAACAAAATTTATAAAATCTAAACCTACACTTAAATTTTTTTTAATATTCTGATTTAAAATTATTTCTTTAAGAGTGCCCATTATACCAAGTTCATTTGTTTTTCTTACATATTTATTTATATAGGGTAATAAAACAAAAAAATTTAAATCATTTTTTAATTCTGGGTCTTTATTAATTTTTTCTATTAAAGATTGGCTTTCTTCAACAGTTGAAATCATTAAATTTTTTAAATTATTTTCATTCGCAAATTTTAAAAGATCAATTATTTTTTTATCACTATCAAATTGATTAATTAATTTTTTTTTCCCTATTTCAGAATCTAGATGGTTAATTCCATAAAATGAATTATGGCCAAGTATTATTTCATTAATCTTATTCATTATCATATACTTCCTGTAAAACTCTATTTGTATTAACACTTAAAGTTAATTTTTCAAAATCAACTTTTTTATTTTTTAATAAATCAATAAAGTAATTTGCTTGATGTGCATAATGACCACCCGCAACGTTGTAATATGTATTTTTATGTAATTCTAATTTACTTATTTTATTCATACCTTTTCTATAACCAGGTTTATCTTCTGATAAAAAAAGATCTATTTTATCTTCTGTTATTGTAATTGTTCCCTCAGATCCTTCTATAAACATTTTTAAAAATGGTGTCCTGTAGTTAAGAACTGACCAGCTAGCATCAATACTACAAATTACCTGATTATCAAATTTAAGCATTATATGACTATAATCTTCATTTTCATCACTAAAAATTTTTTTCGTGAGACTATAACATTTCTCATATTTTCCAAAAAATTTTAAAGCAAGGTAGATAAGGTGACTGGTTTGAGTAATTAAAACTCCACCTCCAGATTTTTTTTTAATAAATCTCCAATTAGTTTTTTTTGGTTTTTTAAGCAATTGTGAAACATACATTTCATTTTTAGAATAAATTAAATTTCCAATAATGTTTTGTTCTATAACTAAATCAAATGCTTTATTAAAAGTTTCATAAAATTCATACATATAGCCTGCATACAATAGAGTATTATTTGAATTAGATAATTTTTGTAGGATTACTGCTTCATCCAGATTACGCGTTAAAGGTTTTTCTGAAAAAACAGGTAATTTGTTTTGCAGAAAAAATTCAATAATTTCAAAATGTTTATCAGTAGGTGTACAAACGGCAACAAAATCTAAATTTTTATCAATTAATTTTTTATAATCATCCGTCACAAAAAAATTAGTAAAGTTTTTCTTTATTATATTGCATAAAATTTTATCATTTTCACAAATAGCTACAATTTCTGCATCTGGGTGTGAATTAAATTGTGACAAATGTAATAATCCTAATTTACCAAAACCTATAATTGCTCCTTTTAATTTAGAATTCATACGATGTTATAAATACTTTTTTATTCATTTTGTAAAGCTCTTTAGTAATCATTTTTTTTGGTCGTAAAATTTCATTTTTTGATAAAAAAGATGTGGGGGAAAAATAATGAGCTTCAAAATTAGGTACCATATAATATTTACTTTTATCAGATATAATAATTTCTTTAATAAAAAATTTTTTATCCTTAATGTAAATCGTTTTAAATTTTTTAAAATTGTTATTTTCTTTTTTTTTTATAATCAAAAAATATTTTGCAAAATAATCTATAAATTTATTTAAAATTTTAATTTTTGATAATATAGAAATTAAAGCAATGAACCTAAAAGCTATATTCTTTAAATTATTAATTTTAATAAACTTTTGTTTAATTAAAATTTTTTTATCTAAAATTTTAATATTTTTTAAAATAACTGGTAAATATTTTTTATTATTCAAAACTAGAATATCACATAAGAGTATTTTGATTTTACCCTTAATGAAAAATGCAATTAAATTTGGATTTTTTTTATATATAAAAATTTTAATATCTTTATTTATAAATGTTAAATAATCATCAATTTTTTTAATCTTTTTATCTATATAATTTTTTTTAAAAATTTTTTTACCATTATCGAGTAAAACCTTGACTTTATCTGTAGAAAAAAAAAAGGATAAATATCTAAAGTTTTTAGAATTGTATATTAATGTAAAATTTTGATTATAAAATTTATAAATATTTCTAAATTCACTAGGGTTAATAAAATTTTGTCTTAACGCAAAATAAAAACCATAAATTAAGAAAATTCTAGATGATCTTGAAAATATATAGCTAGGAAAATAATTAAAATTTAAAGTTAAGCTTTTTGACAGTTTTAACAACCTGAGAAAAATTTTTTCAGTTTTTTTGCAATTTTTTTTTTTTAATATTTCCGCTGATAACATTAGACTTATTGTCAAATAACCTAAATCTATACCTTTATATTCATGCTCAATAGAATTAATTACGGTGTCATATACACTGTTTAAATGTGAAGAAAGTTCACTAAGAATAATCTCATTTTTATTATTATCTATTTTTGCAAAATTAATTAGAAATATAAGTTTTGCTAAGTTTTGATTTAAAATATTTTTGTTGAATTTATTTTTTAAAAAATTAAAAGATTTTTCTAATGATAAAGTTAGTTTTTTTTTAAAATCATAATCTAATTTATCATTTTCTAATAATAAGTTGCTTATTAAAAAAGATGAATAAGATGTTGTACAAAAACTTCGTTCATTTTTATACCATTCATCATAAGACCCATCTTTGTTTTGTAAACTTAGAAGAAAATTTATTTCTTCTTGAATTTTTTTTTTTGATTTAGAATTTAGTTTTTCAGAAAAATTAAAATAGTTTATTGAAAAATATTGAAAAGGTGGGGACGAAAAATTTTTTTTTTTATTAATAAAATCTTTATCTAGACAACCTTTGAGTAATTTATTTTTACTATTTATTCTTTTATTTTCTTTATAAATTAAATTTAAATTATTTTTAATTTTTTTATTTATGTTTAAATTATACATTTTTTTCAAGCCAAGAATTTAAAATTAACAATGTCGATAATTGTTTTTCTAAAATTAACTCTGGTCCTATTTTGTATTGGTTCTTCAGAGTCTCAAATTTTTGCTGATCTATTATATTAAAAATTACTGAGTTCTTTTTGATTTTATCATCAATAATTTTTAAAAAGAAAATTCTATTTTCACTATCAAGATAATTTTGTAACGCAATTTTTTTATTGATTTTTATTTTTGATTTAGTTTTCACATAATCAATCAATATTTTTTTATCTTTATAAAATTTTGCTTTTTTAAAGTTAATTATCTGAAAAAAAATATTATAAAAATCATTATTTAAATATGGCACTCTTACTTCCAATCCATTGTGCATGCTTAGCTGATCTGTCTTATAAAGTGTATAATTAGGAAGCCATTTATTAAAATTATCTAAAACTAAATTATTTTTAGAAAATTCTGAACAATCATTTTCTATTGTATTCTTATAATCTGGGTTAAGTAAATTATTTATTTCACTTCTTGAAAATACCGAAATTAAATCATTAAAATCAGAATTTGTTTCAAAATTTGATTTAAGGCAATTTATAAATCTTTTTTTACCCACTGGACCTAATTTTCCTTGATATTGAAAAAACAAATTTATCAAATTGTGTGGTATTAATGATAAAAAATTTCCAAGACTTTTACTAATTGAAAATTTTTTAATATGTTCAATATAGCTCATAACTGAAAAATGGTAATAACCGCCAAATATTTCATCAGCTCCTTCTCCACTAAAAGCAACTTTTACTTTTTTCGAAACTTCTTTCATTAAGTAGTTTGTTGGAAATATAACTGAGTCAGTTATTGGATTGTCAAAAGCATCAATTGATTCGTCATAAATATTTTCAAATACATTAGAATTAAACTTACAAACATTAATTTTTTGATTTTTATTGGCGTTATTATTAATTACACTAATACTTTCGTCAAACTTTGTGTTTCCAAAATCAAGCGTAAATATATCATTTATTGATTTACCCAACTTGTTATTAATCAAATTTGAATCCACTCCACTTGACAACATTATCCCAAGTGGGACATCACTCAATTTAAAATTATTAATATTATTATTAAAAAAACTATCTGTTAATTCTATAAATTGATTTTTATTATTAATCTCTTTGTTTAAGTTTAAATTTTTTAAGAAACTTTCTCTAAAAATTTTTTTTCTTTTAAATTTTAAGATTTCCCCTGGCTTTAACTGATTAATATCAGAGAAAAAATGTTCTGCATCTTCTACATAGCGCTTAGAAAGTACAGATTTTAAGCTTTTATTATTTATTTTTTTTTTAAAAAAATTTAAATTGTAAATAGACTTTGCTGATGATGAAAAATATAATTGATTATTATATGTGTGATAATAAAGTGGTTTAATGCCATATCGATCTCTACTAATTGTAAGTTGATCATTTGTTATGTCATAAATTGCAAAAGAAAACATTCCCTCTATTAAAGAAAAAAAATTAGTTCCATAAAACTTTAAACCTGGTGCTAACAATTCTGTGTCACAATTAGTTTTTATAGAATATCCTTTTTCTTGAATTATTTTTTTTAGAAAATTATAATTATAAATTTCTCCATTAAATACAGTTACATATTTTATGTCTTCATGAAAAAACGGTTGTTTTCCATTTTTAATGTCCCTGATGGATAATCTTGCTGCTGCTAAATGAATATTATTTTTTGAAAATTTTCCCTCACTATCTGGGCCTCTCCTACGAATGTATTTAAGCATTGTAGGAAGAATTGTGCTCTCAGATCCTGTATGTCCACAAATCCCACACATCTATATTTATATTTTAGTTATTTATTTCTCTTAGATGAATTACCATATTTTTGTACTGATCAAGGTTGTGGCCAAAAAAAACAAGTACAAAAGAAAATATCAAAAATAAGAAAGGCAACAAATAAAAAGGTTCACTTTGTATAAAAATTAAAGATATGAAGCTCATCATGAAACTTAAAATACTTAATGGATAAAATATTATTTTATGCAAATTACACCTTATAAATAAAACTGGAAAAACATTGAATATATATTTAATTTTAGAACGTACCACTTTTGAGTCTCCAAACTCTCTTTTGAGCCATTTGGATTCTATTTCTTTTACCTTATATCCATTTTCTACAGCATCTATTATAGTTTCTTGTACGTACGTGTGATCACCAATAATTTTTAATTTTTTGGCTATGTCAGCTTGCATAATTCTTATTCCTCCGTGGGAGTCTGTAATACTTAACTTAGTTTTATAGTTAATCATGAATCTTAAAAGCTTAGTGCCAAAGTTATTCAAAAATTTATAATCATATTTGATTAAATCTTTCTTCAAAAATCTGGAACCTAAAATTAAATGATGCTCATTTTTTAGAGCTTCATTATAAAATAGTTCAATCTCATTAGGATCAACCTGTCCATCACTATCAATAGAGCAAATATATTTTGTATTTAAAGCTGCTGCTTTTTTCAAACCTAAATACATTGCATAACCAAGTCCGATATTTTTACAATCAACTACAGAAACATTTTCATATTTTTCACAGATTTTATTAGTTTTGTCAGATGAGTCACTGGCAACTATAATATTAGACAATTTGTTATCTATCTTTATTGAAAATTCATTAATTTGATCTAAAATTTTTTCTATGCTTGATTCTTCATTTTTTGCTGGTAATACAAATGATATTTGTGATGAATACATAAACTTACTATATATAAAAAAATAAAAAAATAAATGAAAATTGGAATAATAGGCCTGGGTGTGGTTGGTAAAACTATTTTTAAGGCCTTTAAAAAATTAAATCATGAGTGTTATGGCATAGATAAAAATAATACCAACGACCTTTCAAAAATTACTAATTATGACATAATTTATATTTGCCTACCTACAAATTATTCAAAAAAAGGATTAAACGTAAAATTAATAGAAAATTACTTAAATAAATTAGATAAACTAAAATTTAATAAAATTATAGCTATTAAATCTACTTTAAATCCAGGCGACACTGAAAGATTTATTAAAAAATATAAAAATTTAAAAAATAGAATATGCTTCGTACCAGAGTTTTTAAGAGAAAGATGTTCTTACAAGGATTTTACAAAAAATCATGATCTCCTTTTAATTGGCTCGGAGAATAAAAAAATAAATAAAATGATAATAAAAAATCACGGTATTTATCCTAGACAGATATCTATTGTAAAATCAAAAGAAGCTGAATTAATAAAACTTTACTCAAATGCCTATAATGCAAATAGAATTGTTTTTGCAAATTCATTTTTTGAATTTTGTAATAAAATAAATGTAGATTATGAAATAATTCTAAAAAACTATTTAAAAAGAAAAATGTCTACAGGAAAATATTTGGATTGTAGTAAAAAACTTAGAGGTTTTGGGGGCAAATGCTTACCTAAAGACCTGTCTTCATTAAATTTCTTTGTAAAACAAAAAACAAATAAAATTAACTTTTTTCAAAATATTATAGATCAAAACAAAAAATTCAAATTAACAGTTAAAAAATAATTGTTCTTTAGGTTAAAAAATTTTTAGTTTTTAAAGATAAATAAATTAAAAATATAAGTGATAAGATTGTGATAACTTTAATAAACACATAATTATAACTTATTAGATTGATTTCTAGACTTTTAGAGGGCCCTAACTCAACTATATCAAAATGATTAAATAATTTTTTGTTTGAATTGGTAAAACTCCAAATATTATTTATGGTAAAAGGTAATATTAATTTTATTTCTTTAAAATTTTCATTTACTATAAAAATCTTGTTTTTGTTTGTATTACGAATTGTTATTTTATTGTTTATTTCTAAATTATTTTTAAAATTTAAAAGACAGTTAAGCTTATTAAAACCAACACAATTATCATTATAATTATTATTAATTATAATTAAATCATTACCAAAATTTATGTTCTCAATTATTAATAATTTATTATTATCAATATTAAATTTTTCTATTATTTTTAAACTTAAATTTTTATTATTTTTAAATTCACTTTCATAAATTATGATAAATTTTATCTTAAAAAAATCCATTAGGAGGTTGTTTTGAATTTCTGCATTTTTAGGGTAAATATTATTATACATGCGGATGTATTCGTCCCTCAAACCAACATTATGTACATTTTTTGTCATTGTATTGAGAATATTTATTTTAAAATTATTAAAATCTTTTGGTGAAAAAATATTATTTTTTTTGAAATAATTATTTTTTCTGCTATTTATTTCTTCATAAACTTTTTCGCTGAGATAAATTCTTGAAAATTCAGAATTATCAAGATCTAATAAGCGTAATTTTTTTATAAATGAATTATTGTTTGGATAAGAAGTATTAATATTGGATAAATTATTATTTTTTAAATGATTAAAGCTTTCAATATAAAGCATCACGTTTGTAAAAAACAAAATTACAAGTGTGATATTTAAAACTTTCTTATTTCTGAGCCTATTTAAAAAATAGATTATTAATAAAAAAGAAAATATACCAATCATATCTTTCGTATAAGTAAGATAATTAGTTATATTATAAAAATTATTTAATATAAAAATTGTTACCAAAATTAAAAAGACATAATCTAAATAAAATATTTTTTTTGAAATTTTTTTTATTATAAAAAATATACTTATCAAAAAAGCAAAGACTGTTTGAATTCCATATCCTATTACATTTGATTTTAATAAGCCCGTAAATTTTTCAAAAGATAAATTAGTTTGAAAAATATAATCTAATAATCTCAAAAAATAATTAAATGGAAGTAAAATACTTTTTAAAATATCAATACTTTTGATAGGAGTAAAATTTCCTACATTTTTTACATCTACACTATAGCTATTATAAAAAGAAATAATTTCATAAATTTTGCCTAAACAAATTAAAAAAATTAAACATGATAGAATTATGACTGTTTTTTTGTAAAAAAATATTTTTGTTTTATTTAAAAATATAAAACTAAGGAACATTATAGTTATGTGCAAACTGTACCCTAAATGGCTATTATGAAAAAATAAAACAAAACATAAGGCTAATTTAATTAATGAACCTGGTTTATGATATTTGTCGTATTTTAATAAATAATATGTAATAGGTAGAAAAAATGTACATGCTGTATAATGTGAAATCCAATCTGTAAAATAATTATAAACTAAATTTGGTAAGCTAATTATTACAAGTGAAGTGAATACTTTCAACAAAAAAGGATTATCAATTTTCAAAATTTTTTTACAAATTTTTTGAAAATAATTATATTGAATCAATGAGTTTAAAATAATTGTTAAAATAATAAATAATTGCAAATTAAAAGCAAAAAAACTCGTTGGATAAAGAAATAGACCTTGACCGATTGGAAAAGTTGTTCCCATTCCCAGGTTAAGATTAAAGTTAGAAAAAAAATTTTGTAAATTAGAATAAATTAATTGTAAGCTATAAATTCCTTGGCTGTATTCTTCATAATCATTCGCTTTAAAAAAAAATAAAGGTGCTATTAGAGTTGTGCATGAATAAATAAAAAATTGATTTTTTTTAATATCTATAATTTTTTTTTTCATATTTTAAGCAAAATAATTTTTTTATTTATGACCCAAATATATTTGGTGTATGAGTTATAAGCTTATTAAAATAAATTTATAAAAACTTCTAAAAAGTGAAAAAATAATTAAATATAAATATCTTTGATAATATAAAAATTTTTTTCAGTGCATAAATCAAGCCAATTGAGCTATTAGTACTGGTCAGCTACACGCATTACTGCGCTTCCACATCCAGCCTATCAACGTGGTGGTCTACCACGGCTCTATAG
>Ga0115568_10000970_pt1 | contig 21057 bp, 23 predicted proteins | sample COGITO_mtgs_1204_FD_87296 | JGI IMG/M metagenome (GOLD analysis project Ga0115568, IMG submission 87296) | Pelagic marine microbial communities from North Sea - COGITO_mtgs_120426 | ecosystem: Environmental > Aquatic > Marine > Epipelagic | place: Germany:Helgoland, sampling site Kabeltonne...
ATTTGGCCTTCCAACGGCGCCATCGCCACCATCAATTCATCGTGGAGGTCTCCACTGATGCGCACCAATTGCTCGTGCAATTTTTTGGCCTCCTTGATGGCCTCGCTCTCCTGTGGGCCTCCACAAGAAGTAATCAGAACGGCAACGGCCAATGAGGCCAACACTTTAATGAGCTTCATGCTGCGAAATTAACCCGCATCCTGCTGCCCACCACCGGCTTCACCCTTGTTAGGTCTTGCGGGCACTGGATCATACCCTGATGGCCCCCACGGATGGCACTTGGAAATCCGCCGAATCCCGAGCCACAGCCCGCGGATTGGGCCCCATTCGCGCAAAGCTTGAATCATGTAAGCCGAACACGTTGGCTCATGGCGACAGTTCTTCCCGAGCCATGGCGACAACAACAATTGATAGGCGCGAACGCAGAAAATGAGGGCAGCTGAAAAGGCCCTACCGATCATGAAGCCGTGGCTTCCATGGCGATCCGACCGTAGCGACAGACTTCAAAAGCACACTCATTGCGTTCATCGGCCACATGTCTAAACATGGGCTGCGCGTTCCACTGCACAGCATCAAAATCCGGGAACCAGGTATCCCCCTCGAAAGCCTTTTCTACGTGGGTCAGGTACATCGTATCGACGACGCCAGCTTCCAGCGCCAAGCGATAAATCTGGGCCCCGCCAATGATAAATGCCTCCTCTTCACCCGACTCGCGGGCAAGGTCTAGGGCTGACGCCAACGAAGCACACGTCATGGCACCTTCAGCCGAGTAGGCCTCATCCCTTGTCAAGACAATGTTGGGGCGACCAGGCAGCGGGCGGAACCGTTCCGGGATGCTCTCCCAATTCTTGCGGCCCATGATCACATGACGGCCCTTCGTCGTCGTTTTGAAAAACGCCATGTCATCGCGCAACGTCCAAATCAGGTCGTTGTCCTTGCCGATGACACCGTTGGCCGCAACCGCCGCAATGAGAGAGACACGCATGCTACAGAAGTGAATACGTTAGACGCTCACGGCGGCTTTTATGTGCGGATGCGGGTCGTAGTTGACCAACTCGAAATCCTCGCCGCGGAAGGCAAAAAGGTCCTTGACGTCCGGATTGATGCGCATCGTCGGCAGAGCGCGGGGCTCCCGGGACAACTGCTCGTGCGCTTGATCAACATGATTCAAGTACAGGTGCACGTCCCCAAAAGTGTGGACGAAATCACCAGGCTCTAAGTCGCACACCTGTGCCACCATCATGGTCAGCAGCGCATAGGAACTGATGTTGAACGGAACGCCAAGGAAGGTGTCTGCGGAGCGTTGGTAGAGCTGGCAATTCAGCCGGCCATCCTGCACATGGAATTGGAACAGGCAATGGCAGGGGGGCAACGCCATCTCCTCAATAAAAGAGGGGTTCCAAGCACTGACCACATGACGGCGGCTGTACGGGTTGTTTTTAATGCGATCGACAAGCTCAACAATCTGGTCCGTGTGGCCGCCACCCGGGTTGGGCCAAGACCGCCATTGATAGCCGTACACGGGCCCGAGATTCCCATCCTCATCGGCCCACTCATCCCAAATGCGCACCCCGTTTTCCTGGAGGTAAGCGATGTTGGTGTCGCCTTGCAGAAACCACAGGAGTTCGTGGATGATGCTGCGCAGGTGGAGCTTTTTGGTGGTGAGCACAGGAAAGCCTTCCGAGAGGTCGAACCTCATCTGGTGACCAAACAGACCGAGTGTGCCGGTTCCAGTGCGGTCCGGGCGCTCTTTCCCCTCATCGAGGAGCTTTTGCAACAGGTCGAGATACTGACGCATGAACCGAAGGTAGCACGGAGGCCGACCGGTTCAGCTCAATGTGCGTGAACTGTGGAAATGTGGTCGCGTAGAGCGAGGGCGCGTTGCTCAGCGGCATCAGGGGAGTCGGCCAACACGGTGATGTGGCCCATCTTCCGGCCCTCGCGGACCGCGGCCTTGCCGTAGAGGTGCGGGTGCAGTCCGGGTTCGGCCAGCGCCGCCGCCAAGCCGCTGTAGAGCGGAACGCCATTGGCGCCCTCTCCGCCGATCAGGTTGAGCATGGCTGCTGCCGAACGCTGGGCAGTGTCGCCCAGAGGCAGGCCAAGGATGGCGCGAAGGTGTTGTTCGAATTGAGACGTTCCGCAGGCCTCGATGGTGTGGTGGCCTGAGTTGTGGGCGCGGGGGGCCACCTCGTTGACCAGGATCCTGCCCCCTTTGTCGAGGAAAAGCTCCACCGCCAAAAGGCCGACAAAATCCATGGCCTCGACAACCGACAAGGCTACGCGGCGGGCCTCGGCTTCTACAGCCTCAGAAATGCGCGCCGGAGCGACGAGGTAATCCACCAAGTTGAGCGCGTTGAACACCGACTCGACCACAGGGTAAGTTTTAACCTCCCCTGTTGTGGAACGCGCCACAATCACACTCAACTCCTTCTCAATGTCTACCGCGTCTTCAAGAAGCGAAGGCGCATCAAAAGCATACCGCGCGTCTTCTTCCGTGCGAATCACCTGAACACCGCGACCGTCGTAACCGCCCGTTCGCAGCTTTTGCACCACGGGCAGTCCCCTGGACAACACCTCGGCGCGGCCATCTTCAATCAAAACGAAATCAGATGTCGGAATGCCGTGATCTGCATAGAACTGCTTTTGCGTCCCCTTGTCTCGGATGAGGGCGAGGTGCGACGGGTCCGGCAAAACCTGAACGCCCATCGCTTTGAGCGCAGTCAGCCCTTCAGTACTGACGTTTTCAATCTCCACCGTCACCACATCCAAATTGCGCCCCCAAGCAATTACCGCTTCGGCGTCATTCAAATCACCCTGCGTAAACTGATGGGCAATGCGGGCGCAGGGACAATGCGGGTCTGGATCGAGCACTTCGATGCGCAGGTCCAAGTTCAGGGCCGCTTGGATGGTCATCCGGCCCAGCTGGCCTCCACCCAAAAAACCCATCCTCATGTCGGGCCCAAAGGCCAAATCATCCTGCTGTCCTGCTGCCATGATGCTAAGATACCGGTGTAAATTCGGAGCATCATGCGGTATGTTGTTCTCATCTGTTGTCTTGGAATGTCATGGGCCACAAATGCCCAAAACGAATGGTGGTTTGATTCCGAGGAGCGCGAAAGGGAAATCACAGGTGTAGACAAGCGAGAATTCACGGAACGGTCTTTCAAAGAGCGGCTCACGTTCGGGGGCAATGGCGCATTGCAACTTGGAAACAATACCCTGATTGGTCTTTCTCCCCAAATTGGATACCGGCTCAATCAAGACCTCATCGTTGGCGTGGGCAGCACCTATTACTTCCAAAGGTTAAAGCAGGCTTTCGGCAACATCGACAACGAGATTTATGGTGGCAACGTCTTCGCGCGGCACCGCTTGGTCACCCGGATTTTTGCGCACGCTGAATGGGAACACGTGAACCAGCAATCCGGAGCTTTTATTGAACCCCCCATTCGCAGGTGGGACCAGCTACTTTGGCTCGGAGTCGGCTACTACCGGGGACTCAGCGACCGGCTGGGCGCAGGTTTCACAATGCTTTACGATGTGACGGAGAATCCCGCCAGTCCTTATGACAACCCCACTTTCCGAGGCGGCTTGAGCCTGGGATTCTAAAAACGAGGCATTTCATAGGAATGGCGCATTTTGCAGTCCCATTCACAACGCTATGGAAATCCTCCAGAACACTTTTCTCGGCAATACACTCGAGCACTGGCTGATCGCACTTGCTTGGGCCATTGGAGGCATCATTGTCGCCCGTTTGCTCTACAAAATTGTAGGCAACATCGCCCGCCGCATCACCTCAAAAACCCGCTCTAACCTCGACGATCTCATCGTCGACAAGTTGGAAGAACCGCTGGTACTGGCGCTCACCATCATTGCTTTGAGGACCGCATATGGGCAGTTGACCTTCGGCGACGGGGTCGACCATTTTGTCGATGCCGCCATGAAAGTGGCCTACGCCTTGAACGTAACGTGGGGCATTGCGCGCTTAGTAGACGCCGTCATCCTGAACTTCTTTGTGCCGTTCACCCTAAAAAAGGAGAGCAGTATGATGGACCAGTTCGGTCCCATCCTCCGCAAGGGACTGCGCTCGAGCATTTGGGCCTTTGGACTGATCCTCGCCCTCAACAATGCTGGCTATGATGTCGGCGCTTTGATTGCCGGATTGGGCATTGGAGGTTTGGCGTTGGCCATGGCCGCCAAGGACTTTGTCTCCAACATGTTCGGGGGCATTACCGTGTTTGTGGACCAGCCCTTTAAAGTGGGAGACCGCATCCAAATCTCCGGCTACGACGGTACCATTGAAGAAATCGGGTTGCGGTCGACGCGCCTGCGCACCCTGGCGGGTCGGATAGTCATCATTCCCAATTTCAAATTCACAGACTCCTTTCTGGAGAACGTTACCATTGAACCTTCCCGCAAAGTGTCACTCACCCTTGGACTCACCTATGACACCACCCCTGAGCGGGTCCAAGAGGCCATGGGCATATTGGGGCAAATCGTGGCAGAGCGTTCCGATACCATTGAGCCCGACCCCACCATTTGGTTCGAGAGTTTTGGCGACTTTTCGCTGAACATCAAGATGTTGTATTACGTCAAGAAAGAGGGCCATTGGGCCAACGACCCCAGCGCCGTCAACTTAGAAGCACTCAAGCGCTTCAATGCCGCCGGACTCGACTTTGCCTTCCCCACCCAAACACTCCTGACCCCCGACGTCGCCAAAGACTAAGGGTTTTGCCTATCGGGTGCGGCCGGGGTTTTCGCGGACAAAGGCGGCCCAGCCGCCGCCTTTTCCGCCGAGGGTGGGCGTGCCCATTTCGTAGAGGTGGCAGAGGGCCACTGCAAGGCCATCGGTAGCATCCAAGTGGCGTGGCATGTCCGCATCGGGAATATTGAGGGTGCGCTGAACCATTCCGGCGACCTGTTCCTTTGATGCTGCGCCCGACCCTGTGATGGCCTGCTTGACACGGCGCGGAGCGTATTCTGCCACGGGAACGTCACGAACGAGGGCTGCAGCCAACGCCACACCTTGAGCGCGGCCCAGCTTGAGCATGGACTGCACGTTTTTACCAAAGAAGGGCGCCTCCACAGCAAAATGGTCGGGGGCATGGGCTTCGATCAGGCCCGCACATCGGTCATGTATTCGGCGCAGCTTGAGAGCAGGGTCTTTGACCTTGGCCAAGTGGAGCGCCCCCATCTCCAAGAGTTCCACCCGATTGCGGGACCAAGCTCGGACCACACCGTATCCCATAATGGTCGTTCCTGGGTCTATGCCTAAAATGATGGTAGGTCCGCCTTGCACGTTCACAAGGTGGCACCGAACAGACACAAGTTGACTACCGGAAAGCACCATTTACATGAAAACCAATAACAAAGGGTGTGAAAATCATTCGAAGCAGAACTGGTGCTCTACGTCTACAAATTATAAGGATTAAAAGAATAGTATAATCTGTGTGTTTGGACGTCTCATTGTAGCTTTACAGAGTGTCTATGGCATCCAAAACATCCGCTACACTTGGCCAAAAGCTAGGTAGAACACACCAGAAGCAGCGGCCCTTGAATTGGGGTCTGCCGACCTCTGTGCAGTGGGGTCTTTTGTTCTTTTTGCCGCTTGTGTTTTGCGGGTTTTGGCTCTACGCAAAATTGTCCAGCCTGCCATCAGGAGCTTGGGAGTGGACCATCTATTCAGGCGCCCTTTTTGCGGCCGTTGCCTTGGTTCCCATCAATTGGTGGCTGGAGTCTTTCAAATGGGCAGAGTTGATGCCTTGGGCCCGCATGCCGCGACGCATGAGGGAGGTCCTCTATGGAACCGCATGGAGTATGATTGGCCCCTTCCGATTGGGCGCTGGTGTAGGTCGGGTTGCCGCTGTCCGAACCAGCGAACGCAATATGGCCATCCGCGCTTTTGCGACGGCCAGCGTTGCCCAATGGTGGTGCACGATTACAGCAGCGGCCTTTGGATTGCTGTGCATGCACTATTTCCTGGCAGGAAGCACCGTCTTGTTCCTCTCCGCCGTCTCCCTCTGCCTCTACCTTGGGTGGAGCCCCAAATTTTGGTTGTACCTCCGGAACAAACCCTGGATGGGGGATTGGGGAAAGAGCCGGAAAATCCCAGTCATTAGGAGAAAGCGGGCGCTGTCATTGAGCGTTCTACGCTTTCTGGTAATGGTCAGTCAATTCATACTCACGTTAAACGCCTTCGGGCACTTGTCTTCTTGGGGCCATGATATCGATCGATTCTATGCTCAAGGACAAGGCGCTGTTCTCACATGGGGAATGACCAGCTTAGCCCCCATGCCCGCTTTTGGCGACCTTGGAATTCGAGAAGCCGCAGCCTTGTTTGTCATTGAAGCACCCACCGCTGCAGACACAACAGCCATAGTTGGGGCCACTTTGACACTGTGGATCATCAACCTGTTTATTCCTTCCGTAGTCGGGTTGGTCTGGCACGCCATTGCATGTCGTGAACGCAAAGGTTTCCTGTCGAAATTGGAGGCGTGATTGCTGCGCTCCTGATCCTCACTGCATTTCTTTTCTTGCTGTTGCACCTGATTCAGGTCGCAAGGTGGTCACGTGGTTTCCAGGGAGCCTTTTCTGTAGGCCATGAGTCCCCAAAGGCGCCGCAAAAGGTGCCACCAAAAATCTCGTTGGTCTTGCCTGTGCGCAATGAAGCCGTCACACTCCCCCATTTATTGGCCGATCTGGCCATGGGTGCCGACACACCCGACGAGGTTATCATCGTCGATGATGCTTCGACAGACGGCACAACCCAAGTCATTTCCACCATCCAAAATCTGCCATTTTCCGTCAGAACAATGGCCAATCCGGGCACAGGAAAGAAGCCCGGTTTGTCGGCGGGGATCAAAGCGGCCATTCACCCGTGGGTCATCCAGGTCGATGCCGACGTGCGGGTAGGTCCCGAATTTATCCGCAGTGTTAGACAGCACATTCAAAACCGAGGCAGCGAAACCGACATGCTGCTGCTGCCTTTGCGTCTTGCGTACAGCGCCAAAAAAGCTCCGTCCACTGTATTTGAGTGCCTCCAAGCTTTGGACTTTGCGGCCATGCAAGGCTGGGCTGTGGCCGCCGCACGGCGCGGGCGTCCCGCGATGGCCAGCGGTGGAGCCTGGGTCTGGCGCACCTCCGCCTTTCCCCACGATCAGCTGCGACAAGAGCTCGCTAGCGGAGACGATGTGTTTTCGTTGGCCGCCCTGATCAAGCGCGGCGACGGCCATCGCGTGGGCTGGTGTGGCCAACTCGATTCCATGGCTTCCGCTGCACCCATGCCAAATGTGTGGAGCCTTTTGGACCAACGCATTCGATGGGGCGCCAAGGCAAAGGCCTATCCCAAGGCATTGTCTGAAGCGCGGCGGGTGTCCATCATCATCGCGGGAGTCCACCTTTTTGGCACCATCATGTTGGTGCTTCAACCCTTGTTCGGTTTGGCATTTTGGACCACCAAAGCCGTCATAGATATGGCCTACACCCACCAAGTAGGACGGGCCTATGGGATTTTTGACGGCAGGGCAGTTGGCCGTCGATGGGGAACGCTTGTCATCCTTGCGGCCCTCCACCCTCCTTTCATCATCACCACCCTTCTTTTGATGCCGTTCCGAAAAGCACCGTGGAAAGGCCGCACTGCCGCCTAATTTTCGAACGTGCAAACTGTCCGCGCCTTTTTCCGCACCGAACCCACCGCATTGATGGGCGCCACATGGATTGTGCTGTGGACCATCATCGCCACCACCAGTGCGATGTGGAGGCCTGATCCAACCCGCCACGCCAACGATCAACACCTCGAGTGGTCCATGCTGGCCCCAGGCACCGCCGTCGACACCGTGACGCCAGAAGGCTTGCCCGGTCAAAAAACCTTTGTTCTCGGAACCGATCGCTTTGGGCGGGACTACCTCTCTCGGGTTGTAGCAGGGTCTGGGCTCTCTTTGGCCGTCGGACTGGTGGCCGTGCTCCTCTCTTTGCTCATTGGCATTCCACTCGGCGCCCTCGCAGGATATTTGGGCGGAAGGTTTGACGCGGCTGTAAGCTGGTTGTTACAGGTCGTCTGGAGCATCCCTACACTCCTGTTGGTACTCGCACTGACGCTGGCTTTCGGCAAAGGATTTGAGCAGGTCTTCCTCGCCATTGGCCTGTCCATGTGGGTGGAAGTCGCACGTGTTGTGCGCGGGCAAGTCATCGCCCTGCGCCATGTAGAATGGGTCGAAGCAGGACGGGTACTTGGCCTTTCCACGCCACGCATTGTTTTCTTGCACATCCTGCCCAACCTCACCGGACCCATCGCCGTCATCGCTTCGGCCAACTTCGCAGCCGCCATACTCATCGAAGCCGGCCTGAGCTTCATGGGCGTTGGGGCTCAAATTCCCATGCCGAGTTGGGGCAACCTGATCCGAGACCACTATGGTGCCATCCTCACAGGGCATGCACATTTGGCCCTCGTGCCCGGCGCCTGCATCGTTTCGTTGGTTTTGGCCTTCAACGCCTTGTCCAACGCCTTTGCACGGCACACGGCGCAACGCTAAGTCCGTAACTTTGTGTCCGTGATGAACGCCTCTTCCCGCATCTATGTGGCCGGACACCGCGGCATGGTCGGCAGCGCCATCTGTCGCGCCTTGCACAACGCAGGGTTTCCGGACCCGATCACTTTCACCAGCGCTGAACTCGACCTGCGCAATCAGGCCGCTGTCCAAGCCATGATGGAGCGCGAAAAGCCCACGCATGTCTTTCTCGCAGCAGCCAAAGTGGGCGGCATCCAAGCCAACAACATATACCGGGCCGACTTCCTTTATGACAACTTGATGATCGAGGCCAACATCATCCACGCCGCACACACCATCGGCGTAGAGAAGTTGCTTTTTCTCGGTTCGAGCTGCATCTATCCTAAACTGGCCGACCAACCTCTTCGAGAAGATGCCCTGTTGACCGGCACCTTGGAAAGCACGAACGAACCATACGCCATTGCTAAAATCGCGGGCATCAAACTCTGCGAATCCTACCGCGACCAATACGGAGCAAACTTCATTTCGGCCATGCCTACCAACCTGTACGGCCCAGGTGACAACTATGACTTGAACAACAGCCACGTGGTGCCGGCACTCATCCGCAAGTTCCACGAAGCAAAAGAACGCGGAGACACTTCTGTGTCGTGTTGGGGTACAGGCTCACCTCGTCGCGAATTTTTACATGTGGACGACCTTGCTACCGCCTGTCTGTTTTTGATGGAACAATACAACGGCAAGCAACACGTCAATGTGGGGACCGGCGAAGACCTACCCATCAAAAATCTCGCCGAAACCATTGGTGAAATTGTTGGCTTCACCGGCAAAATCGAATGGGACACGGACAAGCCTGATGGCACTCCACGCAAGCTGATGGACTGCAGCCGCATCCACCAGTTGGGTTGGAAGCATGCCATTGATCTACAGCACGGACTTTCCGCGGTTTACCAAGAATTCAAAGAGGCACCGGACGCCGTTCGCGCCAAATGACCACTGCTTACCGACAGGCTATACCGCGCATTCTACCGCAAGCACTCTACCCTTTGTTGTGTGGGCTATTGTGCTTCACCTGTCCCAAAATGACGGCTCAAATTGTCGTACCCGACCGCCTGCCCAATGGCAGTCGCATGACGGCGTTCACCACACCCGCAGAGTTTGGTGCCCTCGCCTTTGACACGTTGCGCACCTTGCCCCAAACACTCGGAGGCCGGGATACCTGGTGGCACCGACACGCCGCATTCAGCGATGGAACCATCCAAGTGGCGTTGGATCCCGTTTTGGACATTTCCAGGGATTACCGGCAGAGAATGAGTGAGGTACCCAGTGAAAGCCAGCAAGGCTTCCGCAACGTGCGCGGAGTGCGCTACGCTGGAAAAATTGATGGGCAACTGCGCTTTGGGGGAAAGGTGCTGGAAATGCAACGGGTGTTGGTTTCGCCGGAGACAGAAGCCATCCTCAATGCGCAAGCCTATCCCGGCATGGGGACTGGAAAACTTAGACCCACAGAGGGCGGCTTGTACAAGCTCGACCACAGCCTTGCAGAGGTGTGGTTCGACATCAACATTCATCCCAACCTACGCCTGCAATGGGGCTTAGGTGCCACAGAACTTGGTCCTGGGGCGCGCAACATTCTATGGAACGGCGCCCGGGCGCCCGCACCATATCTCCTTGCAGAAGTCCACTTAGGCCATGGTTGGACATACCGATGGGTCCAGTCGAGACAGAGGGGCCAGGACCGGCTCCCCGCCAATGGGGCACGTGAAGGCCATTATCAACCTCTGGGGCTCGGCATTCGCAGCCTCACCAAATCCGTCATGAGCAAGGGACAATCCCTGGACATCACCATCATGACCGCCCGCTGGACCGATGTCACGGCGCGGTCACAAAACGGACGGGGTGCAACCGAATGGATGCGCGCCATGGCACCATGGGTCCTCCCCAATTCCCGGAATTCAGCAACAAATTGGTACCTCACAGGGCATCAAGGGTTGGATGTGCAATGGCGGCGCAGGCGGTCCACTTGGTACGGGCAACTCCGGCGTCATCCATGGCGGGATCAACGCTATGAAGCCCGCCCAAACGAATGGGACGGAGCCAAGTGGCAAGGCATGATTGGTCACGTTCGACATGGCCACCAATGGTCCTTGTGGTCCGAACTCGCCCCTGTCCACCGCTCAGTGCCAGGAGAACTGCATCCCGGAATCCCTGGGAGCAGCTTGGGAATCGACCGTTGGTCCAACCTCACCCCTTATTTCATTCAAGGAGCCGAATGGCGCATCATGGGGCTCACCATCGCAGCAGAAATTGGCCTGCCCCATTCAGAGGGGGCCGATGCGGATATTTTACCTGAATGGGAGCCTTCATGGAAAGCCACGCTGACAATTCCCGCTGCTGCTGCCGATCCTATTTCTCATGAAGCCCGACGCCATCGGAAGCCCAACCGTTTATGGCCGCCCCTGGTACCGCTCGCCCCCTTCGTCAGCTTGATGAAATCCCCTGGGTGGTACGGCGATTCAAACGAAAAATGGTGGTCTTTTGGGGTGACAACGTCCATTTTCAAAACAAGAAAAAACCACTAGAACCTATTCCGTTCGAAAACTTAAAACAGCTTGCAATGAAATTGAGCGCACAAAATAGGGGACTCGTCTGATATTTTTGTTAAATTAGACCCCGGACCATGTTATCGTTTTTTGTCGCTTTCATTTTTGTAGTGCTTGGAATGCCTTCGCTCATCCAGCTTGCGGTGCAAAAGGATTTGCTGGATGAGCCCTCCGAAGACCGCAAGATTCACAAGCGAAGTGTTCCCCGACTAGGGGGTGTATTGGTCTTTTTAGGGACGCTGTTTACCACCTGTCTTTTGGTGCATCCTGAAGGTGATGAAGCCATTTCTTTTCTGAGGTTAGCCGCAGGTTCTCTGATTCTTTTTTTCCTGGGCTTAAAAGACGACTTGACGGGTGTAAATCCCATCAAAAAACTAGCAGCGCAAATTTGCGTAGGCTGCATTCTCATCCTCTGCGGAGGCTATGCCATTAATGATTTTCACAACCTCTTCGGTTGGAATGAACTTTCCGTTTGGTTCTCCCCAATATTTTCGCTTTTCGTATACATCGTCGTTGTAAATGCCGTCAACCTCATTGATGGCATTGATACCCTTGCAGGCGGTTATGGTTTGCTCATTGCCATCGCTTGTTCCATTTGGTTCGCAGCAACAGGGCAGAATGATTTGGCGACCCTTTGTCTGGCCCTGGCTGGGGCACTCTCCGCTTTCTTGGTGTTTAACATCACGCCGGCACGCATTTTCTTAGGGGACAGCGGCTCCCTCATTTTGGGAATGTTCATCTACGTGATGGCCACAAGCATCATTCAAACGCCCACCGATCAAGTCCCCGAAATGTGGCAGAACAGGTCTTTGCCGATTTTAGCCATGACCACGCTGAGCTATCCTCTGGTGGACACATTGAGGGTTTTTTCATTGAGATTGCTCAAAGGCAAATCGCCATTCTCTGCAGACCGCTGCCACTTGCATCACCGCTTGTTGAAATTGGACATGACCCATTTGCAGGTCGCGCTCTTTATCCACGGCTATACCGCCGCAATCGTGGCCCTGGGGTTCTGGATTCCAATCATGGACGCCACCTATACCTTCTTCATTTTGCTCGCGTGTGCTTTTACCTTGCCCTTGATCATCATTGCCTTGGAAAAGGTGCGCGTTTTGTCCCGCGCTGTGCGCAGGAAAGAAGCGCGTCAACACTGAGACCCCCTGCCCTCTTGGGCACAGGAGAATTCAATCTCCTCCACAATCCGTCATCGCCTACGTTTGCAGCATGAGGCTGGTGCTGGTCATGATAACACTCTGGGCTTTCGCCTGTATGCCGGCAGCACTGAGGGCGCAAAGCACTGTCGCTGCAGTAGACAGAGCCGATACTACCAAGAAGGTCACCGTTGACGTCCACCCACAAATGTTGGGCGGTGCTGCATCGTTGAGAGACCGCAATGGGGTTCTGGCATTTATGGCCTCTGCCGCAGTGCTGACCAAGGCCCCAAATCACCAAGGCCACCTCACCTTTGACCTGATTCAATCCGCTGGAACCCCCATGTTGCGGGCTGTCGAGGCGGGCTATGACCGCCGTGGGAATGCCGGCCGAGGTGCTTCTCGAATCCGCGCTCGGTGGGATTGGACCCCCCTGTCTTCCCTTACAATATCACTCGGCAGGGACACCCTCCACGACGGCTGGGGAAGGCGCTCCCTGTTTCGTGGACGACATGCGGCACCCGTTCCTTTCATAGAAACCCGTCTTGATGGCGGCGGCCGATTGCGCTACCGCCATCGCATCGAGGCTTTACAAGGGTCCGCCAGTATCCATTGCGCTCCAAACGCATCTGGCGACCCCCGATTTTGGATTCCGGAATCGGGGCCGCTGCGCGCCAACATTGAGCGTATGGTCGTCAGCCACAGACTCGAAGTGGACCTAGACCGGCGCATCACCGCGGCACTATGGGGGGCCGTCGTTTGGAACATAGAAGACGGAACACGCGCCTTCGAACCCCATTACTTGCTTCCATTGACGAGCCTAAGACCGACGGAGTTTGCCCAAGGAAGCTCCGACAATGCCATCGTGGGACTCGAAGGGCAATGGCGCTTGGGAGCGGTCGACCAAGGCCCGCGCTATCTCTATGGACAGCTGCTGCTCGACGAGCTTCTCGTTTCAGAAATCCTGGGTTCGACCGGGTGGTGGGGCAACAAATACGGATTGCTGGGGGGCCTACATTGGGGCTATCCCCGAGGAGCTTGGCGCATTGAGGCCGCTGGTGTGCGGCCTTGGACTTACAGCCACTACACCCCTACCAGCGCCTACATCCATGGCTTGACGCCACTGGCACACCCCTTGGGCGCCAATTTTTTCGAAGGAAGTGTGGAGGGCCACATTCAACGCAATGAATGGACCTTTCACGGCCGACTGACCGCATCACAACGTGGAGACGACCCCATCGGATCGGCCCCTTCAGGCTCCCTGCCCCAAATTGGAGACATTGACCGCACAGAGGAAACATACGTGTGGCTTGGAGGTACTGCCCGTCAATTCACCTTGATCCAATTGGACGTATCGCACAAGCTGCCATTGGGCGATGCCAACTACGTCCAGGGCTTTGTGCGGTGGGAGGGACAACGTACGGCCGTCGGACCTCAACAGGAGAACGCCATGCGCTTGATGTTCGGCCTGCGCACTACAGGCCCCTTTTTGGGTGCCGATTGGTAGGGCCGCCCTAATTTCGCCACCGCTCCATGAAGGCCACTCCAGCGCCCACCCCCACCTTAATGAAGGACATCGCCGTCCTTTTCAAGCTTCGCCTCGGCACGTTCGTGGTTTTAAGCGCCGTACTCGGCTGGTTTATGGGGGCTGATACCATTGCCCTTGTGCCCTTTTTGAAACTTGTCATCGGAGGCTACTTGCTCACAGGGGCGTCCAATGGCTTCAACCAAATCATCGAGAAATCCAACGATGCCAAAATGGGACGGACCGCCAACCGCCCACTTCCCACAGGGCGCATGTCCATCAAAGCAGCCGCCACCTGGTCCACTGTGGCCGGGGTTTTGGGGCTCGCTGCCTTGTTTGACCTCGGTATCCGCGCTGGAATGCTCGGGCTTTTGGCACTGCTCAGCTACGTACTCGCTTACACCCCCCTCAAAGCCCGCACGGGGTTCAGTGTGCTCGTAGGCGCCATCCCAGGTGCCATCCCGCCCATGCTGGGCTACGTGGCGGCAACACAACGCTTCGGAATCGAACCCGGCACCCTGTTCGCCGTGCAATTCATGTGGCAATTCCCACACTTTTGGGCCATCGCTTGGGTCGCCCATGACGACTACCTCAAAGCGGGGTACCGCATGCTCCCGTTCAAGGAAGGCCGCACTGCCGCCAGTGCGCGACAAATTCTGCTGTACACCATGTTGTGTATTCCCGCGAGCTTACTTCCGTGGGCCTTGCCGGGAGGAGAAGCCATGGTAGGAGACACGGCATTGGTCGTGGCCATCATCGCTGGCCTTGGTTTTTGCGTCCCTGCCTTTCGTCTTTGGCGCAACCTCGAGGTGGAAAATGCACGAAAATTGATGTTCGCGAGCTTCTTGTACCTCCCTATCGTGCAACTCACGTACGTACTCGACAAGTTGCCCTGAACCCAAAGGCCCTCTAACGGTTCTTTTGATGTCACACGACGCCATGAACACCACAGACCCCTCTCCAGAAGCGCCCAAGCGGAAATTCGACGTCTTTGAAGGACTCGACCCCGCTGTCCGCGACCGCACAAAGAAGATGCTGATGTATTTCATCGTCTTTGCTGTCGTCATGCTCTTTGCCGGCTTTACATCTGCCTACATCGTCTCCAACGTGGGGCAATTCTGGGTACACATTGAAGCACCACGCGCCTTGTGGATCAGCAATGCGCTGATTTTGGCGAGTTCTCTGCCCATGTGGCTCAGCCTTCGGGCCATGAAAAAGGGACAGACCATGACGAGCTTCGTGCACCTCGCCATCACCTTTGTTTTGGGCATCGGTTCTACCGTGATGCAGCTCCAAGGATGGGGTGAATTGCAAGAAAAGGGCATGGGATGGACCGTCGATGAACTGGCTTCAGGCGCCAAGGCCTATCGCTGGAACAGCATCGACCAACTCATTGAAGGACCCGCTCAATGGGGCACGGACTTCACCATTGAACAAGATGGCACACCGCTGAACTACCGGCCAGAAACCAAACAGCTCTTTGCCTCTGATGATGTCCTGATGGCGAGGGACATCACCCTCGACGTGGTGCGCACTTCCAATTCTTCAGCAGGATACCTGTTCATTTTGATCCTCATCCACCTGTTCCATTTGGCCCTCGGCCTGGCCTACCTCTTGGTCAACGGAATTCGGATTCTAAAGGGTCAAATTCACCCCGAAGACACCATCAGATTGCACACTGGTGGTGTCTACTGGCACTTCTTAGGCCTTTTGTGGGTATACCTGTTCGCATTCCTCTTCCTCATCCATTGAGGATGACGTAATATTGCCGCGCAAATCAGCGTCATGTCCGGAGAGGCAAAATCAGCAATTTCTAAAGAGGTCCTCTGGGGAGGAGGCCGCTCGCCGTTTAGCGTGAGCTACGGTAAAATGATGATGTGGTATTTCCTCGTATCAGACGCTTTGACGTTTGGAGGACTCCTGATCGCTTACGCCTTTTGGCGGGCGAGCTCGGTAGACCCATGGCCCATTGGGGAACAGGCCTTCCGCGCCCTGCCAGGGTTGGAGGGAGAGTATCCACTCGCGTACGTCGCGCTCATGACCTTCATCCTGATCGTCAGCTCTGTTACCATGGTGCTGGCTGTAGAAGCCGGACACAGGAACGACCGTTCAGGTGTGCTGAAGTGGATGGGCTAGACAGTCATCGCCGGTATTTTCTTCTTAGGCTCACAAGCTTGGGAGTGGAGCCACTTCATCCACGGAAGCGGAGGTTGTTTCAATTTGGCAAAGGAGGTCACCATCACGACCCCAGACGGAGATGCCTTGACCTTGCCTGCGGGTGAGCGGGTCTACATGGACCACCATTTTGGGCACCTCATGGAGATGCACATTCAAGACCCCCTCACCGTTCCCATTTCGGAGGATGGCGGTCATGTGGTGCTGACCGAGCTCGGCGATCACCCGCACGAAGCCCACTTGCACAGCTTGCGCATCAACAAGTACATCGAAGACGAGACAGAACTCGAAGGCGATGCCATGATGACCTTGTGGAACGCACGCTCTGAGAACTTCTCTTTCGGAGCTCCCATCCCAGGTTTGGGTGCAGACTGGGGAGGCATTAACCACAGTGAGTATGCCACCCAACAGGGATACAGCAACTTCTTCTTCTTCATCACCGGGTTTCACGGATTCCACGTGTTCTCCGGTGTGATCATCAATCTGGTGGTGTTTTTGATGGTGCTCAACCGCGTCATGGAACGCCGCAAGCACTACGAGATGGTCGAAAAAGTGGGCCTTTACTGGCACTTTGTCGACCTTGTTTGGGTGTTTGTTTTCACCTTCTTCTACCTCATCTGACATGGAGCGCGACGATCTCATCGTAAACGACAGTTACGCCCTCAACGCTCACCACAGCGAAGAGGAAGGCGTGGCCATTCGCAAAAAGATTTACCTCGTGACCGTGATCCTTTCGGTCATCACCGCCATCGAGGTAGGAATGGGCGTCATGTTCAAGCGGTCTGAGGCTTTTACTTGGACGGCCATTAAGTGGACTTTCATCGTACTCACCCTCTTCAAGGCGGGATACATCGTGATGTCCTTCATGCACCTTGGCGACGAGCGCAAGAACCTGCGTAACGCCGTCATCATCCCCTATTTCGTGTTCATCCTTTACCTGATCTTCATTGCGATCACCGAAGGTTTGGCGCACTACGGGATGGACCAGATGTTCCACTGATCATCTGCTGCTAAAATGGGTGAGCGCCATTCCCCTCCGCGCCGACCCTTGCGCCGCCTTCTTCTGGTCATCGCCCTACCCGGCCTGCCGCTCCTTTTGCTCCTGCTATTGGGGAAGGGCATGCGTCACGAGTTCAGTGACCTTGATTATTTCGACTTAGAAGGCGCTCGGGTGAAGACCGCCCAGGGGGCACGGCGCCTGCCTGAATTCAAACTCCAAGACCAACTTGGAAGGGATGTGGAGCGGTCCGACTTAGCCGGCACATTCTGGTTGGTGGCGTTCATGACAACGGACACCGCCACCTCGCCGCAGCTCGCTGCATTTACCCAGCAGCTCCTGTGGGCCAACTGGCGGTATCGGGACGAACCCGACGTGGGCCTGGTGTGCTTCACACTCGATGCGGAGCACGACACACCCGATCAGCTGCAAGACTATGTGCAGCGCAATGAGCGTTACAACCGCTACCCCGACAAATGGCGGTTTCTCACAGGTCATCAAGACACCATAGACCACATCATAGACGCTGGCTTGGGCATTCCCAGAGATTCGGCCGATCCTTTCAATGTGGCCACCCTCCTGTTGATCGACGACAAGGGCTACGTGAGGCAGAAGTATTTGGCATCCAGCGAGCACGAAATCGGCGATGCCGTGGAAGACATCGCCTTGCTCAAAAAGCGCAAAAAAGAAAGAGAGAAACGCGAGCGAGATTGGGCCGCTGCACCCGCCTTGCCATTCCTGGGACCGCAGATGGGAGATGACGCATTCACGGCCCCTAAATTCTCTCTGATTGACCAGAACGGGGCCGAATTCAGCCACCGTGACCTCGAAGGCAAAGTGAGGTTGGTCGACGCCTTCTTCACCTCGTGTCCGACCATTTGTCCTGTGATCAGTTCACAGCTGGCCAGGGTGCACGACCAACTTTGGGCAGCAGGGCTGCAAGACGAGGTGCGCATCATCAGCCACACCGTGGACCCAGAAAACGACACGCCTGAACGCATGTTGGACTATGGGAATCGCCTAGGAGCAGATCACGGTGTCTGGAAATTCTTAACGGGGCCGGTAGAGGAACTCTATCCTTTGTTGCAAGATGGATACTTGCTCACCGCCCTTGCCAGCGACACAGCTGCTGGCGGCTTCTTTCACAGTGACCAGGTCATTCTCGTGGACTCCAAAGGGCACCTCCGCGGTTCTTACGATGGAACGAGAACTTCAGACATCGACAAAATGTTAGAAGCAGTGATGCAATTGCTCGCCCAGGAGAAGGCATCTGCCCGTCACATTCCACAATGACCCGTCAAGCCCCACCACCACGCGCTGTCCAAAGGTTTGTTTGGACCCTTTCTATCGCGATACCGCTCATTGTAACTGGACTCTATCTGATTCCACCCGCTGAAGGGCTCTCTGAAGACACCCTTCGACAAGTCTATTGGCTGCCCCGATTCAATGCCCTGTTGAATGCCACTGCTTTTTGCTGTCTTGCAGCTTCCTTGATGGCCATTCGCCGTGGAAATGTGGCGCGGCACAAGGCCCTCAACACCACAGCTTTGGCCCTTTCCGCGCTGTTTCTGATCAGCTATGTGGCCTTTCATCTGCTCACAGATTCCACGAAGTTCGGAGGTGAAGGGCCCATCCGCACCGTCTATTTTGTGATCCTCGTCAGCCACATCCTTTTATCAGCAGTCATCGTCCCTCTGGCATTGTTTAGTTACGCCCGAGGACTGGCTGGGGACATTGAGAGGCACCGCCGGATCGCCAAAATCACAATGCCCCTGTGGTTGTACGTCACCGCAACAGGTGTCATCGTTTTTTGGATGATCTCGCCTTATTATCCCTATTGATGCGCGGGCTTTCGCCACTGTTTTTGCTCTTGATCTTGTTCGCTTTGACCGATGTGGTCATGGGACAATGTGTGATGTGCAAAGCGGTGGCTGAAGACAGTGCGGCAGAGGGTGCTGTGGGCCGTGGCATCAACCAAGGGATCCTCTACATCATGGCGGTCCCCTACATTTTGCTCGGTTTATTTGGATATTTCGTCTATAAAAATAGGAGTTTGGTCGAATAATGTGTAAATTAGGTACATGCTTGACCAGCTTGCCAAAAGAGAACAATGGCGCACACTCGCCCTCGCCTTGTTCGTCCTGTCCTTAATCCTCATTAGCGCCCTACCCTCCTCGGCGCAATTCCAAGTCGAACGGGCCATTCGCCCCAATGAAACGGTTCTAGAATACGGCAGCTACAGATTGTCCGTATCTACCGAAGGAACACCAGACGCATGTGACGTTGTCCTCTTTGGGTATCACAGCCGTCGCCCCGGAAGGTGGAATCAACTCACCGATACCGTGCTGCGCGTTGTCCCCCATCGCCAACACACCCTGATTGGCAGCAAGCCGGGATGCATGTTTCACACCGAAACCTTTTTTCCAGACTTGCTCCGCGAACCCAACATCAAAGTAGACCTCCGACCCCTAGCGGTTGGACAACGCACCGATATTCTTGGCATTCACTTCATTGGGAATCAAGACCGCCTCCATCCGAAGTCACTTGGAGTTGCCGACGAGTTGCTCCATTGGATGCAAGAAAACCCCACGGTTCAATTGGACATCATAGGGCATGTCAATGGCGCCAACGGCCGCAAGTCCAGAAGCTTTTATCGCAAAGCCAGCATGCGCCGTGCCGAAGTCATGATTCAATGGCTCACAGACCACGGCATTGACCCTGAAAGGCTAACAGCCAAGGGCAGAGGCTCCGATGCAGTGCTCTTCCCTGACCCCCTCTATGCTTGGCAACACGAAGCCAATCGCAGGATAGAAATCGAGGTCACCCACCACTGACCTCCACCCTCCTCGTGCGCACCATGCGCCCAAGGCTTACTTTCGCAGGGAAATGCCCACAGCACCCTGCTTTTCTGCGATGATGGCCTCTAAGAGACCCCTTCGTTTCACCACCGCCCTCTTCTTTACAAGCCTTGCGCTGACTTGCGTGGCCCAGACATCAAGCTGGACCCTAGATCGCGCCATCACCCATGCCCAGCAAAACAACTTGCAAATCAGGCAAGGGACAATAGGCCTTGAGCTCAACGACGTCGATGTGGACGAGGCGAAAGCCGCATTTCTACCCTCGTTGAATGGCAGCGCCTCCCACGGTTACAATTGGGGCCAGACCATCGACCCTTTTACCAACTCCTTCGCCACATCACGCATTCGGTCCAACAGCGTGGGCATCGGAACGGGGCTGACGCTGTTCAATGGCATGGCCAACCACCTTCGGCTCGATCAAGCCGAAGAACGGCGCGTGGCAGCAGAGTACGACCTCGATCAGACCCGAAACGACATTGCCCTGCAAGTGGCCAGTGCCTTTCTCTCGTTGATGTTTGCGGAAGACGCCTTGGAAATCGCCGATCTCAACGTGCAAACAACGGAGACCCAAGTGGGCCGAATCCGTGCTTTTGTGGAAGCCGGTGCCGCACCAGAATCCGACCTGTTGGATTTGCAGGCCCAACTTGCATCGGACCAGAGCTCCCGGATCTCTTCAGAGGGAGAGGTCGCCTTGGCCAAGCTTCAACTGGCACAGACCATGCGGCTCAGCCCAACCGATGCAGAGAACCTCAAGATTGTGCGGCCCAACATCTCCAGCATAGGAGCCATGCCCGCCTTGCCCGCCATCGACAAAATCCTCACTACCGCTCTGACCAACTTTCCCGAAGTCAAAGCGGGCGAGTCGCGCGTGCGCCAGCAAAACATCAACGAGGACCTGGCCAAAACAGTGGGCTTACCTAGGTTGAGTACAAGCTGGAGTTACGGATCCGGATTCTCAGGTGCTGCACAAGAACCCGTCGGAGACCCTACCCTAGAGCTTTACACGATTGGGTATACAGAGAACTCCTTGGAACCTGTGCTCACGAGCGCCCTGTCGTACAACGAGTTTCGGACGCGCCCCTTTAGCGATCAGATTTCACAAAACGTGAACCAGAGCCTGTTCTTCAGCCTGTCCATTCCGATTTTCAATGGCTGGTCAGTGCGCAATGGCGTGCGCCGGAGCCAAGTGTGCAATCAACAAGCCAAGCACCAATAGCAGCAGTCCCTCCATAGACGACACCCGCCTA
>Ga0115568_10000977_pt1 | contig 20961 bp, 20 predicted proteins | sample COGITO_mtgs_1204_FD_87296 | JGI IMG/M metagenome (GOLD analysis project Ga0115568, IMG submission 87296) | Pelagic marine microbial communities from North Sea - COGITO_mtgs_120426 | ecosystem: Environmental > Aquatic > Marine > Epipelagic | place: Germany:Helgoland, sampling site Kabeltonne...
AACAATTTCAAATGAACCCCTTATCAATCGCTAAAGAAGTATTTTATGTTTCGAAAGCAACTGCAGAAGCACCTTAATTACAATCACCACAACCAAGCTCAATTAACGAACTTGATTGTTTTGACCTCCTAAAAATTTTGTATCTTATCTCAATTTTTGTAATCCAGAGTCCAATAATAATGCGCATAATATGGATGAAACCAACGCAATTCTTGTAAGGCAGAGAATATAGCTTCATCTATGTATAGTCGAGTACCATATCCATTAAAGATTCCGAGTTTGTAGTCCTCAGAATAATTTACACTGATTGTAATTCGACATTTTATCGTATACCCATTTTCAGTTTTCTCGTAGTTTAAAAAAAGACCACCTCCCGCAACAGCAAGAGCGACCCGATAATCAAACATGCTGTAAGTATTGTAACCAGGACCCCAACGAAGTGGTATACGCTTAGACTGTAGAGGGGCTGATCCAGCTTCTACTTTTTGTGAGTAATTTGATATTATTTCACGCACATGTTTGGAGCCCATCGCAAAATCAGAGTTGAAACTTTTATCTTTTCCTCTTGGGTCCATGAGAAACAATGTTTCTACAGCTACTTCTGGTGCTAGAATTAGGAAACCACCAACAGCCATAGAAATGTTGCTGAAATAGATACTCACTCGCTCCATCCTATTTAAAGCCTGCGACCCTTCGGTTCTGATTAGATTACCAAAATAGTCCATCCTGTTACTTATTTGATTAAATGCTAGTGGAAGTGACAAAATAAATATGGCTGTAGCCACTGCAGATTTTATATAATCTTTTCGCCAGAGAACGAATGCAAGTACCAGTAGTAAGGCGCCGAGCCACCAAATTTTCCAGAGTAAACTCGTAAAGGAAAAAAGCAGTAAAATAAGTAAAAAAAACCACCTCAGTGAGGTTAAGAGGAGTGCTGCTACTTTTGAAATCAAATCCTAAACTCCTTTTTCAACAGACAATGCAAACCCAACTAAAGCACTGAGCAAATATCTCATTACTCTTATCACTAAGAACTTAATATCGTTCTCATCTAAATTTCAAACAAATCCTATTTCGTCTAATCTTGGTTTGCGTTCAGGAGATAGGCCATCTGCATGACGTTTTGGGTTGGCTACCCAACTATCAAGTCCAATAGCTTTTAAAAATTTTAGTTTGACAAAAAACTACCAGGCGTTCCACTAATGGATATTGTTTAGCACCATACACATTAGCTAATAAAATTATAGGATTTAAGATAGAACTATGTTCAAATTAATGTTGATAATTTTTACTATCTTTGCATCCACTTCTGTTTATGCATTTGAAGATCTAATGCTGAATTGCAAGCATCGAGAGACAATAAATCATAAACATTTTACTGTATCAAGAAATCAATTTACCGGGAAAATCGAAAAAACCGACATGACTATAGATGTGTTTACTGATGACATAAAATATAAAGACGATCGCAAAGATCTTGGGTTTTCTATAACATCAGAAGGCTGTGCCTTTATAATGCCGTACAAGATTGGGCGACGATATCTTCATGTAACAATAACAAATGATTTCATTACATGTGAAAGCTTAATCGAAGAAAGTAATATAATTGACGACGATCGCATAACCGAAGATTTTCGCTTACAGCATGAATTGGCGATAAACAGAAATACCGGTGTAGCATCATACTCGTTTGTTCGTAAAAATTTTGGAAAACAAACATATCAAGGCGGATTTTATCCAATGAATTTCTTTCATTCCGCCCACCGTATATATCATTGTGAAGTAGCTAAGAAAAAGTTTTGATAAAAATGTTTAAATAAGCTTCTTTTTTGTTCCAAGCCATACCCTTCACCATAGCTAGCTTTCAGTTGGCTAAAGTAGGCACTAAATCAGAAATAATTGCATACTTTACTAAAAGTGCTACCCCCAGGTAGCACCATAGCACTTGAATTAATTTACAATGAAGTATTTTCAATACCAACAATTTCAGAAACGTGTGTTGTTTTAATTGAATTAAATTATAACAGGCCACGAATTCACCAAAATTTTAATTTATAGGTTTGTGGCGGGCCAAGAAGTTCCGAGAGCTAAAGGCTCTGTTTGATAGTATGTATTTGAGGTGTGTAGCATAAAATGAACTTTAGCACTGGAGACTAAATCATGGACATGGGGGGTATATGATGAACCCAGCCACTGGTGCGATGACTTTTAGTTTCGACTAAACACAGTAAATAGGCTGAGCATTTGGTATCTCAAGTCTCTCCCAAGTTGCAGTCCGCAAACAAGTCTGTAAGATCGAGTATAAAGGTAAGGATTTGAGTTTGACAAAGTGAGCCTATTTAACAAAAAGACCTTAGCACGGCATTTAAAGTCAGCACCGTTACCAGAAAATCACAAATATATTTTGTCCGCATGGTCAGACATGATCAGCGATCAAAGTATTTTTTTTCAAAAAGAAATCGCGCTTCACGGGGAATTTGCAGCAAAAATCCTTGAACTCGTACTAGGGTACCGCGGTCCCGTAGGAACTGCTGAGTACACAATGGAGGCGGAATATACGATCAACAAGGGTAGTGTCGACCTTGCACTCGGTCACTTTGGAGGCGACGATCCAAAGATTTTAGCCCCGTTCGAACTAAAAGGTGCAAAAACGCGTGACCTGGATGCCATTATGCCAGGGCGAAACAAGAGCCCAGTTCAACAGGTGTGGGAATACGCCATGAACGCTCCTGGCGTGAAATGGGTTCTAGTGTCGAACTACATAGAACTGCGTCTTTATGGATTCGGTGAAGGCACTTCTGCCTACGAGGTGTTCAAGTTCGATAAACTTACCGAACCTGACGAATATGCCCGCTTCATGCTCCTGCTCTCAGCGGATAACCTGCTGTCCGGACGCACGCTTAATCTTCTCAAGGAAAGCCGGCGTGAAGACAATGACATAACAGATAAGCTCTATCAGGACTACAAAGAACTGCGCGTGAAACTGCTTCATGCGGTTCAAGAGGCTAATACGTCCATCGATGCTCTAAGTGCGATTGCCCACGCGCAAAAGATCCTCGACCGCGTGCTATTCATCGCCTTTGCCGAAGACACCAGTCTTTTGCCTAACAACACACTTGAGGCCGCGTGCTCGCATGTCGACCCCTATAACCCGCACCCGGTTTGGGAAAACTTCAAAGGCTTGTTCCGCGCCATCGACATAGGGCGAGATGAGGTCCGGGATGCAGAAGGAAACGTCCTCGTCCGGGCAATACCAGGCTACAATGGCGGGCTGTTCCGAACGGATAAAATTATCGACGGCCTGACACTGCCAGACACTATCTGCAAAGGGTTCAAGACGCTTGGCGAGTATGACTTCGCGTCCGAAGTGTCCGTCACCGTTCTCGGTCACATCTTCGAACAATCCATTGCAGATGTAGAACGCCTGCAAGCCATCGCTCGTGGCGAAGAGGAAGAGTCCAAAAAGACAAGCGGCACCAGCGGGCGGCGCAAGCGCGATGGTGTTGTCTACACGCCCGACTATATCGCGCGGTTTATCGTGGTTGAAACACTTGGCGCGCACCTTAAAGAAGCCTTTGATACCATCCTGCGCGATCATGCCAAGAAGGGCGCAGACGTCTCTAACTATGAAGCAATTCGATGGCGCAGGAAATCAGCAGAGCTAGAAGCCTGGGAAGCCTACCGGGACCAAATCAAAACGCTACGTATCATCGATCCCGCGTGTGGCTCTGGCGTGTTCCTAATCATGGCACTCGACTTCCTCAAGGACGAATTATCCCACGTGAAAGACAAGATCGAAGAGCTAAAAGGCAACGATCAGTACCTTGAGGACTTTCTTGATCCGGATAGCGAAATTCTGTCCAACAACCTCTTCGGCGTGGACGTGAATTCAGAAAGCGTTGAGATTACCAAACTGTCGCTTTGGATCAAAACTGCGCGGCTTGGAAAGTTACTGGACAGCCTTTCAGGAAGCATTCGCGTGGGTGACAGCCTAATCGAAGATAGCAACTTCGCCTATCTCAATCACGCCTTCACCTGGCAGACTGCTTTTCCTAAAGTCTTTGCAGAAGGCGGCTTCGACGTAGTGCTTGGCAACCCACCCTATGTGCGGCAGGAACTTTTCTTAGACCTAAAGCCATATCTGCAGAGGCGCTTTGAAAGCTACCACGGTGTGGCAGATCTCTTTTGCTATTTCTATGAACGCGGCCTTCGCCTTCTGAAGCCAGGTGGACGCTTGGGCTACATTTCATCGAACACATTCTTCAAGACCGCATTTGGTAAGCCACTGCGCGAGTATCTTCTGAAGGATGCAACGATTGAGAGCGTGGTTGATTTTGGCGACGTGCAAATTTTTGAGGGTGTGACAACCTATCCAGCGATAGTCGTACTCAAGAACATGGTTGCTGGGAGTGATCATGAATTGCAGTTCTGGAAGCTGGACGCACTCCCCGAAACTAACTTTCTCGCAAACTGGGAGGCAGCCAAAGAACTCTATCCGCAATCCGCCCTCGGGTTCAGTTCGTGGGAGCTTGAAAATTCTGCGCTTCGCACGCTGCGGGAAAAGATCAGGACAGGGCGCCAGACGCTTAAGGAGGTCTATGGCTCTCCGCTCCGTGGTGTCGTAACAGGCTTAAATTCTGCGTTTGTGATAGATACCCCAACAAAAGAGCTACTCTGCACACAAGACCCAAAATCAGCCGAACTATTGAAGCCGTTTCTAAGAGGGAAAGACTTGAAGCGGTGGCGGGCCGAACCGCGCGATCTGTGGTTGATATTTACTCGACGAGGTACAGACATCAACGCCTATCCTGCAATCAAATCCCATCTAGAAACTATGCGTATTGCGTTGGAGCCTAAACCCAGAGGTTGGAAGCCCAGCGGGCCAAAGGACAAATGGAAAGGACGCAAAGCGGGAAGTTACAAATGGTTCGAGATACAGGACTCGATTGATTACTATCGACACTTCATGGCGCCTAAAATTAGCTACCCGCATTTCAACTCTGTCAGGAACTTTGCATTCGAGCCACTTGGCGCGTTTTCAAATGATAAATCTTACTTGGTGCCTTCAAGCGACCTTGCGCTTTTGGCGCTGCTAAACAGCCGTGTGCTTTGGTTTTTGCTGTCTTCCATGAGCCCGCCAGTGCGTGGTGGATATCATGAACTGCGTGTGCAGTATGTGGAGACTGTGCCGATCCCGAATTGGAGCCAGGCACAGAAACAAGAACTTTGGGTGTTGGCGCAGAATGCTACTGACGTTGCAGCACAAGCAGCGAAGCTTCAATCAGCTCTCAGCCGCCGCATCCCAGACCTCTGCCCACCGAACCGTAAACCAAAGCTTACCAACAAGCTCAGGAAATGGTGGACCCTGCCCGACTTCGTCGCCTTTCGGGCTGAAGTAAAGAAAGTCTTCAAAACCGATATCCCGCTGTCAGAACGTTCTGAGTGGGAAGATTGGATCATCCGCGATCGCGCCGAGATCGCCCGCCTCACTGCCAAAATTGAGCGAGCCGAAGCTAAGATCGATTGCATCGTCTACGATCTTTTCAACCTAAACCTTGACGAAATTACTCTCCTTGAAAGTTCCGTGGGATAGCCAAATCATTTTAATGGGGTCAATTTTTCTGGCAAAGTTTTTTAAGACTTGTATGGTGAAAGAAACTGTGGGCTAAGCTATAAAGTATCCGTAAGTAAATGTTATGATCGGTAATTAAGTAAGAAATTATTTAAACATTAAATCATAAATTTATGAACAAAATAAATTGAATACTTTAAAAATTGTAACAATAAAAAGGTTAATGGGTTGCCTAATTTTTTGGATGTTTTTTGTGGTGCAGGTGGATTAGGTATAGGTTTAACAAAAGCTGGCTTTACACCTCATCTATCATTAGACATTGATGAAAATTCGATATCAACTTTATCAGGATATAGCGACCATTCGATAGAAAATATTGATATTTTAGACTTCATAGAAAAGCTAGAAACAAAAAAAATAAAATTACCAGATATAGATTTAGTTGCAGGTGGGCCTCCGTGCCAAGGCTTCTGCTCAATCAATCCAAACCGTCACAAGGACGATCCGCGCAATAGTATGGTTGACGCATTTTTGCATGTTATAAATCTCGTAAATCCAAAGGCTGTTTTAATGGAAAACGTTACGGGGTTTCTTACCCTGGCAGATGGTTTTGCAATAAAAAAAGTGGAAAAGCGCTTAAAAAGTTTTGGATATGAGGTAAAATTTAAAGTGCTTCAAGCCGCACATTATGGTGCTCCTCAAAATCGGTGGCGTTTATTTATAGTTGGAACTAAGTCTAAAGATTTTAAATTTCCAACACCAAAATATTCAGCGCAAATCAAACCAAATTTTTTTCGTGGTAAAGAACTTACATTCGACGTTAGGACTGAGGATCTATTTGCTCCAGTCAATCAACCAAATACAGTTTGGGATGCTATTTCTGATCTTCCAGATATCCAAAATGGTCAAAAAGTTGAAATAGCTAAATATAAGTCCACGCCAAAAAACACTTTTCAAAAAAATATCAGAGCGGGTATGATAAATGTTTACAACCATCAGTCAAAAAAGCTCGAAAAATTAAATTTGGAAAGAGTAAGGTTTATAAAAAAGGAGGGTGATAATTGGAAGTCGTTACCACCTCACCTAACCCCAAATAACTTAAAGAGGCTAGCCGAAAAGCATGGGGCTAAAGCTGGAGGGACTTCGAGATTTAGACGGCTTGAAAAGAAAGGTTTTTTTACCACCATACTGACGAGTGTTGATCCTTATTGGGGATGTTTTATTCATCCAAATCAAGATCGCGTAATATCTGTTAGAGAAGCAGCAAGAGCTCAAACATTTCCAGACTCTATTGAATTCAAAGGGGGTATTACCTCTCAATACCAACAGGTTGGAAACGCTGTACCAATATTTTTGTCTGAAGCAGTTGGGAAAGAATTATTAAACGTTTTGTAATATAAAAAGTATCTGAGCGCATTAGCACGCAGAGAAGGTGGTAGCTTTGGAAGTGTCAGGAAAAAATGCGAGCTTGAAACACGTCTTAATTGAGACCAAGTTCTTCGTATGTCCCTACTCACACCAACCACCTCTGAGGTAGTTAACCAAGCCTTCGTGGAACATTGTTGCTTAGCATATCGAATGGATCACGAAGGTTACCACGGCTTCGATCACTGGATGCGAGTACTGCACAACGGTAGGCTTTTAGTGGAGGGCGAGCACGCTAATCTAAAAGTGGTTGAGCTCTTCTGCCTTCTTCATGACACCCAACGACGTAATGAGCGCGTTGACCCACAACATGGCCAGAGAGCTGCACAGTTTGCCGGAACGCTAAGAGGCGATTGGTTTGAACTAACAGACGATGAAATGGACCTCCTGACTGAGGCACTAACCTATCATTCCGACGGTTACACAGTGGGCGATATAACTGTTAAAGTATGCTGGGATGCAGACCGCTTAGACTTAGGTCGTGTTGGTATTAAACCTTCGCCAGAGAGGCTCTGTACGGATACTGCTAGGTCACCATTTGTATTAGAAGAGGCTTATCAAAGGTCTCTAAAAAGGAATGGTAATGGACAAGACTGAAACACCTGCCTCAACGGTTTTACCCTTCGCAAAATTGACTGAAAAAAAAGGTAATGTCGGGAAAGAACCAGCTGGCACTTTTAACTTAGTTGTAAGCAATCTTGTTCAGCATTTCAGTTCGTCTGGCACGGATAAAGATACCAAAAGTAAGTTCTTTGCCGACGGTGAACTGGTACAGTACTGTGAAGACTTCAAAAAGCTAGAGCAGTCCCACATGCGTGTTAAAATGGTGAATGAATTATTTACAAGCCAGACTGCAAGCGTAGCTATAGAACGCCACGAAGATGATCCCAAACCCAACCTAAATGAGAGCTACTGTATATTTGGTGGCAGCAGTGGAGTTGGCGACGAAATGAAGCCAAGTGCAATCTTCGTTCTTAAATCAAATATCCATGACTATATCGAAAAAGCATTTGTTATGGCTAACCCACAGATTGAACTTGAGTTAAAATTTACAAAGGCTATCCAGCGCAAAGAGATGTCTCTGACATTCGACAAGCCCCCAAATCCTGAAAATGGATTAACCACCAACCACTTTACTTTAGACAGCGATATTGGGATTGGGCTTTGGTATGCTCGTTGCAAATTATGCAAGATACAAAATGCTTAAAATTTTGGTTAGAGCGATACCTATAGTAAATGTAGGGCAGAGCCTAAGAACCATCTTTTTAGCAATACTACTATTTTTTGCCAGCTATTCTCCCCTTACAGCAGGGAAACTAACATTTTCTAAAGACAATGCATTGGCATTATTTCACGGCCCAATTGTGTTAGATGAGGTTGATAATCTGTTATCTCTGTTAATGGATAAAAAACCAAAAATAATATTACTAGATTCAGTTGGAGGTAATATATATGGTGCCCTCCAGTTTGCTAAACATGTACGCAAGAACCAAATGGATACATGGATTTCAGAAGACTCGACCTGTGCATCTGCTTGCGCATTGGTATTTTTGGCAGGTATCCAAAGGACTTGCGAAGGTAAGTTATTGGTGCATCAATATCTACCAGCGATTGAATACGAGAATAAAAAAATTAGGACTGATGTCGCTTGGATTTCTATTCAGAAAGTAATTGGAGAGACAATAACGCTACTAAACGATTTGGATGCACCACGATTTGTTTTTGAACGAATTTTTGCCAGTCCAGACATATATGAGTTCACAGAGGCTGAATTATTAGAGATATGTACATTTGTACGTTTAGACAAGATTTGAATTATGTGGCCAAAATTGTAGAATTTAGCGCTAAGTATTAACGAGATGGCACCCAAATTCCAGTAATCTGCAGTATAATAGATATTATGTCTTGAGTAACAAATAAAAGGACCAAAGGTGCACCAAATAAGTATGCCATAGTTGCAACGCGTAGACTGTTGTCAAAATTAGTGAGCCTCCACGACTTCCAAATGCAATAGATCCAACTCGCAAATGTTCCAACAAGAACTATCAAATACAAAAGTATCTTCATCCCGTTTATAATGCCCTCAATACGATCTGCGATACCGCTTACAGCAAATCCAAGAATCACAAAATAGAGTCCACCCAAAAGGAGAAAGTTATATATTATGGTAAAGCGCCAAAAGGCTTGCTTTTTAGAAGATGTCATTTCATGCTGGTCCAAATAAATATTCCATAAAATTACGATGTTTATTAACCAAGGAAAGAAAAGATAAAAATAATCAGCCCAACTACAACTATCAAACTTATTACAAATGATAGAATTGCCAGAATGGTTTTTGATGCATCATAGATTAATGCTTGAACTATATACTTAGTACCCGTCAGGCCATGAAAAAAAACGCAGAACAAAAGAGACCAAGGGAAAAAAACAACCATTAATGTGGACATAATTGAGAACTCCCAAAACCCCATCAAAAGGTAAGGATTTTCGTTTTTCTTTTCTGTTTTATATGTACTTTCTTGGTTCATTATTATTCCTCCGACCAGAAGTTAAAAAATATTATTTAATTTCACCCATCATTCTCGCTAAGCGGCCATAGCTTTCTTCAGGAACAGTTTTGAGAATATTTATTAGAAAGCCGTCACCACTTCGAAGTACTTTCTTTACGAGTTGCGGCGCGAGCTGTTCTCCTAAAACGACCTCGTCCTCATCCACGTCCATACCCCGCACAATAGCGCCGTGACGTAAGGCATCATTTAAATGGACCTCAAAATCTTGGCTAAAACTTCTGCCGCATGCGATACACTCGCTTGCCCCCAAAGCATTTGGACTTCCACAGTCACTACAGACTTTTTGCCGAGCGTGACCAACTAAAAACTCCTCGTCACATTCGTGACAGGCTTTTGCTGAGATATCGCATTCAGTACTACATATTGCACAAACTTTAGTTTGTGGCTCGTCTGCCTCAACGCGATGTCTCGGTGACATTTCCTGCTCAACACGGCGAGCGTATTCATCAAAGATCAAGTGTGCTGGCATAATTACATATGCGCGAGTACTATCATTAGGACCATGATTGCGGACAACGCGCCCCATCGCCTGCCTAAATGCAAGTTCAGTTCTAGCAATAGGAAGATACACCAGAACTCCTAATCTTGGGATATCGACTCCTTCACTGACCATGCCAACCGACACTAGCCAACGGTTTTTGCTACCCCTAAAAGCTTTAATCTTAGCCTCTGCATTCGGGATTTGATTATGGACAATAAAAGGTCGGTCACCTTCCAAAATTGCCAGTAGGTCAGCCATATATTCCGCAATTTCAATACTCGGGGCTATTACTAACCCTCCAGCATCTGGTAATTTACAACGTAAATTATCTAATTTTTGGATGCCCCACTCAAGCATTGTCGCTTGATAAGACCTGATGCACGGTGCACCATGTTTGTCAAAGATAGGCGTACAAGCCAGTCTGTAGAAATCTAAAGCCCTTCTTAATGCAGGTACTCGGCGTATATGATCATTTACTGGAGCGGCATCAGTTCCCGAAACTGCCGTTGTATCGCCATCCTGGAAAACTACTGTAAAATTACCCTCATGCCGGTGAAACGTTATTGGGCGGCAATAACCTAAGTCCACTGCCTCACCATAGGATAGAGTGTAAGTTCCATCATTTGGATGATTAATCTGCCCACGGCTATCATAGGCCATCCAAACGGACTCCGATCCATCTGAACGAATGGGCGTTCCAGTCAAAACTAGAGTATGTTTGGCAGAGGCAAATGCGTTATCCGCACCATTACCCCAAGCCGCATCTCTTCCAGCGTGGTGATGTTCATCACAAATTGCCAAGACCCTTTTATATTTACAAATTTGATAAATTGCCGGTGATGCATCACCCAAAGCACTCCAAGTGATTGAGAAATCAACGCCTGAACAAGCTAAAAGATCTGAATCATTGCCTGTAATCTGTAGCATCGTCCGACCGCAGATAGCTTGAAACTCTTCAGTCCATTGATGAACAACAGAGCGACGCGGTGCAATGACAACCACACAGTCGATTTCACCACTCTCGATCAGATCTTTTGCAATAACACATGAGGCCTTAGTTTTCCCACCACCTGGCGCCACATTCATCAAGAACGTACGGTTGGCATTCTTGAACCAAGATTTACATTTTGTTGCGCAAGCGGCTTGCCATGGACGTAATTTAAACATTTAAAATCCTTCGATTAGACAGATCTCTACCATTCACAAAATTACTATTTTTTGTGATCAGTAAAATCTTTTAAGTCTGATTTTAGAGCGTCGCGCCCTTTTTTAAGTTACAGTCGGGACAAAGTGCTTGCCCGTTAAACAAATTAGTCTTTCCCCCTTTAGTGTAGGGTAATCTATGGTCAGCATGAAAATTATAATCTAAAGGCTTGCAGCAAATTGAACAAAAGTTTCCCGCTATAATTCTCAGCATGCGACGTTGATATGCACTAAAGTTCCTTCTCATTTTTCGATCCAATACTCAGTCATTAAGATTTCCTTATGGGGTAAATCTTCAGGTGGTTTACAAACCGCAAACTTGTTAGTCCTGACTAAGATTTTAGTCATTGGAACTCGTCTAGATTTGACAACATAACCCGCTTTTCGAAGCCTACCAATTTCTGCGTTGCGGTCTTGAACTCCAAAAATAATCAGAGCCTCAATCAAAGAGACAGGATTTCCAGCAAGCATGTGATCACGCATCGCATCTGGTGCACTAAATCTGGCCATCAAATCTCCCAACGATTAAATGTTTCCTGTGAGTTATTTGCATTTCTGCAGCTTTATCGGAGGGACGTATTAAGTCTTCACCATCATCCCAGCCAATTGTTTCATTACGCCACAATGAAGACTGCATTTTGGTTATCGCTGTATCCACTGCGTGAGAGTAATAACCCGCCCGTTGCGCTTGGTCATTATAGTTGGGCTCTATGTATTCCTTTTTTGACAAATCTATCAGTTGCTGAGCGGCTAAGTATAAATCCATGTCGGAAACACCTTGACCATCAAGAACATCAAATAGTTCACCCTTAACTGCTTGAAGCAAGTTTAAGCCCTTAAGTTTACCTTCACTATTCGTCATTGATTGACCCCTCGTCTTCAATTATTTCAAGGACTTCAAAGTTTTCAAATCCAATTTTATTCACGACCGCTGCTCCTAAAATGGCTTCCAATTGTCCAGCCATTAGGCTGGCACCTTCCACGGATTTTTGAATATACTTTTCTCTGGCCTTCCAAATACGCGTGAGTGATCTTTTTTCCTTTTCCAGCATTTGATGCTGTTCAAAGATTGGCCTTAAAATCTTTTCCATAATTCCAGAGAATTCTCGGCCTACCACAAAGTCAAAAAGCTCCGTAGCTTTATCATCTTTGGCCACATTTTGCGTAATAGTTCGTGTTAATTCGATTTGTGCTTGACGCAAGGCTTTTGCCAGCGTTTCAAACTCATGAAACCCACACACCCAGACGCCTTCACGAAAATGGCACACGTCACAATCATTGGGCATAGTCTTTGTGACAACAATTCCAACTGCTGCTCCGCGTTCAACCATGTCGTCTTTAAGCTTGGTCAGCCAGCCTGCTTGAAACTTCTGCGTTACTTTTGACTCAAAAGAAATTTTACCAATCTGGGATCCACCATTAGAACGAACGGTCCATAAACAATCAGCACCGTTCTGGCCCTTTTTTATTTCATCAATAAAATCTAGCGGAAAAAGAGCTTTTAATCGATCTTCAATGAATAGCTCACCAGACTCTCCGATTAGCTGTGAAGACCCCGTGTTACTAGTGGACTTCAATTCGCCAATGGATTTTTGTAAACGATTTATTTCTTCCTGTTTTTCACACTCAGAAATTGCAAAATTTGCTCGCTCTTTTTCTACAGCTGCTGTTGCTGCTAATTCAATTTGCGCCTCCATGGTTTGCATCAGTGAATTGTTAGTTGCTTCCGTCTTGGCCTTATCAATCTCAAGTAGCATTTTTGCCGAATTCATGTCTGCAAGCTCTTTGGTGATTTCGGTGAGCTGCTTGGAGGCTAGTTCTTGCGATGCTCTGCGCACATCATGCTCAAATTTTTCACGCTCTTTGAGCAGTCTCGACTCAAAATCTTCATTTGCTAAATTTTTGGCATCTTCAACCATGTCATCCAAAAGTCCGGCACTTAATGCTTCAGAAAGAGAATTCTCTGCACCGCAGCTTGTGCAGGTTATTGCAAGTAAATTTAATTTTGGATCAGCCATTTATATTTTCTCCTAATTCAAAAGTTCGGAAGTATTTTGATGCGTAATCTTGTCACCAAGACCGTTCTCAAACTGATGTTCTGATGAAGGCATCGCATTGAGTATCGAAGTTAAAATATTTTCAAATATCATCGTCGGCTGGTCGCATGTGAGAAAGCTAAGCTTTGTGGCATGCATTGTTAGGCATGCGGCAATGCAACCCGGGTTTACTTTATTATCTAAGAGCTTCCCAATAACTTCATAAAGAGCTTGGGAAGCTTCTTCAGCGTCAGATCTACAAGCGTCCCCGTTTGCATTCACCATTCAGTACCCTCCAAAAAATTTATTTTTAACTTGGCTTGGTGGACATGTAAGGACCACGGTCTAAATCGTCAACTGTTTTTTTGCGTTTTTTAGCAAATAAAATTGCGTTAATAAAAAAATAACTGTAAATTGCATATTTTTATGGAAATAATTCTTGCTATTTTTTTTTATAATGCCTAAAAAGGCGCAAATTATCTTGCGAGCAAATAAATTTTATTATAAGGATTCGGTATGAAGACATTATATTCTTGGATTGGAGACACCGATCGAAAGGCAATAAAACAGCAGCACTACTTAGAGTGTGCGCTTGGAAGCATCTTGAGTAATGATAAATATGATGAACTAATCTTAATTGCCGACACGGACGAAGAAGTAAGCCCAAAAGCTGATCGAACAAAACAGGCAACAGAAAAGCTTGTAAGCATTTTACAAAAGCAGTTCAGTTTAAAAATTGAAGTGGATTATATTGATCTTGAAAACCCTACCGATTTTTCTGGGATTTATACCGCAGCACTAGCAGCAATGGAAAAACAAAACGTTTTTGGCTCTGAACCTACTTCAATGGATTTTAACGTTACCTCTGGGACACCGCAGATGAGCCTAATATGGCACTTAATCGGCATCCAATTTAATGGGCGCATGCTTCAACACTCAAAAGAGGCGGGTGTAGCAGAGATAGACTTTCCATTTGAAATCAAGTCTGAATTTATTTCAAAAGACCAAAAGGACGCTATTGGCCAGGAAGCCCTAGAACAAAGCAACAAATTATTGGGAACTGTTCTTATTAGTAGTTTGGATGATTATGGTGAGATTGCCTTTTCAAGCGACTCAATGCGCTCGTTGCACAAACAAGCTTTAAAAGCATCTAGTCATTCATTTCCAGTATACTTGGCTGGAGAGATCGGAACGGAAAAAGTTTCAATAGCAAAGTTAATTCATAAAGAATCTGAGCATCACGATGGAAACTTTATCCATGTGAATTGTAGTGCTGAAAATGAGCACACAATGGATCGTCAAATTTTTGGTGAAAAAGATCCAATGTTTCAGGGAGGCAGGAGTGATAACAAAATTAAACCATTTATTGAGCAAGCGACCAACGGGACACTATATTTAGAAGATGTAGAAAAATTATCACGCCAAGCTCAACAAAAACTTTGCGGTCTTTTGGCCACCGCTGATCACAAAAAACCAAATAGCCGGAACAAAAAACTAAGGGATGTAAGGATTATAACTTCGTCCAGTGTTGATTTGGTAGAGGCTGTTCGAAAAGGACAAATAACAGAGGAGTTTTATTTTTTAGCTTCCGTACTTAAAATTAGAGTACCGTCTCTTTCGGAACGAAAAAATGATCTTGGAAAAATAGCTACCAACCTACTTGATAGAGTTAACGCCAACATGGTTGGTGCGGTTGGCTTTACTCGTAAACACTTTAGTCCATCAGCACTCGCTTACATTGAAAATAATGAGTGGCCCGGAAACTTGATAGAACTTCACAGCTTGATCAAACGAGTCGCTGTGACCGTTGAAGACCCAGTCATAAAGTATGACGATATACTCGACGCTGTACTAATTTCTCCAAAGCAAAACCACCGTGACGATAAAATATTAAATAGGAAACTGGGTGATGGTTTTGATATAAACGACACAATACGGGAAGTAGTTCATCATTATCTAAGAAGGGCCGATGAACAAGCTGCCGGCAATAAAACTGCAGCTGCCAAATTGCTCGAATTACCTAGTCGTCAAGCTTTTGCGCAATGGTATGATCGAATGAAGAAATTCGAAAATGAAAAAAATAGAGGTTCAGATGCCTAAAAAAACCCCACCGGCTTTAATTATCCAAAACTTTCGATCGTGGAAAGGTAAATCTTATATTGAACTCAATAACATCAACTTTCTTTTTGGTCCAAATAGTAGTGGTAAATCCTCTGTAATATCAGCCTTGGCTTTAATGAAACAAGCCGCCAACCCAACACAAGCCGCCAACGCAACAAATGATAGATTTTTTAATTCGTTGGAAAGTTTCGACAATCTGGTGACAAATGGTGCAGAAATCAACTTAGGGAAGATAGAGGCGCAGGTTTTCGCAGATCCAAAAATTGATTTTGACCGCGTTAGAATTAGCGCACTTAAAAAAGCTGACAAACTGAAGTTTGTTAATTTATCAGAACAGATTGGATTCGGTTATCGAATAGACAGTAGTGATCACTTTCATCGTCAAATTGCAAATAGGCACGCTCACCAGTTTTTTCGCCAAACTGGTAACAAGATAGATGTCAAAAATCATTATCCATCTAAAATTCTTGCTGGCTTAGAAGTTTGCATGTTTTATTCACCCCAGTCTTCCAAACTCGTTGGCCTAGAACTTAATACCAAAAACTTTTGCTTGCTACGCATCCGTCAAAATGAAGGTGTTGAAAGCAACACTAGCGAGATAGAAATTTGTCAGGATGAAAGTTTTTGGGAAAAAATCATTAAGGATAATTCTGATAAATTCAACTTTGATGGTAATTTAGAAAGTTTGCCTCAGATATTCAAAAGTTTTATTTCAGATTCCTATATGAAAATTTTTGTAAAAAAAGAAAAATTACAGAGTGAACAATGGTCACTTAACATGGAGATTGCAAGACATCAGAATAAGTTAGAACAATTAGCAGAAAAACTTGTCTGGCTGGAAAACCGATCCTCAAATATAAAAAAAACTACGCCTGATCATCTTAAAAAACTAAAGACCTTACAAAGAGATGCCGAAAAATCAAGCTATGTGCACGAGATGGAACTACACCAAAATACAATTGAGACAACTGAAAGGGAATTAGCAGAAAAATCCTCTGAATATCTCGAGCTAGAAGATCATCTGAATAATATGATAGAAAATTGCTTTCAAAGCGGTGCTGATTACCGTAATTGGAAAGAATTTTCTGAGTTCAAAGACGACTTGAAGAAATATGGTAAAGTTGTGTTTAAGAATGAAGGATTCGGACCATTGGCCATTATCAAAAGCATGGCCAGCACGGCATTAAGGGTTAATCCACTTGAAGATGTCGATAGCGAAGCTGAAGGCACTGACCAATTAAGTAATATGGCTGGGTTTGAACAGTTTATAGGCATTATATTTGAAAAAGTTTTACCCGGATCTAGCTTCATTGACCTCACTAGAACAGTTGGCAATCGATTTCATGACTTACTGATGCGTTTGGATCAGATAGGCCCTCATCGAGAAAGGCCTGATAGAGTTTCTGTGATTAACCCAAACCTGTCTGTAAGCAGCGTAGGCAAGAGTGGACAATTTCTACTAAACTTACTTCATTCTTGTTCAGAGGATGAGAAAGAAGAATTAAATAAATGGCTTGAAAGGTTAGAAATCCTTTACACCCTCGACACCAAATTCCATCCACAATTCAACGTTCAAGAAATTATTTTGATTGATCCAGATGGCCTGCAATCATCAATTGCAGACGTGGGGTATGGGATAAGTCAGGTGCTACCAATTATAGTTCAAGCAGTTCTTTCTAAGAACCGATTAATCTCGGTAGAGCAACCTGAACTACACATCCACCCAAAAATACAGGCAAACCTTGCAGATCTCTTTATTTGGTCGACAAAAACACGACGTAACAAATTCATGATAGAAACGCATTCAGAGCACATAATTTTACGGTTGATGCGCCTTCAAAGAGAAAACATAGATAAAATAAATTCCATTCAAAATAAGGATGGTATTTCGGGACGTTGGAATGGGATCTTTGAATCAATAAATATAAATGTAATTGAGAAAATAGGCGTGCCCCAACACTCTGTGTTGTCAAATTTAAAAATTAATAAAAAGGGTGAGTTTTCGGATAGTTGGCCAGGAGGATTTTTCGAAGAACGCTTCAAAGAGAAAGGCTTACTCTAATTTTGTCATTTGCTCTTAAAATATTTGCGGTCTGCAGCTCAAGTCTACTTGAACGATCTATACATACAAAATTTGGTGCCGAAGATGGGGTATTACTTGCAGACTTTCCAATTCCGTTAAAGGACGTTTTACAGAACTGGAAGGGAGAAAAATTACCTTCCGAAAGCATTCACAAACTTAAAGACATTATCGACTTTTTGATAACAAAGAATGGAATTATAAAACATAATAGTTACTTTACTCGCCAGCCTGAACCCGCTCTATACAAAGCATTTACTGATCCGCACCGACAGCTTGAATATGCAATTTGTAACGATAATTTAGATTGGAAAATTCCATTAAAAAATTACGTAATCTCCTCTGATGAGGCATTAAAAAGAAGAGTGTTCCGACATAAAAAAATTAAAGTCGAGATGAATGCTCAGAGTTTATTAAAGTTTTTCACACCACATATTTATGAGTGTACAAAGTTCAGGATTATTGATCCTTATTTTTTTGATATTACAGAAAAAAAAATTAATAGTAGATTGGAGTTCCTAGTAGAGCTTTGTAGAGAATTAGAGCAGAAAAATCCGGAAATGAACGATCAGACTACAATCGAGGTGATAGGTAGAAATTACTATTACGACACGGAGAAAAAAAGAAAACTCAACATAGAGGTTGAACAAGTAAAAGAGTTATTTAGCAGAAACAAACAAATTCAAACGTTATCCGAAAACTTTGACATACAATTTATTGGATTAGATGATCAAAACTCGGAAGATGACATGCATTTACGATATTTATTTACTGAAAAATACCTCTTCGCTGTAGAGCACGCCTTTGAAACAAGACCTGGAAAAAAGCAAAAGGTCTGGTTTGACACCACGGAAGATCGTTCTGAATTTCAAAGAATCTATCGCGAAAATAGTGAGGCTTTTGATAAAGGATTTAGTTTTTCTGCGGACGAATTGTAGGTTATTACCTTCTGCCATCCAAAAAAAATCCCCCATGAATACGCGACCCTAACTCAAAAGCCTTGGTATCCGAGGCGCTCGCCCCATGATCTGGGTTCTCCAGTTCATGCACTTGCTATATGTATTACAAATAGGAAATAGCACTATGATTTATCTGGTCTTAGTTATTTTATACGCTGGGATAATTGGACGGCTAACATTATTGTCCGTTCGAGGAAAAACGTTTAACTCAGCTGTACATAGAAAATCTATTGTTCGTGTTCTGTTAGAGTTTTTTGGCACAATCTTAAGCTTAATCAGTTTTATCATATCATTCTTTCTATTCGAATGGTGGTTGCCCTTAGTTTGTTTAGCCAGCAGCTATTGGATAGTTGCACCACTATTAGTAAAACCAAATACGTTACTGTTATTTTATAATTTACAGATGCTATTAACAGGAGTCTCTATTGGATCTTCTTTGATGCTCTTACAAATGTATTTCCAGTTTTTTTAAATTTTAGTTTAAAGACTTTATTGGTAACTAACGCTGACTGTAAAAATGAAATCGTTTGCCGCAATAGCCAAAATATGCTATCTTTGAACTATCGCAGTTGCGTGACGAGCTGAAATTAGTTTGTCTTTTAGCTTCAAGAATGAAGCCCTATTTTCAACGAAAGGAGTTAGCATGATGCTAACAAACTGTTCGTTGAGTATTGGGGAGCTTCGTTCTTCAAACTCAACAGCACGCCATCACTCGCCACGACAAATTCAAAAAGCAAAGCACCTGTTTGCTGAGCAGGGAATTGTTGTGCCTATTGTCGTTGATGAGAACCATCGCATCATTGATGGCCATCTTCGACTTGCTGTGGCTCAAGAACTTGGCATTGAAACTCTCAATGCGATTGTTGTGTCAGAGGCGTCTCCCGCCCAGGTCATTGAACTGGAATTGGCGCTCAACCGTCTGGCCCAAGACAGCACCTGGGATGAAGGGCGATTAAAGCAAAAACTGGAACAGCTATTAGATTTCAAAATTGATCTCAGCTTTACCGGTTTTGAGCAGGCTGAGATTGATAAGATCCTCCATTTTGAACTCATCGATGAGCCAGAGCAAGATTGGAATACCGCCGATCCCATAACGCAGCTTGGTGATATATGGCGGGTTGGTGATCACATCATTGCCTGTGCGGATGCTTTATCTGCTCAATCAGCTTTAAGCGACCTTGATGACAAGCCTCTGGCCAAAGTCTGCGTGACAGATCCGCCTTATAATGTGCCGACCAAAGGCCATATCAGGACAGGTCAAGGTCATGAGGCCTTTGCTATGGCCGCAGGTGAGATGAGCGATGAAGAGTTCGAGGGTTTCCTTACATCCTTCCTGCGATCAGCAATGCCGCTCACCACTGACACGGCCCTGTTCTACGTCTGTATGGATTGGCGCCATATGGATCATCTGAATACAGCCGCAAAAGTGCTGCGCCTTATGCCGCAAAACCTGTGTGTCTGGGCCAAAACAAATGCCGGGATGGGATCATTCTATCGCTCCCAACATGAGTTGGTTGCGGTTTATAGCCGGGTCAAAAAATTCCAAAACAACATCAACCTTGGAGCAAGTGGCCGCTACCGGACAAATGTCTGGCAATATGATGGCGTGACCAGCTTTGGACCAACTAGAACAGAGGATCTTGTGGATCATCCGACGGTAAAGCCAACCAAGCTTATCGCCGATATCCTTTTAGACTGCACCTCAATCGGGGACTGGGTGCTGGATCCGTTTTTGGGGAGTGGCACCACCTGTCTAGCCGCAGAGCAAGTCAGTAGGCGCTGTCTTGGAATTGAGTTGGAGCCCAAATTTGTCGATGTGGCCCTTAAGCGTCTTAAAAATCGGTGCAACTTGGACGCCGTTCACGTTCAATCTGGCAAAAATTATGACGAGATCAAAGATGATCACCTCTTGAGCAACGCAGGTGGGTCATGAGTTATAAAAACCCACCCAAGGACACCCAATTCAAAAAAGGCCAGTCCGGCAATCCGAAAGGTCGGCCACCAAAGCATAAGAAACACACCCCAACTCTCGCAGACGACTTACGCCGCGAGCTTGAGGAGCAAGTGACGATCAATAAAAATGGTGAAGTCGTTTGCGTCACCAAACAGCGCGCGCTGCTCACTGCTGTTGCCACTGCAGCCATCAACGGGCGCATCGGGCAACAGCGCTTGATCCTTCAACTGTGCAGCATGCTTGTCGGGACATCTGAAGATCACACAAGCACAGCAAAGGAACTTGAGCAGTTCGATGAGACACTTCTGTTGGAGTTAAACAAGCTTGGCCTCAGTTTTGATGGGGGCCGCAATGACACGTAAACTCAATCAAGCCAAACTAAATTCACTCCTTCGCCAATCACCAAGTTTATTCTTCGCCCAGCTGTTTCCCAAGATCGATAATACAGAGGGCTTTGAGTGTCCGTGGCATCTGCACGCCATAAGCCAACATTTGCTTGAGATGTATAACGGACAGTGTCGGCGTTTGATCATCAACGCCCCACCCCGATCGTTAAAGAC
>Ga0115568_10000997_pt1 | contig 20745 bp, 19 predicted proteins | sample COGITO_mtgs_1204_FD_87296 | JGI IMG/M metagenome (GOLD analysis project Ga0115568, IMG submission 87296) | Pelagic marine microbial communities from North Sea - COGITO_mtgs_120426 | ecosystem: Environmental > Aquatic > Marine > Epipelagic | place: Germany:Helgoland, sampling site Kabeltonne...
ACTCAGCTCATTAACTTCTTCGCCTTGAGCGAAGGCAGGCACTTGGTGGATCTGCCCGGTTACGGTTTTGCCAAAGTACCACTCAAAGTTAAAAACAAGTGGCAGCGCGAGCTGGAACAATATCTACGTCAGCGCGAGGCGCTGGTTGGCTTGATCCTGCTCAGCGATATTAGACATCCGCTTAAAGAGTTCGATCGCATGATGATCGATTGGGCCGTGCAATCCGATCTACCTTTACATATCTTACTAACCAAATCGGACAAATTGAAAAGAGGTGCAGCACAAAATACACTGCTGGCCGTGCAGAAAGAGGTTGCTGCGTTGGACAATGTGACGCTGCAGTTATTCTCTTCACTAAAAAATGTCGGCGTTGAAGAGGCAAGAACAAAACTTGACGACTGGCTAACTTCGCCAGATATGATCGATGAGGCAGGGGATGAGGCAGGGGACACTAACAACTTAACAACTTAAAGTAATATTAAGTGGTTAACTATCTCCAGGCGCAGATTTAAGTTGTTAAGTTGTTAGTGTCCCCTTCTAGATACAAGTTAGTGCGCCTCGTCCCAGTTATCTCCAACACCAACATCGACAATCAGAGGCACATCCAATGCCGCCGCCGATGTCATTCGAAACTTTACGCCCTGGGTGAGCTGGTCGAGATCTTTCTCGCTCACCTCGAATACCAATTCATCGTGCACCTGCAATAACATGCGCGCATCAATATCGCCCATTGCTAGCCAATGATCGATATCAATCATCGCTCTTTTGATAATATCGGCGGCTGTGCCTTGCATAGGCGCATTGATCGCCGTGCGTTGCGCGGCCTTTCTTAACATACCATTGCCGGCGTGAATGTCCGGTAGGTAGAGGCGTCGACCGAATAGGGTTTCGACATATCCCTTTTCGTCGGCCAAGGCCTGAGTCTCGTCCATGTACTTTCTAACGCCGGGGTATTTTTCAAAATAGCGCTCGACATACTGCGCTGCTTCCCCACGGCTAATGTTTAACTGATTGGCAAGACCGAAAGCGGACATGCCGTAAATCAAACCGAAGTTAATTGCCTTCGCGCTTCGCCTTTGCTCAATGCTGACCTCATCCAGAGCTACGCCGAAAACGTCGGCTGCTGTTGCCTTGTGAACATCTTGGCTGTTGGAAAACGCACTGAGTAATCCCTCGTCTTGGGAAAGATGCGCCATGATTCTAAGTTCCACCTGAGAATAGTCCGCTGCCAGCATTTTATTGCCTGGGTCGCAGACGAATGCCTGTCGAACGCGTCGCCCCTCGGCGGTGCGGATAGGAATGTTCTGTAAGTTAGGATCGGTAGATGACAGACGACCAGTGGCTGCGACTGCCTGCTGAAAGGACGAGTGAATTCGCCCAGTGCCTTTATTAATTTCGAGCGGTAGTTTATCCGTATAGGTCGACTTCAGTTTGCTCAGTGATCGATGCTCTAGAATAAGCTTCGGCATTTCGTAATCTTGCGCTAACTCTTGCAATACAGGCTCGGCTGTTGACGGTTGACCGGTCTTCGTTTTCTTTAAAATAGGCAGCTCTAGCTTCTCATAGAATATTGTTTGCAGTTGTTTCGGCGAACTCAAATTGAATTCTTCTCCTGCTATCTCGAAAACTTGAAGCTGCAGCTTTTCTAGTTGCTTGCCTAGCTGCATACTCTGTTTTGCAAGTGCAACCGCATCAACGCGAATGCCGTTGCGTTCTACTTTATTCAGCACTTCGATAAGTGGTAATTCATAGTATTGATACAGCCCTAGCAAGTTGCCGTTGCTACTCAGGGTTTGCTGTAAGATCGCAGACAGGCGCACGATGTGATCTGCTTTTTGTGCTGCATAAGGCGCATAGTCCGAAAGCGCTACTTGCTCTTTGGTCAACTTGCCCTGACCCTTGCCTAGCAGACTGTCGATTTCTATGGGCGCCACCTCTAGATAGTTCTTAGCAATCTGTGGCAGTTGATGCTTTGTCGCGACAGAATTAGCGACATACGACGCGAGATGCACATCGTTTTTGATCGGCTGTAAGTTAATCTCGTAATTTTTCAGCACATGATCAACCTGCTTCAGGTCGAAACCGATTTTTTTGATCGATGGATTCACCAGTACTGGCTTTAACTGAGCGAGGCAATCCGCACTATCGAGCTGCACTGGCACATCATCGTAGTCATGTAAAAACGGGATGTAAAAGGCCTTGCCCATGTCGACACAGATTGCGATACCGAGTATTTTTTGATCAAGAAAATGATCACCGATCGTTTCTAATGAGATGCCAAAAACTGATGACGCTGAAACCTTATCAATCACGGATGCGAATTCCTTGGCATCTAAAACTAACTTATAATTTATGTCTTCCTCTGCAATCGACACATCGACTTTTTCGATTACTGATTCTGCACTTGCTGCCTTCTTACTATTCGGTGAGCCAGCTACGCCTTGTTCCTCTAATTCCTTTATCCAGGACTTAAACTCCATTTCTGTGAAAAGCTCGTGTAACTTCTGTTTGTCCTCTTCAGCCGCTACTAGCTCGGGTATCTTTACATCTAGAGCTACATCCATTTTTATGGTTGCGAGCTCGTAAGAAAGCCTAAGCAGGTCGATATTTTCGCGCAGTTTCTCTCCAACTTTTCCGCCTACAGCTTCGGCATTCTCAATAACGCCTTCCATTGAGCCGTATTCCTGCAACCACTTAACGGCTGTCTTCGGGCCGACACTCGGCACACCTGGAATATTGTCTGACTTGTCACCCATGAGCGCGAGATAGTCGATTATTCTGTCCGGCGCCACACCGAACTTCGAAACAACGGATTCACTATCGAGGATCTCGTTTGTCATGGTGTTGATGAGCGTAACGTTGTCGTTCACGAGTTGAGCAAGATCTTTATCGCCCGTGGAGATAAGAGTTGAAATGCCAGCTTCGGTTGCTTGCTCAGAAAGCGTACCAATTACATCGTCCGCTTCTACATCGCTGATAATTAAAAGTGGTAAGCCCATCGCTTCAATAATCTGATGTATCGGTTGTATCTGTGAACGAAGCTCGTCCGGCATTGGTGGCCGGTTTGCTTTGTATTCAGTATAAATTTTACTGCGAAAAGTTTTGCCTTTGGCATCAAAAACAATCGCGATATTGCTTTCCTCATAGTTCTTTATAAGGCTACGAATCATGTTGATAACACCCTTCACTGCCCCCGTCGGCTGGCCTTTGCTACTTACCAGAGGCGGCAGTGCATGGAATGCACGAAACAGATACGAGGATCCATCTACAAGAATGAGCTGTTTTGATTCGGCCAACTTACTTTCCTTTTCCAAGTTCGTACAAATTTGGTTTTATGCTGCGCCTATTCGTAAAGGCACTGGTAAAAATCATCTGCTAGGTTTGCGACAAATTCGCTATAGGCATTTGCACTCAAGTTTATGTTGCTGCCTAACAGGTCTACGGTAATTAGTTTCAATTCGTGGCCGTTTAAAACTGTGTTAACCAAGTCCGAGTTCGAATCGAACTCCAATAACAAACAAGACGGTCGCTGCTCGTTCACTTGGCTTCGAAGCGTAATCATTTCGCTAATGCTTGGCTGGACTTCCGGGTCCGCCAAGATGACCATGCCATGTTGCAGGCCAAACTGCCGTTCAAAATACTGGTAGGCATTGTGGTAAACCGCGTAGTTCTTCGTCGATGGCGTCTGAAATTTTTGTGCAATTTGCTGGTTTGTGCTTTCGATTTTACGGCCAAATTTTTCCAGGTTCTGGCGATAGGATGCTGCGTTGGCTGGATCCATTTCAGCGGTGTGTTCAGCAATCGCTTTGGCAATGCGTAGTGCGTTTGAACTATCTAGCCACAGATGGGCATCAAGCTGCCCATCTCCAACGGTATGCAGTTGCAGCCCCGGCGTGTCAATAACGGTTATTGTCTTCGCTTGAAACTCACTCTGTACAAAAAAGTCGCTAAAGTGGGTTTCAAAGCTAGGGCCTATCCATATTGCCATGTCGGCCCGAGCTAGTTTGATGCGATCAGAGGGTGACACAGTGAAGTGGTGTGGTGATTGCTGCGGATCCACAATAGAGGAAACCCTGCCATATTCCTGCACAATGGCCTCGGCAATCATTTGAAGCGGCTTTATAGTAGTAACGATGCTCACATCACCGTGGCTTGGCGAACAAAGAAGGGTAGTTAACAGTACAATCAAATAGAATTTAGGCATTAGGAATTTATCAAGCAGTACGGGCTCAAAAGCCTCTGGCGACAAAGGAAAGTTTTGACATCAATGCTATGATAACTCATTGTCCCGCCTGCTCCTACGCGAGTAAGAATGTAAAGGCGAGAAACCTAAAAGTAAGAAAGTCATAAAATCTAATGTTTAGATTGCAAAGGCTGTAGCGAGTAATTCGAATGGATATTTCCGATACTAGTAGTAATCCAGCCTCTCATTCTTCCACCGGCACTAATGCCCCTGGTGTCCTGCTTGCGGCAAAATCGATTAACAAGGATTTTGCTGAGAAAAAGATCCTCGAAAACATAAGCCTCACTATAGAGGAAGGACAGATAGTCACCCTGATCGGCCCAAACGGGGCCGGCAAGACCACCCTAGTCCGTATTGCCCTCGGACTACTCCAGCCTGACTCCGGCTCCATCTATCACCGGCCCGCCTTGCGAATCGGCTATATGCCGCAGCGAGTCCATGTAGAGCCCACGCTGCCACTAACCGTTAACCGATTTCTTCAGCTTGCAAATAGACAAGATACAGCCTTACTGTCCAGCACTTTGGAAGACTTAAAGATAAGCCATCTCGAAGGCCGGCAACTAACGGACATATCCGGCGGAGAACTACAACGGGTGCTCCTCGCGCGCGCTCTCCTGCGCAAACCTGAGTTGCTTATTCTCGATGAGCCTGCACAGGGCGTTGATCTGGCTGGGCAGGCAGAACTCTATCAACTCATTAGCGAGATTAGCGATAGACATCGCTGTGGTGTGTTAATGATTTCTCATGACCTCCACTTGGTCATGTCTTCGACCGACGAGGTCATCTGTCTCAATCATCATATTTGCTGCCACGGTAAGCCCGAACACGTTACCAATGACCCAGCCTATCTAAACTTATTCGGCGCCAATGCCTCTCAAAACCTTGCCGTCTATACCCACCATCATGATCACGAACACGGGATCGGCGGCAGCGTGAAGGAACACGATCATGATTGATTCTATGATGCTGCTCTTTACTACGAATTTTGTGCTTTATGCCCTAGTTGCCGGCATTTCTCTTGCGCTAGTGGCAGGACCGTTAGGCTCATTTATTGTATGGCGCCGCATGTCTTATTTTGGCGACACACTCGCACACTCTGCCTTGCTTGGAATAGCGTTGGGCTTGCTCACCGATAGCAATCCGCAGCTAAGTATAATATTAAGCTGCCTTGTCTTCGCTTTCTTGCTCACCTTGTTAGACCGAAGACCCTCCATTTCTACAGATACTCTATTAGGTATTTTAGCTCACAGCAGCCTCGCACTTGGCATCGTGGTACTAGCACTAGCCGATTCGGTTCGAGTCGATCTCGAAGCCTATTTGTTTGGTGCATTGCTCACCATTGGCAACGCTGATTTGATCTGGGTTTTAGTAGTTGTGTCTCTTGTTGCCATCGTTCTTTCAGTGTTTTGGAATGACTTCGTATCAATTACAGTTCACGCAGAAATAGCTGAAATTGAAGGCGCAAACGTAAATCGACTAAATCTAATTATGGTATTGTTGATCGCATTAACTATCGCAGTATCGATGAAAATAGTAGGAGTGTTGTTAATAACTTCGCTATTGATTATTCCCCCTGCGGCGGCGCGCTCGATGGCGTCTACGCCAGAGCAAATGGCAGTAAGGGCGAGTATTATAGGGTGTATCTCTGTAGTACTAGGCTTGATTTCGGCATTCTACTTCGATGTGCCGGTAGGGCCATCTATCGTTGTAGTGGCTACATTGATTTTTCTTGTATTTTATTTTTATCCAAACGTTCTAAAGACTAGAAACTAAGTGTTTTACTTAACTAGTTCACGAAAAGCCTTTATCAAGTCTTGGTCACGATGCGGTGCTCGCATCACTGCGTAGTAGTCGCCCTGCGGATTTATTACGGCGATGTGGGCACTATGTTCAATTAAATAGTTACCCTGGGCGACATCAACTTCAGACGGTGGGCCACCATGTTCATGCGATACTGTAGCTGCCGCAGATTCAACGGCGTCCCCGTAGCCAACATACAACTGTGCCGCCAACTGTGCAATCTGCCCAGGGTCTCCACTCAGCCCAATAAACTCTTCGTTGTAGTTTGCCAAATAGGCAGCCATCGACTCAGGATTGTCTTGCCCGGGATCTACTGTTACGAGTAACACGCGCGGTTTTACATCTTGGTTAAAATCTAAGCCTGCATAAAACTGACCCAGTTCGGCCATCGTGAGAGGACAAATATCCGGACAGTGCGTGAAGCCGAAGAAAACAAGATTCCAGCTCCCCTGTAAATCGACTTTGGTGAAGAGTTCACCCTGCTGGTCGATCAGGCGAAATTCACTCAGGGTTCGAGCTTCGGGATAGATGGTGACGCCTATTTCACGTAGCGCCGCTTCACGGGTTCTTTCACCACGCAGCTGAAAGAGGGCGATCAGAGCTATAACGACAAGAACATCGAAGGCTAGAAAGGCAATAAATACTGTCTTTCTCTTAGTAGTCAGTTGCATGCGAGAAATTCTGGATTAAATCAGGTAGTGATCAACAACCAAGGCGATGAAAAGCAGGGCCAGGTAGACGATCGAGTAACGAAAAGTATCCATTGCGGTGCTTGGTGTTGGCTTAAACATGAGCAAACCGGACCAGCCAATGAAACCAGCACCCAGTGCAAGCGCCGAGACGAGATAGAGCAAACCGCTCATTCCGGAGAAGAATGGGAAGACACTGACGACTACCAACATTAAAGTATAGACGATGATATGAATCTTAGTTACGTGCTCACCATGAGTAACTGGCAACATAGGCACGCCCGATTTGGCATATTCATCTTTACGGTGAATAGCCAGAGCCCAGAAGTGAGGTGGGGTCCAAGCAAATATGATTAGCACTAGAATTAACGCTCCACCATCGATAGTGCCAGTTACGGCAGACCAGCCCAGTAGTGGTGGCATAGCGCCGGAGAGACCGCCAATAACGATGTTCTGTGGCGTCGCATGCTTTAAATAGCCCGTGTAGATAAATGCATAACCAACAAAGGATGCCAACGTAAGCCAGGCACTCAGTGGGTTAACCCATAATAGCAGAATTGCCATTCCTGCAACACCGATGACAATCGCGAATAGCGCGGCCTGCTTCGGCTCCACGCGACCCTGCGCAACTGGTCGATTGTGGGTACGCTTCATGATTATGTCGATTTTTCGGTCGATCAGGTGATTAACGACCGCGCCCGAACCGGCAACTAGGGCAATCCCTAAGTTGCCCAGAATAAGGACATCTAGAGGAACCATGCCCGGAACGGCGAGGAACATGCCGACCAGAGAAGTCAGGATCATTAACATGACAACTCGGGGCTTGCACATCTCGTAGAAATCACGCCAGCTGCTACTACCAATGTTTGAAGCTATTTCGTTCACGGGTCAACTTTTACGCTAAATAGAATGGGTTTCTTGAGCGGACTATAACAGATATTGAGCCGCGCCTTTGTGTCGTGCTTTCGAAGCGCGGGCATTCAATCATGTTTGGCTTTGAATCTCAAGATCATTGCCTCGAACTAGCAGGTTGTTTTAAGCGTTTTTCTAGCAAAATTTGTACAAATCCCTTTCGCAAGTTTGACACTGACAGGAAGGTGTCAAAAATGCTTGATTTCGTGCATGTTTTAGGGGTTTTAGGCCGCAGATCACTTGCAGTGAATACCAATATTCTATAGCATTCCGGTGCGCGTGAGGAGAGCGAAAAATCTTTGAATTCTTGGGTTACTTCAAGGCTTCCAGAGAGTTGAAACTTCCCCAACCAGATAATAATAATTTACAAGGATGGCGGCGAGTCAAAACTTCGAATTGGGATCCGCAATGGGGGCAATCATTGTTAAGACCTGCCGACAAAGTGATGGCATTGAGCTTCAACTCTTGTTTCTCTGGAACGCGATGTACACAACAACTAATTTCCCCTAGTGCTTGGCGATACGTTGTCTCCACGACACCTGGGATACGTTCGTAATTTTTTAGAAGGAAGGCGGGTTTATGGCTTTAGCGGTCGTTATTTTCTTGTTGGTAATTGGATCAGTCATTTTCCATTTTGCCAGCCCTTGGTGGTTCACAGATATTGCAGCCGATTGGGGATCAATCGATTTCACTATCAACGTCACTTTTTGGGTTACCGGAATAGTATTTATCTTATTAAATCTATTCCTAGCCTACTGCGTGTACAAGTTTCGGCAAAAACCCGGCCATAAGGCGGTTTACGAACCTGAGAACCATAAATTGGAAGTGTGGCTTTCGGTAATCACCACTGTCGGTGTTGTCGCGATGCTCGCACCGGGCTTATTTGTGTGGGCTAGCATAGTTACTCCACCGGACGATGCTACCGAATTCGAAGCCATGGGCCAGCAATGGCAGTGGGCGTTCCGCTATCCTGGTGCAGACGGCATCTTGGGTACAGCGGACACCCAGATGGTTACCGAGACCAACCCTTTCGGCGTCAATATTGCAGACCCGAACGGTCAGGACGACGTAATCGTTTCTGCTCCTGAGATGCACCTACCTTTGGACAAGCCAGTTAAAGCCTTGCTTCGCTCCAATGACACCCTACATAACTACACGGTTCCTCAGTTCCGCGTGAAGATGGATCTGGTTCCTGGCCTTATTTCATATATATGGTTCGAACCAAACAAGGCGGGCCGTTATGACATCATGTGTGAAGAGCTTTGTGGCATCGGTCACTTCGCCATGCGCGGCTCAGTAGTTGTAGAAACTCAAGCAGAATACGATGTTTGGCTTGCTGCGCAGCCTACATTCGCGGAAACCCAAACGGTTGCCGCTGCTAACCCAGCCGCTGGCCAAGCACAGTATGCCGTTTGTGCCGCTTGCCACGGAGCACAGGGCGAGGGTAACCAAGCACTGAATAGCCCGAAACTAGCTGGACAATCGCCTTGGTACATCGAACGACAGCTGAAGTATTTCAAAGAAGGCGCGCGCGGTGGTGAAGGCGATACCAATGGCCAGGCAATGACTGCGATGGCGAATATGCTCGTAGACGATACTGCCATTCGCAATATGGCTGCCTATATCGCCACAATGCCTGACACAGCTGCCACCCCAACCGTGACTGGTGATGTCGCCAATGGCTACGAGATATATGATCGCAATTGTGCGGCTTGTCACTTAGATAACGGTGACGGTACTTGGTACACAGATGCGCCGAAACTTGCGGGCATGAGCGATTGGTATTTCGTTACGCAAATCAGCAATTTCCGAGCCGGCATCCGTGGCTTGCACCCGAGCGATGTCTATGGCGAGCAGATGGTTGGTATGGCTACTGCCATGTCAGGGCTCGAAGAAATTGAAGACGTAGCGGCTTATATCAATACATTGAGATAACTCGCTACAAAAAAATATTAGATAAGATTGTTAACGAATTTTAGCCATAGCTGGCTGATACAAAGATTATAGAGTTAGGAGGATTTAATGGCTTACGTACCATTAGCTGATCAAGATTCCGAAATGGAAATGCACCACCCCCATAGTTGGGTTACAAAATATGTTTGGAGCCAAGATCACAAGGTGATTGCCATTCAATACGGTGGCCTAGCCATCGCGGTTGGTGTAGTCGCATTGATTCTATCGCTCCTAATGCGCATGCAATTGGGTTTCCCAGAAACATTTGATCTGATCGACCCAAGCTCTTACTACCAGTCGGTAACTATGCACGGCATGATCATGGTTGTGTATATGCTGACAGCCTTGTTGCTAGGTGGATTTGGAAACTACCTAATACCACTCATGTGCGGCGCGAGAGACATGGTGTTTCCGTTCCTCAACATGTTGAGTGTGTGGGTATACGCACTGTCGGTGATTATTCTTTTGTCGAGCTTCTTTGTCGGTGGCGGGCCAACAGGGTCGGGGTGGACGTTGTATCCTCCTCAAACTGCTTTGGCCGGAACACCTGGCCATGATATGGGCATCGTGCTGATGCTGCTCTCGCTAGCTGTATTCGTTGTTGCCTTCACAATGGGCGGCCTGAACTACGTGACTACAGTTTTACAGTATCGTTGTCGCGGGTTAACTATGATGCGTCTTCCTCTTACAGTATGGGGAATATTCATCGCGACAATTCTTGGTCTATTTGCATTCCCAGCGCTGCTTGTTTCAGCAATCATGATGCTTTTCGATCTCCTCCTAGGCACTAGCTTCTTCATGCCAGCAGTTATCGAGGCAGGCACGCCGCTTGACCACAATGGTGGTAGTCCGATCTTATTCCAGCACTTGTTCTGGTTCTTCGGCCATCCCGAAGTCTATATCGTGGCGCTCCCAGCGTTTGGCCTTGTGTCTGACGTACTCTCTACTCATGCACGAAAGAATATCTTCGGTTACCGCATGATGGTTTGGGCGATCATCGCCATTGGCGGATTAAGCTTCGTCGTATGGGCGCACCACATGTACGTAAGTGGCATGCACCCCTACTTCGGATTCTTCTTCGCCACAACCACATTGATCATCGCAGTTCCCACGGCACTCAAGGTATACAACTGGGTGCTAACACTTTGGGAAGGCGATATCCGCCTAAATGCACCAATGTATTTCGCCATTGGATTTATCTTTACATTCATCCACGGTGGATTGACTGGATTGTTCTTAGGCAACGTGGTTATCGACTTGCCTCTTTCGGATACCTATTTTGTGGTAGCCCACTTCCACATGGTGATGGGTGTATCACCTGTGCTAGTTATCTTTGCTGCTCTATATCACTGGTTTCCAAAAGTTTCAGGTCGCATGTTCCATGAAGGTATGGCGAAAGCCCACTTCTGGATTACTTTCCTAGGTACCTACGCAATCTACTTGCCGATGCACTACCTTGGCTTCTTGGGTGTTCCGCGTCGCTACTACGCCATGGGGGCCACAGACTTTATCCCAGAGTCTGCGCAAGACTTGAATGCAGCGATCACAATCGCAGCACTAATAGTCGGCGCAGCGCAGATCCTATTCTTCGTCAACATATTCTGGAGCTTGCGTAACGGTAAGAAAGCAGGTCCAAACCCTTGGGGTTCGGCATCGCTAGAATGGCAGACGCCTGATACACCACCTAAGCACGGTAACTGGGGCGATGAGTTGCCAACTGTTTATCGCTGGGCTTACGACTATAGCGTACCTGGTGCACACGAAGATTTCATTCCACAGAATGTGCCTGAAAGTGAAGAGCCAACTGCGGATGAGCAACACTTCGATCCGGATCATGACGCATCTAAGGCAGGCGCATGAGCCTATTTAAAACACTTACCGATAAGCCCTGGGAACGAAAGGGAATAATCGGCGGACTAAATCCGGAGGGCACTTTCGAGTCGCCCCCGGAACGTGTCGCACTTGGGTTCTTCCTAACGATTGCCTCAGTGATTTTTTCGATGTTTGGTGTCAGCTATGTCATTCGAATGTCATTGCCCGATTGGGAGCCACTGGCCGAACCTTCTCAGCTTTGGCTAAACACTGGATTGCTTGCCATCAGTAGTATTTTGTTTCAATGGGCAAGAAATATAGCCAATGCAGGCAAACAGAAAAACTTAATGACTGCCTTTATCGGTGGAGGCGTGTTTGCCGTGCTATTTATAGCAGGGCAGATGGTTATCTGGGAAAATCTGCAGGCTACGGGTTTTTACGTAGCCTCCAACCCCGCCAACTCATTCTTCTATCTACTAACAGGTTTGCATATCGCTCACTTACTAGGTGGGCTTTGGGTGTGGAGTAAGAGTTCAATACGATTACTATCCGGAAGCAAGCCTGAAGACGTGCGCCTCAGCATCGAGCTGTGTACTTTATATTGGCACTTTTTGCTGATTGTCTGGTTAGTTATTTTTGCAATTCTTTCCAATACCTAATAACTGAATAATTAGGGCTTGGGGAAAATAGAGTTTAATTAGAACATTAATAGGAAATAAGAATGAGCGAAGCAGCTATAAGCGAGTCAAACTCGACTCTAGTCGACGATTGGAGCGCCGACAAACAGGCCTACCATGTGCCTTGGGGTAAGGCCATGATGTGGATCTTCCTGGTAAGTGACACCTTTATTTTCACTTGCTTCCTAACGAGCTATCTCCACGTTCGGTTGACCACCACCGAACCATGGCCACTGCAGAGTGAAATTTTTGCGCTTTCTTTCGGCGGTGATCCAATTCCGCTAATTTTGATCGCGATCATGACCTTCATATTGATTACTAGCTCTGGAACCATGGCGCTGGCGGTCAACTTTGGTTATCGCAAAGATAAAGTTAAAACTTTCTGGTTTATGGTTGCGACTGCCGCCTTCGGTGCTTCTTTTGTAGGCATGCAGGCATTTGAGTGGAGCAAACTGATTCTAGAAGAAGGTGTGAGGCCTTGGGGCAACCCTTTTGGCGCACCGCAGTTTGGTTCTATATTTTTTATGATTACCGGCTTTCACGGTTTGCACGTAACCGCCGGTGTCATTTACTTGTTAACAGTTGCCTTCAAGGTAAAGAAGGGACACTACGACAAGAAAGGTTATGAGATTGTAGAGATTGCCGGTCTGTATTGGCACTTTGTGGATCTTGTTTGGGTATTCATTTTCGCATTTTTCTACTTATTGTAAGAGGGGACAGAAATGTCAGCTGAAGCGGGTCAACAACATCCCCTAGGGATTTATTACAAAATTTGGATTCTTCTGTTCGTATTGAGTTCGTTCTCGTACGCGGTTGATTTTTTTGAAGTGCAGGGCGGCATGCGCTGGGCTCTGGTGCTCCTTTTCATGGTTTTGAAGGCGGGCTTTATCGTTGCGATCTTCATGCACGTGGTTTGGGAAAGAATGGCGTTAGTTTTAACTATTCTTGGCCCACCGGTTGTACTGTTGCTTCTTATCGGGCTTATGTCGGTGGAAGGCTTCTATATTTCCGGGACACGAGTTCAGTATATGGGTCAGGATCCGAATCAAGTGGCTCTCACTCCCTCTGATCTTCACGGTGGTGGACATGGTGAAGAAGAAGAGCACGCAGAAGAGGAAGCACACTAGCTAGCTTCTCTGCATAAAAAAGGCCGCTTTGAGCGGCCTTTTTTATGCCTGTAGAAAAGGCAAAACACTGCTCGCTAAAAAGCGAGCTAGAATTGCCCCCGCAGGTGGGCCATAACAGAGGCAGTGTTCGGACGAACTCCTCGCCATAGTGCGAACGCTTCAGCTGCCTGTTCAACCAACATCCCTAGGCCGTCGATACTTAAGCTTGCGCCTTCCTGTTTCGCCCACTGCACAAAAGGTGTGTCCGTTGCCGAATACATCAGATCATAACAACAGCAACCAGATGCAATAAGTTTCGCATCTAGCTTAGGCATTTCTCCGAGTAAGCTAGAAGATGTTCCATTAATTATCAGGTCATAACTGCGACCATTGCTCGCACCTTCTTGCAACATTGAATACGACATGGCCTCGACAGAAGCCATAGATTGCATCTCCTGGGCCAAGAGCTCGGCTTTAGATACATCTCTATTAACAATTGTTATCGCGGCGGCTTGTTCATAAACGAGCGCTGCCATGATTCCGCGAACAGCACCGCCGGCGCCTAGGATAAGCACTCTTTGGCCACAAATCGCGACCTTATTATTAAGCTTAAGATCGCTCACGAGCCCAACGCCATCTGTATTGTCGCCACAGATGTGTCCGTTATCGTCTAGAAATAAGGTATTTACGGCTTGTGCTAACTCTGCCCTAGGGGAACAGCTCGCTGCTAGTGCAAAGGCATTTCCCTTGAAAGGAACCGTCACGTTCAATCCTCCGCCACCGTCAGCGAAGAAATTTCTCACGAAACCTTCGAATTCATTTTCTTTTAGAGGAATAGCCACGTAGCTCATCGTCTGATCTGTTTGCTGCGCAAAAAGGGAATGGATCAGGGGTGATTTGCTATGGCTTACAGGATTGCCGAGTACTGCATAGTTGGACACGAGTAATGTTTCTCTTCTTGCTTCATTTTTTCTTAGGTTGCTATTTTTATCAAGCTTCGGCTTAGAAGACTACACCCATTCCCTTGGTTTCAGGAACTCAGCGGTAAGTTTTTCTTCCTCACTGCCTTTTTCGGGTTGCCAGTCATAGATCCAGCGTACTACCGGCGGCAGTGACATCAGAATTGACTCGATTCGTCCAACACCTGACTGAAGGCCGAATAGTGTGCCACGATCATACACAAGATTAAATTCGGCATAGCGGCCACGCCTATATTCTTGAAACTGCTTATGGTGGTCCGTATAGGCAACGTCTTTGCGCTTATTTACGATTGGTAAATAGGCTTTGAGGTAGCTGTTCGCCATGGATTTAACAAATTCGAAGCTTTGGTCGAAACCGAGCTCATTGAAGTCATCGTAAAATAGACCACCAATTCCTCGCGGCTCTTGCCTATGTTTGATCTCAAAATAGTCATCGCACTGCTTCTTAAACAGAGGATAGTACTTATCACCAAAATTCTCGCAGGCGTCTTTTGCTTGCTGATGCCAGTGGATGCAGTCTTCTTCGAAGCCATAGTAAGGCGTTAGATCGTAACCTCCACCAAACCACCACGCAGGCTCTTCGTTCTCTTTTTCCGCCACAAACATTCTAAAATTCGCGTGAGATGTGGGTACAAACGGGTTCTTTGGATGAATTACCAATGAGACGCCCATCGCCTGCCAGGCCCTGCCGGCAAGCTCTGGTCTGGTTGCAGTAGCAGATGCCGGCATTGCATCACCGAATACATGAGAAAAGTTTACGCCGCCTTTCTCAAATACGTCGCCGTTACTAATGACGCGACTAATCCCCGAACCGCCCTTTTCTCGGTCCCATTGATCCGTTTGAAAGTTTGCGCTTGGGTCTAGTACCGCCAACCCCTCACAAATACTAGACTGCAGTTCTAATAAAAAATCTTTGACGATGTTCGGCTCAAATGTGCTCACTGTTTTTCCTCGCAAATCCTTGTAAGCCTTGTCGGAGCCGGGTCGTCTAGCCCGAGCTCAGCGTAGTACTTTTCCAGAGAATAAATCCCTCATCTCAGACGGCTTAGCTGCCTGTCCGAGTTCGCCATCTACTATGCAGGCTAGTTTATCGGCAAATTTGTCTTCAAGTATTGTTCTAGATCTAATTCCTTCTTCCCCGGCCTGATTCGCCGATGTCGAGACTAGAGGGCCCGCGAAAGTAGAGCACAATTCCTGCACTACTGGATGGCTGCTTACCCGGATCGCCACAGATTGGTGACTTCCTTTAATCCAATGTGGAATCAGTTGATCAGGATCTGGAACTAGCCAAGTAATGTGGCCAGGCCATGCAGCTTCCAGCGTGTCCCTATGCTCTGCACTTAGACCGCTAAGTAGCTGCTCGAACTGACCAATATGCCCGCCGATCAATATTAAGCCTTTGTTTTCCGGACGATTTTTGAGACGAAGGACTTTATTTACCGCTGATTCGTTGTAAGGGTCACAGCCTAGACCCCAAACAGCTTCGGTTGGATAGGCGATAATGTTGCCTTGCTTTACCGCCTGGCAAGCTAGTTGGATGTTTAGCTTGTTCACGAACAGATCTCACTCACTAAATAGGCAACAATGTTACCCGGTCTTAGTAGTTAACTAAGGGATTCCTGTAATGCCTTGTCCTGTGCCTGCACTTTATCGCTGTTGGCTGCGCGCTCGGCTTTTACTCTGTCAGCCAAGTCAACATCGGCGAGCGATAGTATCTGCGCGGCTAAATAAGCTGCATTCTTCGCACCCGTTTTGCCGATCGCAACAGTGGCTACCGGAATTCCCGCTGGCATTTGAACGGTTGAGAGCAGTGCATCCAATCCGCTGAGTGGGCCGGAGTCTATGGGTACGCCAATAACTGGAACTGTAGTGTGTGCAGCAGTTGCACCCGCTAAATGCGCAGCAAGCCCGGCGCCAGAGATAAACACCTGACACCCCCGTTCTTGTGCGTCACTTATGTAGGCCTGAGTGATACTGGGTGTTCGGTGTGCTGAGGTGATTTTGATTTCATAATTGATCTGCAGCTTCTTTAAAATATCGGCTGCGGATTGCATGATAGATAGGTCACTTTCTGACCCCATTAGAATAGCGACAAACGCTGTACTCATAGTAATTGAACTCTAGAAATTGGTGAATGGAGAAACTACCGCAGACCGATAATCTATGCAAGAAAACTAGACAGACTCCTAATCCTCCCTAAAGTAACGACCGCCTTGTTGGCGAATTAAGCCTGCCGCTTCAAGCTGAATAAGTTCCGCATTTAGGTCCTGTATGCTGAGCTCGCATTCACTTTGTATTGCCTGAAATACACAGCCCTGGTGATCTATCGCTTTCAATGCCCTTAAATTGTGCAATGGATTGCTCTTTATCTCGAGCTTTGCCGCGCGGTAATCGTCGTTTCTGCTTAAGGTCGATTGATTGACTACGCCAAGCTCTTCTACAATATCTGTAGGCTTTTCGGCCAACTTAGCTCCCTGCTTTATCAGTTGGTGACAACCTCGACTCTGAGCGCTAGCAACAGGACCCGGCATGGCAAATACATCACGGTTCTGTTCCATTGCCAATCGAGCGGTTATCAGCGAGCCGCTCTTTAGGTTCGCCTCTACCACTAAGGTCCCACTTGCTAGTCCGCTAATAATTCTATTCCGTCTAGGAAAATTACTGGAATAGGGAGGTGTACCTATTGGAAATTCCGACACGATTGCTCCGTTGTCGACTATTCGTTGTTCTAGCTTTTTATGCCCAGAGGGATAGATTCGATCAATTCCGGTACCTACTACAGCGATAGTATTCTTACCGCAGTCCAGCGCTCCCTCGTGCGCCTTGCTATCGATACCAGCTGCCAACCCACTACAGATTTGAAGTCCCACCTTACTTAGTTCTTGTGCCATCCAATAGGCGTTTTTTTTCCCTGTAGTGGTTGCTCGGCGACTGCCGACAACCGCTAGGTGTCTTCCGTCTAGCGCGTCAAGTGAGCCTCTTACAAAAAGTATTGGTGGTGCACAATCTATCTCTCGCAACAAACAGGGATAGTGCTGTGATTCATAACAAACTAAATAATTTCCGTCGTTACCGGCCCACTCTAAGGCCTCTTTGGTGCTTTGTTGGCGGCAGTTATTGCTACAATTACCGCATAGCAATTCTATTTGCGTGTTGTCGAAACCTAAGTTTTCGTACTTTGACCGTGGCAGCTCCATTAGCGCTTTAGCCGACCCAAACTCCCCCAATAATTTCGAAATTACGGAGATGGCTATCTTCTTACTTTCAGTCAGGGTTAAGTAGTACAGACAGGTATCGGGGTCCATTATCTATCCATGAGTCGTTTTTGAGGAACGCAATGCAATGCGCAACGCCCAACTTTAGTTGGTTGCGCAGGCTTAACTAAGCTAAAGATAGTCTAGTAGATGAATAGCACGGTGGCGTAGTTTAGGGGCTAACTACTTCGTTAAATAATTCGGCAGGCTCGGTACTGGTGAGAATTACTGCATAGCTCAGTCGATCGAAAGTCTTATAGACCAACAAGGTCCCAACACCGTTACCTGGGATACTCAGCCTGTCTTGATCGAACAGAGTTCGCATTTTTTCACGGAAGGGCATTTTTGCCCGCTCAACCTCATCGCTGATGCGAGTTCCTTCTTTTTGTATTGACAAGATGTTACCTATTTTCAAGTTGTCTTCGTTGCCGAGATTAATAACAACCGTGTCCAGTTGTGAAGCAAGAGTCTCTCCGCCTAGGAAGGCTACAATCTGGCCAGACATATCTGCACTTGGCTCAGTGGGGAATATGGTAGAATTAAGGCTCGACTCTTCCCTTATTAGTAAGCGGTCACCAACTCGAATTTCCTTGATACCATTGTTGATTAATAGCTTCTTCATGTCGGGAGCTACATTTTCCATGATACTAGCCAAACCCAGATATTCAATTTCTACTCCGAGCCTTTCTTCTTCAGTAGTGCTCAAGAAGCCGAGCGCACGTTTCTTTGTTGGCCCCTGTGCATAAAAAGTCCGACCGAGGCGGTAAATTTCAAAGGAGGTTGTTCCTACAAGGAAAGACCCACGGGCAAATATTTCGTCGCCTGTGCCTATCGCGAGATTATCGCCTATGTTCGAGGTGATATAAGGTGCAGCCTGAAAGTCGACGGCATTAATGATCCTATTTTTTGTGAAACTATTCTCGATAGAATTCAGTGGAATTGCGGGAATGGCGCTCGGCAGGGCTTCTATTCGAATTTGCGGAGAAATGCTTGCTACCTCACGATCGCCTCGCTGCAAGAAAACACGTGGTTTTCCGCCCAATAGGCTGAGCTTCAAGGTATCGCCTGAGTAGATAAGATCAGGGTTATCTAAGTACTCGTCAGGCTGCCAGATATCAGTCCAACGTTCCGGATTTACTAGAAACTGTCCAGCAATTTCCCATAACGTGTCGCCTTCTAGCACAGTATAGCTCGTAGGATAATCATGCACGAGAATACTCGTTTGACCCTGCGCTGACATCAATGTGCTCGCGCTGACTGTGCCTATTACTAAAGCTAGTAGTAGTTGCCTGATTCGCAGATTTTTCATACTTAGTCTTCCGCGCTAAAAAGCGTTGAGTTCATAGGTTAGCAATACGCTATAATTATCACCAGAAGCAGTTCACATACTGTATCACTCAATTTCTGTAGGCTTACGCGCCATGTCAATTTTACAAATACTGGAATTTCCTGACCCCAGATTAAGAAAAATAGCCAAACCAGTTACTGTTTTCGATAAAGAGCTAGAAGACTTGATCGAAGATATGCTCGAAACGATGCACGAAGCTGAGGGTATCGGGCTCGCCGCAACTCAGGTAAACGTTCATAAACGTTTACTGGTAATAGATGTATCGGAAAATCGGGACGCTCCACAGGTTTTTATTAATCCAGAATTCGAAATTATTGAGAACGAACTAGCTGAATATAACGAAGGCTGTCTGTCAGTGCCTGGTTTTTACGAGACAGTATCTCGACCTAGAGCGGTTAAGATAACAGCTCAAGACGCTAAGGGCGAGAAGATAGAACAAGCTGCCGAAGGTATTCTAGCGACCTGTATCCAGCACGAGATAGATCATCTAGATGGCAAATTATTCGTGGACTATCTCAGCACATTAAAAAGGCATCGGATTCGCGCTAAGCTAGAGAAAGAACATAAGAAGCCTGTCTGAACAAATGAAAAATTTGCGAATCTGTTTTGCAGGAACACCTGCTTTTGCTGCTGCGCATCTGCTGGCATTGCTAAACGCAGGCCACCATGTTGTCGCGGTCTACACTCAGCCTGACCGCCCCGCTGGCCGCGGCAAAAAATTACAAGCGAGCCCAGTCAAGAAAATCGCTCTTGAAAATATGCTTCCCGTTTTTCAACCATCGAGCCTTAGACCCTTGCAAGAAACTGAATCATTAGCCTCGCTCAATTGTGACCTGATGATCGTAGTTGCCTATGGGCTAATACTTCCAAAAGCCATACTCGATGTGCCAAGACTTGGCTGCCTAAATGTACATGCATCATTGTTACCTCGTTGGCGCGGTGCTGCCCCAATTGAGCGTGCGCTGTTAGCCGGAGATAAAATGTCAGGTATAACTATTATGCAGATGGACGAAGGACTCGACACTGGCGCCATGTTAAACAAAGAGACCGTACAAATCAGCGCTACCGACAATCGACTCAATCTGGAAGAAAAACTACAAATAGCGGGCCAAGCCGTGCTTATAAGAACCCTTGGTGACTTAGAAAAATATCAATCCGAGGCAACCGTTCAGAACGATGACGACAGTAACTACGCTGCAAAGTTGGAAAAGTCTGAGGCGTTTATCGATTGGCGCCTAAGCGCGACGGAGATTGATCGTCAAATTCGCGCGGGTATAGGAAGAAACCCTGCCTATACGGTATTGAACGATCAGCGTCTGCGTATTCTTAAAGGAACTGTGTCCGGAGAGAGCTACAATGCCAAACCAGGGCAGATAGTGGAAAGTGAAAAAACACATTTCACTGTACGTTGCGGTTCTGGAGCACTCGATATACAGCGAATACAACTTCCGGGGAAGAGTCCGGCAACTGTAAAAGACATCAGCAATTCACGTCCGGAGCTGTTTTCTCGAGATGTTGTATTTGACCGTGGACAGCCAAAATAGAATGAGCAATAGCAGGGCCATAGTTGCAAAAATACTCTGCTCCCTGCTTAAGGACCGTGGTTCACTTAATACCCTGTTAGGCAATCACAAAGACCATGCAGAATTTGGTCTGATCCAAGAGAGCAGTTACGGTTGCTGCCGATGGTATTTCGCCTTGGAGTGCTTACTCGGACAACTACTCAACAAGCCACTGAAGAAGCAGGATTTAGACATTAAATGTTTGATGATTTGTGCACTCTATCAATTAAGAGAACTAGAGGTTGCTGAGTATGCCGTTATCAATGAGTCTGTTTCAGCGACCCAGATCTTCAAAAAACCATGGGCCAAAGGTTTGGTGAATGCCGTCTTGCGCGGCTATCAGCGTAACAAAGAAGCGCTAGAGCAAGCGTTGACTGCCAGCCAGCCAAATGAAAATCAGGCGTTTCCG
>Ga0115568_10001004_pt1 | contig 20665 bp, 10 predicted proteins | sample COGITO_mtgs_1204_FD_87296 | JGI IMG/M metagenome (GOLD analysis project Ga0115568, IMG submission 87296) | Pelagic marine microbial communities from North Sea - COGITO_mtgs_120426 | ecosystem: Environmental > Aquatic > Marine > Epipelagic | place: Germany:Helgoland, sampling site Kabeltonne...
AAAAAGCAAAGTAACATGAATAAAAGAATGACTAAACTAAAGCTAAAAACTACAATGCTCTTGATGTTTATGGTGCTAATCAACAATAGCACGATGGCTCAAAACAAACCTAATATTGTGTTTTTTATGGTTGATGATATGGGCTGGATGGATTCTGAAATTTACGGAAGTGCATATTATGAAACACCCAATGTTACCCGATTAGCTAAAATGGGTAAGCGATTTACCCGAGCATATGCTGCCAACCCGCTTTGCTCACCGACACGGGCAAGCCTTATGTCTGGCAAGCATCCTGGACGGTTTCGATTGACCATGCCTGCAGGTCATATGCCTCCGAATCCTAATCAAGATTTGTCTCCTACTAAGGGAAAGCCTTGGATGAAAGTTGCCACTCCAAAATCCAGGACATTCATGCCTTTGGAAGAATTCACATTGGCAGAAGCATTGAAATCCAATGGTTATAAAACGGCTCATTTTGGGAAGTGGCACTTAGGCCATGAGCAGTACTGGCCGAAACATCAGGGGTTTGATATTAATGTTGGAGGAGGTCACAACCCTGGTCCACCTAACTTTTTTTCACCTTATAATGTGGATAATTTGGAAGATGGCCCTGAAAAAGAGTTTCTTTCAGATCGTATGGCAAGTGAGGCTATTACATTTCTAGAAGCAAATAAAGACGAAACTTTTTTTCTCAATTATTGGTTTTTTGCCGTACATGCACCCTATCAGGCACCCCAGGATTTAATTGATAAATACACTGTAAAAGAAGACCCAAGAGGTAAACAAAAGAACCCTATTATGGGGGGGATGATCGAGAAGATGGACGAAAACTTAGGTAAAATTTTGGATAAACTTGAACAACTTAAGTTAATGGACAATACGATTATTGTTTTTTTCTCGGACAATGGAGGTAATATGTACGATGTGGTCAATGGCGAATTCCCTACCAACAACTATCCCTTGCGTTTCGGGAAAGGGAATATTCACGAAGGGGGAATACGTGTGCCTATGATTGTGGTGTGGGATGACAAAATAGCCGCCAATTCGGTGTCTGATGAACTGGTACAGAGTATTGACTTTTACCCAACATTACTCGAACTAACTGTTACTACCGCAAATCCTAATCAGCTTTTAGATGGAGTAAGTCTAGCGAATTTATGGCTAAATGATACGCCATTAGACAGAGAAGCTATTTATAGCCACTTCCCACATTATACATCTGTGACGAGTAATGTGCCTTCCACAGCAGTATGGTACAAGAATTATAAGATGATCAAAGAGTATGGTCAGGGTGAGAATCTGACGAATGCACATAAACTATATGATCTAAAGGAAGATATAGGAGAGACTACAGATATCAGTGGTGAATATCCGGAGTTATCTAAAAAATTGGCAGCAATGATCGGTGACCATGTAGAGGAAATAAATGGGATGCTACCTATAAAAAACCCTGCCTATGACCCAAAAGCGGAAAGCAAACTCGGTGTAACCCTTGATTTTCCCATTGATAGGTATCCAAGTTATTAAATCTTTAAAAGAATGCACCATATCAGGACAAAAAAATATTAAAGAAGCGACACAAGGAAACCATAAAGATAATTACTGCAATTGAACAGTTAATTTTTGAACACCTAATATGACTCAATAAGTCATACAAACAATGATCGTCAATTTCGTAAATCAAAAACAAAAAAGCATGACGAGCAGGATAGTACAGGATAGATAAAATAATTTCATTTCATATTATTGATATCAGAAATTAAGGATTAATTGTTTTTTAAACACCTTATTATAAATTTACAATAATAATATAAGCAAAATTAAATTGAGTGATTCTAATAAAATAGCAATAAGTTTATGGAAAGAACTTCAATTGGGAAATAAGGAACCCTTAGGGGGCTTATACGACTTATTTGCTGATGATTTGTATGCATATGGAACTCAATTCACTTCTGATAAATCCTGTATCATGGATGCCATTCATGATCTTTTTCTAGATTTATACAAATATCGAAAAAATCTTGCCGCAACAGATAATGTGAAATTTTATTTGTTGAGATCCTTAAAAAATAAATTAGTCAAAAAAAAGAAATCTAAAGTTATATCTCTCGAAGACCACAATCTTAGAGAAGTAAAAAACAGTTCATTATCACGTGAAGAAGAAATTGTACAAAAAGAACATGTACAAGCACGAAGCCAAAGACTCACATATGCCATATCTAAGTTGAGTGACATACAAAAGAAAGGACTGTTTTTAAGGTATACTCAAGAGAATAGCTACGAAGATGTAGCGAATATTATGGGTATTTCTGTTGAATCTACCAGAACTAGTATCTATAGAGCTATCAAGTCTTTAAGGAGTAAATTGACACTAATTTTACTCTTTATTTCACTAACTTTTTAAAAAAAGTAAGAAACCTTGTCTATATAAATACAAAAAGTTTCTCCTATAGATATAACACTATTTTCTATGTTTTCTTATAAATCAAAATAACCTAAATCAAAAAAAATAAAAAGCATTTAGTATGAAAACAATAAATATCGATTATGAATAGAGATGAAGTAAGTCAATTAAAATCTTCAATTATTCATTCTGTAGAGATGTATATTCAAAAGAAAAGAAGAATTAAATATAAAATAAGTTTTGCTGCTGCTTCAGTAGTGATAGTATTTTCAGTTGGAATTTCTTTTAAAAATTACAACACTGTTTTTTCTATCGAAGATTTTGCAAAAACAATAGAAGTTGTAAACTCAAACACGAATAAATCTTTAAAACTTATATTGAATAACAATCAAAATATTCAAATTACAGAAGAAAAAACAGTCATAACCTATTCAAAAAATGGAAAAGAAATTAATCTTGGAGGTTCGAAATCTGTAAATCAAAACACTTCAAAAGACGAAAAGCAAGTATATAACTCTTTAATAGTACCTTATGGAAAACAGTCAGAAATTATTTTGTCCGATGGCAGTAAAGTTTACCTAAATTCTGGATCAAAACTGGTTTTTCCGCCAATTTTTATGGGTGATCAAAGAGAAGTATTTTTAGAAGGCGAAGGAATTTTTGAAGTCGCTCATAACAAAGATCAACCATTTATTGTGAAATCCAATAATCATGAGATAGAAGTTTTAGGAACTGTTTTTAACGTTAGCAATTACCCAGATGATGGTACCATAAAAACGGTGCTTAAAAGTGGAAGCGTGCAATTGAACTATAAAAATGATTCATTTTTTGCTTCAAAGGAAAGTATAAAAATTACACCTGGAACAATGGCTGTTTTTTCTAAAAATGAAAAAAATATTAAAACCAACACCGTAGCGATTGAAAAATATTTTTCATGGCAAGAAGGGATCTTTATGTTCGAAAACGATTCTTTTCACACCATTGCAAAAAGGATTACGAGATATTATAATGTAGAGATCACTATTGAAGACAAAATCCTGGAAAAAGAATTATTCTCTGGGTCTTTAGATGTAAAAGAATCGGTTGATCAAGTATTAAAAATTATACAATTGACTTCAGACTTCGACTATACCATAAACAATAATATTATAACCATTAACTAAATCAGAGAACTATATGACTTAAAATAACTTGAAAAAAAACCCAGAAGATGGTGTAACATCTTCTGGATAAAATTAACACTGCTGTATCGCACAGAAACATTAACTAAAATAGAAAATTATGAATAAAAATGTTAACCTTAAATTTTTTAAGGGAATAAAACCTTCAAGGAATTATTTACTAACCGCAATGAGAACTTTTCTTTTAATGATAACAATAGGCTTAGGTTCTGCTTTTGCCAATTCGTCATATACTCAGAAGGAAATTGATATTGATGTTATCAATGTAACTATTGAACAACTATTTGAAGAAATTCAAGATAATAGTGAATTTGTATTCTTTTACAAAGATAAAACAATAGATCCACAATTGAAAGTTACGTTGCAAATGAAAAAAAAGACACTTGCAACGATACTTAATAAAGCATTTTATGGCACCAATTTAAAGTATAGCATAGACGATAGACAAGTTGTTATAAAAAAATCCAAATCTAACCAATCCGATCTGAAAGCTTCTGTAATCGAAGAAACTCCAGTAAATCAGGAGTTCAAACTAACAGGAACAGTTCTTGATGCCGATGGAATACCACTACCTGGCGCATCTATTATAGAAAAAGGAACTACCAATGGTACAGAAACCGATTTTGACGGTAATTTTTCATTAACAGTGAGTGATGAAAACGCGATTCTTGTTATTTCTTTTATTGGATTTACAACTTTAGAACAACCCGTTGATGGTAATGCTAAACTAAGAGTAACGCTGCAAGAAAACGATGAAAATTTAGACGAAGTCGTAATTATAGGGTATGGTAAACAAAAAAGAGCCAGTGTAACTGGAGCGGTAGCATCGGTAAGTAACGAAACCTTAACGCTTGCTCCTACAGCAAATGTAAGTCAATCGCTTGCAGGTCGTTTACCAGGTTTAATTTCTAAACAAGAAAGTGGTTTGCCAGGAAATGATGCTGCTTCATTAAGTATTCGTGGTTTTGGTGCTCCGTTGGTAATTGTAGATGGGGTTCCATCCAGTATGAATAATATAGACAGTGAATCTATAGAATCTATTACCGTATTAAAGGATGCTTCAGCTGCCGTTTATGGAGCCAGAGCAGGTAACGGAGTCATATTGGTAACTACAAAAAGAGGTAAGCAAGGTAAAACAAATATTACGTTTAAATCGTCTATGTCCTTTCAAAAACCGGCAGATTTGGTAAAAATGGCCAGTTCTGGTCAAATGGCTGAATTATATAGAGAAACGCATACCAATTCTGGAAAACCAGAGGCTACGCAAAGATTTACACAAGAACAGGTAGATCTGTTTTATGCGGGAACAGATCCTGACTACCCAAATACCGATTGGGCAGATGTAGTATTGAGAGACAATGCACCAATGCAAGAGTATAGTTTGGCTATAAGAGGCGGAACCGAAAAAATAAAATACTATGGTAATATCGGTTTTCTCGATCAAGAAACGATGTTCAAAACGAATGCAGGTGGTTTTAAACGTTATAATTTAAGATCGAATGTAGATGCACAAATAACCGATAATTTAAGTGCACAGTTAGATATAAGTCATATTTGGGGGAATCAAGATTTACCTTGGAGAATGGCAAACCCAGGAGGAGGTAGTATATGGCAAGAATATTGGAATACACAGCCGTTTTTTAATTCAACAAACCCAGATGGAAGTTTAGCTTCTGGTATTTCCGAAGGAGGTGCAGGTATTCATGCATTGTCAAATAAAGAGCATGGGGGTTATAATAAAAATGAAGATGAGCAACTACAGGTAAGCATGGCGCTGAATTATGATCTAAACTCTTTAGTACCTGGTTTAAAAGCTAGGGCCTTTGCAAACATCAACCAGTCTAACAATTTTAATAAGTTCTGGCGTTTTTTACCTAATAGCTATACCTATAACTACTCCAATGATACCTATACACAAGGTAGTTTTCAAACAGCACCAGACTTGGTGCATAGAGATACTAGAAGTCGTAATCTAACAGGTCAATTCTCTTTAAACTATAACAATACATTTAAAGAAAACCACGAAGTGTCGGCATTAGCCTTGTATGAGGTAATTGACACGAACAATGGATGGATAGAAGCAGCGCGAGGAGGCTATACTACAACTGCCATTCAATATTTATTTAATGGAAGTGTTGGGCAGCAAACAAGTGATGGTAGAGCCTCCGAAATGGGGCGTCAAAGTTTAGTGCTTAGAGGAAATTATGCCTACAAATCAAAATATTTGTTGGAAGCAACTCTACGTGTAGACGAATCCGCAAAATTTAATGAAGAAAATAGAAGAGGTTCTTTCCCTAGTGTTTCTTTAGGGTGGAGATTATCTGAAGAAAGTTTCCTAGAAAACAGCAATTTCGTGAATAATTTAAAATTAAGATTGAGTTATAGTGAAACTGGTTTTGACAACGTAGGTAATTTTAGATACCTGTCAGGGTATCAGGCTGGAAATCTTTATACCATTGGATCTTCAGCTTCAGCTGGATTAATATCGACAGGTTTGGCAAACCCTAACCTTACTTGGGAAGAAATGACTATTTACAATGCTGGTGTCGATTTTTCTCTTTTAAAAGGAAAACTTTTTGGAGAGTTTGACATGTTTTGGAGAGACCGAACAGGAATTCCAGGGCAACGATCTGTATCCTTACCCGATACTTTTGGAGCCATATTACCCACAGAAAACCTAAATGCACAAAATACGCGTGGGTTTGAATTCTCATTGGGTTACAACGGAAGCATCAAAGATTTTAGTTATAAAGTTGCTGCCAATGTTTCCTATTCACGTTCTAAATGGGAATCATTCGATGAGCCAGAATACGATGATGAAGATCAGGCAAGACAAAATACTAGAACAGGGCAATGGACAGACCGTGTGTTTGGGTGGAGATCTCAAGGATTATTCACAACACAGGAAGAAATTGATGCCCTCGATTTCGTATATGACGAAGTAAATGGCAATTCTGCTCTAGCTCCTGGAGACATTCGCTACGAAGATGTAAACGGAGATGGTTTGTTAGATTGGAAAGATCGCGTTGAGCTTGGTGCAGGAAATAGTCCACACTGGATTGGAGGCTTAAACTTTGATTTGAACTATAAAGGATTTGATATGAGTGCTTTCTTTCAAGGCGGATTTGGATTTACCCAAAGACTACAAATAAGTTATGGAACAAATTTTTCTGAATTACATTACAATGAGCGTTGGACACCAGAAAACAATAATGCCAACGGCTTAATGCCACGATTAGGAGGGTCAGGTACCAATAATGCTGCTTCCGATTTTTATAGAATGGATTCAAGTTATTTACGTTTAAAAACCCTATCTATAGGGTATAGCTTACCTCAGTCTATCTTAGAGCAGTTACAAGTGCAAAATTTAAGATTCTATTTTGCAGGTACCAATTTACTCACCTTTAGTAAAGTTGGAGATTATCAGGTAGACCCAGAGTCGCCTTCAAACTTGGGAGGATATTATTACCCAGTAATGCAAACAATATCCTTTGGTTTAAACCTTTCATTATAAAATACTTAAATCATGAGAAAAATACACATATTATTACTTAGTACAGTCTTATTCATTACTTCCTGTGAAGATGCATTAGACAAAGAACCACTTGATATCATCTCAGATGCTGCCGTTTGGTCAGATCCCGCTTTGATTGATAGTTATTTACTTGAATGTTATGCCGAAATGGTATTTGCTTGGGAAACAGAATACGGTGCTTCAGGACCTGGAGATGGATTTTACGTCTGGTTTCCAATGAATTATCAATTGACGATTGCCGATGAAGCTGGACGAGGTTGGACCGGAGTCGTAAAATCTAATAATATAGGCCCTGATGGTGGGAAAGTTGAATATTGGGCATATCCCACAATCAGAAGATTGAATGAGTTCATGGAGAAATTAGAACCAATGGATTTAGATGCTTCTTATAAATCGGAGCGCATGGCAGAAGCTAGATACTTACGAGCACATGCCTATTTTAATATCGTAAAACGATATGGTGGAGTTCCTTTAATTACGAAAGTTTCGCAATTAGATGACTCAGAAGATATATTATATCCAGCTAGAAATAAAGAAGCTGAGATCTATGATTTTATCATATCAGAACTCGATGCTATAAAAAATGACTTAGTAGGTAGTCAACCTGGGCGTGCCACAAAATGGGCCGCTGTGGCATTAAAAAGTAGAGCTGCGATGTACGCCGGTAGTATTGCTACATGGGGTAACGTACAGCTAGATGGGCTTGTTGGTATCCCAGCGGGTATGGCAAATCAATATTGGCAAGCATCATATGATGCTTCTAAAGAACTTATTGAAAATGGAGGGTTTTCTTTATATAATGCCACACCAGGTGATAAAACTGCCAACTTTAGAAATCTGTTTTTAGATGAAGGAAATAGCGAAGTTATTTTTTCAGAGATATTCGATGGTTTATCTGGAAAAGGACATACTTATGATATGATTAATGTACCTAGGAGTTATCATGTTTGGAATGCTGGACAAGCAACTAGTGTTTATTTAGAAATGGCAGAGTCTTTTGACTATATCGATGGGACTACAGGTGTTATTGACAGATCAAAAATTGATTCTGGCCATCTATGGACCGTTGATGAGTTATTTGGAAATAAAGATCCTAGATTTGGAGCTTCTATATATACGCATGGTACATCTTGGAAAAACGGTGAAGCTGTTTTAGACTTTCATAAAACCATCAATACACCTGATGGTAGTGTGACTTCTGGGTCTTATAAGGGTGTACTTGCAAATTCGAGAATGAATCGTGCAAGAAACCCATTTGGACCATTGAAATATTTAGATGAAGCAGAGCGCAGTGCGGTAATGGAAAGAAACCATTCAGATACCGATTACATTATATTCCGTTTGGGTGAGGTATTATTAAATTATGCAGAAGCGGCTATTGAATTAGGTCGTGATGCCGATGCGACTTCGGCAATAAACCAATTACGAACAAGAGCAGGAATGCCTACGTTCACTTCTGTAGATAGAGATATCGTGCGAAAAGAGCGGAAGATAGAATTGGCATTTGAAGGAAATCGATACTGGGATCTTCGACGTTGGAGAACCGCAGCAACCGAATTATCTAAATCACCTAGTGCTTTAAGAATTATTTTAGAAGGTGATTCTTATACTCAAGGAGCTTATGACGTATTGACTGCTAAATTTAAACTTCAAATTGTTCCTAATATTGATGGTACACCAGCACCCTATTTTGATGCTTCAAGACATTATTACTTACCAATCGGTTTAAGTCGTACGGGAGCAAATGTCAATTTGGTAGAAAACCCAGGTTATGAATAAAAAATGCTGTCTGAAAAGTGTCATTCTGAATGAAAATGAAGAATCTTTTAATATTCAAGGTATTGATAATTAATTGAAAAAATATTTTTCGTCTTTAGCTTGTCTTGAGTGACAGTCGAAAGGCTCAAAATAACAAATAAATCATTTTTCAGACAACCTCTTGTTAATATAAATTTAACAGAATAAACAAAAGGCAAACAGAATCTATTTAGTTTAATAGATTCTCTTTGTCTTTTAAAACTTAAAAACAATGAAACAGATATCAATTTTAGGAGTTTTGACAATCGCTATATTAGTGGGTTGTACTTCAAGAGTCACAAAAGAAAAAAAGGAAGATAAGATAACAGTGGCCGCTTATTACTTTCCTAATTACCATACTGACGATGCTAGAAACGCTGCATTTAAAGGCGAAGGTTGGGCAGAATGGGAGTTAGTAAAAGCCGCTACACCACGTTTTCCGGGTGAACACCAACCGAATGTTCCAGCCTGGGGTTATACCGACGAGAAAGACCCAAAAGTAATGGCGCAAAAAATTGATGCAGCCGTAAATCACGGAGTTGATAGTTTTATTTTCGACTGGTATATGTACGAAGACGGTCCCTTTTTAAACAGATGTTTAGACGAAGGATTTTTACAAGCTGAAAATACAGAGAAAATTAAATTTGGACTCATGTGGGCCAACCACGATTGGGTAGACATTCACCCCTATGTAAAAGGAGAAGAACAACGTTTATTATATCCTGGAAAAGTATCTCCAGAACGCTATGAAGAAATCTGTGACCATTTAATAGAAAAGTATTTTATACAACCCAACTATTGGAAAATAGATGGCAAAGCGTATTTCTCGGTGTATGACGTTCAAAAGTTTGTAGAAGGATTTGGAAGTTTAGAAGCTACTAAAGCAGGCATGGATCGCCTACGAGAAAAAGCAATAAAAGCAGGGCTAAAAGGAGTGCACTGGAACATCGTAGTATGGGGACGTCCGATCTTACCTGTTGAAACACCCCCAGAAAACACCAATGAGCTCATAGATAAACTAGGGTTTGATTCTAGTACTTCTTATGTGTGGATTCACCATGTTGAATTACCAGAAACACAAACAGATTACAACTATGTACTTGACGAATATGTGAAGTATTGGGATACAGCAAATGCAGAACACGGTGTGCCATATTTCCCAAACGTAACCATGGGATGGAATTCAACACCCCGTTGTTCTATTGAATCGGAATGGGAACCTGTAGGTTATCCGTTTATGAATACCATTGGCAACAATACACCTGCTAATTTTAAAGCAGCCCTAAAACTCACAAAAGATAAATTATTGGCAGACCCAGATGGACCAAGAATTTTAAATATCAATTGTTGGAACGAATGGACCGAAGGAAGTTATTTAGAACCAGACGAAGTCAACGGAATGGGCTATTTAGAGGCTGTTAAAGAAGTGTTTTTATCAGAATAATAGGTTCTGAGAGAAGGTAAGAGCAAAACAAAATGTTTCGTAATGTCGCTTAAATAATTTCTCCCTTTGTAAATATAGAAAGATCATTCCAGGCAAAAGCTAGGAATCTTTACAAATTTAACCGACAGTACTGAATTAATATAATAACAAGATGAAATTAAAACAAAACGTAATAGTTCTTCTGATTCTCTCTTTTTGTTTTCTGGTAAGCTCTTGCTCAAGGACTAAGAAAACAGAAGCCAAAACTCAAAAACCAAGCACTGAGATTAAGGAAAGTGAGGTTCAAGTGGCCGTTTACTATTTTCCAAACTGGGGACCGGTGAATACCTCTGAATGGAACAGGGTTAAAATGGCCAAGCCAAGATTTGAAGGCCATCAACAACCCAAAGTACCCGTATGGGGGTATGTCAACGAATATGATCCGGTAAACATGGAACAGAAAATTGATGCTGCAGCTGATTATGGTGTTGACGCCTTTATTTTTGACTGGTACTACTACGATAAAGGCTCAGATATACTGTCAGGAAAACCTGGCTGGGAGGACAATAAGTATCTGTATATGGCATTGGAAGAAGGATTTCTGAAAGCCAATAACAATGACAGGATACAGTTTTCTTTGATGTGGGCCAACCATGATTTAGGTGCCAATATAAAAGGCGCTCTGAAACCGGAAACTTTTGAAACCCTGACCGACTATGTCATTGAGACTTATTTCAAACATCCATCTTACTGGAAAATTGATGGCGCTCCATATTTTTCAATTTACGAGTTTGACACCTTTCTCGAAATATTCGATAATGATTACAACAGGGCAGCAGAAGCCATCGAACGTTTCCGAACCAAGGTAAAGGCAGCCGGTTTTACTGATTTACACCTCAATGGAGTCTTATGGGGACTAAAAGGAGAAGTACTGAATAATGCAGTGCAATACTTTAATCTCAACAGCGCCACTTCTTATGTATGGATTCATCATTTCGACTTACCAAGCTTTCCTTCCACCGAATACAGCTTAGCAGCAGAAGAATATTTTAAAGGTGTAGAATCTGGAGGAGCAGCCAATGGTTTAGAAAACCCGGCTTCAAGTATACCGATTCCCTATCACATCAATGTATCGATGGGGTGGGATTCTTCCCCACGATGCAATAATACTGATGACTGGATGACAAGACGCGATTACCCCTTCGGTCCTGTCATTGTAAACAATACGCCTTCCCTATTTAAAAAATACCTGGCAAAGGCCAAAGAATTGACTATGACCAAACCTGAAAATGAACGAATTATTACCATAAACTCATGGAACGAATGGGGAGAAGGAAGTTATTTAGAACCAGACGAAGTCAACGGAATGGGCTATTTAGAGGCTGTTAAAGAAGTATTTCTATCAAAATAGTAAAAATTGTAAACAGTGAAGTAGAAAAGCAATTTGTGGGAGAAAAATTAGATATATATACAATTATTTCACAACTAATAGGGAGTCACAAAATTATACAAACGCATTATTCAAAAGATGTTTCAACTTTAAACGAAGGAACTTATCTTTACGAACAAGCGAACAGACAGAAACAAAAAAGTTTGTTAAAATAAATATGGAGAAATGAATAAAATTAAATTAAATAAAATAAGGCTTCGATCCTCATTAACGATCCTAATAATCGGTTTGTTTTTCATGATTGGATGTTCCAATTCTGATTCAGAGGGTGTAGTGCCTATTGTTGAAGAAACAGAAGAAATTATACTATTAGATCGCCCATTGCTCGGTGTACAACGTTGGGACATGTTTTCGGGAAAAGGCGCAACTCAGGCCCAAGAATTAGGATACGAACCGGGGGGGGCTGGCTTTCTAAAACCTGAAGAATGGCATTGGAGAGCGCCGTTTTATTGCCGAAGAACCGAAGATGTAGATTGGGTAAATCACGCAACAGATGCCGGACCTTTATGGTTCAATTACCCTTTTAGCGAAAGTGTATTACAAGAAGCTATGGATAAGGAAATTGATTTTGCCACAGAAGCCGGTATCGATTTTTTTATTTTTAACGGACCTACCCGAACATTGTATAGCAACGGTTGGGAATTACACAACAACCTCGATGCCTATTTAAACAATACGCGACCAGACAAAACAAAATTTGTTTTTGCTCTCTATGGTCATGCAGCCATTAAATATGGCCGCACCAAAGTAGACAAAATGTTGGATGAGATCATAGAATATATGAAATTACAGCATTGGCAAACCGTAAAAGGAAATCGCCCATTAGTGCCTGTACTATGGCCATTACAATTTGAATCAATGCTTGCAGCACAAACCAGTGCATCAGAACGTATGACCCTTGCTCAGTTTATAGATTTGATACGTACCAGAGCCACCGAGGCAGGACTTGAAAACCCATATATTGTAGCGCAGGAGATTAGTAGAACATACCTAAACGAAGACAAATTTGTAACTGCAGGATTTGATGCTATTTCTGATTATGCCGGGGCTTATGGAGGTTCCACTTCTCCACGCGATCAAGGTCCTACCTACGCAAGTGCTACAAATGCCATGATTTCTGAATGGGATTTATTTCTTTCTCCAGATATTGAATGCGTACCCCCTATGGTTACAGGATGGTATAATTGGGCAAGAGCAGAATCTGTAAGCTGGTGGCATTATCAACATCCGCTTCCTGGGGATTTGACTAGCAGGGTTCAAAAGACCTTTGATTTCGTTTCAGACAATATAGAGAATTGCAAAGCCCAAGTGGTTTTTGCCTATTCATGGAACGAACATTCTGAAGGTGGTACCCTGAATCCTACCATGGGTGATTCGCCAGATTATGTTCCCGTAACCACCTATCTCGATGAAGTAGCAGAAGGGCTTAAATAGTGAATACTATGAAAAATAAAATTATGATAAAAATAACAAAACAATTTATAATTCCTATTTGTGCAATTTTAGTTTGTTCATTTAGTATAAGTGCTCAAAATTTAAAAACCAAACGGCCTAATGTTGTCATTGTTATTTCTGACGACCACCGACACGACTGGATGGGACATAAAAACGAGAATTTACAAACTCCCAATCTCGATCGTCTGGCTAACGAGGGTTGGTCTTTTCCCAATGCATTTGTAAATGCGGGTGTTTGTTCACCATCAAGAGCATCATTTCTTACAGGGAAATACATGCATCAGGCATCAGCACCCGATATTGTTTGGGACAATAACTCATTTCTTCAAACGCAAACGATGTTCCCGAAACGACTGAAAGAATTAGGGTATAAAACAGGCTACATTGGTAAATTTCACTTGGGAGAAGAAGAAAAGCCTACCCCTGGATTTGATTTATGGGCAAGTTTTGAATTTGTGGGTGGATTTTTTAATCAGAACATCTGGGTAAATGGTGTAGAGCAGGAAAAAAGCGGATTTACGGACGACAATGTCGCCGAAATGGCAAAAAGGACAATTGAGGAATGGTCAAAGGAAGAGCAACCCTTCTGTTTGATTGTTGGATTGAAATCGCCTCATATCCCATTCACCTATCCCGAACGAATGAAAGAATATTATGAAGACACTAGGTTTCCAGAACCGGAAACATTCAATTTCGACTATTCAGAAAGCAAGCCTGGAATGGCAAACAACCTCATCAATGCCAAGGAGTGGCGTGCGGCTATTCCGGCATACGGATCGTTTCAGGAATGGGCGCGATCTTATACCAGATTGGCCACTACCATTGATCAATCAGTGGGAACTGTAATGAAAACAGTGGAAGATGCCGGACTCAATGACAATACAATTTTTGTCTACACCAGTGATCATGGCTATTCCTTGGGCGAATTTAATATGTGTGAAAAACACTATGCCTATGAGCATATCATGCGTATCCCCATGATTGCACGCTTTCCCGATCAAAAAAGAAATGGTAATCCACCTAAAGACATGGTGACGCTCATGGATCTTGCACCTACGATTATGGACTATTGCTCTGGAGAAATTCCCGAAGAAATGGAAGGAAAAAGTTGGCGGGTTTTAGAAGCATCTGAAAGTAAAAGAGACGCCCCGTTACGTGAAGAATTGTTTTTTGACTTTTGGCACAATAAAAGAGAAATCCTCCCGCCTATGCAGGCCGTAAGAACCGAACGGTACAAACTCATTGACTATGAGTACATGCCTTATAAGGAACTTTATGATTTAGAAAAAGACCCTTTAGAAAAAGAGAATCTGATTGATAATGCAGCCTACAAAAAGGTAAAAAGAGATTTGGAGAAACGATTGGCGAAGTGGAAAAAAGACACGGATTGGGTGGCGCGTGATAAAAAGGCACTCAACACCATTTATATCACCGAATCGATTGACTCAAAACAACCCAAAGTTGAAGATGTTTTGGGCAAGAATTCGAATTGGATTCCACTAAAACGAGAAAATGGTGTTTTTAATTTGAGTGAATATTCTCAAAGCAAAACCTGCTATATCGCTATCCCGGTAAAGAACGGCAGTGATTACGACCCTTTTATCAACCTGAGGGTAACAAATGCTGATGACAAGAAAGCGGCTATTCCGTATCTCGGATTTTTTAAAGGAGATGTGATTTACAGCAACGTAAAATGGAAAACGAAAAATGGCATCGCTATGCCGCCTTATCGGAGGGGGTTCGATGCTGGATACAACCCACCGCTCTTGTCAGGACAAAATGTGATTTTGATTCAGCTAGAAATGGATAAGGAACTGCCAACCGAATGGGATTTCTCTGTTGTGGGTGGTATTGAGAAATTAAAATTTTTGTAAATCGAATCATTTAAACTAGTGAAGCAAAAAATGAAACATCTTAGACAAACTTTTGTATTGCTGATGCATATATTCCTTTGCGGAAATATCTTTTCACAGTCAGATCATAAGGAATCGTCGAAACCAAACATCATTTTTATCCTATCGGATGATATTTCACCCAGAGACTATGCCTTGTATGGAGGAAAAACAATATCTCCAGTATTGGATAAGATGGGCAATGAGGGTTTATATTTTAAAACCGCTTGGGCAACACCAAGATGCATTCCAACCCGTACTATGTTATTGACTGGAAAGTATGCTTTTCGTACCAAAGTGTATGAAAATCAGATCAACCCTAGAGGAGATTATGGTTATATCAAACCGATCGGTGAACGCTTTCCAAATACATTAGGTTCGTTAATGACAAAAAACGGATACCGCACAGCTATGATCGGTAAAATTCAGACTGGTAGTGTGCAGAGCTATGGTTTTCAGCGTTGGTGTCTGGTCAATCATCCCAAAGGAAAGAACGCTTTTGATATGAGACATTCGGATAACGATATAGATGGCCTGCGGGTAAAGAAGCAAAATGTACACAGCACCGATGCACTTTTTAAGTACCTCCATGATTTTACGGCAGAAAAAGTAGAAAACCCATGGTTTGTTTACATGCCCTTAAACCTGCCACACTCCGTGCGCAATCCGGACAACCCGGATAATTGGGGACCTCCATGGGTGCCAGAATTGGATGAAAACTGGGAGAAAACAGGCAATTTGATACAAAATGATTTCGAGGCATGCATCCGCTATATGGACTATAAGATTGGGAAATTTATTGAGCACCTAAAGACAACAGGGCAACTTGAAAACACCATCATTATGTATGCTGGAGACAATGGCACCAACAGATATGGAAAATCCAATCCCGACACCGAAAAAGGGCCGAGGGTTCCCTTTGTGGTGTATGCACCGGGCTATTTGAAACCTATGGGAGCCAGTGATGAACTTATAGATCTAACCGATGTAATACCCACCTGTGTTGAGCTCGCGGGAGGAACCTTGCCAACAGGAGATGTCTTTGACGGACACAGTTTTGCTCCCTTAATTAAAGGGCAACCATTTACAGGAAGAGACTGGATATTTACCCAATGGTATGGATGCCGCTGGTTGCGAACCAAACAGTGGTTGATTGATGGCCGTGGAAAGTTTTACGATTGTGGTAATGAGCGTAATGAATGGGTAAAAGGGGCCTATAAAGATGTAACCCTATCTACAGATAACAATATAATTGAAGTACGAAAAGACCTGGAAGAAATTTTGAAAACCATGCCGGCTCCAGATTATAACGATCCTGAACTGAAAGCCCAATGGGAGAAGCAATGGCTAAAGAGCAAGAAGTTTGTTGCTCCATACCAACCACCATATTTGAGCAATTAGAATAACGAATACAAATTAAAATAAAGTGAAAATAATAACAAAGAAAAGTATATTAATATGCCTATGTACTATGGGCCTCATAACAAGTGTTAGGTGTCAGGAAGCAAATACTAAAAAAACTGAAAATACTGTTTCACCTAACATCATTTTAATTTTAGCAGATGATATGGGCTGGGCAGATAGTGAATTATATGGTTCAACATATTACGAAACTCCTAACCTAATCCGTTTGGCCAAAGAAGGCATGCATTTTACAAATGCGTACGCTGCAAGTCCACTTTGCTCTCCTACTCGTGCGAGTATCATGTCGGGCCAACATCCAGCACGTTTAAAAATAACAGTGGCCATTACACCCAAAAATGTATTTGAGCCAAAAGCTTTGCCTCCAGAACCCAATCAATATGTTGGCAAGGTGCAGAATAAGAACCATATGCCACTTGAAATATTTACCCTGGCAGAAGCCTTAAAAGAATCGGGCTATAACACGGCTCATATCGGTAAATGGCATTTATCAACGAGTCATCCTGGTTGGAAAACAGGAGATTCAATTTTCAATGCAGAACATCAGGGTTTTGATTTTGTGATTGGAGGCAGCCATCTTCCTGGGCCACCCGATTATTATTCGCCCTATGGCAATCGAATTCCCAATTTATCTCCAGGTCCTGAGGGAGAATATTTGAATGAACGATTGGCAGAAGAATCCATCAAATGGATCGAATCTGTCAAAGACTCAAAAGTGCCTTTTTATTTAAACTTTTGGCAATATGCCATCCATGGACCTTGGATTGCAAAAAAAGACCTGATGCCTAAATACCTTGCGAAGACCGATCCACAAGGTCTACAGGATTGTCCGGAAATGGGAACGATGATTGAAAGCCTCGACAATAGCGTTGGTCTTTTATTGGACTGGTTAGATCTTCCCGAAAACAAAAAAGTGAAAGAGAATACCATTATCATTTTTGCTTCAGACAACGGTGGTGTTGCGCATCCAGTAAAGGTAGGCGGAACAAAGAAACAAGTGACTTCCAACCGTCCCTTACGTGGAGGAAAAGCAAATACCTATGAAGGAGGCACTCGTATTCCATGGATTGTTCGTTGGCCGAATAAAGTAAAAGCAGGAACTATTTCTGATACCCCAATATCTACCGTAGATCTTTACCCTACGCTACTAGAAATTTCGGGAACAAAACCTAAACCAGATATCGTCTTAGACGGTAAAAATATTACACCAATTTTTAAAGGAGAATCTATGGACGACCGTCCGCTCTTTTTTGATTTTCCTCATGTATTTGGAATTTTGTCTGCATCGTCTACCACAGTGAGATATGGAGATTATAAATTGCTTCGCTTTTATTGGGCTGGTAAAAAACCTAAAACTCATTATTATGAGTTGTACAACCTGAAGCAAGACCCTTCAGAAGCCATAAACTTGGCATCCTATATGCCTGAGAAAGTAAAAGAACTAGATGCGCTAATCAGTCAACATTTAGAAAAAGCAAAAGCGTTGATTCCGATTCCGAATGAAAACTTTTCTGGAGATCCGCTTAAACTTAGATCAAGTCCAAATAGTGCTCCGAGCCGTCCCATATCCCTTCATTTGGATAAAACAATATTTGTTGTACAGAAAGATAAAGGGACACATAAATTTCAGTTGTTGGATGAAAAAGGAAATCCTAGAAAAACAACGGCACTGGTATTGAATGACAGTCCATGGATACAAATTAAAAACTTGTCAGACGGCCAAGTGGAAGTCTCATGGGATCGCACGCTTAAAAAAGAGGTTGCCAAAGTATTATTTGGTTGGAACGGTGGTAAAACCATATTTGAAATGAATGATTGGACACTCGATCCTGTTGAATTAGTAATAAAATAAAGTTATGATAAAAAAAACAGAAAGAAGACTATGTATACTTGTGCTAATGCTATCTTGGAGTGGTCCAAGTATCTATGCCCAAAACACCGATGTAAAAACTACTGATGTAGAAGCCTTTAAAAATCCGCCAAACTCGGCCAAACCACATACTTGGTGGCACTGGGTGAATGGAAATATTTCTAAACAAGGAATTACCAAAGACCTTGAAGCGCTGAAAGAGGTGGGCATTGGAGGTATACAAATGTTCAACATCGATTGGGCAACTCCCTTTGGTGGTGTTGAGTATAACTCCCCAAAATCCCATGATATGTTTAAGTACACTTTTGCTGAGGCGGAGCGTTTGGGATTGGAAGTTGCTGTAAATAGTTCCTCGGGTTGGTCAAGTACCGGAGGTCCTTGGGTTACGCCAGAAAATTCGATGAAAATGATGGTGTGGAGCGAAACACAAATTAGCGGTGATGAAAAATCAATTCAATTGCCACTTCCTGAATTAAATAAAAAACAAAAGCCCTATAATTTCTATCGAGATGTAGCCGTAGTGGCTTTCCCCACTCCAGCAGATAAAGCATATAGATTAGACCAGTGGGATTCAAAATCGTTGAATGAACTGAGGGCACGTCCTGATAAAATCTTTCCGTCGTTTGATGATGCTCCTCAGAACAGTGTGATTGATGCGGATAAAATAAAGGTCATTACTCAAAAAATGGACAAGGATGGAACACTCAATTGGAATGTCCCTAAGGGAAATTGGACAGTGCTTAGAATGGGGTACACTACAACTGCTGTTACTAATAAGCCATTAACAAAAAAAGGTGGATTGGGTCTAGAAATTGATAAACTGAGTAGAAAGGCTGCTGATATTCACTGGAATGAACTGCTAAACCAAATCATTGCCGATGCTGAGGGAAAAAAGGCCTTTACCACTATTTTAATTGACAGCTACGAAGTGGGTCATCAAAACTGGACGGATGATTTTCCAAAGCAGTTTACTAATTTACGCCACTACGATATTATTCCCAATCTTGTGTGCATGACAGGTAGAATTGTAGAAAGCACCGAATACACCGAAAGAGTACTTTGGGATATGCGGACAACAGTGGCTGATTTAATGCATAAGAATTACTATCAGTATTTCAAAGACAAATGCCACGAACAAGGATTTAAATTAGCCACTGAACCTTACGGAACAGGTTCTTTTGATGCCTCAACGGTAGCTAATATATCCGATTTGGCATTGACTGAGTTTTGGATAAGAGATGATCCTGAGAGTAGAAGAAATCTATGGGATTGGACCAGTCAAATAGTGCCGTCTGCTGTGCGCTTAAAAGGCGAAAAAATTGTTGGTGCGGAATCTTTTACCCGTATGCAAGGCGATTGGACAGCCCATCCCTACAGCATGAAGATACGTGGAGACAGAGCCTTTGCTGCGGGTGTAAATAGGTACTATTTTCACACTTCTGTACACCAACCATGGAATGATAATGTAAAACCCGGGTTTACCATGGGTCAGTTTGGGACGCAGTTTCATAGAAACAACACCTGGTTTTACAAATCTAAAGCGTGGCTCAAATACATTGCACGTTGCCAGTATGTGATGCAAAAAGGAAGATATGTTTCGGATTTGCTTGTACTTAATGGCGAGAGTCAAGGGGCTATCAGTTTTATTGGTAACAAAGAACAGCCGCTTGAGGATTATTTATCAGGATTGAAATTTGACCTGAGTAATATTGAAACACTCAATACGCTCTCGGTAGATGAAACCGGAAGTATTCGCGTCACTTACAACGGTACGTTATTAGAGAATACATACAAATTGCTCTTAATTGAACGTGCCGATTTAATGACCGTTGAAACTGCGGAAAAGATGGCAAATCTGGCAGCGCAAGGCGCAACAATATTTGCACCTAAACCCTTGCGAACACCAGGGCTTTCTGATTTTAAAAGAAATGATAAAAAGTTACAACAGTTGGTGGCAAAATATTGGGATTCGGGTACAATAAAAGCTCCGGAACAATTCAATTCGGCACTCTCAACGATACAAAACGATTGCGAAATACCGGAGCAAACAGAGTATAGCCATCACATCATTGATGGAAATGATTACTACTTTGTTGCAAATCAGTCGTATGAAGAAAGAGAACTGAATTGCAAGTTTCGTGTGGCAGGTAAGCTGCCTGAGATTTGGAATCCTGAAACGGGAGAAATTGCTCCTGCCGAAAATTGGAAAACTACTGCCGATGGGAGAACAGAAGTG
>Ga0115568_10001005_pt1 | contig 20665 bp, 14 predicted proteins | sample COGITO_mtgs_1204_FD_87296 | JGI IMG/M metagenome (GOLD analysis project Ga0115568, IMG submission 87296) | Pelagic marine microbial communities from North Sea - COGITO_mtgs_120426 | ecosystem: Environmental > Aquatic > Marine > Epipelagic | place: Germany:Helgoland, sampling site Kabeltonne...
CGTTTGAGCCCCTCTTTGAATTTTTTAAAGAGACTGCGCATCGCTGCCGAGTTAGTCCGCTGCTTTGCGCAGGGGGCGTTTAATCTGGTTTTTCATCTTGTCCAAGATGCCATTGATGAAGCGTTTGGAGTCGGGGTTGGAAAACACCTTACTCAAGTCGATCGCCTCGTTGATACTGACGATCGGCGGGATGTCGGCGCGGAACAACAGTTCGTAAATCGCGAGGCGCAGGATGGCGAGGTCCACTTTGGCAATCCGGTCGAATGTCCAGTTGTTGGCGTGTTCGGTGATGGCTTGGTCGATCGCTTCGATGTGTTGGATCGTTCCCAGCGCGAGCTCTTCGGCAAACGCGTAATAGGCACGGTCTTCTTCCTGGTTTTCAAAAAACTGGCAGATGTCGTCCGCGAGGATTTTCGGCTTGTTCGATTCCCATTGGTAGAGGAACTGCACGGTGGTCATGCGGTTTTCGCGGCGCTGTGAGCGGCGGGTTACTGGTGCGTCGTCTTCCATTTGTTTTTAAAAAGGGCCATTTCGAGGGCCGATAGGGCAAATTCTTTGCCACGGTTAATTTCTTCGCCGGCACGGGCTTCGGCTTGTGCGAGGGTGTTGACAACAAGGACACCGTTGATCACGGGCACTTGTTTACGAATGCTAAGTTCCTGGAGTGCGATCGCGGTGCTGTCGCCGATGAGATTGTGGTGGTTGGTGTCGCCGGCGATGACGACGCCGATCACGATGACTGCATCGAAATTCGAATGTTCGATAAGGGCGGACGCGGCGTAGGGCAGTTCGGCGGAGCCCGGCACACGCTCAATGACTGGTGTGACGGCGCCGGCGGCTTCGAGGGTCTGGCAAGTATGGTCGACCAGTGAGTCGACCAGCGTCTCATTAAAGCGCGCAGCAATAACCGCGAAGCGCAGGCCGCTGCCGTTAAATTCTAGGTGACTGGGGGTGTCTAAACTCATCGAGCGCCACATAAAGACGCGTGCCGTGCAGGCTGGCAACGTGAAACTGCGACAGGTTTCGCTGCAATGTTACGTTGCTGCTATGGCTGTTTTTTTTCCGTGTTGCGTTCAATGTTTGATCTGCCTCGGTCGGTCACTTGGTGAAATCCAGTCTTGTCGTCCTGTGTTGCTGGAATCACGTTCTGGGCATGTTCACATTGCTCAAAGAATCCGGTTCGGCCCGCCGCGGTGTCCTCGAAACCCGCCATGGCTCTATCCAGACCCCGATCTTTATGCCGGTCGGCACCCAAGCCACGGTTAAGGGCATGACGCCTGCGAAGATCGAAGAGGTCGGTGCGCAGATCATTCTGGGCAATACCTATCACCTGAATATTCGCCCCGGTTCTGATCTGGTGAAGGAGATGGGTGGGCTGCACAAATTCATGAACTGGGACAAGCCGATCCTGACCGATAGCGGCGGTTTTCAGGTGTTCAGCCTTTCCAAGCTGCGTAAGATCACCGAAAAGGGCATCGAGTTTCGCTCGCATCTCGATGGTCGTAAGTTGTTTCTCGGGCCAAAGGAGTGTTTTCAAATTCAACAGGAATTGGATACCGACATCGCGATGGTGCTGGATGAGTGTCCGCCGTTTCCGTGTGAGCGTGATGCCTGTGAAGCCGCGGTGCAGCGTACCATTCGCTGGGCGGGTGAATTTCTAGAGCATGCACGCGGCGAGGGCTTTCTGGAGTCGGGGCACCATGTGTTTGGGATTATTCAGGGCTCGACCTACGACGATTTACGTCAGCACTGTGGGCGCGCGCTGGCTGAAATGGATTTTCCAGGCTATGCGATCGGTGGCGTGAGTGTCGGTGAGCCAGAGGAGGAAATGATCCGTCAAGTGGCCGCCTGCGCACCGGTGATGCCGAAGGAAAAGCCGCGCTATGTGATGGGCGTTGGCACGCCGGTGCAGTTGTTGAAAATGGTGGGCCTTGGCATGGATATGTTCGACTGCGTGATGCCGACACGGCTCGCGCGTCACGCCTCGGTGTTTACGCCGCATGGCGTGTTGAATTTAAAGAACGAGCGTTTTAAGCGTGATCCGAATCCGATTATGGAGGCCGATAACTATACCTGTCAGAACTTCAGCCGTGCGTATTTGCGTCATTTGATCATGGCAAAGGAACTGCTGGCGCATACGCTCTTGTCGATCCACAACACGCATTTCTTCTTGGATTTGATGGCGCAGGCGCGCGCGCACATTGAGGCGGGCGATTATGATCAGTGGAGCGCCGCATGGATCGCGCGTTACAACGCAGGCGGCAAGTAGGCGGCTTGCGATGCCCCTTGGTGTGGGGCGCAGTGACCGCAAGTCTGGTTAGCACTTCAAACAGTCTGGCAGCATGAGGTCGGTTTCCCGGCGCAGCCAGTGGCACAGATTGTTGCTCGCTAGTTCGCAAGCTTCCAACAGCGAAGGATCTGCGTTGTCGGGCGTCGGATTGTTGAGCAGGTGCTTGGCAGGTCCGCGCAAGGGGGCGTGTAATTGTGGCCACCAGGATTCGCGGACGGGGTAACCTTCGTCTTTGAGCAGGAGATAGACGGCTTTGAGGAACACGATGGCGGGGGCGTCCCGTTCGGCGAAGGCATTTAGGGTGCGCTCCGTGAGCAAGTACAGCGCGGTGGGGTCGGCCATATGCGGACCGTTTTGAGCGATCAGGGCGCAGAAGTCGGAGGCGTAGCGGAGCTTGCGGTAGGATTGACCGATTTGGCTGCGGCGGTGCACAAGCTGGTATTCGCTGACGAAGCGGACAGTGCCTTGTTTCGAGGTTTCCAGATGAATGTCGGCGCTGTCGAACAGGTCGGGCGCGGCAATCAGGTGATTCTTTTTGGAGGCGCGTTTAAGGCAGAGAAATGCGCCGCTGTCAGGCGTGAGAATGTCGAGTTTTTGAAACGATTCGCCAGAGGCGGCGATGCGCAGCACGAGCGCGCGTTCGGTGACTGCGAGCGCGCTCATAATTCAGGGCACACGGTTGGCGAGTTGGATAGTAGGCAGGCGCTCATGTTGCAGTCTGTGCGTGGCATGCTTAGACACTACCGTTGGCTTCGGCTGGGTTATTGATGGTCACGGTATCGTGGCTATCGGCATCCGGCACCACGGCCCCACCGGAGATGATGAGTTTCATGCCGTCGGCAATCGTCATCTGTAGGCGTTTGATGTCTGTTTCCGGCAGCATGAGGAGAAAGCCACTGGTCGGATTCGGGGTGGTGGGCACGAAAACGTTGACGATGTACTCGCCGGTCGCGTCTTGTGTCTCGCCTTTTGCAGAACTGGTCAGGAAGCCCAACGCATAGCAATCCTTGCGCGGATATTCGATCAGCACCACTTGCTGGAACACCGCCTTCTTTTGTTGGCTGAAGGTCTGCACGATCTGCTTTACAGAGCGGTAAAAGGTGTTAAGGACCGGTACTTGGTCGAGTAGGCGTTCCATGTTGTGCAGAATGATTCGCCCGATAAAAACGCGTGAGCCGTAACCGAGCAGCGTGATGAGCAGAAAGACCACCAATACCGAGATCAACTCCAGTCCAATCTGAACGACCGGCATCGCTTTGAGTTCTTTATCCAGAAACCAAAAGAAAAGTTTGCTCGCTGGAGTGCCGAGTCGGTCGAGTAGGAAGTTGATCACGATGATCGTCACGCCGAGCGGCAGGATGACGACGATGCCAGTGAAGAACGCGTTGCGTAGAGAACGGAGCATTTTGTGGAGTCGAAAGAGGGAACCCGCTTGGCTCGGAGAGCGACGCAGTTCAATCAGTATGAAATTCGAGAGTGTCGGGGGGAAGTGAAAAGTGGAGCGTTTTTCTGATTCAGGTTATGTAAACCTTCAAGGATACACTTGCGTGCGCTTTGGTTCCATTGCTTTTTTCCCTTATGCAGAATTTGCACTACAAGTACGACGGTCTGATTTTTGATATGGATGGCACGTTGGCCGACACGATGCCGGCGCATTTTCTTGCGTGGTGCCGATCGATGGCCGAGCACGGTATAGATTTCCCTGAAGAGCGCTTTTACGCGCTAGGGGGAGTGCCCGCGTCGGAGATTATTGATCTGTTAGCGCAGGAGCAGGGGCTGTGTGTCGATGCGCATGCGATTGCCGAGGCAAAGGAGGTACTGTTTCTTGAGCTGCTGGGCGACGTGCAGCAGGTCGTGCCGATCAAAGCGATTGCTGAGTGGCACCGCGCGCACCTGCCGATGGCGATTGCTACCGGCAGCCCCAAATGGGTCGCGGAAAAGATACTCAAAGCGCTGGGGATCCGGGAGTGGTTCGACGCGGTGGTCGGTGCAGAATGCGTGGCTCATTCCAAGCCGGCGCCCGATGTGTATCTTCGTGCTGCTGAATTGATCGGGGTCGACCCGAGGCGCTGTCATGCCTTTGAGGATACCGCACTCGGTGTGCAAGCCGCTAAAAATGCTGGTATGACGGTGGTCAACATTCACACATTGCTGTAGGGTAAGTTTCCTTAACGCATTAACGCTGCACTGGATCAATCCACTCTGGATTAATCCGGCGCTCTCTGCTTTCGTCTGCGCATGTCTAGCCCGTCACTAAATGTCCCGTTGTTTGAGGACACCCTCGCCGCGAATCAACTCGATCTCACGCGTACGGTGCCACGGGTGTTGCAGCTAAATATTGGCAAGCTCTGTAATCTCACCTGTGTGCACTGCCATGTGAACGCCGGCCCGCGCAGAAAGGAGATCATGACACGTGAGACGGTCGATCGGATTCTCGGTTGGCTTGCTGGCACGCAGATCGAAGTGGTCGATCTGACTGGGGGCACTCCCGAGATGATTCCCGACTTCCGCCATTTGGTGGAACAAATTCGCGGGATGGGCAAGGCGGTGATGGATCGCTGTAACTTGACTATTCTAAACGAGCCGGGCTACGAATGGGTGGCCGATTTTCACGCCGAGCACGGGGTCGAAATCGTGGCCTCAATGCCTTGTTACTGTCCAAAGAATGTGAACGAGCAACGCGGCGACGGCGTGTTCGATTCCAGTATCAGCGCGTTGCAGACTTTAAACCAACTGGGCTACGGCAGGGACACCGGTTTGAAACTGGATCTGGTTTATAACCCCAACGGCGCCAGCTTGCCGCCTGAGCAAGGTGCGCTTGAAGCGGATTATAAGCGCGAGTTGAAGTCGCATTTCGATATCGATTTTGATCATCTCTACGCGATCACCAATATGCCGATTGCGCGCTTTACCTCCTACTTAAAGCGTGAAGGTGTTTATGCAGATTATATGCAATTGCTGCTCGATCATTTTAATCCGCATTCAGTCGCGGGGCTGATGTGCCGCGATACGATCAATGTCGATTGGGAGGGGCGTGTGTATGACTGTGATTTTAATCAGCAGCTCGGGCTGCATCATGGTGCGAAGCCGACGCCTTTGAAAGTGTGGGAGCTTGATTTCGTCAACTGGGCGAGCCTGCCCATTTTGACCGGCAGTCATTGCTATGGCTGCACCGCAGGGCAAGGTTCCAGCTGTGGTGGCGCGACGGTGTAGTGGCGTGGATCGATCTGCACTCTCCCAGACGAGGGCTGTTGGCTTCATGACTGATACGTCAAAAATAGTGGAATAAAATTCGAATCGTAGCTTCAAATGGATATCATGTTTTTGATGAGCCGATCCTATATCTGTGTTCTCCTTGCGGTGCTTGTTTGCCTTCTTCGCGGTCTGTCCCTCCAAGCCGCTCCCGACTATACGGAGTATGCGCGCTTGCTTGAAATGTATGTGGTTGAGGATGGGGTGCGCTACGCGGAATGGCACAAGCAGGCCGCAGATATTGCCAGACTGGAGGCATTTGTCACGGAGTTGGGCCAAACGGATGTCGACGCACTCTCGAAGGCGGAACAGAAGGCCTTGTATCTCAATCTGTACAACGCGGCGATGTTGCGCGCGGTGTTTGAGCATTATCCGATTCAATCGGTGAAGCATATTGGTCTGCTGCCCTTCAGTATCTTTAAGAAGAAGTTCATTGCCCTCGGGGATGCACGTGTGAGTTTGGATCGGTTAGAAAAGGGGATCTTGTTGAAGGCGTATTTTGATCCGCGCATTCACTTTGCGGTCAATTGTGCGAGTGAAAGTTGCCCGCCGTTGCGAGCGGAGCCTTATCGCGGGGATCGCGTGGAAGCCCAGTTGGAGGAGCAAACGCGCCTCTTTGCCCGCAGTCATCGAGCCGCGCGGGTGAATGAAGCAGCGCATAGCGTGGCTTATTCGGAGTTGTTTAAGTGGTATGCGGACGACTTTTCGGTCCAGAATCCCGCTCAATTTTTAAATTGTTTTCGGCAGTCGAAGTTGCCGATTCATTATGCGATCGAGTGGCTGGATTATGACTGGTCGCTCAACGCTGCATCCAACTGATTATGCCGAATTTGATCGCTCGTTACACGCACTGGCTGCACACGCAATGGCCCTCCGGAGGCGTCGAAAAAGGCCCTGGTGTGAATGATGACGGCACCACGAATTTAAAAGGTGTGCGCGTGGTCGGCGATTTGACCGGAGTGCCGTTACTGAAGTTTTCGGCGGATACCGGAGCCAAGGCGGTCGGCGAGCTGTTACAAGAATCAGATTTTAAAGTGGGGGCCGGTACGGGCTCAGATGTGTATGATCTGGTGATTGTGGGGGCTGGAGTTTCCGGTATGTCGGCTGCGATCGAAGCAAAGCGGGCGGGCTTGAATTTTGTGCTGTATGAGGCGGACGAGAGCTTTGCCACGATTCACAATTTTCCGCGCAAAAAGCCGATCTTCACGTATCCCACCGAGATGCGCAATGCCGGGCAGTTGGACTTCAAGGCGGATGTGAAGGAGGCGCTGCTCGAAGAGCTGAAGGCGCAGCAGTCCGCGCATGGCATCCAAACGACGCGGGCCAAGGTGCAGCGTATTCGTCGCGAGGGTGGTGTGCTATGCGTGGATTTTTTCAAAGGTGCGCCGGTCAAAGCGCAGCGTGTGATCATCGCAATTGGGCGCACGGGGAATTTTCGCAAGTTGAATGTGCCGGGTGAGGGGCTGGACAAGGTCTCGAATCGGTTAATTGATGCTAGTGAACTCGCCGGTCAGCAGGTGATGGTGGTGGGCGGTGGTGACTCTGCGCTGGAAGCCGCTATCGCGCTGGCTGAGGCTGGGGCGATCGTGTCGCTCAGTTATCGCAAAAAAGCATTCTCGCGGGCGAAACCAGAGAACGTCGACAAGGTGCAGGAGCTGGCTACTAAACAGGAGCTGATCCTTTATATGGGCACGAATTTACAGCAGATCAACGAGGACGATGTCGTGGTGTGCGGTGAGGATAATCAAGACTGCCTCGTGCCGAATGCGGCGGTCTTTACCTTGATCGGACGAGAGCCGCCGCTGGACTTTTTTCGTCAATCGAAGATTTCGGTGACGGGTGACTGGACGCCGAAGGTGTGGGCCGGGCTGGTTGGCTTCTTTATTGCCTTCATGGTTTTTTATCACTGGCAAAAGGGGCTGTGGCTTCAGGATCTCCGCCCTGGCAAAATGGCGTGGTGGCTGAGTTCGCTGGGTGGCTTTTTTCAAGCGCAGGTGGACAATCCGCGGCATCTGTTAAACCATCTGCGCGGGGCACTGAATCAGCCGGGGTTTTATTATTCCTTGGCTTATTGTGTGTGCGTGGTGGCTTTTGGGATTCGACGGATCAAGCGTCGTCGCACGCCGTATGTGAAGCTACAGACTTTGACGCTGTCGGCGTTTCAGATCATTCCGCTGTTTCTGCTGCCTTGGATTTTATTGCCTTGGTTCGGCGCTCTCGGTTGGTGGGAGTCCGGTATCGGTGGCATCATCGCCGATTGGTTCTGGCCGAATGGCGAGTATTGGCGGGCGTTCGGCTTGATCCTCGCATGGCCGCTATTTGTGTATAATTGGTTCACTGCGGAGCCTCTGTGGGGCTGGCTGATTCTCGGTTTCGTGCAGACTTTCGTTTTTATTCCGTGGATCGTCTGGAAGTGGGGCAAGGGCGCGTATTGCGGTTGGATTTGTAGCTGCGGCGCGTTGGCCGAGACTTTGGGCGATGCACATCGGCACAAGATGCCGCATGGGCCGTTTTGGAATAAGCTTAATATGCTCGGGCAAGTGCTGCTCGCGGTGGCCTTTGTGATGATGGGCTTGCGCATTCTCGGATGGCTGCTGCCGGACGGGAACTTTGCCGCGAGTCTTTTCAGCTCGATGCTGTCGGGGATTCCAGTGTTGAACTGGAAATACACGGTCGATGTGTGGCTCGCGGGTGTCTTTGGAGTCGCCTTTTATTTTCATTTTTCGGGGCGTGTGTGGTGCCGGTTTGCCTGTCCGCTTGCCGCGCTGATGCATATTTATGCACGCTTCTCGCGTTACCGTATTTTCGCTGAGAAGAAAAAGTGCATCTCGTGTAATGTCTGCACCACGGTCTGCCACCAGGGGATCGATGTGATGAACTTCGCCAACAAAGGGATTCCGATGGAGGATCCCGAGTGTGTGCGCTGCTCCGCGTGTGTGCAATCCTGCCCCACCGGCGTCTTGAACTTTGGTCGATTAGACGGCAACGGCGGCGTGATTTATGATCAGTTACAGGCGTCACCTGTGCGGATGCAGGAAATCCATTCGCTCTCGCCGGTGGATAAATTACTCGCGGAGGGAAAGCGTTGAGTTGCCTTGGCCTTGGGTGGACCATCATGCTGTAGCGGTAACGATGGATTTTAAACCTACAAGGGGCTGCGCACCGAGCAAATGATGGCGATACGCATGTGGGCATGGCTGTTGCTGTTGAGCGTGGCATCGGTCGCCGTGTTCACCTATGGGCAGGTAACGGTGTGCTTTGATACGCCGAGTTTGTGGCGGGTCGGGTTGTTTCCAGTTATCGGGCTGGCGGGGCTGTTGAGCGTGTTCCTGTTTCCCAGCTTCAAGCACAAGCGCAGTGTTTTATTGGCGATTTGGATTCCGGCGATTGTGCTGCGCGTGCTGCTGTTGCCAGCGGCGGTTTCCGATGATGTGAATCGCTATTTATTTGAGGGGCAACTGGTCCGCTCCGGTGTGAATCCTTATGCGCAAACTGCGGATGCGGCAACTCTCGAGTCGTACCGCGATGTGTATTGGCAGGCGATGAATCACAAGGACAAGCCGACGGCTTATCCGCCGCTTGCGGAGCTCGCCTTCGCAGCGATTGGCGGTATCTGGTATCATCCACTGGCCTATAAACTGGTTTTTATACTCGCCGATTTACTCACTCTGGGAGCCGTGCTTCAATTGTTGCTCAGGCGCGGGCTGAGCTTGGCATTTTCTGGATTCTACGCGCTCAATCCGATTGTGCTGCTCGCCTATGCCGCAGAGGCGCATTTTGATTCATTGATGGTGGCCGCGTTGATGTCGGCTTTGTGCGTGCACCAGGCGGGGCGCCAGCAATTGGCGGTGGCCCTAGCCTCGGTGGCCACCGGGGTTAAATGGATCGCGTTGCCGTTTATTCCGTTTTTTGCCGGCAAGCGCCTGGTTGTTGGCGGTCTGGTTGCTTTGGCTGTGTTGTTGCTGCCAGCGCTGTATTTCAAGGACTCGCTCGGGGATCTGTTGCAGGCCTTGTTCGCCTTTGGCGGCACGCGCAGTTTCAATGGCTTCTTTTATGAGCTCTTGCTGCGAGGGGCGAATTTTCCGCGTTCGCTGTGCAGCGGCATCGTGATGGCATTGTTTGCGCTGGTCATCCTGTGGCGCTGGCTGTGGCGGGATCGTGCGTCTGTGGAGTGCCATTTGCGCTGGATGCTGGCTGCCTTAATCGTGCTCTCGCCGACCGTACATTTCTGGTATCTGGCTTGGATTCTGCCGCTTGTGTGCCTGTGTCCGTCTTTGCCGTGGATTACCTTTTCGTTGACGGGCGGTATTTACTTTTTTGTGTGGCCGAACGCCCAGGGCGAGCGTGGTTGGAGTTTGGATTTGTGGCAGCAATCTGTGTTTTGGGCGCCTTTTGTGATCGCCTGTCTGTATGAGCTTTGGAGTACCCGAGGACGGATCGTGCTGCCTGTTTTGCGGCCGGCCGATGCGGTCGATGCCGAGGTCGCAGTGGTGATTCCTACACTGAATGCGGCGGCGGACTTGCCCCGCGCATTGGCGAGCATTCGGCGGCAAACGGTTGCGGTGCGCGAAGTGCTGGTCGTCGATGCGGGGTCGTCTGACGCTACCGTACAAATCGCGTCGGCAGCGTCGCTTCCGGCGCAAGTGCTGTACAGTGATCGTGGACGGGGCTTGCAGATTGCGACGGGACTCGAAGCGGCGCAGGCAGACTGGGTGATTGTCTTGCATGCGGATGCCGAGCTCGCGCCAAATGCCGTGGACTGTTTATTGCGCGCGGTTGAAGGTAATCGGGATGTGCTTGGCGGGGCGATGGGGCAGCGCTTTGCCGAGGGCAATCCGGAGCTGCTGCCGATTGAATTGCTGAACGATTTGCGTGCGCAGTTCACGCGTACGGCCTTTGGTGATCAGGTGCAGTTTTTTCACCGCGAAATGGCAGTGCGTTGTGCGCTGATGCCCAAGCAAGCATTGATGGAAGATGTCGAGTCGAGCTGGCGAACACGTGAGCAGGGTGGATTTTTGTTTTTGGGCCTACCATGTTTGGTGAGTCATCGCAAGTGGAACCCACAAGACTGGTTCAAGCGCTTCAAGCTGGTGATGCGTCTTGTCTCTAGATATCGCTGGGCGCGGATGCGCAGCAGCGCGGATGCGGAGGCATTGAGTGAGCAACTGTATGCCGAGTATTACTCGGTCCGGAAATAAACCTGCCTGGTTGCATCTGTGCGATGCATCACATATAAACTATTCAACTTAAACCCTGTTTATCCGATGTCTCAACCGACCCATACTCGATCCTCTGTAGAAAAACGCTATGCCGATGCGGCTAAACAGCAGGAGGCGGCCTTGTGCTGCCCGGTTGAATATGATCGCAAATATTTGGAAGTGATTCCGGACGAAGTGATCGAAAAGGACTACGGCTGTGGCGATCCTTCCAAGTGGGTGAAGGCGGGCGAGACCGTGTTGGATCTGGGCTCCGGCACGGGCAAGATTTGCTTTATCGCGGCACAGGTCGTTGGCGCGGCTGGCAAAGTGATCGGTGTCGATATGACGGACGATATGTTGGAAGTAGCGAATCGGAATGCGCCGATCGTCGCAGACAGGATTGGTTTTTCGAATGTGGAATTTCGCCGCGGACGCATTCAGGATTTAGGCTTGGATTTGGATCGACTTGAGCAGGCGTTGCAGGCGAATCCCGTCGCCAATGCGGCCGATTTTTTGAATCTGGATGTCGTCGCTGAGGAGCTGCGGATGAAGCATCCTTTGATTGAGAGTGATTCGATTGATGTGGTGGTGTCCAATTGCGTGCTAAATTTAGTCGAGCCCGAACAGAAGCCGAAGTTGTTTCGCGAAATTTTCCGTGTGCTGAAGAAAGGCGGACGCGCAGTGATCTCGGATATCGTCAGCGATGAGCCGGTGCCGCTTGAGATGCGGCAGGATGCCGAGCTGTGGAGCGGGTGTATCTCCGGCGCGTTGACCGAGCAGGGATTTTTACAGGCCTTTGAAGATGCTGGGTTTTATGGAATTGAGTTGGTCAAGTTTGAGGCCCAGCCATGGCAAACGGTGGAGGGCGTTGAATTTCGCTCCGTAACGGTTCAAGCCTACAAGGGAAAGCAAGGCCCGTGTTTTGAGCACAATCAGGCCGTGGTCTATCAGGGGCCTTTTAAGTCGGTGTTGGATGACGATGGGCATCGTTTTGATCGAGGCGTGCGCACCGCTGTTTGCGACAAGACCTTTAATTTGCTGCAAAGTGGGCCGTATGCTGGTCTTTTTGCCGCGATTGAGCCCCTGGAGGCGATTGTTTCCGATCAGGCTCAGCCGTTTAATTGTCGCAAGGGAGCGCGGCGTCACCCTAAACACACCAAGGGGCAGGACTACGACGCCACTACGGAAGCGGCACATTGCATTGACGGTGTCGAGTGCTGTTAGCGGTAATGGCCGACGCGCGCTTAGCCTTCAATAGCCTTAGCTAAGTTGCTTAGTATTTTACTGCGCCAAGATTTCGGCGGGCAAGCAGCCGGTTTGAATCGCGCGTTCTAGCTCAGCGAGCTCGTCGATGTCGTACAAGGTCTCCAATCGTTTGACCCGCAGGCCTAGTTTCGCGGCTTGTTGCAATGAAGCGTCGAGGGTGTTTTGCGTGCTCCAGGGGATATTTTCAAACAGTTGCGGGTGGGGAGCACTGAGGCCGATTAAATAATAGCCGCCGTCTTCGCTTGGCCCGAAGACGACGTCGCAGTCTGTGTTGAGTGCCGCTGCCGCTTGCTCGAAGTGGCTTTGTTGCAGCTGCGGGCAATCGCCTCCGATACACAGGACGTTGTGCGCGCCGCGTGCAAAGGCGCCTTCGATCGCGCGCATCAATCGAACGCCCAAGGTGCCTTCGGCTTGAGGGTAGAGTGCGAGGTCAGTGCCCAGCCATTGCTGCATTTCAACTTCGGCATCAATGGGGGTGAAGTGGACTTCGGTGCGTTCTCGCTCAGGCAGTCGGCTGCACTGGCGTTCGACCAGAGCACGATAAGCGCGCAGTGCTGCTTCGTTGCCGATTGAGTGTGCGAGGCGTGTTTTGACATCACCGCTGCGCGGGGCTTTGAGGAACAGCAAAACTGCGGTGTCTTTTCTGGTCGGGGTGAATTGATTTACGCGGTGGTTCATTCTACATCAGGAGCATTGAGAATTAGCAAATTTTTGTTGTCTGATAATCGATATGGTGTACTCGTCACTCATGAGAAAAATTTGCTGTATTGGAGCTGGATATGTTGGTGGGCCGACTATGGCCATGATTGCACACAAGTACAAGGATCACTCGGTCACCGTTGTGGACATTAATCAGTCGCGTATCGATGCGTGGAATTCCGATGAGTTGCCGATCTTCGAGCCCGGGCTGGATGAGATTGTAAAAGGCTGCCGTGGCAAGACGCTGTTCTTCTCGACGGATGTCGATACCGCGATCCGCGAGGCAGACATTATTTTTATCAGCGTCAATACGCCGACCAAGACCTACGGCGTCGGCGCCGGTCGTGCTGCGGATCTTCGTTACATTGAAAAGTGTGCCCGTAAAATTGCGCAAGTGGCGGAAGATGATAAGATCGTAGTCGAAAAATCCACTTTGCCGGTGCGCACCGCTGAATCGATCAAGCGTATTCTGGAGGCGAACTCGAACGGCCGTAAATTTCAGATCCTTTCGAATCCCGAGTTCCTAGCCGAAGGCACTGCGGTGGCGGATTTGGAAAATCCGGATCGTGTTCTGATCGGTGGCGATCAAACACCAGAGGGGCTCGCGGCGATCCACGCATTGGTCGATGTCTACGCGACTTGGGTGCCGCGTGAGAATATTCTGACCACCAACTTGTGGTCTTCAGAGCTCTCCAAACTGGCTGCCAATGCTTTCCTTGCGCAGCGTATTTCTTCGATTAATGCGATTTCTGCACTGTGCGAAGCGACGGGCGCTCATGTCGATGAGGTGGGTCATGCCATCGGCACGGATAGCCGTATCGGTCCGAAGTTCCTCAAGGCCTCTGTTGGCTTTGGGGGATCATGCTTCCAAAAAGATATTCTTAATCTGGTGTATCTCTGCGAGCATTTCGGGTTGCCTGAAGTCGCCGCTTATTGGAACGGCGTGATCGAGATGAATGATTATCAGAAACATCGTTTCGCACGTCATATCATTTCAACTATGTTCAATACCGTGTCGGACAAGAAGATTGCTGTGCTCGGTTTCGCTTTCAAGAAAGACACCAATGACACGCGCGAGTCCGCTGCGATCTATGTGTGTAAAGATCTGCTCGATGAGCAGGCGAACATTAGTATCTACGACCCCAAGGTACCAGAGGCTCAAATACGCCGCGATCTGGATCTTGCCGAAGATGATTCATCAGTGACCGTTTGTGCGGATGCCTATGAGGCGACGAAGGACGCGCATGCAATAATCATTTTGACTGAGTGGGACGAATTCAAGGCACTCGATTTTAAGAAGATACACGACAGCATGAATATGCCTGCCTTCTTGTTTGATGGGCGTAACTTGCTCGACCGCGCGGCACTGCGAGCAATCGGCTTTGAAGCGAGCGGCATCGGTCGTGGGTAAGCTTAGAATCTAGATTCAATAACCTTTAAACCTCAAGGCGCGGCTGGATAACTCCTTACGCGCCTTTTTGTTTACCTGAAAATTACAAGTTGCCACTGGCAGTGTAGTTACTTTGACTCTTAACCTTACTAACTTTTTTTAATTACCATACTACTACCATGATCGTTAAACCGCGCATCCGAGGATTTGTTTGCATTACTGCCCACCCGAAAGGTTGTGAGGCCAGAGTTCGTCAGGAAATAGAGGTCGCCAAGGCGGCCAAAAAGGAAGGTGGGCCCAAGAAAGTGCTCGTTCTTGGTTCGTCCACCGGTTACGGGCTCTCGACCCGCATCGCTTCTGCGTTCAGTTACGATGCCGCCACATTTGGTGTTTTCTTCGAGCGTCCCTCAACCAAGGGTAAGACGGGTAGCGCGGGCTGGTATAACTCTGTCGGCTTCGAGAAAGCCGCTCATGAGGCTGGCTTGTACGCCAAGAGCATTAACGGTGACGCCTTTTCCAAAGAAGTGAAAGAGCAGGCGATCGCTCAGATTAAAGAAGATCTCGGTCAGATTGATTTGGTGGTCTACAGCCTCGCTTCTCCCCGCCGTACCGATCCCGAGACCGGCGAAACTTACAAGTCTGTTCTGAAGCCGATCGGCGACAAGCCTTTCACTAACCGTACTATGGATACGGATCGCAATGAGGTCAAAGAAGTGACCATCGAGCCTGCAACAGAGGAAGAAATTCAGCACACCATCAATGTCATGGGTGGGCAGGATTGGGAGCTTTGGATGAAAGCCTTGTCGGATGCCGGCGTGCTGGCTCCCGGTGCGAAAAGTGTCGCTTATTCGTATATCGGGCCGGAAGCCACGTGGCCAGTCTACACGAATGGTACGATTGGGCAGGCCAAAAAAGATGTCGAACGCGCAGCCGCTGCGATCACTGAAGCTTACGATTGCGAAGCGTATGTTGCGATCAATAAGGCAGTGGTCACTCAAGCCAGTTCCGCGATTCCTGTGGTCCCGCTATATATCTCGATCCTCATGAAGCTCATGAAGGAAAAGGGCACACATGAAGACTGCATTGAGCAGATGGTACGTCTTCTCGAGGATCGTCTCTACGGACCAGATTTGAAGCTGGATGAGCTTGGTCGCATCCGTGTCGATGATTGGGAAATGGCGCCGGATATTCAGGCCGCAGTGATTAATATCTGGCCGGAAATTACTTCCGAGACGCTCAATACTCTGGGCGATTACACCGGCTATCAGCACAATTTTCTGACACTCTTTGGTTTTGGCATTGCTGGGGTCGATTACGACGAGGACGTCGAGGTCGATTTGCCTCTGCCTAGCAGCTTGTAGTCGCCTTATTTAGTGCCGGGGCCAGTGCCTCGAGTCAAAACCGCCAACGCAGGGATTCCTGCTTGGCGGTTTTTTGTTGCCGCATACCGCTTCGCTTCGACGAGCGCGGCTGTCGACGGGCTACCGCCGTGGAGGCAGGAAGCTTTGCCAGTTGACGGTTCTAGGCTGATAGCTGCACCAGTTGCGGTACATGTGTGAAGAGTAGCTTCAACTCGATGACGGCCTCATCGAGTCCGATGATTTTCGACAGTGCTGTGCGGTAGGCTTCAAGTTGCGGGCGATGGTGAGCAGCGGCTTGTTCGAGTGTATTGCCCGGGTGGATACGGTCGGTTTTGAAATCGATGATTTCCGCAGCGGTGATTTTACCTGTGCCATCTTTGTGGATGACGACACGGTCGAAGATGCCGTTGATGAACTGGTCGCCCTCGACATAGCTGAATGCCCGTTCGCGCCAGACTAGCGATGTCGTTTGTGGGGGAGTGAACAGAGCACGTATCGCATTGTTTTCAAAGCACTGCTCCAGTGTCTGTTTAACGGCGGAATCAGAGTCGGGTGTGGTGTTGTCGAGCCACTCGATCTGTTCAAAGGCATCGTGCACTTTGGTGCCGAAGTCACTGGCTTGTTCGCTCAAATCGAATAGTTTGCCGGCCGCGAGCGAGATCGATTTTCCGGACGAAGGGCGCGCCAGCTGTAAGCGTGGGTGTGCGGGAGGGAAGTGGGGGGCAGCTGGCTGCTGGTTGTGGGTTGGCTGGGCAGATGGAGCCTCAAACGATTCATACCAGTTGGGGTCGCCGGTACGCCACAGCACCGGGTAGTCCGCTTGCGGGAAGAGCGCGGTGGATTCAGCTTCGGTGCCAAGGCGTTGTTTGAGAAAATCGACGGTCGTGCCTTTGTGTGCGCCCTTTAGGTCGCTGATCATATACAAGCCCCGCTTGGCTCGGGTCATCGCTACGTATAATGTGCAGAGATTGCCGAATCCGCGTTGGCTGGTGCTTTGATCCAACAACTGATTGAGGGCCGGATCCGCTTGCATCAGCTCCTTTTTGATCGGCTCTAGGATCCAATCCGCTTTGCCCGCTGAGTCGAGGCGTGGGCTGATGCGCTGCTCGCTGCGCGCGATCTTGTCCTCATTGACGAGAATGACGACGTCGTATTCGAGGCCTTTGGATTTATGGATGGTCTCGATGATGACGGCATCGCCGGCGTGGCACTCACCGCCGCTGCTGTTCTTTAGAAAGTGAATGAGTCCGTCGATATCGCGACGTTCCTCGTCGTCGAACATGCGGGCTTTGTCGATCAATCGATTGAGGCGCTCACGGTGGCGTGTGTCATCGGCGGGTAGGTGGGCGATGATTTGCTCGGCCGCCCACTGTACGGCGCTTTCGTTGCTGTCCGAGAGCAGTCGATTGCGCAACGCTTCGGCCGCGCTGCTAAGGGCCGGGCCGTCGGTCGAGACATCGATGAGTTGGAGGTAGCCACGCGCATGCGAATCACCCGGGTGCGCCGCTAGGCTGAGGAGTGCCAGCAGCGCGGCACCGGCAGCGTTATCGACCCCAGGTTTAATCGCGGAGCCAGTATGAATTGGCAACTGGCTGTTTTCCCGAAGATAGTCGGCGACTTCGTTGGCATCGGCGTTTTTACGCACCAGTACGCCGACGCTCATCCCGCGTTCAATCGGGTTCAGGTCCTGCAGGATTTTAAGGATGAGCTCGTTGCGAGTCGGGCTATCGTCTTTTTTTGCTTCCAGCCAACAAGTAAAGCCGCTGCGGTCTTTGGTGGTTGGCGATGCTTGGTGAGTTTGCCAAGCGCGGGCCCAACGTTCGGCGGTATCCTTCGAGAAGGTTTCGGCGATCAAGGCATTGTCGGAGAAGACTTCGTTGACCGCATCGAGGACGGCGGGGGCCGAACGCCATGACGTGGCGAGTGGCTGCTGGGCAATACGATTGGCGCCACCTTGATTGTAGTGCGCCTGAAGATCGTGGAACAGGCGGTCGTCGCTGTTGCGCCACAAGTAGAGGCACTGCTTGGTATCGCCCACATAGAAGAAGGAGCGCTCGCCCGAGCCATCTTGCACGATCTCGTCGATCAGATTGGCGACCACTTCCCACTGTGGACGGCTGGTATCTTGGAATTCGTCGAACAGCCAATGGTCGAATTGGCTATCGAGGCGGAAGTCCATTAATTGGCGCGCGATCGGATCCGCTGGCCCCATCGGAGAGCCTTCCGCGTCGGGCGCGAGGAGGTGGGTGAGGTCGGCGAATGCGAGGCGTCCGGGGCGGCGTACGATCCGGTCGTAGTTTTCGTGGTAGGCTTGCAGGATGCGGTGGACGCCCTGGGTGTTTTCGAGTGCACGTTTGAGGTGGTGCCAAACAATGGCACGCAGGCAGTCGGCCAATGCGCGGCACGCGGCATCATTTAGGTGCGCCTGATTGTTTTTGCCCCTGCCGCACTTGAGCACGGTTTGCCCTGCGAAGATTTCGTCGGCTTGCTCCAAGGCGCGGTTCAACAGCGTGTTGGTTTTCTCTTCGGTAGGGTACTGGCGTGTTTTCAGCGCGACCGCCTCAAAATCTTTACGCTGGCTGGCAGAGAGGTCATCGGGCAGGGCAGCCAGCAATGTATTCGCCAGTTGATCCCAGTCCGCCTCTGATTGGTTGGTCCACGGGCAGCCTTGCGGCCAGATGGTGCCGGCCTGGCCCCAGCGTTCGGATTGCGGTGTGTCGAGGTACAGCGCGTAGAGTTGCTCGATAAAATCGGAGACGATTTTTTCGACACTGCGCGCTTCTTGTCCGTAGGTGGCTTGTTTGAAGGCATGCCAGAACTCGTTGAGCTCGTGGGTGAGTGCCCCTGGCCGATGGACGATGCTGTCACGCACTTCGTTACGCATGCGCGACTCGCTGCTTTCGTCGAGCAGGTTGAGGCTGCCGGAAAGACCGAGTTCGAGCGCGAATGCAGAGACCACACGAAAGAAGAAACTATCGAGTGTTTGCAGGTTGAGTTGATGCATGCTGCGTATCAGCAAGTGCAATAGGTGGTGGTAGCGTGCGCAGTCGGCGGTGATCGACAGCTCTTTGGAGAGCGCCGCCGCTTTCTCTGGGGCTTCGGCGGCGTTGCAGAGTTTTTCGATGATCTTATGGAAAAATTCGCCCGCTGCTGTACGGGTAAAGGTCAGCGCGATAATGCGCTCCGGCTGCTCGAAGGCATGCAGCAAGTAGATGAAGCGATTGGTCAGGGTATATGTTTTGCCTGAGCCCGCGGATGCTGAAATGGCGATGTTTTGAAGTGTGTTCACTGGGAAATGGTTCTGCTAATCCAAATTGGATTTGAATGCGTAGTTCTTAAACGCTTCGGGGTTCACGGAGTTTTCAATGCCGTCTGGAAAGAGCGCGGCAAAGTCGTCGTAGGTTTCGCGCACGTTCGGATTGGGCGGCCAGAAAATACCGGCTTTCATCTGTTTGATGACTGCTGCTGCGCAGGCTCTTGCGGAGTCGAGATGGCTGTCGGTGAAGCCTTCCCAGCGTTCGATGCCGCTTTTTTCTTTCGTTTGTGCCAAGTTGAAATACGCCACCGATGGGCGCTCGGCGCCGGCTTCGCGTTGGGCAAGTACATATAGTGGCAGCTGTAGGTCGGTCCACCGGTAGGTCTTGCCCTCGTGTTCAAAGTAAGCCTCGTCGGGCAAGTGTGCGGGCGGCGCTTTCTTGGCGACTACGGCGAGGTGCGCTTTGGTGGCCGTGACGGGTGAATTACTGGTCTTATAGTCAATTAGTTCGAGCCGGCCTCCGCGTTGGTCAATTCGGTCGATGCGGCCCTTGATTGTGAAGCCTTCCAGTGGGATGGTGAAGCCGTCTTCCGTATGCAGGATTGTGGTGCCGCCGTTTTCTTGTATGTCCTCGAGCTGGCATTCGCAAAATGCCACGAGGCGCGCCAACAGGGCTTCGCGTTGCAGTTGCAGCGCAAAGGAGAGCGGCTCCCCATACTGATGCTTGAGCTGCTGCTCGGCGATGTTGTGCAGCTTTTTGATTAGCGCCTCTCGGTCGAGTGTGTGATCCAGTGAGTGACCATTTAGCTCGGCAACGGTGTCGTGGATTAGGTTGCCGAAGGCGGCGGGTGTGAGCTCGCGTGTTTTGGTGTCAACCGGGCGCATCTTGAGGATGTGCTTAAGGAAGAAGCGAAAGGGACATTCCAAATAGCTTTTGAATGCGCTGACAGATATGGTAGTAGGTAGTGCCAGGTTGGCTGGCGGAGAGAGCTGCCACGCGAGTGTATGCTCCATACTAGCGGCGGTGTTTTCGGTCTCGTGGAACAGCTTCCGCGTGCGGCGAATGAGTGTGTTGGGCTGTCCTAGAAACAGCAGGCGCGAGGGTTTGAGCGGCGTGTTGTCGTCTGCGGATTGCGGCACCAGTATATCGATACGGCCTTGGCCTGTGGCGCGGCGGCGGCAGACAGCTTCCAGCAGATACGCATCGCGCGCGAAGCGTTGTGCGTTGGTGCGTAGCCCCAGTTGCTCGCGCAGGGTTTCGGGCAGGAAGGCATCGCCGACGACCGATTCGGGCACGATACTTTCGTTGAGCCCAGCGAGAATCAGGTGCGGGGCGTCATTCCATAGGAGTTCCAGCCAGCCGAGTAAATCGTGCGCCTCTGCCGGCCGGTCGGGATAGACGCTGCTGCGTTTGAGGCTTTGGCGAAACGCCGAGCGGCTGAAGTCTTTAGGCAACTGTGGAAACAGACGTTGAGCCTCGGAGGCGTTTTCCAGGAGCTTGCGAATTGCCTCGGCGCGTTCTTTCCAGGGGATGCTGGATTCGCTGTTCGTCTGTATTTGCTTGTTGGCGTAAATGTGTTGCAGCGCCTCGGCGAGTGCGTCGGGAAAGTTGCGCTGGGCCAATAGCTTTGTGGCGAGCGCGTCGAGTTTGCTCAGTGCGCGGTGCAGTTCTGCGTTGCTGGACTTGCGTGCGGCGAAATGAATCAGCGCGGTGAGATCGGGCGCCAGATGGTTTTCAAACAAGCGGTCGATGTTGCGTAGCAGCTCGTTGGTGGTCGGCTCCAGCTCCAGCCATTGCTGAATGTCTGGGTGTTGAAGCAGCGTGCGTATAGTTGCGATGCCCGAATCTTCGCAGAGTTGGCAGAGTAACTCGGTGAGTCGGCCGACGCCGCCGATGTGAAGGGCTTGTCCTTCGGGATCGTAGCTAGCGATATTGGCTCGTTGCAATGTATC
>Ga0115568_10001023_pt1 | contig 20385 bp, 15 predicted proteins | sample COGITO_mtgs_1204_FD_87296 | JGI IMG/M metagenome (GOLD analysis project Ga0115568, IMG submission 87296) | Pelagic marine microbial communities from North Sea - COGITO_mtgs_120426 | ecosystem: Environmental > Aquatic > Marine > Epipelagic | place: Germany:Helgoland, sampling site Kabeltonne...
ATTTTCATTCTTCGAAAGTACTCATTCTACTTCCAAATTTGTGAATCAGATAAAAAAATAAACCACAGAAAATGTTATCTGGCGGCCATTAATAAATTAAGATCTTGATAGGGTAATCCAAATGTTTCTCCCAAATAGGAGGAAGTTAACGACCCTCTGTACATATATACACCATGACGAAAACCTGGATTATCGTAGATTATTTTCTCCATTCCACCACCTTCTCCAATATCGATTATCAAAGGTGCAAAAATATTGCTCAAAGCAAAGGATGCAGTTCGGGGTACACTTGAGGCGATATTAGGTACACAATAGTGCACTATACCAAACTCTTTGTAGATGGGGTCCTCATGCGATGTTACCCTTGATGTTTCAAAACAACCTCCTTGGTCAATACTAACGTCAATGATCACAGAACCTTCTTTCATATTCTGAACCATTGTCTCGGTAACCACCATTGGCGTTCTGCCAGCTTGTGCACGCAAAGATCCTATAGCCACATCAGCTCGTCGGAGTGCCTTAGCCAAGACTTTTGGAGTAATTACAGATGTATAAATCCGCTGCCCCAATGAATTCTGTAAACGCCTGAGCTTGTACGTAGAGTTATCAAATACTTTAACAATAGCACCCAAACCAAGCGCAGCTCTCGCAGCAAATTCTGCGACTGTTCCTGCTCCAATGATAACAACCTCAGCAGGTGCAATACCAGCAACACCACCAAGCATCATTCCTCTGCCTGTGTCTTCACTTAAATAGCGTCCTGCAGTTAATATGGCCGTATTACCTGCAATCTCACCCATGGATCGAATAACTGGAAAAATTCCCGAATTGTCTTTCACATAATCCCAGGCAATTGCAGTAACCTTTTTCTCCATTAATTTCTTTAACGTGTTTTTAGGTTGAACAGCAAGTTGTAATGCAGAAAATAATGTCTGCTTCATTTGCATCATTTCGATTTCTGTATTAGTTGGAGGAGCAACCTTGAAAATCAAATCTGCTTTAAATACTTCTTCTGTATCATACGCAATTCTTGCGCCTGCCTCACTGTAATCAGAATCCGTGAAATTAGCACCCGTTCCGGCCTTGGTTTCAATCACTACAGTATGGCCATGAGCTGTCAGCAACCCAACCGCTTCGGGTGCCAATGCCACCCGATTCTCCATAAATGATGTTTCTTTTGGAATTCCGATGTAGAGTTTCTTATTCTTTTTGCCAACCTCTAACATTTCTTCCTGAGGCATCAACGCTGCTTCTTGAGCAAGTGATTTCAGGGCATCGCCGGATACAATCATTGATTTATCGTTATTAACCGAATATTCTTCAGTTCTTGAACGATAATCCTTACGTAATTATCAGGTAAAAGTTTCTTGATTTTTTCTGACCACTCAACAAAACAATACCCACTACCATCTAGATATTCTTCTATCCCGATATCATAAGCTTCTTCATCAGACTCAAAACGATAGCAATCAATGTGATAAATAGAACCATATAATTCAGAATAATATTCATTCACAATAGAATATGTAGGACTGGAAGGTTCATCATCTATACCCAATTGTTTACAAAGCTCTGAAATCAATGTCGTCTTGCCAGCACCCATTTGGCCGTCTACCAAAATTAAACCCGGTGACAGTACCTTTAAAATTTTTGTTGCTGCTAACGGCAAACTATCTAGACTAGCAACACGTATCTCCATCATTTTGCTTTTAGTTCTACATATGGTATAAGCACTTCTTCTAATGAAATGCCTCCATGTTGAAATGTGTTGTTATAAAATTTAACGTAATGATTGTAATTATTGGGGTAAACAAAAAAACTATCCTCCTTAGCAAATATAAATGAACTACTCATATTTTGCTGTGGCAAAAAACAGTCTCTTGGGTTTCTTACTTCAAAAACTTCATTCGCCTTGTAATTCAAGTTTTTACCTTGTTTATAACGAAGGTTCGCATTTGTATTTCTATCTCCAACTACTTTTATAGGGTCATTTACTTTTATCATTCCATGATCTGTTGTTACCAACACACGCATCTTATTCTCTGCAGCTAGTTTAAACAAATCGAATAGTGGCGAATGTTCAAACCAACTTAATGTTAAAGACCTGTAGGCAGATTCATCATCAGCTAACTCCCTGATTACCTCCATGTCTGTTCTGGCATGAGACAACATGTCAACGAAATTATAAACTACTACATTCAATTTGTTCTGTAATAAATTAGAAAAATTATCTACTAACTTTTTACCTTTTTCCAAATTGGTAATTTTAGTGTACGAATGTTTAACGTCCTTGCCCAAACGCTTTAAATTGGCTGTTAGCAACTCGTTTTCATATAAATTCTTACCCCCTTCGTCTTGATCATTTTTCCACCATTGTGGATACTTTTTTTGAATTTCTGTTGGCATCAACCCTGCGAATAAAGCATTTCTCGCATATTGCGTAGCAGTAGGTAAAATACTGTAGTACACTTCTTCTTTCTCCACTGTATAAAGGTCACTTAATGCTGACCTAAGTATCCGCCACTGATCGTACCGTAAATTATCAATAACAAAAAGCATAACAGGTTGATTACCGATTGCAGGGGCTATTTTTTTCTGCATCAAAGTATGCGACATCACGGGTGCCTCTTCCACGCCATTTAACCAAAAGGAGTAATTATTTGCTATGAATCTGCTAAAAAGTTGATTCGCTTCTTTTTTTTGCATTTCAAAAATTTCCAGCATACTTTCTTCATCGGAATTTTCTAACTCCAATTCCCAATGAACTAACTTTTGATAAAATTCTACCCACTCCTCGTAATTCATTCGATCTTGCAATTGCATGGAAATTTGTCGAAATTCCCGTTGATAAGATGTAGTAGCCTTTTCACTCACTAATCTTTTGGACTCCAAATTCTTCTTTAAGGATAAAAGTATTTGGTTAGGATTGACTGGTTTAATTAAATAGTCCGCAATTTTTCCACCAATGGCCCCTTCCATTATTGACTCCTCTTCACTTTTAGTAATCATTACAATTGGAATAAATGGGTGCTTACTTTTAATTCTATCTAACGTTTCTAAGCCCGATAATCCAGGCATGTTCTCATCTAATAGAACCAGATCAAAATGTTGCTCATCTATCTTGTCTATTGCGTCATCACCACTGTTGACGGTCTCTATTACATAGCCCTTACTCTCTAGAAATATGACATGTGGTTTCAACAAGTCTATTTCATCATCTGCCCAAAGAATTTTATTACTCATACACTTCTGTCTAAAATTGAATAGTTTTGCTCTGAACAAATTTAAGATTCAGCGCATTGGTTAACAAAAAGAAAATATTTAACGACCCAATCTATGGTTTTATTTCCATCCCGCACGAACTTATTTTGGACCTTATCGATCATCGATATTTTCAACGACTTAGAAGAATCAAGCAACTGGGCTTAACAGACTTCGTTTACCCCGGGGCATTGCACACCCGATTTCACCACGCGCTGGGGTGTACTTTTTTAATGCAGCAAGCGATTGCCTCTCTACGTCAAAAAGGTCACGAAATAACGGAAACGGAAAATATAGGTGCAATAATAGCCATCCTTTTGCATGATATTGGACATGGCCCTTTTTCGCATGCCTTAGAGCATACTGTGGTACAAGGAATAAACCACGAAGAAATTTCTTTACTCTTTATGCAGCAATTGAATAAGGAGTTTGACGGCCAATTAGATACCGCTATTGCCATTTTTAATGATTCTTACCCAAAGAAGTTTTTGCACCAATTGGTATCCAGCCAATTAGACATTGACCGATTAGATTATTTAAAAAGAGATAGTTTTTATTCTGGCGTTTCAGAAGGAATTGTTAGCAGTGAGCGTATCATTGACATGCTTGATGTAGTCAATGATAGCTTGGTAATTCAGCAAAAAGGGATTTATTCTGTTGAAAAATTTATTGTGGCTAGGAGGTTAATGTATTGGCAAGTTTATTTGCACAAAACAGTGATTTCTGCAGAATTTATGCTGGTGAAAATATTAGAGAGGGCTAAACTTTTAACAAGTCAAGGAGAAAATCTGTTTTGCTCAGAAGTTCTTAAGTTCTTTTTATGTAACCAAGTTGATAAAAAAGACTTTCAAGAAGGCAATGCGCTCGATCAATTTGCCAAATTGGATGACTATGATTTAATGGGGGCAATAAAAGTCTGGTCAGAGCATTCAGACAAACTACTTCGGTTTCTTTGTAAAGCCATTGTCAATCGAACCTTGTTTAAAGTGATTATCAGTAAGGAGCCCTTTGATGATGAAATTGAAAACAAAATAGTTCAGCAAGTTATGGATTCTTATGGGATGAATAGAGCAGAAGCCGCCTCCATAATTATTAACGAAGAAGTCGCCAACAATGCCTATAACTCAGCATATGATTCAATTAATGTTCTTTTTAAAAATGGTGAAGTAAAGGACATTGCGGATGCATCTGACAACCTCAACATTCAAACACTTGCTTCGCCTGTTAGAAAGTATTTTATGTGCCACCCCTTATTGAACTGATGAAACTATTCTGTTCTATATTGTTGGTTTTAAGCTGTTTAATGTCTTTTTCGCAAAGTCAAAATAAGCAATCCCCTATTGGAGAAATTTTTGGTAATGTCCAGGACTCTATTGATAATTCGTCGCTTAGCTATATCACCATTCGGGTGTTTACCGAGAAAGATAAAAAACTAGTGGGCGGATCAGTATCCTCCGAGAACGGTACTTTTTCAATTTCCAATTTACCTTTTGGCTCCTATTTCATCGACGTTAGTTTTGCTGGATATCAGACCAAATTATTTGAAAACATCAATCTTAGCAAAAACGAATCAACCCATCAACTTAAAAATATTTTAATGGCTCCATTGATGCTTGATGAAGTGGAAATTAGTAGTAGCCGACCACTAATTAATTATGAAATAGACAAGAAAATAATCAATGTGGAAGACCAGATTAATACCGACGGTCAAAGTGCAATAGAAATCCTGGAAAACATCCCATCCATTACTATCAGCGCCGAAGGTACCGTAAGTCTAAGAGGGAGCTCTAGTTTTACATTACTAATCGATGGAATTCCCACAATCATGGATGCTAGCGATTACCTTGCGAGCATTCCCGCGAGTACCGTTAAAGAAATTGAAGTAATTACAAACCCGTCCGCTAAATACGATGCGGAAGGGACAAGTGGGGTTTTAAATATTGTAACAAAAAAAAATAAGCTTGAAGGATTGAGCTTACTAATTAACGGTCAATTAGGCCTATACAAAAACAACAGCTCCAATATTTCTCTTAGCTCAAAACGAAAAAAATCTTCTTTTGACCTTAATGCAAGTTTTCGCATGAGAAGTAATCCAAATGAGCAAATAAACAATCGAATCACAACCTACGACACCGTTATTAATAGACTTTACAGTTCTGGAGATAAAAATTGGAGGCGAACAAATTTCGGGATTAATGGCAGCTACAGCTGGAAACCAAACAATTCACATATTCTCTTGCTATCCGGTAAGCTAAAGTCCAATTTAATGAACCCTTACAACAACCTCCAGTACACAAATTATAGCAATGCTGTTGTAACGGATGAATTCAGGACAACTGCACATAATTATATTCAATTCATGAATAATTCCTTTAGCTTAAATTATCAATATAATTTCAAACGCAACAAAGAGCATAATTTAAGTTTCAAGGCAATTGCTAACTTCTCAGGAGCAAATCAACAAGACACCACATTAACTTATGATACTGAAGGAAGAATAATAAGTGGAAATCTATACACTGAAACCGGCCCTTCAAACTCCAATCGCTATAAAGTAGACTATACCAGGCCCATGAAGAATATGAAATTACAATCCGGTATTCAATCTCAATTTGGTAATAGTGGTGATGTCGGTAAAAACTATACTTTGGACACCATAACAGACACTTTTATTTTTGATTCTATATATAGCTCAGACGTAGACTATGTTCGAGATATTCATGCTGCCTACGTTATGTTAGGGGGAAAACAAAAGCAATTTGGCTACCAAATTGGGTTAAGAGCCGAGTATACGTTTCGCAGTATTTCTTCTTCTAATTCAATAAAATTTAATGACATCAATCGATTAGACTGGTTCCCTTCAGGGCATTTCTCGTACAATTTAAAAAAAGGAGGTCAGCTCATGGCTAGTTATTCCCAAAGGATTCAACGACCAAGAAGTTATTACTTTGAGCCTTTCATTACTTGGACTGGCCCCTTTAATGTAAGAAGTGGCAACCCTAATTTACAGCCTACTTATATTGATGTATTCGAGCTTAATTACTTACATCCTCTATCAAAAAACAATTTTTTTAGTATTGAAGGTTATGCCCGAAAAAACAAAGGCATAATACAACGTTTATCTACTGTTTACGCACAAGATATCTTAATAACTCGTCCAGAAAATATTGGAAATTCAGCAGCTTATGGACTAGAAGCTTCTATTGATTATCAAATGTTTAAATGGTGGAAAATAAATACAGGTGGTAATGCCTTTTTATACCAGCTATCCGGTCAATTAGCAGAAGAGCTGTATTCGGCAGAATCCATTAACTATAATGTGCGGCTTACATCTACTTTTACCGTCCTTGAGAATTGGTTTGTACAGTTTATATCCCGATACCAAAGTGGATCCGTTACTGCACAAGGACTGGAATACAGCAATTTCACCCAAGATGTTTCTATTAAAACCAATCTTGCATCAAAAAAGATATCCATTACCCTTCAAGGCCGAAATGTTTTAAATACTGCAAGGCGTCAATCCATTTCAACCATTGAAAATGTATTTTTATACAGTAGATCTATTCCGTATTACCCTCAACTCTTTCTTTCTTTGTCTGTTAAGCTGAACAACTATCAAAAAAAATACGAAGACCAAGAAGAAATGGATGATTTTTAGTTATCACTTGCTTAAACTGATAAGGAAAAAAAGTGATTTACCTACAATAACAATTTCATCTTGTTGTTAAATCGGAATTGCTGTTGTAATTTTTCTATTTTTGGGACAATGGAATTTTCAGCAAATCAAATCGCTCAATTACTCGATGGGACGGTTGAAGGAAATGGAGATATAAAAGTCAATAATCTTTCTAAAATTGAAGAAGGTGTTCCAAAGACACTTTCTTTTTTAGCTAACCCTAAATATGCTGCGTACATTTATTCCACCAAAGCATCCATTGTAATTGTTGCCCATTCATTTGTGCCGGAAAAAGCAATACCCTCAACTTGTGTATTGATTAGAGTAAAAGACCCATACAGTTGTTTTGCATTATTACTAGAGAAGTATAACCAATCCAAAAGTAAAAAAGTCGGAATTTCGGAATCCGCTAAAATCGATTCGACGGCCTCTATCGGACCTGATTGTTATGTTGGTGATTTTGTTTCAATTGGAATAAATACAACCATAGGCGAAAATGTGAGACTATACCCGGGGTGCATTATTGGTGATAATGTTACCATAGGCAGCAATTCCATCATTTTCTCGAATTCTGTAATTTACAGTGATTGTGTATTGGGTGAGTCATGTACCATTCATTCGGGAGTTGTCATCGGGTCTGATGGATTTGGATTTGCACCGAGCTCGGATCAAGAATACAATAAAGTTCCCCAAATTGGTAATGTCATTCTTGAAAACCAGGTAGAAATTGGAGCAAATACGTGTATTGATAGAGCAACGCTTGGTTCGACCATTATTCGAAATGGAGTTAAACTCGATAACCTTATTCAAATAGCTCATAATGTTGAGATTGGCGAACATACCGTTATTGCAGGTCAAACAGGAATCGCTGGTTCTACAAAAATTGGTTCCAATTGTTTAATCGGAGGGCAAGTCGGAATTGTTGGGCACATATCAATTGCCAATAACGTAAAAATCGCCGCTCAATCTGGCATTCAAAATAGTATTGATGTGGACGGAGCAGTTGTTCAGGGATCTCCAGCATTCGCAATTGGAGATTATAAAAGATCTTACGTATTGTTTAGATCCTTACCAAGGATAAAATCTAAACTAGACAACATAGAAAAAGAAATAAAAAACTCGAAATAAGAAACAATGAGCGAACAGCAAACAACGCTTAAAAAAGAAATTACCATGAGTGGTGTTGGTCTTCACACTGGCGAAACGGTTAACATTACCATTTTACCCGCCGTAGCTAATCATGGCTACAAATTTCAGCGCATGGACTTAAAAAATCAACCTGTTATTAAAGCGGATGCAGACCTGGTAATTAGTACCGAACGCGGAACCACACTGGAAAAAAATGGGGTACGGATTTACACTACAGAACATTTGCTTGCTTCGTTGTACGGCATGCAAGTGGACAATGTTCTTATACAATTGGACGGACCAGAAATTCCTATCATGGACGGAAGTGCGATGCTTTTTGTCAATGCCATTGAGGAAGCAGGAATTGAGGAGTTAAAAGCAGAAAGAGATTATTTTGAATTTCAAATTAATCAACCATATGAAGACTTGGACAAAGGCATTGAAATGCTTGCTATTCCTTACCCTGAATTTAGGCTCACTGTAATGGTAGACTATGAATCCCCAGTTCTTGGTACTCAACATGCGAACATCTATTCAATAGCCGACTTTAAAAAAGAAATAGCGCCGTGTCGAACATTTGTATTTTTACGAGAATTAGAAGCGTTGGCTAGAGCTGGATTGATCAAAGGTGGAGACATAGACAATGCGATTGTTTTAGTAGAGCGAGACGGAATACCCAAAGAAGAATTGGCAGAGCTTGCTACGTTATTAGGCAAAGAACACCTGGAAGTCGATATGAGAGGGATTGGCACATTAAATAATGCCGAATTGAAATTCATAAACGAACCTGCAAGGCATAAACTTTTGGACATTATTGGAGATTTGGCTCTAATTGGCAAACCAATTAAAGGACATATTTTAGCAGCAAGACCAGGTCATTCGGGTAATGTTTCTTTTGCCAAAATTATTAAACAGATAATGAATGAGCAGAAGGGAAAAAAGATCATTAATCTGAATGAAAAACCCTTGTATGACATCAATGATATTAAGCGAATGTTGCCACACAGGTATCCATTTCTTATGGTAGACAAAATAATGTCAATAACTGATGATGCCATTATTGGTGTTAAGAATGTCACAGCTAATGAGCCCTTCTTTGAAGGTCATTTTCCGGATAACCCCGTAATGCCTGGTGTTCTTCAAATAGAGGCAATGGCTCAGGTTGGGGGGATTTTCGCGTTGAGTAAAGTTGATGAGCCAGAAAAATACATGACGTATTTCATGAAAATTGACAACGTTCGATTTAAACGAAAAGTAATCCCTGGTGATGCGCTTGTTTTTGATTTAAAATTAATCACTCCTATCAGAAGAGGTATTGTTCACATGCGAGGAACGACATATGCTAATGGTGAGCCCGCATCTGAAGCTGAACTGATGGCTCAAATAATTAAAGAACAATAATTATGAGTGTTCAAGCAAATATTCATCCAGACGCGCAGATAGGCAAAGGCACTGTAATTGAAGCGTTTGCAACTGTACAAGGGGATGTCAAAATTGGAGAAAATTGCTGGATTGGTCCTGGTGCGTGCATCATGGATGGCGCAAGAATTGGAAATAATGTGAAAATTTTTCCTGGAGCAATTATTTCCATTGTATCGCAAGATTTAAAATACAACGGAGAATACACCACTACTCATATTGGAGACAACACTACAATTAGAGAATATGCCACTGTTCACAAAGGTACAACGGACAGGAATAAAACTGTAATCGGAAGTAACTGCTTACTAATGGCTTATGTTCATATTGCACATGATTGTATTTTGGGCGATCACGTAATTATTGCTAATTCGAGCCAGATAGCCGGGCATTGCAATATAGAGGATTGGGTAATTATTGAAGGGGTTGTGGCCGTTCAGCAATTTGTTACCATTGGAGAGCAAGCATTTATTGCTGGAGGTTCTTTAGTTCGAAAAAATGTTCCGCCTTATGTTAAAGCTGCTAGGGAGCCTCTTTCCTATTGTGGGGTGAATGCCATTGGTCTAAGGAGGCGTGGGTTTACAGATACTCAAATTGCCAATATAGAAGACGTCTATCGCGTGATTTACATCATGAATAGTAATATTTCAGAAGCCATAAAAATTGCGGACTTAGAGATTCCTAATTCTAATGAAAAAGACACGATATTAAAATTTATTCGAAACTCTAGTAAAGGAATAATGCGTGGAATTTCTTAAATGGATATTTCAAAGAAAAAAGAACTATACCCTATAAGTTCGGGACTTCGAAAGTACCTGAGAGAGTTCGATAGAGAAAAAAACATTCCTGTATCATATGGAGACTTACTGCGTTACAAAGACGGTTTTCCATTGTTCGATAAGACCGGGAAAGACACCTTGTGGGAAACGGTTATGTTCGATCCAGAATCGCAAGCTGAACTTAATTTTGGATTGACTTCTATATATGCCCTATTGAAAACCGACGGAGACCTCTCTGTTATGGAGCACTTAATAGTCGATCGTATTGATTACTGCCAATTCGGAAATTCAAAACCATTTAGAGTTAGAATTGTTAACCAATTCAATGATAATTATGACTATTTCTATGTTAAAACCGCAGATGCTTCAAGGGTATATGGATTAGAACTGGAACATATTTTATCACCCAACAGAATTAACTACTTAGTGAATAAGAATTCGCTAATTGAAGAACACATTGCTGGAATTCCTGGCGATGCTTTCATTAATTACTACATCAACCTTCCTAATTTTAATAAAGTACGACTTGCCAAAGAATTTGTAAAATTCAATGAACGATGTTTTGTACGCTTACTCGGTGACATGCGTTCTTACAATTACGTAATTGATGTAACTCCTGATTTTGAAGAAGAACAATATCGTGTTCGAGCACTTGATTTTGATCAGCAGAGCTACGAAGGTCGGCTTAGAATGTACATGCCTCAGTACTTCAAGGAAAACAACAAGATTGTCAACTTTTGTATTGAAGTGATGAACCCCGAAACGGTTCGACAATATCAGTATGAGGAACGAACCTTGATGAAAAGAAGATACGAAGCCGCTAAAGAAAAAATTGACAAATTAATGGCGTGTATGGTACTTGACGAGATATCAACTTCTGATAAAACAAAACGCATAATTAATGAGTTAAATGTCCATCACAAAACAACCGGCTTTAATAACTGTAAAAATATGGGTGAAGCTGTTCGTTTGCATTTACAAAAAATGCTAACTAAACCAAAACCTGAAAAACTCACAGGAAAGGCAAGCTTTAAGCTGAAATAAATAGTTAAATTTACTGCGAAATTTGGGAATATGAACATCTCCTATAAGTGGCTTAAGACCTATATCGACACCGACATTTCTGCAAACGAAATGGCCAGAATTTTAACAGATACTGGTCTGGAAGTTGAAAAATCTCATGAAATTGAAGCAGTACCTGGTGGCCTTAAAGGATTAATGGTCGGCCTCGTTTTAAAAAAAGAAAAACACCCTGACGCCGACAGATTATCTGTTTGCACGGTGGATATTGGAGCGCTTGAGGCACTTCAAATTATTTGCGGCGCTCCTAATGTAGCTGCGGGTCAAAAAGTAATTGTTGCTCCTGTGGGCATTCGTCTGCACCCTTTAAATGGGGAACCATTTAAAATCAAAAAATCAAAAATTAGAGGCTTGTCGTCTCATGGAATGATCTGTGCAGAAGATGAAATTGGTTTAGGAAAGGGGCACGAAGGGATAATGGTACTTGACCAAATTGCCGAAGTTGGCACATTAGCATCGTCCTATTTCAACCTGGAAACAGACATTCAATTCGAAATTGGATTAACACCAAATCGTGCAGACGGAATGAGCCATATTGGAGTAGCGCGTGATTTACTTTGTGCCCTTAAACATCAAAATGTAATCACCCAAAAGAGCTTTGTTAAATGGCCCAATATTGAAGATTTCAAAATAGACAATGACAATGTTAAACTTGACATTACTGTTCAAGATACCGATGCGTGTCCACGATACGCAGGACTCGCGATTTCGGGAGTGTCAGTTGCTCCATCTCCGGACTGGTTACAAGATAGACTAAGATCTATAGGCTGTAACCCCATCAATAATATTGTAGATGCCACTAATTTCGTTTTACATGAACTGGGTCAACCACTACATGCTTTTGATTTAGAAAAAATCAATGGCAATAAAGTAACCGTAAAAAAATTAGCAGCAAATACGAGCTTTACGACATTAGATGGGATTGAAAGAAAACTGGATGATCAAGACCTGATGATATGTGATGATAAAGGAGGGATGTGTCTCGCTGGTGTATTTGGAGGGTTGAGCTCTGGTGTAACTGAAAGCACATCTTCAATTTTTCTAGAGAGTGCCTATTTTAACCCCGTATGTATTCGAAAATCTGCAAAACGGCATGGGCTTAACACTGATGCTTCATTTCGATTTGAACGAGGCATTGATCCTTCTAGGGTAGTTTTTGCTTTAAAAAGAGCTGCTTTGCTGATTAAAGAGATTGCTGGAGGGCATATTTCTTCCGAAATAACAGACATCTACCCAGAAGCGATTGCAGATTTTACAGTCAATTTTAACACCAACCGTCTGAATGCCATTGCAGGAATTGCGATTGAACACGACACAGTAATCAACATTTTAACGAGTCTAGACATAGCGGTATTGAAAGTAAACGAAAGTATCTTGCAGCTTAGGGTCCCATCCTACCGGGTAGATGTCCAAAGAGAAATCGACGTTATAGAAGAAGTACTTCGAATCTATGGATTCAACAACATCCCGATTTCCGAAAAAGTAAATTCTTCTTTATCCTACCGCAGCAATCCGGATCTTGAAAAGATGCAAAATATTGTATCTGATGTACTGGCTTCTAATGGATTCGCAGAAACCATGTCGAACTCGTTAACTAAAAGTAGCTATGTTAATCAAGAAGAATTCAGGGGCATGAATGCTGATTGGAATGTATCCATGCTAAATCCATTAAGTAGTGATTTAAGCGTACTTCGTCAGTCGCTTGTATTTTCTGGATTAGAAACTATCGCTTATAATCAAAACAGACAGGAGCAAGACCTGAAACTTTTTGAGTTTGGTAAAGTGTACTTTTCTAGAGAGAAAAAGTACGATGAGCAAAAGCATTTGGCTATTTTTTTAACAGGAAAAAAACAAACGGAGCAATGGTACTTAAAACCTCAAGATGTTTCATTTTATTCCATAACAGGTGCAGTCAATGCGGTTCTTTCGAGATTGGGGATTTTTAAAAATCAAAAGTCTACTCCTACTAAAAATGATTTATTTGCAGAAGGTATTACCATTAGTATAGGTAAGACAAAGGTCGCAGATCTAGGTAGAATTAAACCTGATTTATTAAACAAAATGGGAGTTCATCAGGCGGTATTCTACGCTGAAATCAATTGGGATAATTTGATGGGACTCATGTCTATGAATAAGACCAAGTTTAAGCCATTAACGAAATTTCCCACAGTACGTAGAGATCTTTCATTGCTTCTAGATGAAAAAATATCCTTTGCAGAAATTGAGTCTATTGCAAGAAATTCTGAAAAATTACTTCTAAAAGAAGTAGGGTTGTTTGACGTCTACGATGGTAAAAACATTGCAGCAGGCAAAAAATCCTATGGTATAAAATTCATTATGCAAGATTCTGAAGGAACACTTGATGACAAAAGAATTTCTTCCATCATGTCTAAAATTAAATCCAAGCTAGAAGACCAGCTGGGAGCCGAATTAAGATGATGGGTAAATGGTCACCAATTTATTTTGTCGCTAGATTGATTGTGACATTTGGTTCAATGGGATTCTATAAAAAGTTCGAAGCAAACGGACAATTGAATATTCCTAAAGATAAACCCATCATCTATGCTCCCAACCACCAAAGTGGTTTCATGGACCCTATCTTGATTGCTTCTTTGCGAAAAAAACAAACTCATTTTCTAGTACGAGCGGATGTATTCCGATCGAAGTTCATCATTACTGTTTTTAAATGGCTTAAAATGATGCCGGTTTACCGACAAAGGGACGGCAAAAGTGGTTTGGAAAAAAATCAAGTAATTTTTAACCAATGCTATCGCATCCTTAAAAAGAAAAATGGGTTAATCATTTTTCCAGAAGGCAATCAACTAAATAAAAAATCTCTACGAAGTCTAAAAAAAGGAATTGGCCGAATTGCTTTGGGAGCGGAGACCAAATACAATTTTGATCTAGATGTAAATATAATTCCAGTAGGTATTAATTATGGTCACCATACCAAAATGCAAAGCACCGTTCTGATTAATTACGGGCAACCCATTCCTATTAGTAAATACAAAAGTCTGAACCAAATCAGTGAGGCAAAAGCCATAAACGAAATACGAAAAGATGTTGAAAAAGGATTAAAGCCGCTGATCATCAATATTTCGAATGATGAATATTACGATACCATTGAAGAAATTAGATTAATCTTCCCAGAATTGGTTCACCAAAAAGCCGGAGAATTTGTTTCTAACCTATATGCAGAATTAAAATCCGGACAACAGTTAATAGCAGCCATTGAACCCTGGATTACCACTCATGAAGATGAAGCTAAAAACCTAAAGCTGATTGTGAGCGCAATTAAGACAGATACCGCAGCACTAAAATTGAAATATCATCTCCTTATTAATCGTAAACATTCCGTTTTTGGAAGTGTTGCTTTTTTACTCCTTGGTTTGCCACTTCACATTGTTGGAGTAGTCATGAATTATCTTCCCTATAAGTTGCCAGAATGGTTCGTAAATAAAAAAATAAAAGATCCCCACTTCCACAGTTCCATAAAAATGATTGGTGGTTCTGTGGCTATTTTCACCTATGGCCTCATTAGTTCCATTATATTCGGATTGATATTAGGCTGGAATTACGGAGTAATTTACTTTTTTTGCTCTCCATTCTTAGGACTTTTCAGCCTAAAATATTGGGTGCTTTATTTGAAAACACGAGGAAGAATTCGATACAATTTACTACGCAAAAAGAAAGACAAAAAGCTGACTGAACTATTACAATTGAAAGAGGAACTACTTATTGTTTTAGAAGATGTTTTCAGAAATAATTTGACCCCATAATTATTTCATTTATTCCTGAACGCTTGGCCTAAACTGTCAAAATGTGCATTAATTACTTTCTATCGAGTTAATGTTGAAATAAGAGTGAAATACAAACGAAACGATTCCTAATAATAACTACCTTTAACCCTAATGAAATTCGAAGAATCTAAGACACTTAAAGAGATAGCTGACTTCTTGGGTTGTGAGTTCGAAGGTTCAGAGAGTCATTTGATTCATGGAGTAAACGAAATTCATCGTGTAAGCAATGGAGACATTGTCTTTGTTGATCACCCGAAGTATTATGACAAAGCACTTAATTCTGCCGCAACCACCATTCTAATTGATAAGCGAGTAGCTTGTCCGGATGGCAAAGCACTCCTCATATCAAAAAATCCATTCAACGATTTCAACACGTTAACAAAACATTACCGCCCATATAGCCATTGGACCAAAGCCATTAGTGACAGTGCGGCAATTGGCGAGAACACAATGATTCATCCTAATGTTTCCATTGGAAACCACGTTACAATTGGCGATAATTGCATTATCCATGCTGGCGTTGTCCTAATGGATAGATGTCAAATAGGCAATAACGTAATCATTCAATCCAATACAACTATTGGAACAAGTGCTTTTTATTATCAAAAAAAGGATTCTACTTACAATAGATTGCACACCTGTGGTTCTGTCATTATTGAAGATTTTGTAGAAATTGGGGCATTGTGTTCTATCGATGCCGGAGTTACCGCCACCACAGTTATTGGTGCTGGCAGTAAATTAGATAATCAAGTGCATATTGGTCACGATACCAGAATTGGAAAAAATTGCCTTTTTGCCGCCCAAGTTGGAGTGGCTGGATGTGTTGAAATTGAAGACAATGTAACTTTATGGGGACAAGTAGGAGTTCCGGCTAACAGAAAAATTGGAGAAGGTGTTACTGTTCTAGGTCAATCTGGCGTCTTAAAAGATTTGGAAAGTGGAAAAACTTATTTTGGAAGTCCTGCTGACGAAGCAAGAATAAAATACCGAGAGCTTGCTTTGCTGAAGAAATTACCCACTATTATTGAAAACCTGTAAATGGCTCGAGCTAAATTTAATAGACTTCATGAAAAACTTCAGCTGAAAGAATTCAAGCTGAATTCATTACTTGAGATTACCAAAGCAATTAATGAAAATTATTCCATTGATCGCATTCTAAATATTTACGAATACATTTTAAGAGAGCAATTGGGCATAAGTAAGCTAATGCTTTACAGTAAACAAAGTGAATGGTGTTGCTTACTTAAATATGGTGTCCGTGGAGAGGCGAAAAAGATAAATGCAGAAAAAGACATTACACACATCAAAGACATAACGGTTATAGAATCTTCTTCTGTTTCTTCACTTAATTCTTTTGATGTTGTTATTCCCGTTCATCACAAGGACCGACCTCTAGCCTATTTGCTTATTGGCGACTTAAATGAAGATGAAATCCGGATTAGTCCAACCATCAAACACATGCCTTTTATTCAGACTCTTACTAATATTATTATAGTAGCGATTGAAAATAAAAGACTTGCCAAAGAAAGTTTAGAACAAGAAGTTGCCAAAAAAGAACTTGAAGTAGCCCGACAAATGCAAGCGCTTCTTTTCCCTCAAAATCTCCCGTCCAATAACAGACTTGACGTTGCGGCTAAGTACGAAACCAAACAAATGGTTGGGGGCGATTACTATGATTTCTTCAAATTGAACAATGAAGAATATTGTTTGTGCATTGCGGATGTTTCTGGTAAAGGTGTCTCAGCAGCACTGATAATGAGTAATTTCCAAGCCAATCTCAGAGCCCACATCAAATACCACAAAGAACTGACGATTAAAGACATGATTCACCAGTTAAATACTGATGTTATGAATGCGGCTGATGGAGAAAAATTTATCACCTTTTTCTTTGCCTACTACAATTGTACAAGCAAGACATTAAAATATTGCAACGCTGGACACAACTATCCTATTTTAACTAATGGGAAAAAAGCCATTCAATTAGACAAAGGGTGTATCGGGCTGGGAATGCTCGATGAAATTCCTTCCATTTCAGTAGAAACACTGCCTATCGAATCTCAAATGACACTGTTTTGTTATACTGACGGACTTGTTGAACTTGAAAATGATCGAGAGGAAGCCTTCGAAACCGAACGGTTACTAAAAATTATTCATAACAACTACGACTTAAGTATGACTGATCTATCAGAAATGATATTCTCAGAACTTGATCGATACAAAGGCGACCTTGAATTTTTAGATGATACCGCAATATTAGGTTGTCGTTTCTTTTAATTTTTTCTGCTTGAATTTGTATTCAATTGCTATTAGTATTGCAGCAAATCCCCAAACTGGAACAGAAGCCTTATCTGTATCCAAATAATTATTCAATATCCCATGCGTAAAATAGGTAAACAGACCTAAAATACAAGAAATAGAAATTGTTTTAAGCCAAGGATCATCTAGCTTGTAATACAGTTTAATTCCAGTGTAAAAAATCGAAATTACAACCAAAATAATTGCAACCATTCCTAGTAAACCACTTTCAGACAAAGGTCCTAAATACTCACTATGAGCATTACCCGCGTCACCAAAATTAGTACTGATAATCGTTAAATCTTCATGATGTTGGAAAGGCGCATACTGGAAAGCATAGGTGCCGGGTCCAAAGCCAAACAATGGTCGTTCTTTAAACATTTCAACTGCACAAGACCATCGGTTTAATCGCTCCAGGTTTGAAGCATCCGAAGAAACATTAGACATCGATTGTAATCGCTCACTAAATTCCTCGGTTGTATGTTCCACTTTGTTCTTTTTTAAATCCATCCAAATACGATCCCAATTTAAAATGGTCAGTGACCCAAAAATCACACCCACCAGTAAGATGTAATTCAATTTTATTCTGTACTTAATGAGAAAATATAAAAGCAAGGCTCCAGCCAGACTCAAATATGAAGCCCGGGTATATGAAAAAAATATGCCTATAGAAAAAAGAGCAATCAATAAGCCTAACAAACTCCTTTCCACTCCATCTTTAGCCAATGTGAAAAGCCCACAAATTACAGGGAATACCAATGCTAAAACAGCACCGTAAGAAGTATGATCTTTAAAAAAGGGCGTCATTACCCAATGCCCCTGGTCCTCTCCAAAGTTATTCATCCCGTGCCTGATCAGCGTATACAGAATAATTATTGAAAGAGATACAATATAAATCCAGACAAACCTTTTAATTTTTTTGGTGTTTTGAAAATAAACTAATCCAAAATAAAAAACAGGTAAGATGAACCACAATTTAGATAAAAAGAACTTTAAAGAAACAACGATATCAGTACTGGTTAAACACGTAATAAATGTCCAAGAAAGATAAAATAATATCGCCATGCTGACTGGGTGAGAAAGTAGGCTTACTGGTAACCTGTTTTTTACTAACGTTCTAATAATAATCAGTCCAGTGACACATAGTAATAAGGGCTCAGTTGGCAAATAAAAACCTATGTTTCCGTAATCGCCTAATTTTTCAAAATTGATAGATAAGGGTGTACAAAAGACAATGAATTCAAAAACGTAATCCAAATGAAATATGACAAAATAAATAGTGGCTAGAGCAATAGGTAAAATAATCAATAAAGGGAAGTCAAAAAACAAAGAAGTAGTCACTGCACAGAATGACAATACCGTAAAATAAAAAAATACCAATTGATACTTTCCTGCTATCATTAGGCTTTTCTTATCGACTTAATCTTTTCGAAGAGTAGTATTAAAATTAGACCAAGTACAAATGAAACCAAAGTGGACACCGAAACGATTATCCACCGGACTGGACGAGCCTTCCTATCTGTTGCATATGCTTCCTCAACAACGAACTTATGTGTGTAATTTAAGTTCGCATTAGCCTCTGCTTGTTCGAATGCTTCCTCCACATCTGCAAGCCTTTCATGCTTTAATTTAAGCTCGTGGCTAAAGGAAGCCAGCGTACTGCCAAATCGATCATTCATGGCAATTTTATTTCGAATTTCTTCTCTTGTAATTTTATCTGTTGCATTCGCTAATGCTTCCATTAACGAGGCCCTAATCTGTCCACTACCCACGCCCATCTCATTGAGCACTTTTAACGTATCGACGATTAGCTCTACCTCTTTTTCAACCGCTTCTTTTTTCTTTTTTGTGATTTCATACTCATATCTAGCCCGATCACGAATCATTCTGTTCTTGGTAGAATCCAAAAGCATGGATAAATCATTGGCCATGTTTTTAGCTCTATTTGGATCCTCATCATATACCTTGATTAGTACTGAGCCAAACCTTGTTCTTTCTGCTGAAACATGACTTTTGTATTTTTCAAAGAGATCATTCATCCTCGTAGGAGATGATTCCTTAATCTCATAAACTGAATCTAGGCTGTATTTCTCTATTATTCTGCTTCTAATCTCAGCTGAACTTAAAATCTGAATCGCTTGTTCTGATTCCTCCTCTTCTCCAAATTGCGTCGAAGATTGATTTGGATGTGATCGCACATCAAAAGTAACGGTATTCGACTTTGCAGGATATATGGTTACACTTGATAGATACTCCTCCTTCATAGTAAGAGAAACTATGCTGGACATAAGTGTAGCTAAGACAAATACAATTAACAAATGCACCTTCCATTTCCAGATTACAGATATTAAATCAAAAGACTCAAAATTATGTGGATTCTGCTCAGACATAGTTGTAATAAATTAATGTGGCAAATGTAGCAAATTGCAATAACACTAGATTCTAAAATTTATTGTCCCTGGTCCTAATAATTTCAATCATTTGCATTGGGTTAAGCATTCCCGTCGCTAAGCAGCTAAGTAACAAAGCACCTATCATGATTAAATACTCATAACTCCAAGGTAATTGAACATAATCGAAGAGTATAAAGCCAAGTAAAAACGCAATGGCAATCAATGATAGGACTTTGATTAAAAGACCAAGATTTAATCGAAATTGAAAATGTTTTTTGACAATAATCACCTGAGCGATTCCGGCAAGACCTTGGGTGGAGACACTTGCTATAGCTGCACCGTATGCACCATATTGAGGAATCAACAAAAAATTCAATACAATATTCAAAATTAATCCTACCGCCGATGTTAGATTTAAGACTTTTAGTTTCCCAGCTGCAGTAAGTAGTGTGCTAAAAAGAAAGGTAGCACTAATCACAAAAAAACTCAGCATGAGCATACCAAAAGCGTTATCTGCTACTAACGACGTCCCCTCATATCTAAAATCCAACAAA
>Ga0115568_10001047_pt1 | contig 20118 bp, 18 predicted proteins | sample COGITO_mtgs_1204_FD_87296 | JGI IMG/M metagenome (GOLD analysis project Ga0115568, IMG submission 87296) | Pelagic marine microbial communities from North Sea - COGITO_mtgs_120426 | ecosystem: Environmental > Aquatic > Marine > Epipelagic | place: Germany:Helgoland, sampling site Kabeltonne...
ACGTTCGTAAGAATATTGATGGTCAGGTTCTGATGGAAAAAAATTACAACGATAAAGGGCTATCTGAAGGGCCTCAAGCATACTACCATGACAATGGAACACCAGAATTAGTTTGGACTAAAAAAAATGGTGTAAACAGTGGAACAGCTACGAGATACTTTAAAAATGGTGACGTAAAAGAAGTAACTGAATATGGAGAGGATGGCGTAGTAACTAACTCTGTGAAAAGCGAAAGAGTGAATCCACCTTTTGACGATCCGACTCCAGTAGTGCTTCAAAAATTAGCACCCAAAATTCCTCCAGGCACGCACATACAAATTAACGGCGAAAAAATTGCTGCGGTAACTATACCGCCGGGAAAACAAAAAATATTTCTTGAAGGTGGAGATATACTTTACGATGGTTTCTTTGAGAAAGGCGAATTTAAGGAGGGTGAATTTTATGTCTACGATGAAGACGGCTTAATCCACCATATCGAAGTTTATAAAGATTTTAGGTTTGTTGCAAATGGTGTAATAAAAGACTTGTAATCTTTATATTCGGGTCTTAGAAAAAATCAGTATGCCCGAAGAAAAAAAACTATTCTTATTAGATGCATTCGCTCTTATTTATAGAGCGCACTTTGCTTTTATCAAAAATCCACGTATTAATTCGAAAGGCCTAAACACTTCCGCTGTTTTAGGGTTTTGCAACACACTTATGGAGGTTCTTATTAAAGAAAAGCCAACACATATTGCCGTTGTTTTTGATGCGCCTGCAGTTACAAATAGAGAACTTGAATATGCGGCATATAAGGCGAATCGTCAAGAGATGCCTGAAGATTTAAGAACAGCAATTCCTTATGTAAAAAAATTAATTACTGCTTTTAATATCCCTATGGTGATGCTGGAAGGATATGAAGCCGATGATTTAATTGGAACGCTTGCCAAACAAGCTGAAAAATTGGGCTTTATCACATACATGATGACACCAGACAAAGACTTTGGCCAGTTAGTGACAGAAAAGACATTCATGTTTCGCCCAGGACGTGGAGGAAAGCCCGCAGAAAAGTGGGGCATTCCGGAAATCTGTGAAAGGTTTGAGGTTGATGACCCCATCAAAGTCATTGATATTCTAGGGTTATGGGGAGATGCGGTCGACAATATTCCTGGAATCCCTGGAATTGGAGAAAAGACTTCTAAGAAACTTATCGCACAGTATGGAAGTGTAGAGAATCTAATTGCTAATGCTGATGATTTAAAGGGCAAACAGAAAGAAAATGTTATCAATTTCGCAGAGCAGGGTTTATTGTCAAAAAAACTAGCGACTATAATTTTAGATGCTCCTGTTAAAATTGATGAAAACAGCTATAAAGTTCAACCACCCAACAAAGATCAGATTTTAGAGTTATTTAGCGAATTAGAATTCAGAACACTTGCCAAAAGAGTTTTGGGTGAAGACATTGTCATTAGCACTCCCGCAGCAAATTCAATCGCTACGGAAGGAGGGCAAATGGATCTTTTTGCTCAAAACACAGAATCCGCTGCCCCAGTATTTGTTGAATTAAAAACAATAGAAGATGTTAAACCCAATTATAGATTAATACAAGGCTATAAAGAAAGGTTAGAGCTGATTCAAGCACTGAATGATGCGCGCTGCTTTTCTTTTGATACGGAAACAACGGGGCTCAATCAACACACGGCTTCCCTCGTTGGTCTGTGTTTTTCCATCAATAAAGCAGAGGGGTTTTATGTTCCGATACCTCCTGACTTTGAATCAGCGGTCAATATTGTTCAGGAATTTTCTGAACCATTTCAAAATCCTAAAATTCAAAAAGTAGGTCAAAATATCAAGTACGACATTACCATTCTAGCACGGTATGATTTAACTATTTCAGGGCCTTTATTTGACACCATGATTGCCCATTATTTATTTCAGCCAGACATGAAGCATGGAATGGATATTTTGGCAGAGAACTACCTTCATTATAAAACAATCTCTATAGAATCTCTTATTGGAAAAAAAGGCAAAAATCAACTTAGTATGGGCGACATCGAGCCGGAAAAGCTTGTTGATTATGGGGCGGAAGATGCAGATATTACGCTTCAGCTAAAAGAAATTTTTGAGCCCAAATTAAAAGAGACAAATAATGAAGCGCTCTTCAACAATATAGAGATTCCTTTATCTAAAGTACTGGCTAAAATGGAGGCAGAAGGGGTAAATCTTGATGTTCAGGTGCTTTCAAATTTTTCCGAAGAGCTACAAAAAGATTTGCTCGTATTGCAAGAGACCATTTTAAAGGAGGCGGGGGTCGATTTTAATATTGACTCTCCCAAACAACTAGGAGAGGTCCTATTTGATCATTTGAAGATTGATGAGAAAGCAAAAAAGACAAAAACTGGACAATATCAGACTAATGAAGAAACGCTGATAAAACTTGCTCCAAAGAACCCAATTATTCAGATTGTTTTGGACTATCGGTCTTTAAAAAAATTAAAATCAACCTATGTCAATGCGCTACCAGAACTAGTTAATCCTAATACAGGCCGAATTCATACCAATTACATGCAGACGGTAGCCGCAACTGGCAGACTAAGCTCCAATAATCCCAATCTTCAAAACATTCCTATACGTACTGAAAAAGGCAGAGAAATTAGAAAAGCATTTATTCCTAAGAATAATGACCATATTTTACTTGCTGCAGATTATTCGCAAATTGAGTTACGCATTATCGCTGCATTAAGTGGTGATAAAGACATGATTAGTGCTTTTAATTCTGGAACCGACATTCATTCGGCAACAGCAGCTAAGGTTTTTAATGTGCCTCTAGATGAGGTTACTAGAGATCAAAGATCAAAGGCAAAGATGGTTAATTTTGGTATTATTTACGGCATTAGTGCTTTTGGTCTTTCGCAACGTTTAAATATTCCCAGAAAGGAAGCTAAGACTATTATTGAAAGTTATTTCGAAACGTATCCTGGTGTTAAAAGCTATATGGAAAACAGCATGGAATACGCTCGAAAGCACGGTTATGTCCAGACTATTATGAATAGGAAAAGGTATTTAAAAGACATTAATTCAGGAAATGCCATTGTAAGAGGTTTTGCTGAAAGGAATGCAATAAATGCACCTATTCAAGGCTCCGCTGCCGACATCATCAAAATAGCGATGATCAACATTGACGCTGCCTTGGAAAAAGAAAAATTTAAATCTAAAATGATCCTACAAGTTCATGACGAACTTGTTTTTGATGTATATAAACCAGAGCTCGACCGATTGCAAGAACTGGTAAAAAACCACATGGAAAATGCGGTCCCATTTGAGGTTCCGTTAACGGTTGAGATGGACACTGGCAATAATTGGCTTGAAGCACATTGATTTTATCTTATATTTGATAAAGACGCAAAGTAGTTTAACATGAAAAAACATTTTTTCTTATTCTTTTCATTAGCGTTATTGAGTTGTGAAGACAACGAAAATGCTGAAGGTGTTGATCAGATTAATGGTGAACAAAACGTAACTATAGGAACGGAAGATTTACTAAAACAAAAAGTAGCTTCAATAGAAAATATTTTCTATTCAATTCCATCCCCTACGGTAACTATTGAGATTATTGAGGAGGCCGGTGCCGTTTTTGATGTGCAATTGACTAATAATCCTCAAAAACTGGACGACTATACGTCAAAAGCAGAAAGAGCGTTAAATATGGGGGTATACGGAGCCGATGTAAATTACTGTTCCGCTTTTAATAAAACTGCTGATGTTATGATGCTTCTGGCATGCACTAGAAGCTTAGGAGAAGAATTGGGCTTAGAAAGTATTTTTAACCAAACGGTTATTGATCGGCTAAATGATAATCGAGACAATGCTGATTCTGTTCAAGCAATCATTACAAGTACTTTTTGGGAAATAGAATCAAAACTTGAAGAAGATGACAGACCAGAGTTAGCAGCATTAATTGTTATTGGAGGTTGGGTAGAAGGTTTAAATATCGCTTGTGGCCAAGCAAAACTTAACGCTAACAATGAAAAAATGATCGGTTCCATAGTCGACCAATCCATCGCACTTGACAACGTTATTCGTCTTGCTAAACTATACAGTTCAAGCAGTACAACCATAAAAGAATTACTAGAAAGCCTCGAAGACCTGCAAAGCTCATTTGCTAAAATAGAAATTACAGAATCTCCGGGAGCGTCTGAAAGCACAGATGGAGTTCCCACAATTGGCGTGAAAATTGATAGGAAAATATCTACTGAAGTTCTAGAAGAAATTATGTCTAAAGTGCATACGATAAGAACAGAAATTGTGGAATGAAGAAATTTAAAACACATAGCTCACGTTGGATGGTATTGAGTCTCGCTTGTTTTATGCTCTTGTATGCTAATCTTGCGCAAACACAATGCAGGTATTTTGCAAAACGTAAATGTTTGCCAACGCTGCAACAAGATGGCTTTGCATTTAGTGGGCAATTAAATAACGTGACTCTTTTAGAAGGAGACAAGGTGGACATATTACTCACATTTCAAAAAGGGAAAACCTACAGATTAATGGTCTGTTATCAGCCTATTTTAGGTGATGTTGTCTTCAACTTATTAGACAAAAATGGGGCTATTGTTTTTAACAGTGAAGATGCCGAAACAAACATTTTTGATTTCAATGTCGAGTCTACCCAGCAGTTTACACTAGAAATTACAGTTCCTTCCGCCGAAACAACGCATGGCATTCTCCACGAAGGCTGTGTTTCCGTTTTACAAGGATATAAGTAATATTTTAATTGACGTCAGCTATTGGCGCTACCTAATTTTAATTTGACGTGGATTATTAAATAATCAAAGGGTGCTAAATTGAATGCCAAAGAAGAGAAGAGAATTCATAAAAAAAATCCTACTGGCAGGAATCGGTGTAGAATTAGCGCCGAGTATTATGCGCGCTTCTGAACAATTGGGCCCACATGAATCAACCTTGTTATCAATTGGTGAACAACATGGAAATTATTGGGAACGATTAAGTAAGAAATTTCCTTTATTGAAAAATTATTATTATTTCAACAATGCAGCGCTAGGGTCTACCCCCAATTGTGTGTCAAAAGCCGTCCATGATTGTTCCGTTATATTAGAATCTACTGGTGCTACTGGCCATCACCTTGTACAAAACTTACGTACAAATATTGCTTCATTTTTAGGTGCTAATGCCACAGAAATAGCATTAATCCGAAATGCTACTGAGGGAATGAACATTGTAGCCAATGGAATAAAATTAGAACCAGGAGATGAAATCGTTATAACTACACATGAACACGTAAGTGGCACGATGCCATGGGTACGTGCTGCACAGATCACTGGAGCTAAAATTGTTTTTGCTGAACTGGATTTAAGCGGTGAAGCTAACTATGAAAAAATATTGGCACTCACATCGGCTAAAACAAAAGTTATTGTCTTTTCTCATGTAACGTGTACTACTGGAATGGTTCTGCCAGTAAAAAGAATCGCTAGTTGGTGTAGAAAAAATAATGTTTACGCATGTGTAGATGGAGCGCAGGCTGCAGGAATGATATCCGTGGATTTACATGATTTAGAAGTTGATTTTTACACCACCTGTGGACATAAATGGCTATATGGGCCAAAAGAGACTGGGATGTTATACGTTTCCGAAAGAAACTTAAAAATACTAGGGGGGGGATATGTCGGGGCCTACTCTGACGCGAATTACGACGCTAAAAACGGAATACTAGAACTTAAAAATGAAGCCAGCAGGTATGAATACGGCACGCGTAACACCGCATTAATTGTTGGTCTTGGAAGAGCTGTTGATTTTATTAAAGAAATTGGGATTGAACGCATTCAAAACCGAGGTGCAGGATTAAAGACGTATTTACACGATCTTTTAAAGGACATGCCTGAAGTTGAAATTTTCACTCCTAATAATCCCGAATTTTCTGCTTCCATTTTAACTTTCCGATTAAAAACACTCGATTACAAGGAGGCGCAAAAATTACTTATTACTAAATACCAAATAAGAATTCGAGGTATCTATGAAAATGAAATCAACGGCATTCGAGTGTCTTGTGCCTGCTACAATTCAGAAAAACAAATCGAAATTCTAGTTGCTGCTTTGAAAGAAATAATGAATGCCTAATCGTGTTGTCGTTTATTAATCTACAGCTAATCTTCTGCATAACACGTCTGAACCAACTTGAATTCTAACCATATAAATACCTTTGCTCAGTCTTCCTGAATCAATTGTGCAGATTTGTTTACCAGATGGTTTTTTCGAATAATCATAAACATCAACGACCTTTCCAACCATATCTAATACTTGCACATTTATTTTATCTGATTTCAACAGGTAAATTTCTAAGTTCGCTTGGTCTTTTGCTGGATTCGGATAAATATTCACATACTTGACTGTTTCTAGTTCTGCTACTCCAATGGTAGCATCTAGATTAATATCATCAACATAAATATTATTGCCACCACCACCAGCGTAAGTAATCATGAATCTGAAGTTAGGTGTCCAATAAGTAGAGTTGATATTCGTCACATTCACTTCTACCCATTGACTAGCAGTCGGAACAAAATTACCACCTTGTTCTGGAGCTGTACCAATAACTGCTGGCGAAATATTTTTTCTTAATACCCAAGAAACACCACAATCTGGACTCGCCCAAACTTCTAACTTATCCGTATTCGTTGTATTTCTTCTTGCAAATGCGTATTTAAAACTCAAGGTCACGGCGGATGCATTCTCAAGATTCATTGTACTACTTATAAAACTATCGTCTGTTCCGCTATTGGGGGAACTGTTGTTAATCCAAATAGATTTTGAACCCGATGACCCAACTCCATTTTTAATCTGCCATTGTGCGCCATCTTGGCTGTCAACATACCAATCAAGATTCGGTATTGAAACAGTTGATTCAAACCCTTCCGAAAACGGGACAGTTCTTCCGGTAGTTGGCAAAACAGAGATATAAGCTGTTTTCGTTGTGGATTTAAATGACGAACCGTCCGTAACTTCGAGTGTGACAGGGTAAACTCCAGGAGCACCATAAGTTATTGATGGGTTTTGTGTTGTTGAGGTGGAGGGTGTTCCTCCCGTAAATGTCCATGACCAACCTGAAACATTGTTGTATGATGCATCTGTAAATTGTATGACATCTCCTGAACAAACTTCAAATTCATCTGCGAAAAAATCTGCCTTACAAAGGTCTGTGGGTGGAGCATCAGCGCCAACGGCGACAAGGTTTGATGGCTGCCAAATATTATTTCTTCCGCCTGTAGTTGATGTGAGCGCAATGCGCATTCTATCAACTTGACCTTGCGTGTACATCTTCGAACAATAAGAGTATTCCATGTAATTCTCTACATTATCTATTTGATTGAAACCCCAATAGCCATTATCCCCAGAGCAAGAATTGGATGTGAGAAGACAAGCGGTTACTCCAATGCATTCTGGCGTATCATTGACTCCATCATCATCTCCACAATTTGAACTAAGACCAGGATTATTACTCGGCCCCCAACAATGACTTAGATTTAGCCAGTGTCCAACTTCATGAGTAAGCGCCCTACTTCTACTTGGGCTTCCTGTGCCCATTGACCCCACATAACTGTGCTGAATCCAAATACCGTTTTCCATTCCCGTAAAGAAGCCTGGATTGGTTGTATACCCCGCTGCACCACCAATATCACTTGCAACAAATATGTTTAAATATTCATCCCCTGGCCAGCTATTATTGTAAATATCATTACCATCGATAATGGCTTGAACTTGATCCCCGCCATTATTTCCTTGGTGCGTAAAATAAGAATCTGTTCTTGTAATTCCATTAAAACAATTGCCATTCGGGGCAATTGTAGCAAGAGCAAATTCGATTTCACTGTCTGCTGGCATACCAGAAAAACTGGAATTGACCGCAGCCGCATCGGTATTATTTAGCCTGTAATCTCTATTCAAAATAGCAACGGCATCAACTACTTGGTCATAAGTAATATTCTCTATACCATTTTGATGCAAGACATGAAAAACTACCGGTATTGTATAAATCGTGCCTAATTTTGCTAGCGAATTGGTCGGTTTGTTTTTTTGAAATTCTTGGTATTCCCTCTCTAAAGCTTGTTGACGAAGCGTATACAAAGATTTCATTGCTGGATGTTTCTCAAACATTTCTTGCATTTTCCAATGCGAGCCACAAAACTCTAATTCTTCTCCAGACCTAATCCCGAGGTGTTTTTGTTCTGCTCTTCTTTCCTCAACTGATTTTTGCTCTACTTGAGCATTTGAATTCACACCAAACATTATGATGCATACAGTAATGATAACATTCTTCATAATTTCATATAAACAATTAAATAGTAGCCTTGTTCGCTATTGGGTGAAAAACAAGAAAGAGTGAGCGATACAAAAGTACTAAACTTGAAAGCGCTATAGGTCTCGTTTCTGACTAATGGTTGAAATAGGCTGTAAAAGGCAACTTTAGGTTATCCAACGATTAGTTATTAATCTCTAGAAGCCGTTCGATATCCTTTATTGTTCCAAAGACCACTAAAGTGTCTGTTTCGTATACTTTAGTATCAGAACCCGGAACCCCTATCGTGTGATGCGCCTTCACAATTTGACCATTTACCTCTTCCTCAAACTCTCTTTTGAGCGTAACTAAAGTTAATCTATAGCGATCTCTTAACCCAATGTCTTCAACAGTACGATTGGCTATACCCTTTGGCGTTTTTATTTCTGCAATTTCATAATTATCTGGCAATTGAAGAAATGAAATAATACTAGGGTTCATTAATGTTTCTACAACATCTTCGGCAACCGCATCTTCGGGAGTTAAAATCTCGGTTACACCTATTTTTTCGAGTATAGTACGTTGCTGATCACCACTTGCCCGAGCAATGATTCTTTTGATGCCCATATCTATTAAATGGACACAAGTTAAAATCGTGGCTTCAAAATTTTCGCCAATAGCAATAACGGCAGCATCGACATCTTCTATACTTTGGGCAAGGAGATTTTTCTTCTGAGTGCAATCCATGGTCACTGCTAAGGCAACGTCGTCTTTCAATCCTTCTATTTTATCTTCAGAAGAATCAAAACAATATACTTCCGCCCCTTTTTTCGCCAGCTTAAGGGCAATTTGACGCCCGTATCTACCTACTCCAAAAACTACAAACTTATTTCCTTCCATTTAATAAAGGTACAATTTAACCCAATGCTTGCTTCAAGTCGCTTACCAAATCCATACAGTCTTCAGCACCAACACTTAACCTGATTAAGGAATCTACAACTCCGCTCTTCTCGCGCTCCTCCTTAGGGATAGAGGCATGAGTCATTGTTGCAGGATGACCGATTAAAGACTCCACACCGCCCAAGGATTCTGCCAGCGCAAACAATTTCACTCTCTTCACAATCTCTAACGCATCATCTATATGATTTCCCTTTAACGTAAACGAAATCATTCCTCCAAATCCGCACATTTGCTTTTTAGCAACTTCATGATTAGGATGTGACTCCAAGCCAGGCCAATATACCTTATCTACCTTTTCATGATTATCTAAAAATTGAGCAATCACTTCGCCATTCTCACAATGTCGTTGAATTCTTAAATGCAGTGTTTTAAGACCTCGCAATACTAAGAAAGAATCCATGGGGCCACATACGGCACCAGATGAATTTTGTATTCGATAAATCTCTTGAGCCAAGCTTTCCTCTTTCGTCACCAGTGCACCCATTACTACATCTGAATGGCCACCTAAATATTTTGTAACAGAATGCATCACTAGATCTGCACCGAGATCAAGAGGTGTTTGGAGGTATGGCGTTGCAAACGTATTGTCAATGCCCAAAATCGCTCCGCAATCTTTAGCGATTTCCGATAAAGCGCTAATATCAATGATATTCATCATTGGATTCGTTGGCGTTTCTGCCCAAATTAATCGCGTATTTTGATTTACTTTTTCTTTTACATTTTCAGGGTTTCCCATCGGCACAAAGTGAAATTTAATTCCATATTGTTCGAATATTGTAGTAAATATTCTATACGTTCCACCATATAAATCATTGGTTGATATAACCTCATCACCCGGTTTTAACATCTTAATTACACAATCGATTGCTGCCATTCCAGAGCCAAAACAAGCACCATACTGACCATTTTCTAGCTGAGCAAGCGCATTTTCTAAGGCGTTCCTTGTTGGATTTCCCGTTCTCGAATACTCGTACCCTTTGTGATTACCAACACCATCCTGAACGTATGTTGACGTTTGAAAAATTGGTGTCATTATTGCCCCTGTCGAAGGGTCCGGCTCAACGCCAGCATGAATGGCTTTTGTGCCAAACTTCATATTAGTTACATCTCCCATAGTCGCACGAAAATACATTTTTCTATCATTTGGCACACAGAATTTAAAGCGAATTAAATCTGTATTTTCGCAGAAACAATTTTAATGTTAAAGATTTCCATATTTCTTTTGGCCATATTGCCTCAGTTTATTTGTGCTCAAGCAATTGTATCTGGCCCATTTCAAGGCCATACCACATTTAATTCCACAAAAATTTGGTTTCTCGGAAAATCTCTTGAAACTGTTAGCTATAAAGCCACGAATCTTCTAGACTCTACTGATATTTATAGTGGTAACGCATCGCCAGAACCCAACTTTTGTTTTAAGAACAAGTGTCCATTTAAATTTGAACTTAATGGACTATCAGAAGGCGCAACTTATCGTTTAGAAATTTCAGCAAACAACCAGCTTCTTTCGAAAGGGAAAATAAAAACAATTAAGAATTACGACGTTGATGATTTTTCATTTTTGATTGGCTCTTGTGCATTTATTGGAACGGGGAAAGACCATTTTTATAAATTATGGAATAGCACAAGAATCTTCAATACTTTGGCAGCAGAAGAAAAAGGAGATTTCATGCTGTGGATGGGAGATAACGTATACCTCATGGGTAATGAGCTAACCTCCAAAAAAAACGCATTGAAACGGTATATGAGAGTAAGGCAGCACAAGAAGCTCAACCGTTTTATGAAAAAGAAATTCCATTACGCCATCTGGGATGATCATGATTTTGGCCCAAACAATTGTGATGGGAATTTCGCAGGCAAAGAGGATTCAAAAGCCATTTTTGAAACATTTTGGCAAAATCCAAATGACCCACATCAAAACGGTATTTATTATCGATTTAAATATGCTGACATTGAAATCTTCATGCTGGATGATCGATACAACAGAGAAGACTTAAATGAACCAAAAAAAATGCTGGGATCCGAACAATTGGCTTGGTTAAAAAAAGGATTGGAAGAATCAAATGCCTCATTCAAAGTAATTGTTTCGGGAAATCAGGTACTTAATAAGGTAGGTGGGCACGAAAGTTTTTCGAAATATGAAACAGAAAAAAAAGAACTATTTGATTTCATCCGCGAAGCCAAAATTAGTGGCGTAATGTTTTTTTCTGGAGATCGGCACCACAGTGAAATTCTTAAAGTGCAAATCCCTCACAATTATCCGCTCTATGACTTTACTTGTTCCGCACTAACAAGCTGGAGATATCCCTGGCGTAAAATGTCTAAAGAACGGAATAACGAAAATCGTGTTGGTGAATTAATTTTGAATCATAATTATGCTGTAATCACTATCTCAGGGATTGAACACCAAAGAATTTTCACGATCACTTTTAAAAATAAATTTGGGAAAACATTGCATCAATATACAGTTAGGCAAGAAGAAATTTCCTTTTAGTAACTAATCTCAACAAAAAGGGGTTGAGCCGACATAAACATGCCAATTGCATTACTAATTTTGGTCTATGAAGAAAATCTACTATTTGAAAACTTGTTCTACTTGTATTAGAATTCTTAAAGAACTAAATGTGGCGACTGAAGTTGAAGTTCAAGACATCAAAACACAGGCAATCACGGAAAATCAATTAAACCAGATGAAAAAGATGGCTGGTTCTTATGAGGCCTTGTTTAGCAGAAAAGCAATGAAATATAGAAAATGGAACTTACATGAAAAAGTACTTTCTGAAGCAGATTACAAATTCTATATTTTAAAAGATTATACTTTTTTAAAAAGACCTGTAATTTTGAATCAGGACACCATTTTTATAGGTAATTCTAAGCAAACAGTGGAATTAGCCAAAAAAAGTTTGCATGCTTAAAAATGCAACTGCACATCTAGCTGTTTTTGGGGCAAATCTGATTTACGGGATGAACTATGTTTTAGCAAAAGGTCCTATGCCTGATTACGTGCAGCCAAGAGGCTTCATATTTATGCGTGTTGTTGGCGCTTTGGGCCTTTTTTGGTTATTTCGTCTACTCTGGCGCAGACAGTCTCAAGGGAAATCGCAAAAAATCGCGAAAAAGGACTACGTACGATTACTTTTTTGCGGACTTTTCGGAGTCTGTCTTAACCAAATGTTATTCTTTGAAGGGCTGTTCAGAACCTCTGAAATTAATTCCTCTATCATGATGACGTCGAACCCATTAATTGTCTTAATAATTGCGGCTCTATTCATAAACGAAAGAATTACAGGGCCCAAAATAATCGGAATAATTATTGGTGGAATTGGAGCCACTTTAATTATTCTTTCAGGTGATCGTTCCGTTGAAGGCTCTTCTCGTTTTGGCGATCTATTAATCTTAGGTAATAGCGCCTGTTATGCGATTTACCTGGTAAGCGTTAAACCGCTAATGAAAAAATACCATCCCATGCAAATCATATCGTGGGTATTCTTATTTGGGGCCCTTTTTGTTATTCCACTCGGCTTTGAACAATTTACTGAAATCAATTGGGACATGCCGCCAAGTATTATTGGAAGCATTTTATTTGTCATTATCGGAACCACCTTTTTTGCTTACCTCTTTAACATCTACGGCGTAAGTAAGCTCAATGCATCTGTCGTCAGTTCATACATCTATTTGCAACCCGTATTGGCTACCATTTTTGCACTTATAATCAGTTACGATGAAAAAGTTGGTGGAATCACTTATGAGAAAATTGGTTATGCTTTTCTGATTTTTATCGGGGTTTACCTTGTCAGCAAACCTCAAAAAAGTCACGTGCGAGCATAGATAAATCGTTAAAAAAATATTATACGCAGCACATTGAAAAAACCTCATTCCATTTTGTAACTTCGTCTCGAAGCAACACGTGTTTATGATACTATCGATGACAGGCTACGGCAAGGCCGAAGGTACTATTGGCAATAAAAAGTTCTCTATCGAACTGCGATCGGTTAATAGTAAACAATTTGATCTCAATGTCAGGATGCCATCCGTCTACAAAGAGAAAGAAATTCCATTACGAAATAAACTTTCAAAACAATTGATTCGTGGAAAAATTGATTTGTTTATTCATTTCGATTCTAATGGCGAAGAGGTTAATAGTACAATTAATACTACTGTAGTTAAACGTTATTTCCGTCAAGTTCAAGAGCTTTCAGCAGAGCTCGGACTTCATACTGAACAAGCAATGACTGATCTTCTGCGTCTTCCCGAGGTAATGAAGCAAGATCGTAAAGAAATAGATGAGGATGAATGGGGGCAAGTAATGCACCTCATTGAAAACGCAGTAGAAAAATTTATACTGTTTCGGGAACAAGAGGGCATTTCACTTTTTGAAGATTTTAAACTAAGAATAGACAATATTGAGGATTGCGCTAATCGCGTTGTGCCATTTGAAAAAGAGAGAACGCAAGGAGTTCGGGAAAAAATAGAAGGGCTTTTTGCGGAATTTCATGATAAAGAACATATCGACTCCAATCGAATGGAGCAAGAAATGATTTACTACCTGGAGAAATTAGACATTACAGAAGAAAGGGTTCGTTTAGCAAATCATTTGGATTATTTCCGAGAGACGCTAAATGATGATAAATCTCAAGGCAAGAAACTTGGTTTTATTGGACAGGAAATTGGACGAGAAATAAATACTATGGGTTCAAAGGCGAATCATTCAGAAATTCAAAAATTAGTGGTTCAAATGAAAGATGAACTTGAAAAAATCAAAGAGCAAGTGCTTAATGCGCTTTAAGTAAAAGTTGATAGATGTATTAATCGAAGATGAAACAGGGTAAAGCAGTTATATTTAGTGCTCCATCTGGGGCAGGTAAAACGACCATCGTCAGGCATTTACTTTCTCTTGATTTCGGTTTAGAATTCTCTGTTTCTGCAACAACAAGATTATTAAGAGGTAATGAAACCAATGGCAAAGACTATCATTTCCTCAGTGTTTCTGATTTCAAAAATAAAATAACTACTGATGATTTTATCGAATGGGAGGAAGTTTACCCTGACCATTTCTATGGCACATTAAAATCAGAAATAAATCGGGTTTGGTCTAACGGTAAGCACCTAATTTTTGATGTTGACGTTGATGGTGGTATCAATCTAAAAAAACACTTTAAAGAAGCGGCTTTATCCATTTTTGTTCAGCCACCCTCTTTAAATGTTTTAGAAGAAAGGTTGCGATTACGACAGACAGAATCGGAAACAAACATTAGACAACGGGTGGCAAAAGCCGATACAGAATTAACCATGGCCAAACATTACGACCACATTTTGACCAATCATATTCTTCAAGACGCCTTGAAGGAAGCCGAATTAGTAGTTGGAGATTTTTTAAACGCCTAAAAAGGTAATCGGGTAAATCAGTATTGATGCAAACAATTATTAAGAAAAATAAAAACATTGGACTGTTCTTCGGTTCTTTCAACCCCATCCACGTAGGCCATTTAATAATCGCTAATCACATGGCTCAGCAAGATTTGATTGATGAAGTCTGGCTAGTCGTTTCACCACACAATCCGCATAAAAAAAAGGCGTCGTTGCTTCCTGACCTCAATCGATTTTATATGGTCAATTTGGCAATTGAAGACAATCAGAAACTAAGAGCTTCCAATATCGAGTTCAAACTCCCCCAGCCTTCATACACTGTTGACACTTTGGTCTATATTCAGGAAAAGTATCCCGAATTCCATTTTTCTATCATTATGGGTGAAGACAATATGCGTTCTTTTCATAGATGGAAAAACTACGAGGACATAATAAGTAACTACCAAGTTTTTGTCTATCCTCGAAATCTAACTGATCAAGAAACCAAAGAACAACCCATAAAAAACCAATTCTTAGATCATGAGAAGTTCCATTTTGTCGATATCCCTGTTATGAAAATAGAAGCAAGCCACATCCGAAATTTGATTAAAGAGGGAAAAGATACGCGCTACCTATTAACCGAGCCCGTAGCCAAGTACTGCGATGAAATGGGATTTTATAAATAAAACGGGCATCACATGATTCCCTTTTTTGCAATAAAAAAGTCCTACTTTTGAGTATGTTCAAGACCCTTACTACCTTCCAAAAAAGAAGCATGCTCTTTTTAATTCTCGCTTTTTTAATACAAGGTGCTGTCATTGCAGTTTTAATCTACTCGTTGAATCTATCGGATGCACGACTCCAAAGCCTCGGTAATGTGTTGGATGAAATGGCCGATGATCATATTGTATACAGCATGCAATTAGAGCAAGATATGCCCGTTAAAACGAATATCTTAATAGAAGATGAAGTAAATGTAAATATCAATATGCTGGTAGAAAGCGAAATCCCATTTACCGCTGAAATCCCGGTCAATGAAAACTTATTGATCCCGTTTAAGATAGGTGTTCATGACTATATACGATTAGATACTACCATTGAAATAACTGAAGACGTAAACATATTTGTGAAGGACACGATTCCTCTTGATCAAAGAATGAAAATTCAAATGTTTGGGGAGAACAAAAATACAGGAGAAATACGTGGCCCTTCTATGAGAATTAAAAGCGATATTCCATTGAATCAGAACTTATTAATTGAATTTAGAGAAACCATGCCAATCAATAGTATCGTGCCCATCGATATGCTTATAATTGATACCCTTCCTGTTGGATTAAGTTTGCGAATACCTGTTGACGTTATGGTCCCGGTTAGAATTCCTTTAAAAACCTCTGCAAAGGTCTCTTTTTCAGAAAGTATGCCAATCGATGCTAACATTCCTATCAAAATCAATGTTCCCATTGACATTCCTCTTAAAGCAACTTCATTAGCCAATTATTTCAAAAGAATGGCCAAAGGCATGCGCAATTTAACGAAAGTCGAACCCGAAAAAGGTGCGTATCCAGAAATTGAAGCCAAAGAAAATTAAGTGTTTAAGCACCAACTAGACCCAAAACCGATTCAAATAACGCTTTTCCGTCCGTATTACTAAGCTCTGGGTCTGCTGCACGCTCTGGGTGAGGCATCATTCCAAATACATTTTTAGCTTCATTACAAATACCAGCAATGTTTTCAACGGATCCATTTGGGTTTGAATCTTCATTTACCAAGTTATTTTCATCGCAATACCTAAATAAAATCTGATCATTACTGGCAAGGGTCTCTAATGTGTTTTTATCTGCGAAATATCGCCCTTCTCCATGTGCAATTGGAATTTTATATGCTTTATCGTGGTTCAAACCCTTGGTTAAATTGGCTGTTTTACTTTCTGGCTTTAAAAAAACATTTTTGCAGATGAACTTCTGGTTGTTGTTATGCAGCAGTGCTCCTGGCAACAAACCACTTTCACACAAGATTTGAAAACCGTTACATACTCCTAGTACAAAACCACCAGAATTAGCATGTTCAATGACCTTCTCCATAATCGGAGAATATTTTGCAATTGCGCCCGACCGGAGGTAGTCGCCATATGAAAATCCTCCTGGCAACACAATGAAGTCTGTTCCTTGCAGATCAGTATCTTTATGCCATAGATTAACGACTTCTTGCCCCAACATCGTTTCCAACACGTAAATCATGTCTTGATCACAATTTGAGCCTGGAAAAGTAACAACACCAAATTTCATATAGTTCCTTGTTTTGAAGAACAAAAATAACGATTTACTGAGTTAAGAAAGCGCTTCTACTAAAAAATATTAGCAATTAATGGATAATAAATATTTAATATGATTAAAATGTTGATTAGGTAGAATACACTCCCTGCAATTTTTTGATTTTTTGCATAGAAAAAATAAAACGAGCTTAAGAATGAGGCCAGAATTGCACCTAATAAAACAGCAGGTATTTTATATCTCAAAAGCAAATAAACACCCGATAACAACAAAATAATTAGCCCCATGAAGAGAATGATGTTAGAAATCCTCTTAAACCTTAGCGAACTTCTTTTTTGGCGTTTTAAGAAAGCCTGTGCACCAAGAATGGCCATAAAAAGCGCCACAGAAACACTAATCCAAATTTTAACCCAAGTAGTTGAGATAAAACTAAAACTGTATTGATCTTTAGGAAATAATGGTGTGAGAAATGTACTTGATTCATCCATGATAAAATGATAAAAAAGTAAAAACATAAAAGGCACTGTCAAGCCAATTATACCTAGGACATGTTCCCTCCAAACAAATGGCCTTAGAACTGCTAATGTGCTCCACGCAAGAAGATAAAAGCCAATATAGTATTCATAAAATATTGCGGCGATTCCTAAAAAGAAACCCGCATCGAACATCATTCTGCGAGCATCACCAGCTCTCTTAATGTGAAATAATCGCCTTATTGCGAGAACCATAAAAAAATTAGAAAGTATGATTGGATGTAATAGCTGATAATCAGAAAAAACACTCATTACTACTACATAGGTGTAAGCCGGCAAAAAAGTGTGTTTCTCAAAAAATTCCTCTCGATTAATGGTTGAATTAAGTAGTACCGCACTGACCACAATAATAACCATAGCGACAAGTTGATCTGCAAAACCGTACTTTAAAGATTCCTTTAATAATGAAAAAATCGTAGATGAATCTTGTATTGATTCTAAGTTAACTCCCTCCAATATTTGCCCCAACCACAATAGAGAAATCACTAAGGGTAGACCAAACAAAACCAAGGCATAATTCGACTTATAATAAGAATATATCACAGTTTATAAATATAGTTTTTTCATCTGTTGATTTATTCTTTACATTTGTTCCAATACTAAATTAATAGCATGGATTGGTTAGCATACCCCCTCGGAGATTTTTTTGTTTGGACTTTTGAAAACTTATTGGTTCCTTTTGGAGAACTTGGGAATTCTGAAAATTTTTGGTTTATCAGCCCTAATTTCTTATTCGTTATGCTTGGTTTTCTAGGTCTTGGTTTGTGGTTATCAATTCAGTCAAAATACAATAAGGCTGCAGCAAGCGACCCGAATCAAATCAAGTAAGTACGCTTGTATTTTTAGGTTTTTTGATTTTTCTTAATCAAATCAAAACCTAAATCTTTTCTAAAGTAACGGTTTTGGAATTGAATCTTTTGTGCAGATTCGTACGATATTTTAAGTGCCGTTTCGATGTCTTTTCCATAAGAAGTTACCGCTAAAACTCTTCCTCCATTCGTTTTAATCAAGCCACTATCTTCCTTTGTTCCTGCATGAAAAATAATACTGTCCTCAATAGCGTGCAATCCCTTTATTACTTTCCCTTTTTCATAATCTTCTGGATATCCTCCTGAAACCATCATCACTGTCGATGCAGTACGTGGATCAATTTGCACATCTCTCTCCGACAAGGTTCCGGTAGCAATACCATCAAATAATTCCAACAAATCAGATTTTAACCTTGGCATGACTACTTCCGTTTCAGGGTCTCCTAGACGACAATTGTATTCAATTACATATGGATCTCCTTTTACACTTATCAAACCAAAGAAAATAAAACCAGAATAATCAATTCCTTCTGCTCTCAATCCTTTAATTGTGGGGATAATTACTTGATTATCCACTTTATCCATAAAATCTCTGTTGGCAAAAGGGACTGGTGATATAGCTCCCATTCCACCTGTATTCAATCCAGTATCAGACTCTCCAATGCGCTTATAATCTTTAGCTTCTGGAAGAATTTTATAGCTTTTTCCGTCGGTAATTACAAAAACGGAAACCTCAATTCCGGCTAAAAATTGCTCAATAACAACGGTACTACTTGCATCCCCAAATTTTTTCTCAGCAACCATCTTTCTCAATTCTGATTTTGCTTGATTTAAATCATCTAGTATCAGAACTCCTTTTCCTGCGGCTAAACCATCTGCTTTTAACACGTAAGGCGGTGTCATTTTTTCTAAATATGCATACCCACTTTCCAAACTTTCTTCCGTAAAAGAACTGTATTTAGCCGTGGGAATATTATACTTTTTCATGAAGGCTTTTGAAAAGTCTTTGCTTCCTTCAATAATCGCCCCTTCCTTTTTTGGTCCAATAATCGTAATTCCTGATAGCTCTTCTTTTTCTTCAAAGTAATCGTGAATTCCATTTACTAACGGATCCTCTGGTCCAACAACTACTATTTGCACGTTATTTTCGAGCGCAAAAGATGCAATTCCGTCAAAATCTGTCAAGGAAAGTGCCACGTTTACTCCCAGAGAAGCCGTTCCTGGATTCCCTGGAGCAATATATAAGTTCTCAAGTTGCGAAGACTGCGCTAATTTCCACGCAATAGCATGTTCTCTTCCGCCAGATCCAAGTACTAAAACATTCATGATTTCTGATGTATTTCGTTGATGGTTTATCTACCGTACAAAGATGCAAAGAATGAGTACCCTGCCCATATATTTTTGTCAACAAAAAGCCCGACTTCATAACAGAAATGAGTCGGGCTGAAATCAAATGACTTCTCGCAGTCTAATTAGCGACACGCTTTATGCTGCAACCTTTCTGCCTAGTTTGAGCCGGGTCAATTTTTTCACCTTTCGCAATTCTCGAAATGGCATTTTTCAGCCAATGTTCTTTCACCATCTTTGGATCATTTACATTGTCATCAATAGCTCCAGCGTAAGCCAATTTATTGCTTGAATCGAATAAGAAGACGTGCGGAGTAGTTCTCGCTCCAAAAGCATCTGCAACTACGCTTCCTTCATCCAGCAAATAGCTGGCTTTCAACCCCTCTTTCTTTGCCCTTTTAATCATATCATCCATGGATTCGCCCTTTCCTCTTCTTGCTTCATTACTATTTATAAGAGCCATCCCAATGTTGTTTTCTTTGGCGACATTGTATACCTCATTGTACCTGCCTTCCCAACCTTTATTGTCTTTTCCACCAACAACAAACGGGCATGTATTACAGGAGAATATGATTAAAATTCCATTC
>Ga0115568_10001050_pt1 | contig 20106 bp, 18 predicted proteins | sample COGITO_mtgs_1204_FD_87296 | JGI IMG/M metagenome (GOLD analysis project Ga0115568, IMG submission 87296) | Pelagic marine microbial communities from North Sea - COGITO_mtgs_120426 | ecosystem: Environmental > Aquatic > Marine > Epipelagic | place: Germany:Helgoland, sampling site Kabeltonne...
ACCAAAGTTTACCATGACAACCAAACGTAAAGATTTGGTAATGAGTATGAGTGTCAAAGGCTCTGAGGAAAACAAAGTCTTTTACGATTATTTACAATTTATAAACAATCAACAAAAGAAAGCTACTCCTCTGCGTGCTAAATTAAAAGTAGACAAAGACGATAAAAAAACAAAAGAAGAGCTTACTGCTATTGATTCTGAGGTAAAAAAATACAAAATTGAAATGATTGAGGCTAATAAAGAGAAGCTGGTTGGTAAAATCTTTAGTACCTCACAAGACCCAGAAGTTCCGGAAGCACCAAAAGGAGAAGATGGAAAACCACTTGACAAAGATTTTAACTATAAATATTACAAAGCTCACTATTTAGACGGTGTTGATTTCTGTGATGAAAGATTGCTTCGTTCTCCCGTTTTTCATAACAAATTAGATTATTACATTAAGAAACTTACTATTCAAATTCCAGATTCTATTATCAAAGAAGCTGACATGTTTTTAGAAAAAACAAAATGTAATAAAGAGATGTTTAAATATGTCACCCACTACATCACCAACAATTATGAAAAATCTAAAATTATGTGCATGGATAGAGTCTTCGTTCACATGGCACAAGAAGTTTACTGTAAAGATTTGGCTTGGTGGGTTGATTCTGCTCAAAAAGCTAAGATTTGTAATAGAGCAGAAACATTAGCACCACTTATGTGCGGAGTGGTGGCGCCAAACATTATACTTCAAGATACTTCTGAAGAAAAATGGATTAACATGCACCAAGTTGAAGCGAAGTACACCATCTTATTCTTCTGGGATCCAGGCTGTGGCCATTGTAAAAAGGCGATGCCTAAATTTAAAGCGATGTACGACAAATTTGAAGGAAAAGGTGTTGAGCTCTTCTCCCCGTGCACCGAATTTGAAACTGCAGATTGGAAAAAATTTGTAATTGATAAAGAATTAAAATGGATTAATGTTTCTGATAACCCTGAGGTTAACAAGAATGCAGCGAAGTACATTCACCTTACTACATTGGAAAGTTTAAACTTTAGAGATACCTATGATATTTTTAGCACTCCGCAGGTGTATTTACTAGATAAAGACAAGAAGATATTAGCCAAAAAGCTAAGTGCAGAGCAATTAGATGACATCATAAGCGACAAGTTGGGTTTGCCTAAAACTATTCGCGAGAAGAAAGATAATGATAAGGAAGAAGAAGCTGAAGAGTCTAACGAAAATGGAGACAAAAAGAAAGAAAAGCCCAAGAAAGTTAAAATGAAATAGAGATTTCTAATTCAGAAATTAAAAAGCCGAAACTAACTTTCGGCTTTTTTTGTTTTTAAAACTTCAACACAAAATCCTGTTTTACTTGTTCTTTTCTTAAGAACACTATTCCTAAGTAAAATAAATCAATAGTTATTGAAACGTCCTTGCTTGCCTTAACCTGTTCCCATGCCTCTTCCATTCCTTTAGACCAATGGATATCATCAAAAATTAAGATTGTATCGTTATGTGATTTACTGAGGAGTTGCTTAAAATAAGCTAGGGTTGCTTTTTTTCTATGGTTACCATCAATGTAAACAAAGTCAACGGAATCTAGTTTAGATAATTCATTCGGCAACATTTCATCGAAATCACCTTCAATTTGAGTAATATTTTTCAATTCCAATTTCTTGAAATTATTTTTTGCTATCGAAGATATATTTGGACACCCCTCAAAAGTAATTACCTGATTTTCAGAGTTAGCAGTCGCCAAATAGCACGTTGTGACACCCAAAGAAGTGCCTAATTCCAGTATAGTTTTAGGCTTAAAGTGATTAACCAATCTAAAAAGCAGTTTTCCATACTTATCTTGTTTTACCGCATGCTTAGCAATTGAACTAACCTTCCTCGCATTAGATTTTGATATTCGTGGGCCTGCTCCTAAATCACTTACTTCAATGATCTTATCAGAAAGCAACATTTCCTCTCGAACAGCTTCAATACCCTTGTATTTGTAATACTCTGCAAATGAATCAATTATATTCTCATATAAATCGAATAAGAAAGGCGAGTGCAAACTGTGTTCGTCTTTCGCTTTTAGCAAATAAGTTAAATATCGAAAAGCATAGAGCATATTATTCACAAGGCAAAGAAATAAAAAAAGGGAACCAATACGATTCCCTTTTTATTATCAATAATCAATAGCTTTTAGCCGTTCATCTTTTCCATTAATGCAGCACTAACTCCTGTATTTGAAAAGCCACCATCATGCATTAAATTCTGCATTGTAACATACCTTGTAAGATCTGAGAACATTGAAACACAATAATCTGCACAAGCCAAAGCATCTGCATTACCCAAAGGCGACATAGAATCTGCAAAAGAAATGAAATCATCAAATCCTTTTACTCCTGTTCCCGCTGTTGTGGCGGTTGGAGATTGAGAAATTGTATTAATTCTCACCTTATTTTTTACACCGTAATGATATCCAAAACTTCTAGCGATTGACTCTAGCATCGATTTAGCATCAGCCATATCACCATAATCTGGGAACACTCTTTGTGCTGCAATATATGTCAATCCGACAACAGAACCCCATTCGTTAATTGCATCTTTTTCCATAGCTACTTGCAGCAACTTATGAAAAGACATTGCAGATATATCAAGAGATTTATGATACCAATCGTAATTCAAATCAGTATAATGGCGTCCTTTTCTAACGTTTGGAGACATACCAATAGAGTGTAAGACAAAATCTAACTTTCCTCCTAATATCTCCTGAGATTGGTCAATAAGATTGGTTAAATCTTCAACCGAAGTAGCGTCTGCACCAATAATCTCTGAATTACATTTCTCACCCAATTCTTTTATCGTTCCCATTCTTAGAGCTACAGGAGCATTTGTTAATACAAACTTAGCACCTTCTTCGTTGGCTCTTTCTGCGACCTTCCAAGCAATAGATTTTGCATCTAATGCTCCGAAAATTATTCCTTTTTTACCTTTTAATATGTTGGTCATCTATTTTAATTTTATGAGACAAATATACTAATGATACAATGTGTTATGATGGAATGAAATAATAATATTGGTAGCCTATTTTATTGCTTTAGTAACTCTCTAGCATTTTCAACAGCGGCATTCGTCATTTCTGCTCCGCTTAGCATTTTTGCCAGCTCATCAACTCTTTCATTTTCATTCAATTTCTTGATGCTAGATTTGGCAAGTCCGGCCCTTTCATCTTTATAAACATAAAAATGATCGTGCCCCTTGCCAGCAATTTGAGGTAAATGTGTAATAGATATTACCTGCATCTTCTGTCCCATTTTTCGCATTATGGTTCCCATTTTGTCAGCTACTTCTCCTGAAACTCCTGTATCAATTTCGTCAAAAACAATAGATGGTAATGCTATATGTTCAGAAGTTATTGATTTAATACAGAGCATCAATCTCGACAACTCACCACCTGAAGCCACTTTAGATAATTCATGCAAATCTCCGCCTTTATTTGCTGAAAAAAGTAACTGAATGTTGTCCAAGCCATATTGGTTAGGCACTTCAGAAGAATCTAATTCGATCGATAGATTTGAATGCGGCATTTTTACTAAATGAAGCAAATCGATAATCGCTTTTTGCAGCTTTGGTATTACTTGCTTCCTTTTTGTTGAAATTTTTTCACCAACAAGATTTACTTTTTTAGTTAATTCATCAACTGCATTCTCCGCTTTTAATATCGCCTCTTGTAATGAACTAATTCCTTGAAGTTTGATTTCTAATTGCAGCTGCACATCCAAAAGCTGAGCATTCGTATTTACTTGATGCTTTTGCTGGAGAGCGTATATTGAATTTAATCGCTCATTTACTATCTGTATTTTTTCAGCATCATAACTAACAGCTCCTTGAATACTGTCAATTTCTGAAGCCAAATCGCCAACCTCTATAAAAGTACTATCTATTCTTTTAGCAATTGCTTCTATTTCTTTGCTAAACTCGCGCACCCTGTTTAATTCTGATGAAATTAATCGAAATTTATCCAAAAGACTATCTTCTTCTTCACTTAATGAAAGAAACGATTGATAAAGTGTTTCCTTTATCATTTCGGCATTAGATAGAGTTTTTAGCTCTAATTCGATTTGCTCTTGCTCATCAGGTTTTATATTTGCTTCTAGTAACTCATCTAATTGAAATTGAAAATAGTCGATGTCCAATTTAGATTGCTTTTGTTCTTCAACTAACTCTGCTAAAATCTTTTTACTTTCAGCCAAGTTTGAATAATGTTCTTTATACTGTTTTAATTTATCTGAATGTCCTGCAAAAGAATCAATAACCGAGAACTTGAAGCTCTTTGAATTCAACAAAAGCGTCTCATGTTGCGAATGCACATCAATTAAGTGTGATCCCAATTCTTTAAGTTGACCCAAATTAACCGGAGTGTCATTAATAAACGCTCTGGATTTTCCATTAGGACTAATTTCTCTTCTTAAAGTTGTTTCAATTTCATAATCTAAATCATTATTGTCAAAAAAGGAGTTAAGTTGATATTCTCCAATTTGAAAAAAACCTTCTATGATGCACTTATTCTCTTTGTTTTGAAGCGTTTGAATATCAGCACGCTTTCCTAAAATTAAACCAAGAGCCCCTAATAAAATGGATTTACCTGCTCCGGTTTCTCCCGTAATAACCGAAAGATTATTGGAAAATTTAATATCCAATTCATCAATTAGAGCGTAGTTTTTTATTTGAAGTTGTTTCAGCATAGATTATCCTATTGCAGATAAAGGTATGAAGAAATCTATTTAGACTTTAATATTTTTTGATACTTAGACTGATGACCAGGATCAATTTTGTTCAGCAAAGTGACAATTCTTGCTTTTTCATCTGATTTAGCTTTAGAATAAACCTTTACAATTTCATCTACCTTGGCATTAAAAAATTGTTGAACATTAAATGAATTAGGATAATTAGTATGCAGCTTTTCTAATCCCACAAGTGCTTCTGTAATTTTTGCTCGACCTGCGTCAGCATCGTCATGCATTTTGTCGAAACCTTCTCGATGATACTGATACATGCAATTTCTTAACGGTGCGAACTGACTTTTGTTCAAGTAGTTCTCTATCAGCCAATAGCGGTTTTTTGTGCCATCAAAAGCTTTCCAACCTTTCGCAGATAGACTTTGCGCACTGTTAACTACCGCTAAAGATTTTCTTAGATACACATCCCCTCCATTGGGAGAAAATGTTTCATAGTCCATGGCAATTGCATAATTAGCATAAAACGCAAGAATTGAAGTGAGATTCGATGTGTTCGTATTTTCAGCATAGACCAATGGTTCGAACTGTTGAAATTTGATATTAAAATCATTGTCTTTATAAGTAAAAATAGTTGTATTGTATGTTGATCCATATACTGGCCGTCTTACAGATATTTGAAACGTTCCTCTAAATTCATCTGTTGACATTTGCTCGCTCAAGTTAATTAGAATACTAACTTCAATCCTCTCATTCAAAGTAAAAACTTCGCTGGTCCACTTTGTTGTATTCATAAACTCGAATATCTTCTGCTGCATAGCAGTAAAAACATCCTTATTTGTTCCCTGAATTTGTTGAGATGAAACTTGAACAGTACAATTTAACTCTTGGGCGTAAACAAGCATTCCAAAAAAGAACAGAATCACTAATAAACCAATTTTACGCATTTAATTCTTCGATAACTTTATGTAAAATATCCAGAGCAACTTTTTGCTTGCTCTTTAACTCAAAATTAAGGATATTATTATGTTTATCAAGTATAGTTATGCGATTTGTGTCTGTCGAAAATCCTGCTCCCTTGTCACGTAAAGAATTTAAAACAATAAAATCTAGGTTTTTCTTTTCCATCTTTAATTTAGCATTTGCCTCTTCATTGTCTGTTTCAAGAGCAAATCCAACTAGCAATTGGTGTTGCTTTTGTTCCCCTAAAGATTTAAGAATATCTGGAGTCTTTTCCAATTCAATAACAAGGTTATTGGTTTGATTCTCCTTTTTAATTTTTTTGTCCGCAATATTTTTAGGCCTGTAATCTGCAACTGCCGCAGCCATTATCGCAACATCGGCTGTTGCATATCTTTTAACGCACGCATCGTACATTTCTTGGGCAGATGTAACATTTACTACTGTAACACCCACAATGTCTATAGTTATAGATGTAGGCCCGCAAATTAACTCTACTTCTGCTCCAAGCACTGCTGCCTCTTCTGCTATAGCGAAACCCATTTTTCCAGATGAGTGATTGCCAATAAAACGAACAGGATCAATCGCTTCATGAGTAGGGCCAGCAGAAATTAAAATCTTCTTTCCTTCTAACGGAACATTAGATTCAAAATGAGTTTCTAAAACTTCAACTATTTGCTCGGGTTCAGCCATTCTCCCTTCACCCACCAAACCACTTGCTAATTCTCCGTGTTCAGGGCTGATAAGTCGATTACCGAATTCGACAATCTTATCTAAATTTTCTTTTGTAGAACTATGCTTATACATGTCCAAATCCATAGCTGGAGTTATATAAACAGGACATTTGGCTGATAAATAAGTGGCCATTAATAAGTTGTCGCAATGGCCATTTGCTATTTTAAAAAGTGTATTTGCCGTTGCGGGAGCAATAATAAAAACATCAGCCCACAAACCTAAATCAACGTGATTATTCCATTCTCCGGACTCCTTATCATCAGTGAACAAATAATGAACTGGATTTTTTGATAGTGTAGATAAAGTTAATGGAGTGATGAATTCTTTCGCGTCTTCGGTCATTATGACCTTTACAGATGCTTGCTTCTTAACGATAAATCGAATTAATGTCGCAATTTTATATGCGGCTATGCTACCGGTAACTCCGATTAGGATTTTTTTACCGCGAAGCATATTTCAATAAGATAAGTCGATTAATTTTCTTCTTTAGAAGTATCTTCTTCTTCTGGAGCTCTGAAGTATGTTCTTTCCTCTAAGAATTCTTGAACCGCCATTGAAGTTGGCTTTGGTAAACGCTCATAGAATTTTGAGATTTCAATCTGCTCTCTGTTTTCAAAAATCTCTTCTAAATTATCTGTTGTAGAAGCAAACTCAGCTAACTTAGTAGTTAACTCTTCTTTTAAGCCAATACCAATTTGATTGGATCTTTTGGCAATGATGGCAATTGCTTGATAAATGTTTCCAGTTTGGGCATCGACCTCATTTAGGTCTCTTGTAATTGTGCTATTTGAAGCGTTAGTCTTTTTATAATCCATCTTTAGTTCGTTTTAGTTAGCTGATACTTATCGCTATACTTCATTAATGACTCATATATTTTTGTTACTTTTTTCTTTCCTAAATCAGTTTTTAAACCGTCTTTTTCAGATTGATAAAATGCAACAGCATATTCAAAATCGCTTGCAAAGGTAGTATATTCTTCCGTAACTACTTTATACAAAGATTTTAATTCTTTTGATGCCGCATCATCGTAAGCCGAAAGACACTCATCATAATCCGATTGAGCCTCTGATTGTTGAGCACCAAAAGTAACAGTACCAAAATAATCAATAGCTTTTTGATACTTCTCTTTCTTTTCTTTAAAATTAATTGATGACTCTGCCTTTATTTGATATGCGTGTAAACAATAATAATTAAACTGGTCTTTCTTCTCAAAATCAGGATAATTCTTAAGTGTTGTTTCAAAGGCATTAATTGCCTTTGAGTATGACCCTATCTTGTAATAAAACATCGGAATACTAATATGTAAATTTTCTAATTGATTCTGAGCTGTTGTATTTACTTTAATTCCTTTTGCTTCATATTTTGAACCGCCCAGCACTTCATTTACCATGAGATATATCGACACTGTTGATCTCAATCTTGTTCTCTTTTTATCTATTTCGCCTGTCATTGCTGCTTGAAAAATTCCATCTAACCGCATCCAAGAATTTTCTAGTTTTTGAGCTTCATCTAACTCAATGTTTTCAAGTAAATATTGACTCCATTTTGATGCCTCTTCATAATATCCCAAATCGTACAACTCTTTAGGTAGTTTCAACCTATCTTGGTTTGCTTTTGCCATAAAGACTTGTGCGTTTTTCAGATGACTTGATTCTGGATAACTATTTTTCAAAGATGTGTAAGCGTTCTCCACATCCATTAAACGATCCCCTTTTTTCGTATATACACTATTAGAAGCCAAACTATAGTTTGATTCCAAAATCAAGAAACGAATTTCTTCCTCATGTTTTGTCAGAGGAAAATCAGATAGCAAGTTTTCGAATGAAGTAATCGCTGCCTTGTGTCTTTTCATATGGTAATACTGAAATGAATTATCAAATGCTTTTTGCTCCAGTTTATCTTTCAAAGCATCAATTAGTGTATTGCAAGAGTCAACTAATTCGCTTTCGGGATAAGCCTTTGTAAACAACTGCATTTCGTTAAGTGCGTTAAAGGTAGCCGATTGATCAAGAGATGATTTTGGAGAATTTCGGTAATTACAGTAAGCACTCATAAATAAACATTCTTCTGCCCATTGACTTATAGGAAATGATTTTGAAAATGTTCTAAATCGATAGCTCGCAAGCAATAAATCTCCTAAATGGTAATCGCAGTACGCTTGATAATAACTTAGCTTTTCAGCCCGTGGCGTCCCCCTATAAACAATAATTAGTTCTTCAAACAAAGGTAGTGCCTTGATATAATCCTCAGATTCGAAATACTCGATAGCTTTATCGAACTTTAGCCGTAAATCAGTAGACTTTAAAAGTTTTGCATGCTCGCTACAACTCCCTAAAAGAATTACAAGCAAACCAACTATTATAATACCCTTAAATTTCATCGCGGCAAAAGTAATCGAATTGTTATTAAATAAACTTTTTACTGTTCATATCTTGATAAAATATCAATTCAGCATTATGCAAGAAACGTTAGATTTGCATCAAATCATTAAACGAAAAAGTTTTGGATATATTTGATAAAATAAAAAAAGACCCAGGACCTTTGGGTCAATACCAAAGAGATGCTCATGGGTACTTAACTTTTCCTAAGTTAGAAGGTGAAATTTCTAACAGAATGCAATTTAGAGGAAAAGATGTTTTGGTTTGGAGCATTAACAATTATTTAGGGCTTGCGAACAACCCTAAAATTAGAAAAGCTGACACACAAGCGGCAACAGATTGGGGGCTTTCTTACCCTATGGGTGCTCGTATGATGAGCGGAAATAGTAATCTTCATGAGCAGTTTGAAGAGCAGTTGGCTGATTTTTCTCAAAAAGAAGATGCAGTGCTTCTCAATTATGGGTATCAGGGTATGCATTCAACAATTGATGCTTTATGTGGAAGAAATGATGTTATCATTTATGATTCTGAGTCTCACGCCTGTATTACCGATGGAGTAAGATTGCATCAAGGTAAAAGAATTGTATATCAGCACAACGACATCGAAAAATTAGAGAAGTTTCTTCAGCGAGCTGAAAAGATTGTTCAAGAAACTGGTGGCGGCATTATGGTTATTACCGAAGGTGTTTTCGGAATGTCTGGCGACCAAGGAAAACTAAAGGAAATTGCTGCACTTAAAGATAAATACGATTTCAGACTTTTTGTTGATGACGCCCATGGTATTGGAACATTAGGTGCTACTGGAGCGGGTGCAGGTGAAGAGCAAGGTGTTCAAGATAAAATTGATGTTTACTTTGGAACTTTCGCAAAGTCATTTGCATCTATTGGAGGATATATTGCTGCTGATGAATACATCTGCGACTATTTAAGATACAATATTCGTTCTCAAATCTTCGCTAAATCTATGCCGATGCCTATAGTTGTTGGCAACATGAAGCGATTAGAAATGCTAAGAGACACTAGTCATAAAGATAAACTTTGGAAGATAACTAATGCCCTTCAAAACGGTCTAAAGGCAAACGGTTTTGATCTTGGAGCAACAGATACTTGTGTTACTCCTGTGCATTTGACTGGTGGGCCATATGAAGCTGGTAATGTTATTTTAGATTTAAGAGAAAATCATGGTATTTTCTGTTCTATGGTTATTTACCCTGTCGTACCTAAAGATGTTATCCTGTTAAGACTTATACCAACTGCCGTTCACACTTTAGAAGATGTTGAATACACGATAGAAGTATTCAAAAAAATTAAAGACAAATTATCTATAGGGGCTTATGCTAAAGATAAGATTGTCTTAGCATAGTAATAGGGCAATCAAACTGCGTAAAGGCTCGACAACATGTCGGGTCTTTTTTCATTCTTTACCTTTACAATTTTAACTAAACTGCAAACAATTGCGAAGCGAACACTTTTAACTCTTTTACGTTATAGTTCAAATCCGTTCTAATACACAAAGTGTTTAATAATTTACAAGCGATAAAAGACATCATTTGAAACTCGTCATTACATGATTTTAGGATCAATTATTAATGCAATTACAATTGTTACAGGAAGCATATTAGGGGTTTTCTTAAGTAACGGAATTTCTGAACGTTTCAACAAAATAATATTCCAAGCGCTTGGTCTATTTTCCATTTTCTTAGGCGTTTCGTTAGCCTCTGAAACTGATAATAACTTCATGATAATGTCGCTAGCAGTAATTATTGGTGGGCTTATAGGCGAATTATTGCGCATAGAAGAAAGAATTGAAATAATTAGCAATAAGCTGAAAAATAAACTCAATAATTCAAATCCAAAATTTACCGAAGGCTTAATAACCTCAACTATGCTGTTTAGTATTGGCTCTATGGCAATTCTTGGACCACTCAACGAAGCACTTAAAGGAGACAGAACACTAGTCTTAACAAAGTCTATTATGGATGGTGTTTCAGCTATTGCACTTGCTTCTGCTTTTGGCAGAGGAGTAATTTATTCCGCTATACCTGTACTTATTATTCAAGGTAGTATTGGTTTATCTTCCTCATTTTTGGAACCTGTTTTATCGCCAGAACTTATTTCTGAGCTGACTGCTGTTGGTGGTATTTTAATTATCGGCATCGGAATTTCCGTGCTGGAAATAAAAAAGATTAAGGTAATTAACCTTATTCCGGCACTATTAATTATTATTCCGTTATACTACTTCAACATTTTTATTGGAGGTTAACATCTATATTCTCAACTTTTTGAACCCTTTTTACATTTTTCCGTTAAAGGGTGAATGCATATTTATTGCACCACTTGTTCTAAAGATAAATCCACTCACGAAGGTCGTATTGCTGCCATTCAGCGATACCAGGACGAACGAATAACTTCTGTCTATCATAAGAGCCAAAAAGACAACAAGGGATTTAGAATTCTTTCTGGAAAATACGGTCTGCTCTCACCTACTGATCAAATTCCTTGGTACGATCAAGCTCTTATGTTTAACGAAATAAATAATATGATAGATTTAGCGGCTCTACAACTTGAACATGACAAGATTTGCTCTGTAGAATTATTCGTAAAAGACCCTGAACAAAACCCAGATTGGCAAAACTATGTTACTACAATGGTTGGTGCTTGCAGCAAACTAGACATTGAATTAGAAGTAAAGTATTTGGAATAATTTCAATTTTATCGAAATTAAAGGTGTTTTAATTGGGCTTAAGTTTTACCACAGAACGCTTATGCTGAATAACTACTTTTAGATTAGAGCATTTGTCTATTTCTAATTCATCGAATTTAATAACATTCTTCCAAATCGATTTGAAAGCGAGTCTCTTAAATCTTCCGGATGAAATTGAACTGCCATAGTAAATGGATGAGACGATTGGCTTTTAATTGAAATGGCTTCTATAACGCTATCTACCGAATAAGCAACAACATCAAAACCTTTAGCAAGTTTATCGATAGACTGGTGATGTCTACTGTTTACCCAAAAAGTATCCTTTATAAAAGCTTTGTCTATCCACGATCCTTTAACTGGTATAATAACATGTGCACTATCTTTTTCGCTTCTGTGTTTTATGTTCCCATCAATAAAAGTAGGTATATCGGGAATTAAGGTTCCTCCATGAACAACATTTATTATTTGTTGCCCCCTACATATGCCCATAATTGGTAGCTTTTTGTTATCTGCATGCTGAATCATTTTAATTTCTAGACTATCTCTATAATTGTCAAATTCGCCACAAATTTTGGAATACTCTGGCTTGTTGTATAGCTGGGGATTTACATCTTTTCCTCCTCCAATAATTATAGCATCTGCATTAAGCAAATAGTAGTTTAGAGAATCTTTTGATAAACCATAACATATTTTAATAACAATTTCACTGTCTAATGAACGCATCCAATTTTCGATGTGTCCATTATTATCTTTAGAAATTAATAATTTAGATGGTTGAACAGATTCAACCCCGGTTTCATTTTGTTGCGAATTACATCCTATTAAAAAAACAATTAGTAGAAAATCTAAATATTTTAAAAGTCGATTTATCATTTTTCAAGTAAAATATAGCATGTGATCAAAACATTTTTCAATAAAAACAACATAGAGGTCCAAAGTTAACTGAATTTATATAACATGCATCTCTATCTTGTTGCAAGAAATCAAACTTCGAGAGATGTAAACTCAAACTTATTCCCATCAAATAATCCTTTATCACTCAGTTTTAATTCTGGAATAACAAGCAATGCACAGAAAGACATTGTCATGTATGGAGCACCAAGAGTTACACCTAGCTCTTTAGCTCTCAAATCTAGTTTTTCGTATGCTTCTGCGGTTTCGTAGCCGTCTTTATTAGTCATAATTCCTGCAACAGGAAGGGGCAGTATTTTTTGTTCACTTCCATTAGCTAATGATATACCACCTTTATTTTCAACAACCAAGTTAATTGCTTTTACGATGTCATCATCGCTAACACCAACAGCAATAATGTTATGACTGTCATGAGCAACGCACGATGCCAATGCTCCTTGTTTCAAGCCAAAATTTCGGATAAACGCAACAGCAGGCGGTGCATCAAAATATCGGTTTACAACTACAACTTTTAACACATCTTGTGCCGTATCACTAAACAACATTCCTTCCTCAGGAGCTAAAGCTGTTTCTCCTTTCTTTGTGATCAGCTGACCGTCTTCAACTTCAATTACTTTAACTTTTGATGAAGTAGCTGACACTGCTATTTGGGCCACTGAAACTGGTGAACATTTGAAGTTATTTATCGGAATTTCCACTACTGAATTGATTTTCGTTTCGCCATTTTCGGCAACTAGCTCTCCACTAATATAAGTCGCTTTGCAGTTGAAATCCTTCAAATTATCTACAATACAAAAATCGGCAGGGTCGTTCGGTTGCAGTAATCCGACATTCATGGAATAATGTTTCACAATATTATAGGTACACGCCCTTAATACATTCATGGTATCGCAACCATGCGCAACAGCCCTTTTTGCTAATGTGCTAATGTGCTGAGCAGCCAAATCATTGGGATGCTTATCATCTGAGCAAAACATTATCTTATTCGGATACTCATCAAGTAAATCGATAAGAGAATCAAAATTTTTAGCAGCACTACCTTCTCTGATTTGAATTTTCATCCCATACTTCAGCTTATCTAAAGCTTCTTCTTTAGTAAAGCATTCGTGATCTGTTGTAATTCCAGCAGCAATATATTTTTTTGCATAATCTCCACGCAAGCCTGGGGCATGCCCATCAATTACTTTCCCTGAATCTTTGGCTGCCTGAATTTTAGCCAATACCTCTGGGTCCTCGAAAAGTACTCCAGGGAAGTTCATCATTTCAGTTAGGTAATGAATATCATCCATGGCCAATAGTTCTTTTACATCGGCAACTGTAATGTTTGCCCCAGCTGTTTCGAATATTGTGGCTGGCACACAAGATGGCGCTCCAAAATGAAATTTGAATGGTGTTTTTTTTCCGTTTTCGATCATGAATTTAACTCCCTCTACCCCTAGCACATTACCAATCTCGTGTGGGTCTGATATTGTGGCTACAGTACCGTGACATACCGCTAAGCGGGCAAATTCTGAAGGAATTAACATTGAACTCTCTACATGTACGTGTGCATCTACAAATCCAGGCATAATGTATCTTGATTCACTATTCTCCTCTTCAACTATTTCACTTATTACTCCGTTGTTTACGGTAATGTAACCGCTATATATTCTTTTGTTAATTACATCAACGATGTTTCCTTCTATTATCATGCTTCGAAATTAAGGTTTGAAATGGCTTTAGAAAACTCAATCGGCCCTTTTCTTCCTTTACTAAATAAATAGTCAATTTATGATAAAAAGAACATTTTTTGCTTGCAAAATGTGGCGTTGCTCGTGGGCTATTAGAAACCGAAAAGCATCGCCCAATTTAAATCGAATTATTGGAATTAAGGAAGATATTCGGTTCCCTCCCAAATTGATGTTTTTTGCTTGATCTAAATAATGCAAAAGTTGCTTCTGCTGCTCTAAAAACTCTGGGATAGAACTTGTTGGTTTATACTCTGCTATAATTGGATTGAATTCCTTTTTAAAAGTTTTCATCGGTTTTGGAATAATTCCACCTTCTGCTGGTTTAGTGACGTTATAAGCCATATTACCTAACCAACTTGGACGATAGCTTTCTTTGCGCTTTTGGCAATTACCAACCGCCCCTTCTATAGCTCTTTTGATTCTAGGCAGGTAGTGGTAACCTGTAACGTTTAAATGCTGTAAACATTGATTAACACTCCATTTATCTGTTGCTGGTTGTTTGTATAGCAAGTCATTGTCTAGCGGAATAAACTCGCTTTGCACAGTATTGATGATTGCCTCAACATCGGCAATTAAATCATCAAGTATTTGTTGAGAGCTTATTCTAGACATTAGCTAATTCACCGATTTTTTCTAATTCTGCTCGCATTTTGGCATAACCAGCATCACCCATTTTAACCAACGGCAAACGGACATCTACACCGTGAACTCCTAAAATATGTAGTGCAGCCTTCACCCCTGCTGGATTACCTTCTAAGAACATCAGGTCAGTGATGTCTTCAAAGCTATTTTGAGTGACTTGCGCTGCCGAACAATTACCTTCTAAGGCCTGATTAACCATATTTGAAAATGATTTTGGCAAGGCATTAGCCACAACAGAAATTACTCCATCACCTCCCAATGCAATAATTGGAACTGTAATTGGATCATCCCCAGAAATGACCAAGAAATTTGCAGGACAGCGATCAATAATCTCTTTTATCTGATTTAAATCACCTGAAGCTTCTTTTACTCCGATAAGGTTATCAAACTCGTTTGCTAAACGTAAAGTCGTTTCTGCCGTCATGTTTACAACTGAACGACCCGGAACATTATATAAAATGATTGGCTTTGTAGCAACATTAGCTAAGTGCTTGTAGTGCTGATATATACCTTCCTGGGTAGGCTTATTGTAATAAGGAACAACAGAAAGAATGGCATCGAACTTAGATGAATCATAGAATTTGATGTCATCAGCGACAGCCAGAGTGTTGTTACCCCCAATACCGAAAACCAGCGGAACACGACCGGTAGTTTTATCATGAACGAAGTCTAACACCTTTACTTTTTCTTCTTTAGATAAAGTTGCCGATTCACCTGTTGTTCCTTGCACTACCAAATAATCGACACCACCTAGAATCAAATGGTTTACTAAATTTTCTAAACCTGCAAAATCAATGCTTTTATCAATGTTGAATGGTGTAACTATAGCCACACCTGTTCCTCTATATTTACTGTTCATTTACCTTCGGTTTATTGAGGATGCGTAAATAATGATTTACCTGTTCCATAAAATAGTTCATGTCTTTTGTTTCGTTAGCATCAATCATTAAATCGTAAAGCGCCTGATTTTCTTCAGAAAACCTTCCAATTTTCAACCTCGACTTGGCTTTTGCTAAAACAAACTTCATTGGTAAGCAGTCATCTTTGAGCACATCAATAAGTACATCAAAATCACTATCGCAAAAAGTACTTACTTCGTGCGTAGCCGGCATAAAATACCAGTTTAAGTCCTTTTTATCTAAAAAATTTAGTTCTAACGTTGGACGTAAATAATGTGGAATTATCTTCCCATTATAGTACCCAATCGCTGTTACTTTCTTGATTCCCTCTTCTTTAAAAAAGCTGATGTACTGTTTAATTCGCTTAAAATCGTCTTCATCTTTTACGTTAAAAACAATCCCAATTTTTTGTATATCGTTGAAGTTTTTTGCAACCACAGCCCTTCGCTTACCCTCAACTTCCTTCTTCAGAAAATGCTCACCTATATTTTGTCTGATTCCTTCGAACATCTATCCTACCATTTCTATGAGTTCATTCTCATCAATAATATTGACACCTAATTCTTGTGCTTTTGCAAGTTTACTACCCGCAGCTTCACCAACCAAAACATAGCTGGTCTTTTTAGATACAGAGCCTGTGTTTTTGCCCCCATTATCTTCGATAATCTTCTTTAAATCATTCCTTGAATGGTTTTCAAACGAACCCGTAATTACAAAAGTGAGCCCTTGCAGTCTCTCAGAAGCTCCTTCTAATTGCTCTTTTGTTAATTCGAATTTCAATCCATACCCACGTAAACGGTTTACCAATTCAATATTTGCTTCATCGGCAAAATACTCAATTACGCTATCTGCAATTCGCTCTCCAATTTCGTCAACAGAAATTAAATCAATCATTGTTGACCGCATTAAAAAATCAATGGATTTAAAATGTTTTGTTAGCTTTTTTGCAACCGTTTCGCCAACATATCTAATTCCTAAAGCAAACAACACACGGGCGAAAGGAACAACTTTACTGATTTCTATTCCATCTAAAATGTTGCGCACCTTTTTTTCTTTGAAACCCTCTAAGGCAAATAACTGATTGTATGATAAATCATACAAATCTGCCATATTCGCTATCAAGCCTTCATTTACCAACAGCTCAACCGTTTCTTCTCCAAGCCCATCAATATTCATTGCCTTGCGGCTAATATAATGCTCTATACGGCCTTTAATTTGTGGAGGGCACCCAGTATCGTTAGGACAGTAATGATGTGCTTGTTCCTCCTTTCTAACAAGCCGCGTTTCACATTCTGGACAACACTCGATATATTTCGTTTTCACCGAATAGGTTGAGCGTTTCTTTAAGTCGACACTGATAATTTTTGGAATTATCTCACCACCTTTCTCCACAAAAACGGTGTCTCCGACTCTAATATCTAATTTTTCGATTTGATCTGCATTATGCAGCGATGCTCGCTTAACTGTTGTGCCCGCCAACAAAACTGGAGTTAAATTAGCTACTGGTGTAATTGCACCAGTTCTGCCTATTTGATAGGTTATAGCTTCTAACGTAGTAGAAACCTGTTCTGCTTTAAACTTATACGCAATTGCCCAACGAGGTGATTTTGCGGTAAAACCTAACTCCTCTTGCTGATGATAAGAATTGACTTTTATCACTATGCCGTCAATATCAAAATCAAGATTAAAACGTTCTTTATCCCAATATTCGATAAACTCTTTTATTCCTCCTATGGTTGTGGTACGGCAAACAAAATTCTTCTCAATATAAGGCACCTTAAATCCCCAATCCTTAGCTTTCACCAAGCTATCATAGTGAGTATTGACCTGTTTTTCATCAGCATAAACGAAATACAAAAAACAGTCTAATCCGCGTTCGGCAACGACTGAAGAGTCCTTACTTTTCATTGTTCCAGAAGCCGTATTTCGAGGATTCATGTATAACGGTTCTCCAGCCTCTTCTCGTAATTTATTGAGTTTATCAAAGTTTTTTCTTGGGAAAAATATCTCCCCCCTAATTTCAAATTCGGATGGATAATCACCCTCTTTCAATTTTAGTGGTATGGAACGTATCGTTTTCACATTAGCAGTAACGTCTTCTCCTTTAGTTCCATCACCACGAGTAACAGCCCTTGCTAGTTCCCCGTTTTCGTAGGTTATGCTAATCGCTACCCCATCATACTTCAATTCGCAAACATATTCTATTTGATGGTCGATGGATTTAGCAATACGTATTTCAAAGTCTGTTATATCATCTATAGAATAGCTATTACCTAAAGATAGCATTGGCCGCTTATGAACTACCGTTTCAAAGTTCTTAGTGATATCACCGCCAACACGTTTTGTTGGTGAGTTTACATCTGCAAAGTCTGGATATTGCTCTTCTAATCCTTGTAACTCTTTAAGCTGTATGTCGAAATCGTAATCGCTAATTGTCGGACTGCTTAGCACATAGTAATTGTGATTGTGCTCTCTAAGTTCCGACGACAACTGATTAATCTTCTCCTGCGCTTGCTCCTTCTCCATTGGTACTGGTTTCAATTGTTTTTGCGTTTCTCTTTGCTTTTTTTATTTCTATTTCCTTTTTATATTCGAGTTTTTCAGCTTTTATCAATTCGTTTTTGAAAATAGTTTTATACAACCTACCCAACATAAACTTAACTTTTACAACATAAAACGGGGCATTGAAACCATTCCTCAAATTCTTACCCTCGCCGAGAACCCAACGATATCCAAAACCTAACCCTGGCGCTAACCAAGGGGTAACATGATAATAACCGTATAAATCAATAGCAAAAATTGGAATTTCAGTAATCTGTATGATTGAATCCCTTCCCGCCTCTATATCTTCAAGGTGAAGATCAGCTTTTCCATTACCATACGCCATCATTACGCCTCCTGTCCATCTATAATTATGATGAAAAAGATATTCCGTGAATAATGTGCTATAATCAAATTTTGTTAACGTAGATTTTAATGTTTTACCTGATTTAGTTTCAATTGGGTCTAACGCTATATGCTCTTGTAATTCGTACGCACCGAAGCCCCATCTATAACGTTCTCGAATTTCCATGCCAATCTTAAAACCGAACATTTTAACCCATTGGTCGCTCATGTAAAAGTTACGTGAATCAATTGAAAAAAGGAATTTAGCATGCTTTTTCTTCTTTGGGTTTAGTTCTACTGCAGAGGACGAATCTACCATAGCGTATTGCCAAGATGGGTTATAAATTGAAGTGTATTTGAACTGACTATAGCACAAAAAAGGTAAAACAAATAATATAAAAACTATGGCTTTGTGCATCTAATCATTCGGTCTTTTCCATTGATGTCTTTTTTGACAATAATATCTCCATAACCCACAGAAACTAACAAATTTAAGGTTTCTTGGCCGTATCTTTCATTGATTTCAAAGAAAAGAAATCCACGTTTTTTCAAAGATTCCAGAGCTAATTGAGCAATACGTTTGTAAAACACAAGCGGATCATTCTCTTCAACAAACAAAGCCAAATGTGGCTCATGGTTTAGAACATTACTATGCATCAATTGTTTTTCAGAAGGCAGTAGATATGGAGGATTGCTTACAATGACATCTATATCGGAGTAATTTGACAAATCATCCTGCAAGATATCTAACTCATAGAAGTGCACTTTGGTGTCGTTAATTTCATTGTTTTTATTCGCAACTTCCAATGCGTTAATTGAGATATCCAACCCAAACACTTGTGCATTGTTCAAATTCTTATCTATCGAGATTGGAATACAGCCACTCCCTGTTCCAATGTCTACTATTTTTGGTTCTGCTAATCTGGTTTGCTGTATTGTATTCAAAACCCAACGGACAAGCTCTTCAGTCTCCTGACGAGGGATTAACACATGCTCATTTACACTAAATTTAAGGCCGTAAAATTCAGTCGATCCAATTGCATACTGAATCGGAACATGTTTAATTAATAAATCTTTAATGAACTTAAAATCAATTATTTGATATTTATTAAGTAAAGTATTAATTTCTGCACCCATTTTTAATCTTGACCACCCCAAAACATGTTCAACTGCTAATAAGAAGATCGATTCTACTTCTCTTTTTGGATAGATTTCTGACAATGAATTTTCAAATTCTTCCTTTATATCAGCCAACGATTTCACTTCCCCGAAAGTAGTAAAAAAGGTTACTTTTGACACATGAATAGCACACATTTCATAACTATACTTTTATCTATTTTTTTGGTGCCATTTTTTTCAGAAGCTCAACATACAAAACCAACGCCTAGATCAGAATACAAATTTAGTAAACCTCATTATATAAAGGTTCTAAAAGAAATTGACACTTTACGAATTGACACTTCGGTGATTTATGTAAGTATGATGAAAAAAGTTAATCACAATACAAATCAACACGATACCGCATACCACGTATTTCGTTTTTTTGG
>Ga0115568_10001058_pt1 | contig 20056 bp, 17 predicted proteins | sample COGITO_mtgs_1204_FD_87296 | JGI IMG/M metagenome (GOLD analysis project Ga0115568, IMG submission 87296) | Pelagic marine microbial communities from North Sea - COGITO_mtgs_120426 | ecosystem: Environmental > Aquatic > Marine > Epipelagic | place: Germany:Helgoland, sampling site Kabeltonne...
GTCTAACAAAATAAGGGATGCAAAAGTTGGATAAGGAGTCCCGACATAGTTCTCATCCCAAATAAATATTCCACCCTCGCCATATTGATCTGCTACATTGACTTCTTTACAATTAATAACGCCAATAGACTTATTATCAATAAGGATTAGAAAATAATAATTTAGGTGATTATTGATGCCCTGAAACCATAGCTTTTGCTCCGCCTCTGAAATTTTTTTCCTGTAGGCCATCCGTGTTCGAATCTCAGGAGTATTCCGCTTAATTCTGATGAGTTCAATATCCTCTTCAGTTATCCGCTTTAAAGTGATACCATATTGTTCAAGACTAATCATACCTCATCTCCAATTGAATACAAAGGCATGTTTTGAACAGATTTAAAAACTTTGTTCAGGTATTCACCTATGATACCGATGGCAAGTAAAATGATACCTGTAGAAAAAAGGATACTTACTATTAAAGCGGCAAAACCAGGCTCATCTACTTTTCCAATCAGTTTGCGAACAATATAAAATGAACCGATTAGAAAATTGACTACTGCAAATGTCATCCCCAAATACTTAATAAACCTCAAAGGAAAATCAGATGAAAAAAGCACCAATTCTGTTGATGTATTCACAAGCCCCCTAATCGTATAATTACTTTTGCCTCGTAAACCAGCACGGTGTTTAATATTGACGAACTCTACTCTTTCCGTATTCCACAAAAATAGTTCGTCGATAAAAGAAAAACTATTCGCATTCTTGATGACTTTTTTTGCAAGCGTCGCTTTTAAAAGACGGAAACTTGAACCATGTACACGTTTTTTACCTTCAATTAATTTAGCAAAAAATCGAAATACACTAAATAAAATAAGGCGAACAGGACCTCTTTTTAAATTGGTATAATGTGCATAAACCAAATCGGCATTGGATTTTTTCTGCTCGTCAATTAGTAAAGGAATGGATTCGGGATCTGACTCTAAATCATCATCCATCGTAATTACAAAATCACCTTCAGCCTTATTAAATCCACACATTGTCGCTTTGTGTTGACCAAAATTCTTTGACAAACGAATTCCCTTAACAACTATTTGGCTTTGAGACTTAATCGATTTGATTTTTTCCCAGGTATCGTCAGTACTAAAATCGTCAATAATAATGAGCTCATAATCAAGTCCCAATTGATTCAAGGTTACTGAAATTCTTGAAACCGTTTCTTCAATAAATTCTGCTGAGTTTATGGTTGGTATAACCACACTATATTTTAGTTGATTACTCATGCTCCTGCTGTTAAACCACCGTCAAGTACCAAATTTGTTCCCGTTACCCATCTCGATGCGTTGGATAAAAAATAGATGCAGGCATTAGCTACATCATCAGGCTCCCCAAATCCAAGTAAATATCTTTTTTTATGCTCCTCTAATATTTCTGGCGGAAGACTATTGATCGTTTCATCAAGTACTTTTGTGTTAACTAGTGCTGCTTTAATACAATTAGATCTGATTCCTTTTTCTCCATATTCTAAGGCTACTACTTTACTGTACGTTTCAAGTGCAGCCTTAAATGCGGTGTATATTGCCCCTCCCTTGTAAGGAAAAGAACTAGAAATGGAAGAGATGAATACAATAGAACCGTTTTTATTAATCTTCCTTTTTCGCAGTAATAATGAAGTCAATTCAACAGGAGCATTGAAATTAATACTTTGGACCTCCCGAATGTGTTTAGCACCCACAAATGAAACGGGAAACGGTTTGATAATTCCAGCAGCATGCACTACTCCATCTACATTCTCTACTTGCTGAACCAAAGATGAAACTCCGTTATCATCGCACAAATCAACAACGATAGACTTTTTAGCATTTGCAATTTGAGCTACTTCCTTCAATCGACTTTCATTTCTTCCTGTTATAACCACTTCTGCGCCAGCATTAGACAATTCAATTGCACAAGAACGGCCAATTCCTGAAGAAGCCCCAGTTACCAGAATTTTTTTATTTACTAATGAAAATGGATTCGTCAAATCTCAAGAACTTTAGGGCAAATTACACCATTCGTTTCAATTAACGCATGTCCCCATGATAATCCTACACCAAAACCACTCAATAATAATTTGCGTGGGACACCCAGCTGACTACCTAATTCCGATACCATGGTTAAGGGTATACTGGCACTGCTGGTATTTCCATACTGACTCAATGAGTACGGAACTTTCACAGGATCAAACTTCACTTTCTTGCGAATTGTCTCGTTCATCAGTTTATTGGCTTGATGCATTACGAAAAAGTCTATCAACTCTCTATCCGCATTTACCTCATCGAGAAATGAATTTAGTGATTTTGGAACTTTCGTAATGGAAAAATTAAAAACCGACAAACCATCTAATTGTAAATGTAAATCTGACCTGGTATTACCATCTTCTCTTTTCCGCTCAATTAAAGATTCTTCGGTTAACAAATGACGCATTCCACCATGAGGAATTTTAATCGCCTCTTCTCCAGAACCATCACTGTGTAAATCAAAGGACCATTGATTACCTTTTGACAACTCAAGTAACGTTGCGGTACCGGCGTCGCCAAAAAGTGGATAAGTACTTGTATCATTGTAGGCACAAGTGACCGTTGATACATCACCAACTAATAACAATGCTTTTTTAATTCCCGTAGATTTCATAATCGATGCAGCAACACTCAACCCATAGGTATATCCAGAACATCCCAAACCAATGTCAAATGCCATACAATCCTGCGGCAAACCCAATTTATCTTGGGCAATTACCGCTGTTGAAGGCAAATAAAAATCCCTGCTTTGTGTTACGAATATCTCTAACTTAATTTCAGATCGATCACAATTAGTCTCCTCAAATAACTTCTCGGCTGCTGCACAAGCGTAATCTAATGTAGTCGTGTACTTGGGTGCAACGTGTCTTGTTTCAACACCAATTGTTTTGACCAATAACCTCCGTTCCTTCTCATTCAACAAATCGTAATCGTAGTTTGAGACCACTTGCTTAGGAACACAAGCAGCTATGCCAGAAATAGTTACGCCTGAAATTGAAAATCGCGCCATCTATTGTTTGGTTCTGACCAATTCAAAAAGGTCATTAATTGTATTCGCAGCTTGCAAATCAGTGCCCGATAATATCACGTCGTATTCTGTATCAATTAAAGCAATAACAATCAACGCATGCATAGAACTCCAATCCTCTATGTCTCTAAAGCTTGTTTCTGCCTTAAGCGTTCCCGGCTCTACGTCTTCAAATTCTGCCTCTAGTTTGCTAATAAAATCTTCTATTGTCATTTTAATACTTAATAATAGTTCCTGACCACGAATATCCAATTCCAAATGCTGCAATCAGCACGGTATTGCCTTTCTTGATCTTACCCTCTTTACTTGCTTTTGCCAACGCAATTGGAACCGATGCGGAAACCGTATTTCCAATATACTCCATGCAATTGTAAACTTTTTCGTTGTCTATTCTTAATTTTCTAGCCAACATTTTCAAAATAAATGCATTGGCTTGGTGAAAAACGAACAAATCAACATCTTCCAGCGCTAAATTATTTTTAGCTAAAATATCATTTACTAATGAAGGAACTTCGCGCATTGAAAATGAAAATATTTCAAGTCCATTCATTTCCATACGGCCAAATTCCAGTCCTCCAACTGCCTTGTGTTCTTCCAGCCATTTTGTATCTACAGGCGTTCTGGTATTGCTTCTTTTGACCATCAGGTTTTCTGCACCACTTCCATCCGTACCCATTACAAAGTTACCAATGCCGAATTGATCATCACATCTCGAAATCAAAGCTGAGGCACCCGCATCTCCAAAAAGCATTCTTAAATCTAAATCTCCTGGATGAATGACAGATGACGGTATATCTGCTGTTTGTAAAAGCACGTTTTTTGATTGTCCAGATGCAATCAACGCCTTTGCTATTGCCAAACCATTCGTAAAGCCGGCACATCCCATTGGAATATCCATTGCGCCTATACCCTTATTTAAACCCAATCTGTCCTGCATGATGCAAGCTGTTGCGGGACCTTTGTAGTCCAAACCTTCTGTACAAAACAACAAAAAATCAATCTCAGCCTTATCTACTCCGTGTTCATCAAATAAAACCAAAGAACTTTCAAAGGCGAGATCAGAACCGATTTGCCCTTTTCCTCTGATTGGACGTTCCCGCACACCTACGCGCTTAAATATTTCAGCTGGTGATAACGTTCCAAATTGAGCAAACAAATCTTCGTTCGTTAACCTTTCTGACGGTAAATAATAACTGACCGCTTTTATACTAGCTGCGACCATTAGATTTTGCTTTTTAAGTTAATATATTTCTCGGCGGTAAGCAGATCCCCTTCTCCTTGGCAAAGGTTAATCAAACTGGTGCAAATTTCTACTATCCGTGCTTTTAAATTCTCTGATTGAATCATTTTTAACTTGCGTTTTAACGATTTGTCTTTTCGCACTCGAACCAGATGCTCTTGCAGCCCCACAATAGCCAATTCAAAAGCAGGTATCGCATTTTTTATTTTGTTCTTCCTCAGATTGGCATTACCTATATTAATGTGAAATTGATACGAATCTTGAAAGGCATTGGATTGCAATCCTCGATTATTCAGCACAATGCATTCATCAAGTTTACCATAAGTAATGAAAAAGTCTGACAACTTATCGTATGCAGGAGAATATGCAGAATCTAATTGTATCGCAACGCTCATGTGCTTAACCAACTTGTTTTCCAAACCATTCAATTCATTATTGAGATGGTATCGAAATTCTCGAAGATTGAAATTTCCTTTTATGACGCTATTATAAAACGAATTTCGCATGTTTTCATTAATCATATTCGTGACATAACTCAACAATTGATTAGCTGAATTGAACGTTTTAAAAGTGTCAAGTTCTTCATTCAAACGCTCATTTAAATTCGAACTTGAATAAAACGATTGTAATCCACCTTGATCAATCACACGATCCATAGATTGTGTTAGTTGTGTAATAAAAGATTGGGTATCCGTTGCGCTTTTTGCCAATGCAATTAATTTGGATTGTAGTCCATTCTTAAATCGAGAATAAGCAATGAACATTCCTTTGTTTTTTGCAAAAAAATCTATTGGTTTCGTCGAAGAATAACTAAGCGTATCTCTAATTCCATTTGTTAAATCGTACAAAGGATAAATTATTTTATACTCTTCCAAATAAGTATTACCAACATTAAAATTAGCCTCCACATAATTCGAGTCCAAAACTAAAGCCCTGCGAAAATTAATCCGTGCTGAATCGACATCGCCCTTATACAGAAAATACATGGCGCCCAAATTGTTGAAACTAACAGCGTAGTTACTGTCAATTTCTGTACATATCGTAAAATGATAAATGGCCTCATTAAGTTTCCTATTAAGCGCCTCTATCTGCGCTGAATTCGGCCCTTGATTATTTGATATTTTCGCTTGCATTTTTCGCACATTTCCAGCATAATATTGAGCTAACAATGAATGTGCTTTTGCAGATGAATCCAAATTAATCATATCTGTTTCGTATAAACTTTTTCGAGAGGCCCAGGCTGGATTTCTTTGCAATACAGTAATTAATGACCCTATTAAAATTAAAGCCAATAAAATTTTAACCCCCAATACTTGCCACTTTATTCCTGATTTCCAAATTCTGTGGAAACCATACGCAACAAGGATACAAAAACCGAGACTGGCAACGAATGCAAATCGTTCAGCAATAATTCCAACAGCTGGAAATAACAAATTGCATGCACCGCCAATTCCTAAAAGAAAGAATAGTGTTCCAAATGCCCAAATTTCTCTCTTTTTAAATCGCCAAATTATGAAGACGACTGAAGCGACCATTGCAAAGCACATGAACCATGTTATTGGATTAGACCAGGTTGCGATCTGTACTTGATCAAAACCATAATAATATCGAAGAGGATAGGGAGCAATTAGCAATTTTAAATAGTAAAAATTGCTGTAAAAATACATTGGGATGCGATCCATAATTGAATCACTGAAATATAGCGGATTCTCAAAAAATTGCATTTCTCTAGACACCGCCTTATCGATAAAACCTGACTTAATGAGTTTAAAAGCCACGAAGGCAAAAACCAAACTGCCAATAAAAATAAAGAAGTGCTTCCAATTTATCCTTCTTACGTAAACTGCCGTTAATAAGGCAATGGGAATAAAAACTATTCCTGTTTTTTTACATAAAAGAGCACATAAAACCAGCAAAAGGGCACTTAAAAAATTCCACCATTTCCGGGTATCTAAATATTTTAACAATTGAATTATTGCACCCAAACCAAATGACAAACACAACAACTCATCTCTGGATTTTACGTTATTGACCACCTCTGAATGGAGCGGGTGAATCAGAAACAAAAGCGCTACTAAAGCAGCAAAACCAATATCCATTTCAGGCCAAGCCAAACGGATAAATCTAAAAATCAGAAAGACAACTAGAGCATAAAACAGAATATTAAAAAAATGGGAGGCATAAGGATTACTTCCAAAAAATTGATACTCAATAGCAAAAACGGATGTTACAACGGGCCGATACGAATAGCTTTGTTTTTTATTAACTGCGAAATGAGAGGTGAAAATTTTTGGTATTCCCTTAATCCCCTTTTCTACATTGGGATGCCGGCTGATCAAGTCCTTCTCGTTATCTGAATCACCCAGATATTCATACGTTGTTGTGACTAAATCATCATCCATGGCATACTTGTTTTGCACCGTATTACCATAAAAAATGAAGCTGAGTATTACAATTAAGCCATAGCAATGCCAGTTTTTCAGCTGAAGTACGGACTTGTTTAAACTATTAGCTTTCTGCGTCATGAATGGCTAAAATTATTCATTTTTTTGAAGTAAACTTTTCAACATGTGTAAAGAATTGGAATCTCTGTTTTAGATTTACAGTATGGATTACCTCAAATCTTTAAATAAATCTCAAAACGAAGCAGTAAATAACCTCGAAGGGGCGATGATGGTAATTGCAGGAGCTGGTTCTGGAAAGACTCGAGTTCTCACCTTCAGAATTGCCAATCTGATTCAAAATGACGTAGATCCTTTTAACATTTTAGCACTGACTTTCACCAACAAAGCGGCTAAAGAAATGAAAAAAAGAATAGGTGAAATCATTGGTGATCAAGAAGCACGAAATATTTGGATGGGTACCTTTCATTCGATTTTTGCCCGCATTCTTAGAATCGAATGTGAAAAAATTGGATACCCCAAAAATTTTACGATTTACGACACACAAGACTCCAAAAGTCTTATCAAGACGATCGTTAAAGAATTTCACTTAGACGACAAATTGTATAAGCCTGGCATTGTTTACAACAGAATTTCTTCAGCTAAAAACAACTTGATCTCTGCGACCGCCTATACTAAGAACACAGATATTATTGCAGACGACAGAATGAACAATCGTCCTAAATTAGGAGAAATTTACATGGAATATCAGAAGCGATGTTTCAAATCACATGCAATGGATTTTGATGACTTACTTTTTAAAACCAATGTTCTCCTTAAGGACCATGCGGATGTACTGCATCGATATCAGCACAAATTCAAGTACATTTTAGTCGATGAGTACCAAGATACCAATTACAGTCAATACCTGATTGTGAAAAGGCTTGCGGCCTTAAACGAAAACCTTTGTGTAGTTGGTGACGATGCACAATCTATCTATGCATTCAGAGGCGCAAATATCCAGAATATTCTGAATTTCAAAAAAGATTATCCCGACTTCAAACTTTTTAAACTTGAACAAAATTATCGTTCAACTAAGGTCATTGTGGACGCTGCTAATTCAATTATATCTAATAATACGGAGCAAATTGAGAAGAAAGTTTGGACAGCGAATTCAGAAGGAGATAAGATTAAAGTTTTCAAAGCAGCAACAGATAACGAGGAAGGCAAAATAGTGGCTAATTCTATCTTCGACAATCAGCAACAAGAACATGCCAAAAATCTTGATTTCGCCATTTTATATCGAACAAATGCGCAATCACGGTCTTTTGAAGAATCCCTCAGAAAATTAAATATTGCGTATAAAATTTATGGTGGTCTCTCATTTTATCAAAGGAAAGAAATTAAAGACATACTGGCCTATTACAGATTAACAACAAATCACAACGATGAAGAAGCATTAAAACGAGTAATCAATTATCCAAAAAGAGGCATTGGAAAAACCAGTTTGGAACATGCCATGGTAGCAGCAAGGCAAAATGGTAAAAGTCTGTGGCACATTCTTGATAATCCTGGCAAATATCCATTGTCGATTAACAATGGTGCAAAATCAAAGATTAAAGATTTCATCGCAATGATTAAATCTTTTGCTGCAAATTTAGAAGAGCTGAATGCCTACGATATCGCCCATCAAATTGCTTCTTCATGCGGATTATTGAAAGAACTCTACACCGATAAAACCCCTGAGGGGATCAGCAGATATGAAAACATTCAAGAGTTGCTCAATGGTATTAAAGAATTTTCTGACAATGCCTCAGATAATGAAGTGCGCTTTCTAGCTGACTTTTTATTAGATGTAGCCCTGCTGACAGATGCTGATAATGATAAACCTGAAGATCAGGATAAAGTTACTTTAATGACGATTCATGCAGCAAAAGGTCTAGAATTTCCTTATGTATACATCGTCGGTCTAGAAGAAAACCTATTTCCCTCGCAACTATCGTTAAATACTCGAGCTGAATTAGAGGAAGAAAGGCGTTTGTTCTATGTTGCCATGACTCGAGCTGAAAAAAAAGCATTTATTTCGTTTGCATCAAGTAGATACAAGTGGGGTAATGTGATTCAATGTGAACCTAGCCGTTTTATTGAGGAGATTGACGAAAAATTTTTAGATCTATCCGAAAACAAGTTCAAGCCAAAATCTGCTAGCCAAGACCTCCCATTCGCCAATTCAACGCGATTTCTCGGCAAATCAAAAAAGACCCAAACTACAGTGCAAAAACCAATTATTTCAAACCATTTGAAAAAAGTTTCTAATCAACCTGGTGCGTCTGTCGATATAGAAAAAATTACTGAAGGCGTCAACGTATCGCATGCTCGCTTTGGAAAAGGAAAAGTTATCAAGCTAGAAGGAAGTCCGCCTAACGTGAAAGCAACCGTGTTTTTCCCCAATGCGGGGCAAAAACAACTCTTATTAAAATTTGCAAAACTTGACGTACTGGACTAATCACGTTAAGATACTTCAATTGTACTTTATCATGTCAACCTTTTAACTAACTTTGCGATTCAAGAAATAAATATGTCAGATCATCAAATATCACTACAATACAATACTCAAAGAGGGAAAATGGTCATTCCAGAATATGGAAGAAACGTACAAAACATGATAAATTTTGCTTGTACTGTTGAAGATCGAGAAGAGAGAAATAAAATCGCCAAGGCAATAATATCGGTAATGGGTCAGCTAAACCCTCATTTAAGAGATGTTACGGACTATAATCATAAATTATGGGCACATCTTTTTATCATGTCTGAATTCCAATTAGACGTGGACTCTCCTTATCCGAAACCAAGTCCTGAAAGTTTAGCTGAGAAACCAAAACAAGTCGAATATCCATCGAATAACATCAAATTTGGTCATTACGGTAAAACCGTTGAAAAACTGATTGAGGCTGCACAGAAATATGAAGAAGGTGATGAAAAAAGCTACTTAGTTGGAAGAATAGCTAATTTGATGAAGCGATCAAACCTGCAATGGAATTCTGATTCTGTAAAAGATGAAACGATTCTTAATGATCTCAAAAACATGAGTCAAGGAACTTTAAAAGTTAAGCCTGACTTTATTTTTGAATCTGCCAGCGATCTATTGAAAAAGAACACCAAAAGAGTTTTCAAGGGAAAACATAAAAACAAAGGAAGACACTTTAAGAAAAGAAATTAATATTGGAAGCATTCGAAGTTCACGGTGGCCACCAACTCAAAGGTAGTTTAACTCCGCAGGGGGCCAAAAATGAGGCGTTACAAATACTATGTGCCGTCCTTTTGACATCAGAAAAAATTCGCATTGATAACATCCCAGACATAGTCGACATCAATAAGTTGATTAGCCTACTGACAGATTTAGGCGTTAAAGTCCAAAAAATAGAAAAAGGAAGTTACTTTTTTCAATCCGACGACATTGACATTGATTTTTTGAACTCTCCAGAATTTGCTAAAAAAGGCGGTGCATTAAGAGGCTCAATCATGATTGTTGGTCCGCTTTTGGCCCGTTTTGGCAAAGGATATATTCCAAAACCTGGAGGTGATAAAATTGGCAGGCGAAGATTAGACACCCATTTTCTTGGTTTCCAAAAACTTGGGGCTAAATTCACTTATGATGATGCTTCTCATTTCTACAGAGCGGAAGCTGAAAAGCTTACCGGTTGTTATATGCTGCTAGATGAGGCTTCAGTAACAGGAACTGCAAATATCGTAATGACCGCCGTACTCGCCGAAGGAATCACAACAATTTACAACGCTGCTTGTGAACCTTACCTTCAACAATTGTGCAAGATGCTCAATAGAATGGGTGCTAAAATAACAGGTATTGGATCTAATTTGTTAAAAATTGAAGGCGTCGAAAAGCTAGGTGGCACAGAGCACAGGATTTTACCTGACATGATTGAAATTGGCTCATTTATTGGAATGGCCGCAATGACTAAAAGTGAAATCACCATAAAAAACGTTTCTTACGACAACCTCGGAGTCATACCCAATGTTTTTAAAAAAATGGGCATCGCTCTTGAGCGAAATGGAGACGACATCTACATTCCAGCGCAAGATGAGTATCTCATTGAATCTTATATTGACGGTTCGATTTTAACTGTCGCAGATGCGCCTTGGCCCGGTTTCACTCCTGACCTATTAAGTATTATTTTAGTTACTGCCACTCAGGCAAAAGGTAGCGTATTGGTGCATCAGAAAATGTTTGAAAGCAGACTGTTTTTTGTTGACAAGCTAATCGATATGGGAGCACAAATCATCCTTTGTGATCCACACAGAGCAACCGTTAATGGTCTTAATCGATCCACGCCGTTAAGAGGTATTTCGATGACCTCTCCAGATATTCGGGCGGGCGTTTCACTGTTAATTGCTGCACTCAGTGCTGAAGGAAAAAGCACAATTCTTAATATTAATCAAATAGATAGAGGCTATCAGGAAATTGAAAAACGATTAAATGCAATCGGAGCCGACATTAGAAGGATTACTTAATTTATTATCTTTACAAGGATAACATTATTGGAATAATATTTGTTTGTCTCAATAAACTCAAGTAAGTAAAACAGTTAAATCACCATGAAAAGTATTAAAATTTTGATCTGCATTTTCGCAGTTTCCGTTATAGGTTTTGCCTTCACGTATAATTCCTCTAATTCGTTGAATGAAAATGAATGGCCAAGAAAGAAAAGCATACCAGTTGGAACGAACATAGGTGACCAAGCACCGGAATTAGCTGTAAAAAATCCAAACGGGAAACTAATAAAATTATCCTCTCTTCGAGGAAAATATGTGTTGATTGATTTTTGGGCTTCTTGGTGTGGTCCATGCCGTAGAGAAAATCCGAATGTCGTTGCTGCTTATGCCAAATACAAAGAAGCGAAATTCAAAAAAGCAAAAGGATTTGAAATCTATTCCATTTCATTAGATAAGAACATAAACGCATGGAAACAAGCCATGGGCAAAGATCGGCTCACATGGAGTAATCATGTTTGTGATTTTGGAGGTTGGCAATCAAAAGCGGCCAGTGCGTATGGTGTGCGCTCTATTCCTGCAAGTTTCTTAATTGATCCTGATGGAATAATTGTTGCGAAAAATCTTCGTGGTCAAAGCCTTCATATTGAGCTTGACAAGTACGTCGTTAAACTTTAGTATCACATCTGACTTAACATGACAAACAACTGCTACTTAACTGTCAGCCGGTCAGCTATACCTGTTGTTTTCTGTCAATCTGACCTAATAATTTAATTGGCAGAGAATTTGAACTTGGCCTCACCTAGATTGACAAAATGAAGTGGTTCGAAAAAAAAAAGGAAAGATGGGTGTAAACGAAGAAGACCTAACGCAAGAAGAAACAATAAAATCTTCTAAAGAGTCAAAAAAATCTGCAAAAAAGGAATCCGCAAAAGTTGAAGCGGAGGAATCTAAAGCAACGGAAGAAAAAACTGAAGCTACTCCAGAGCTGTCCGAATTTGAAAAAAAGGAAATTGAATGTAAAGAATGGCACGATAAGTTTATTCGTTTATATTCTGAATTTGACAACTTCCGAAAGCGAACAGCGAAAGAAAAAATTGACATTACCAAAACAGCCAGCGAGAACGTTTTGAAAGATTTACTGCCTGTATTAGATGATTTTGAACGGGCAATTACAAATAATGAAAATGTCGATGATCCCAGTGCTTTAAAGGAAGGGTTCGGTCTGATTCATAATAAACTTTTCAAAAATTTGGAGACGAAAGGATTGGAGAGAATGGATTCAAATGGAGAAACGTTTGATGTTGACAAGCACGAAGCACTTACCAATGTCCCTGCACCAAAAGATAACCTGAAAGGAAAAGTAGTAGATGTAATTGAAAAAGGATATTTACTAAATGATAAAGTAATCAGATTTGCAAAAGTAGTTGTTGGACAATAGCCATGAGTAAAAAAGACTATTACGAAATATTAGGAGTCAGCAAAACAGCAGCAGACAGTGAAATAAAAAAGGCATACCGTAAACTTGCTTTAAAATACCATCCAGATAAAAACCCGGATGATACGGCTGCTGAAGCAAAATTCAAGGAAGCCGCCGAGGCCTACGAAGTGCTCAGCAATTCTCAAAAAAGACAACAGTATGACCAATTCGGCCACCAAGCCTTTCAAGGTGGTGGTGGATTCGGAGGAGGAGGCGGCATGAATATGGACGACATATTCAGTCAATTCGGAGATATTTTTGGTGACGCATTTGGTGGGTTTGGTTTCGGAGGCGGCAGAGGACAGCGAAGAAGTTCAAAAGGATCCAATTTAAGAGTGAAAATTAAGTTAACCCTTGAAGAAGTCGTATCAGGGGTTGAGAAGAAAATAAAAGTCAACAAGTTAGTGAATGCCGAAGGTGTGGAATTTACGACTTGTTCAACCTGTCGAGGCGCAGGACAAGTGACTCGTGTTACCAATACCATATTAGGTCAAATGCAAACTGCCTCCGCTTGTCCTAGCTGTCAGGGCTCAGGACAAACCGTTGGGAAACGACCACCTGGGGTTGATGCCAGTGGGTTGGAAAAAAAGGAAGTAGTCATACCAATTAAAATACCAGCAGGTGTTGAAGGTGGTATGCAGTTAAATGTTCAAGGACAAGGCAACTCTGCTCCAGGAGGTGGTGCTCCAGGTGACCTTATTGTTCTCATTGAAGAAGAAGAGCACGCAGAACTTATTAGAGATGGTGAAAATTTGCACTACAATGCGTATGTGAATTTTGTTGATGCAGCATTGGGTTCTTCTGTTGAGATACCTCTTGTTACTGGTAAAGCAAAAATAAAAGTTGATCCAGGAACTCAGAGCGGTAAACTTTTAAGGCTAAGAGGCAAAGGTATTCCAAGCATAAATGGTTACGGAACAGGTGATTTGTTAATCACCATCCATATATGGACACCCAAAAGACTTTCCAAAGAAGAAAGACAACTTTTAGAAGGTCTGAGAGAGAGTACTAATTTTGCACCAAACCCGGGAAAAGACGAGAAAAGTTTCTTTAGCCGTATGAAAAATCACTTTTCCTGAATCTTTAATATTCCTAATTTAGGGAAGGAGGGTTCTCGCCGATTCAAGCTCGTTGATTTTCGTGTTCGAAACTACAATTGACCGTTTATAATGTCAATCAACCCTCTTTTAACAATTCACTAAATAATACACACAATCTTATTACTTTTATCCCATGACTGACGACTACTTTGCTTTAGAAGCTAAAGGCGTAGTAAAAACATACGCTGCACACACTGCTCTAAAAAATGTGAGTATAGCCGTTCCTAAACAAAGTGTTTTCGGTTTATTGGGTCCAAATGGTGCGGGTAAAACTTCCCTTATTCGAATCATCAATCAAATTACAGGGCCTGATGAAGGCAATATTCAAATCGATGGGACACCTTTAGCACCAAAACACATTCAAGATATAGGGTACTTACCTGAAGAAAGAGGACTTTATAAAAAAATGAAAGTTGGAGAACAAGCTCTATACTTGGCTCAGCTGAAGGGAATGAAGAAACAACTTGCTAAAAAAGAGTTGGCCATGTGGTTTGAAAAATTTGAAATTTCTGACTGGTGGGACAAAAAAGTGGAAGAATTATCAAAAGGAATGGCACAAAAAGTTCAGTTCATTACCACTGTTCTTCACAAACCTAAGTTGTTAATCTTAGATGAACCTTTTAGTGGTTTTGACCCTATCAATACCAACATTATCAAAAAAGAAATTTTAAAATTGCGTGATGAAGGAGCTACGGTCATCCTTTCAACACACAATATGGAGTCGGTTGAAGAAATATGCGATGACATCGCCTTAATCAACAAGTCTGAGAATGTTTTGTCAGGAAGTGTAAATAAAATTAAAAGTGATTTTAGTAAAAAAGAATATTCCTTAACATTTAAAGGAAACGTAGTTGCGTTTGCCAATTCTTTTTGGGGTGGCTTTGAAATATTAGCTAAAGAGCAAATTCAAGAAAATGTGTTTCGGGTACAGGTAAAACTTATGGAGCACGTTAAACTGAATGAGTTTCTAAGTGGAATCATACCCAATTGCGAAGTACAAAGTGTGCAACCCATTGTGCCAAGTATGAATCAAATATTTATTGACGTTGTCGAAAAAAACGCTGTTCAAGGGAATAATGGAACAGAAGAAATCGACGATAATAATAAAATTAATCCAACTTCAAATCCAGAAGGTAATGAGTAAGATTGGCCTAATCATAAAGCGTGAATACGGAAGCCGGGTGAAAAAGAAATCTTTCATTATCATGACGCTTCTTGGACCCATTTTAATCGCTGTATTTTATGCTTCTGCCATATACATGGGGATTCAAGAATCAGGATCCATGCAGGTATTACTGCTTGATGAAACCCATTTAGCCAACAGCAAAGACTTTCCAACATCTGAAAATTTTGAATTTGCAACTTTCAATGGTACAACCGTAGACGACTTGAAAAATGAATTACAAGAAAAAAATTCTATTGATCAAATTGGTCTTTATTTACCTGGAAATCTAATTAAGGTTAATGAAGCAAAAATCTTTTTTAGTGAACCTTTAAGTGCCAATAAGCAAGCAGAACTCAAAGAAACGGTCAATGATTTTGCGGAAAAGCTTAAGGTAGAAAAAGCGGGCTTTGACTTAAAAGCGTACTCGAAAATTCAAACACGCATGAACATTGCGGTTATTGATGTAAACACTAATGAAGAATCAATTACAGAAATAAAGAGTACCATCGGTTTTTTGTTTTCAATCATTATTTATGTTTTTATATTCATGTATGGAGTGCAAGTAATGCGTGGAGTAATTGAAGAAAAAACCAGCCGCATTATTGAAGTCATGGTATCCTCAGTGAAACCTTTCCAGCTCATGATGGGCAAGATTGTAGGTATTGCGTTAGTAGGGTTGACACAATTTTTGATGTGGATTATATTAAGCTCAGTCTTCATGTTATTCATCCAAGGAGCTTTATTACCGGACTTATTTGATCCTTCAGCAATTGCTTCCCAATCTCAAGATTTGATGCAGTCCCAAAATCTTATGCAATCGCAAGAACTTATCGATGCAGGCGAAAACATAAACTCTACAAAAGTAAATGACCTACTACGTGCTCTTATTAACATTCCTTGGGTTCTTTTGGTTAGCTTATTTATCTTTTATTTTTTAGGTGGTTACTTACTTTACGCATCACTTTTTGCAGCAGTCGGCGCTGCAGTAGATAGCGAATCTGACACGCAACAATTCATGGTTCCAATTACACTTCCACTAGTGTTTGCATTTGTAATTTCCTCCATGGCAATCAATAATCCTGGCGGAGAAGCAATTGTTTGGTTCAGCCATGTCCCATTTACTTCTCCTATTGTCATGTTGGTACGCGTAGCAATGGGTGATGTTGCTTGGTGGGAAATTCTTACTTCAATGTTTATTCTGATAGTCTCATTCATTCTTACGACCAAACTTGCAAGCAAAATTTATCGAATAGGCATTTTAATGTATGGTAAAAAAGTGACCTATAAGGAACTCTTCAAATGGCTCAAGTATAAGTAGGTCGTAGTTTGGCTAGATAATTGCTAATTCCTTTCTCAAAACCACCTTATTCCTTACTTTAGGCAAGGTAAAACAGACACTATGGCTAATATTCTTGTAATTGATGATGAACGTCCTATTAGAAGCGCATTAAGAGAAATTTTAGAATTCGAAAAGTTTAAAGTTGACGATGCTGAAAACGGGGCTCTTGGATTAGCGCTTGTAGAAAAAAACAAATACGACATTGTTCTTTGTGATATAAAGATGCCCAAGATGGACGGTTTGGAAGTACTAGAAAAAATAATAGAAAAGGGCATCGACTCACCGGTGGTAATGATTTCAGGTCACGGCAATGTGGAGACAGCAGTTGATGCACTGAAGAAAGGTGCCTTTGATTTTATTGAAAAACCCCTGGACCTCAATCGAATTTTAGTTACCATCAGAAATGCTTTAGAAAAATCTGATTTAGTGCAAGAAACTAAAGTGCTCAAACGAAAAGTGCATAAAGCATTAACGCATGAAATAATAGGTGAATCAGAACCGATCAACACCATTAAGGCCATGATTGACAAAGTGGCTCCTAGTGATGCACGCGTAATGATTACAGGAGCTAACGGCGCAGGAAAAGAATTAGTAGCTCGACAGCTTCATGAAAAGAGTAGTCGAAGTAAATGTCCCTTTATAGAAGTAAATTGTGCTGCAATTCCTTCTGAGCTAATTGAAAGTGAGCTTTTTGGACATGAAAAAGGAGCATTTACCTCAGCACATAAAATGCGGCAGGGTAAATTCGAACAAGCTGATGGTGGAACCATTTTTCTAGACGAAATTGGCGACATGAGCTTATCTGCACAAGCAAAAGTACTTCGAGCATTGCAAGAACATAAAATCACACGTGTAGGTAGTGATAAGGACATTAAAGTAAACGTACGGGTATTAGCTGCAACCAATAAGGACTTAAGAAAAGAAATTGATGATAACAATTTCAGAGAAGACTTGTATCACAGGCTGAATGTTATTCCGATTCATGTCCCTGCTTTGAATGATCGTAAAAGTGATATTCCATTACTAGTTAATCATTTTCTGACCATGATTTGTCAAGATCAAGGAATTCCATTGCACACGGTAACAGAAGACGCCATCAAAGCCCTACAACAAGTAGATTGGACTGGAAACATTCGTGAATTAAGAAATGTTATTGAGCGATTAGTCATTTTGTGTGATAAAGAAATCAACGGTTCAGACGTTAATCTTTATGCTAATCCAAAAGGGTAGACAGTCAATTAATAACGTTTGCCGACTGATGGGCCATAACCAGTCCCGCTAAAATGTATCGGTAACCTATTAGATAGTTTCATTCCATTTCTTACTAACCAGGAAGACGGCTTAAAGAAACTATTACTACAATTTTCTAGTCGCCACGCTGTACTAGACCAATCTTGCTGAATAACAGTGCCAGAAACATAATGCGGAACGTTCTTTAAATGAACATGATTTGTTTTGTCACCCGTTTGAATAAGTCGAAACCCCTCATAAGCTAATTGATAAAAAACACCATCTATGGTCGACACACCTGAAGACTCTATATAAATGGCTGCTTTTGTTGGTTTATGTTCTAAATGAAAATTCTCTAACTTAAAAAGTCGAACTGTAGTACTGGCCATTCTATCAACATAAACAGAATAGGCAATGTTTTTCGCTCCTTCAGATATTGCATCTCTAATAACTACCCCACCAGAACCCAAAACCTTAAAACAAGTATTTGCACCATCTCTTGCATACACTCTACATCTATCTATGACAGAATGATTGGACTGTGAATTGTTATCTCCACCCCCCCAATCTCTCCCTGTCCTAAGAACGAAATTATCATAAAATGCGTTGGTTGAATTACAGTGGACGATCGCTGTAGATAATCCAAACTGAATATCAATGGCAGCTATTTTCTGAGATTGAAAATTACAGCGATTAATCGCAGTTTGATAAGTTGCTCCAATATTTATTCCCTTGCTTCCTCCCATAAAGGTAAGGTCATTAATGTGGAAGCGTGTTTGCATCATTTTTCCAATTGCTTCACTTTGACTGTTAGGTATTCGATTGAATATGCAGACTGAATCAACGGTAGTACTTAACACAGCACCGTTACCATTAATAATGAAAATTCTACGGCCTTTTGTCGAGTACCGAGGCAGTTCCGCAGACGTCCTAAATCGATAATCTTTTGTTCCATCTAGCTCTAAACTGCCATGACCAGCACTATCCATTGCTCTAAAACATTCAGAGAAAGCTTTTCCCCAATCGCCATTAAAAGAATCATTATAATAGTTCTCTACTTTAAACTGACCATAAAGCAGCACTGCACAGAATACAAACGCCAGTGTAAAAAGGTGGTTCATGGAAAAAGGATTAACAAGATTACGCTACTTTAAGCGTACTAATCTTCGACTTACTGAATTTATCTTTAGCGTATTTCAAAGTAAGCTCAAATTTCGTAATGCTCTCGTCTGAAGGTATTTCAAACATTGCATCGTTTAATATTGCCTCACATATAGATCTCAAACCTCTAGCCCCAAGCTTAAACTCAAGTGCCTTATCCACGATAAAATCAAAAACATCTGTGTTAAACGTCAAATCGACATTGTCAATTTTAAATAGTTTGATGTATTGCTTGACTAAAGAATTCTTCGGCTCCGTAAGGATTCTTTTTAAGGTTTCTTTATCTAAAGGATTTAGAAATGTTAAAACTGGAAACCTTCCAATAAGTTCTGGAATAAGGCCGTAATCTTTCAAGTCTTGAGGGTTTACATACTTCAATAGATTTTCTTCATCCTCAACAGCAGTATCCTTCGCAACACTAAAACCAATAGCATTAATGTTGATTCGTCTCTCAATGAGTTTTTCAATACCTGAAAACGCACCTCCACAAATGAAGAGAATATTTTTAGTATTCACTTGAATCATTTTTTGCTCAGGGTGCTTTCTACCCCCTTGAGGCGGAACATTAACCGTTGCACCTTCCAACAGCTTTAAAAGTGCTTGCTGCACACCTTCACCTGAAACATCTCTGGTAATTGAAGGGTTATCTGATTTTCGGGCAACTTTATCAATTTCATCAATAAACACAATTCCTCGTTCTGCAGATGCGACATCATAATCCGCTGCCTGCAACAATCTTGAAAGAATACTCTCTACATCTTCACCAACATAACCTGCTTCAGTGAGCACAGTTGCATCTGCTATGCAAAATGGGACCTTCAACATCTTGGCAATGGTTCGAGCCAGGAGTGTTTTTCCAGTTCCTGTCCTACCTACCAACACAACATTAGACTTTTCTATTTCAATATCATCCTCCTCATTCTTTTGAAATAGTCTTTTGTAATGATTGTAAACTGCAACAGACAATACCTTTTTTGCGTTCTGCTGACCAATAACATATTGATCTAAATGAGAACTGATCTCCATAGGTTTCAATAAGGTGAAGGACGATTCTAAAGCAACATCTTTGGTGTGCGAAACTTCTTCCTCAACTATTTGATTTGCTTGGCCAATACAGTTATCACAGATATGACCTGTGATACCAGCAATAAGCACATTGGTGTCTTTTTTGTGTCGCCCACAAAATGAGCATCTGACATCGTTTTTTTCAGCCATGGTTTGCAAAAATACGAAAAAACATTGCCCCTTCCTAGAATAGTCAATTCTGAGACAAGTCTATATACTGCTAATTATACTTATTTTTTTGAGTTTTCTTTTCGAAAAAGAACTTCATCAATCATACCGTATTCCTTAGCTTCATCTGCTATCATCCAATAATCCCTATCCGA